>Ga0163146_10002278_pt1 | contig 26224 bp, 20 predicted proteins | sample OliLakLV19MP7G1_FD_148648 | JGI IMG/M metagenome (GOLD analysis project Ga0163146, IMG submission 148648) | Freshwater microbial mat bacterial communities from Lake Vanda, McMurdo Dry Valleys, Antarctica - Oligotrophic Lake LV.19.MP7.G1 | ecosystem: Environmental > Aquatic > Freshwater > Lake >...
GATACAATATCACTCGATATGGTACACTACCGCATATCTTTGTAAAGGCTTTTGCCCATAGGAGGTGAAGTTTTTGCGTCGAAAACACAAATTTACACCTCCTATCTTTTTCTCAACTTGTCAAAGAACTTTGTATTTTTTTCACCTAACTAAAAGCGTACGGCTGGAAAAAAAAGTGACTCAAAAGTCTCATCTTCATTAATCTTGCCTAATTTTTTTAGTGGTTCTAAAAATTCTTCTGATGAAGTCATAGCTTAAAAAGTTTTCTCAAATTTAAATCTTATTCATTACTTTTTCAAGCTCCCATCCTCCCGTTTCCGTTTCCACCTTTTATGTGTCCACAACCAATATTCTGGCGCTTCGAGAATATACTGCTCCAGCATTCGCGTATGTTTTTCGGTGATGGAGCCGTAGGGAGCAGTGGTGGGGTTATCTTCAATAGTAGTGAAGGATATTTGATAATGACCGCGTCGGATTTTTGCAATGTGTCCATAAACAACTGGATAGTCATATTCTACCGCAAATTTTTCGGTACCAAATAGTACAGCCGTGTCTTGATTTAAAAAAGTCATCCAGTGTGCTTTTGTGGCGTTGGAAGGAGATTGGTCGGCACCGAACATCGTGGCGGTGAGGCGGTTGCGATATTTTTCAAAGGTTTCTTTTATGATTTTTTTGGAGACCATTTCCAAACCGTAACGCGAGCGAGAATCTTTTGCTTTTTTATCCATAAAAGGGTCGGCGAGCGGGCTATAAATGCCGATAGGATGGTACGCAATCTGCGGGGCGTATGCCATTGCCGCCGTTTCCCAGTTGTTGTAATGACCAGCTACAATAATTACACTTTTGCCTTGCGCAAGGTAGGAGTCGAAAAATTCGGGATTCACTATCGGACAACGGCGTATCAATTCCGCTTTGGAAATGCTGAAATTGCGAATGCCTTCCAACATCAAATCACACAAATGGCGGTAGAATTTAGATTCAATCGCACGGATTTCCGACTCGGTTTTTTGTGGAAAGGAGTTGCGCAAATTGGTTGAAACGACCTTTCTGCGATATTTAACAATGTAATAAAGAATTACAAAAAGTACATCGGACAAGCCGTACAAAATGAATGCCGGTAGTAAGGATATAGGTTTTAAAACTAAATAGTAGAGTAGGCGACCCATTCAAAAAGATTTTCAGTAAATCTGGCACATTTTGGAAATGCGCCAGATTACAATTACGCAAACTGCTCAATGACATTCACTAATTGAACTGCCGATTGCATACCGGACTGCCGCCATTTCACTTCGCCATTTTTAAACAAGACGAACGTGGGAACGCCCATGATATTGAGTTTTTCGGCTAAGGCTTCGTTTTGATCTACGTCTATTTTTACCACCTTGGCCTTGTCGCCTATTTCTTTGGTCACTTCTTTCAAAATGGGCGCCATCGCTTTGCAAGGTCCACACCATTCTGCGGAGAAATCCACCAATACTGGTTTTTCGCCGTTTATTAATTCTTTAAATGATACTTTCGTTTCCATATTACTGATTTTTAGAGAGAACAAACTTGTGCTTGTTTTGGATTAAATAATCGTGCAATTAAACCATTAGACGTGTTTTATAGAAAATAGTCACTTTAATCAGTAGGTAGTTTTAAGTTAGCAGTAGGCAGTGTTCAAAATTAGAAATATTGTAATTGAGGTTTATTTAATTACTTTCATTGCAAAGGAATATTTACTTTAAACAAAAATCAGGTTTTATGGAAGCAATTGTCATTGGTGCAACTGGATTAGTCGGTTCTCATTTAGTACAACTTTTGATTAAAGACGAACGATTTACGAAAGTAAAAGTCTTTGTACGCCGTCCGTTGAAGGAATTACATATAAAAATTGAGGAACATATTATTGATTTTGACAACGTAGAAAGTTGGCAATCACTCGTCACCGGCGATGTGCTGTTTTCTTGCATGGGTACGACGCTGGCACAAGCTGGCAGCAAAGAATCACAATACAGAGTAGATTATACCTATCAACATGAATTTGCAAAAATAGCATCTCAAAACGGTGTGAAAAAGTATGTATTGATTTCTTCTGCTGGCGCAAATCCAAAATCTGGCATTTTTTATTCTAAAATAAAAGGCGAGTTAGACCGCGATGTACAAGCGCTACCGTTTGAAACGATTGCTATCATTCGACCCGGGGTGTTGGATGGCAATCGGTCAGAAAGTCGGGTAGGGGAGTCCATTTCGATTGAAGTGTTGAATGTAGTGGGAAAGCTGCCGTTTTTGAAGCATTGGCATCCGATACACGGCAGACAAGTGGCGCAAGCGATGATAAATGCGGCTTTTCGGAAAGGCGAGCAAGTGAAAATTTATACGCTGGGCGAGGTATTTGAATTATCGGGGTTGAAATTGAAGAATAAAATCATTTAATATTATACAAATAGCCTTATTGGCTTTTACTTTGCAGCGTACAATCCGATTAAAATGGCTACGCCTGACCTTCAAAAATTAAATATTGCAATTGCTTTAATGTTTTTTTGTGCTGTCGTGTTTTTTCACGATTTGGGAAAGTTTCCAATTTATATGTGGGACGAAGCTCGCTATGCCAACAACAGCTTGGAAATGTTGTTGAATGGTGATTTTTTGAATGTAAAAATGGACGGGCAGATTGACCGATGGAATTACAAACCGCCGCTGGTGCTGTGGCTGCAGGTAGTCAGTATGAAAATATTTGGAATTTCAGAATGGGCAGTGCGCTTGCCTTCTGTACTGGCAGGCTTGGGGATAGCGGCATTGATGTATGGGTTTTGTGCAAGCGTTTTGAAATCAAGGCTGGCAGGCATCACGAGTGTGCCGTTTTTAATGGCTTCGGGCGGTTTTTTACATTCACACATCGCTCGCTCCGCAGATTTGGACGCTGTTTTGACGTTTTTTTTATTTGCTTATGCACTTTTATTTATTCACTATCTTTTTGAAGGTAAAAATTCTTTTATTACATTTAGTTTATTGGCTTTTTTAGTGAGTTGCGCTTTCTTAAGTAAAGGTTTACCCGGATTCTTTTTACTTCCTTTTTTATTTATTATCAGCTTATTACATAAGAATTATCAAAAAGTTTTTCCGCATAAAATGTTATACCTTGCTGTATTGCTGGTTTTACTGGTAAGCGTTGGTTATTATTGGCTTCGGGAATTGGTTTTGCCCGGTTATTGGGCATTGTTGAAGAAATCGGAGTTTAATCGTTTCAGTGGCGAAGGATTAGGATGGCACGTACAGTCTTTTAGTTTTTATATTCAAAATTTTATTACACTTCATCGTTTTAACCCTTTTGTTTATCTGGTTCCATTTACACTTCCTGTTTTGAGCATTGGACGCACCTTGCAGATTCGGCGCTTTTATTTGTATTGTTTAATTATTTCGGTCGGTTATTTACTTTTTATTTCTTATCCAGTCGTAAAATTGGCTTGGTATGATGCGCCGTTGTATCCATTTTTTTGTCTGATGCTGGGCATGGCGGTGACGGAAGGTGCATTTTGGCTAAAACCAAGATTTCTTTCTAAATTCTCAAATGTTGCTGTTTACATCCTAATTGGCTTAGTAATGATTCTTTTATGCTTTAAATCCTCTCAGTATATTTGGGAAAAGACCACTTACCATCCTACAAAAATGGCACTGGAATGGGAAGCAGAAGGTGTGGTTATGAAACAATTATTTACAGCATGGCCCGGCGAGAAAGATTATACCGTTTTTAGAAAAGTAACGGATGAGGTACACTTAGACCAAATCAAATTTTATAAAAAGATGTATAGCGCTCGGAATGGATATAAAATTGACATCAAAAGGGAATTAACTGCATTAAAGTCGAATGAAAAAGTGCTCATTTGCCAAAATAATTGGCTGGATTCTATTCAACACATATTCCAAATAGAAATATTATTTGAATCAGAACAGGGAAAGTTAATTTTATTGAAATAAAATAATCCTCCCCATTTTTAAAATAGAGAGGATTATATTGTAGGTTAATAATTATCCTCAAAAAACGATTTATACGCTTCAATACTTTTCACAGAAGAGAAGAGCTTGCCATAATTCGCTTGCGAAATCGGGTACATTTCATATCGAAATTTTTCCGGTATAAAATCTTGTTTATTTTTTTGTACACCTTCGTAGAAACGCATCGCGTCTGCTTTGTCCTTGAAACGACGCACTACAATCAGCGGCGTACGCGCCTCGCCATTGACAAGATACACATCCGAAATGCGCAGTTTTTCGAGGTCATGGTATTTTCGATTGTAATCGGATACAAAATTCTTCGCATCATTCAAGGTAGCACCGTCATTCAAAGCGATAATGATAGAATGTACTTGGTCAATTTTTGGGTCGAACTCCGCCGCTTCCACTTTTTGCTCGCCCGGCAGCGTACCCGTAGAAGCACCCAACAAACGCAGCACTTCTCGTGCATATTTTTGCTCTTCTGTGTTCTGGTATTTTGCAATAACTTCATTCAGCGCACCGATATACTCATCTTTTCCTTTCAAATTGCCGGTCGTCATAGCGATGAGCAGCGCAAATTTTGGCTGGTAGGCATTAGAAGCGCCAAATTTTTCGGGGGCTTGTACACTTTTATCGTAGGCTTCCTGATAGCTGCCAGCCGTGAAAGCGGTGTATGCATCGTTATAATAAGCTTCCAGTTTGCGTTCCTCATTTTGCATTTCTATCACATACGTTGGGTCTTGGATGACTTTTGCGTAATTTGTACCCGGATATTTTGACACAATTTTGTCGGCGTATTCCTGTGCTTTCGCGGCATTCTGCAAATCTTTATAACCTAAATATAAATAATACCAAGAGTCCAGTTCGCGGTCGTGTTCTGGGTAGCGCGTGTTCAATTCTTCCAGTGCTGTCACTGACCGTGGATGATTTTGCAAACGCTCCCGATACAAGACACCCAAGTTGAACATCGCTTCCCGAATCTTTATATTTGCAATTTTTTTAGCATCGGGAGTAGTTGGAATGCCTTTTAGAATCGTGCTCATCTCGTCCGCGCTGATGGAAGCGGTGACCTGATTAGTACTGTCAAAACCCGTTTGCGTATCCAGTCCGCTCGACTGTTTATTGGAGCGTCGCCAGTTGTCTTCCAGCGTGCGGTCGCCCCACTTTCGTTGAAAATCGCGCTTGCCTTGGCGCAGGTTTTTATCATTGTAAGCAAAAAAACTACTTTCTTTTTGCAGGGCAGGACCAGGCGACGATACGCTGCGAGCCGACGTCGGAGCATTTTTATTAGCAGTAGGAGCAGCGGCTTGTGCGGTTTTGGCTGCCAGTGCTGCCTCTTGTTGTTCTTTTAGATCTGCTGCAAACGCTTTTTGCTCGGCTTCGCTCATGTTGCCGATGCGCAGCAGACTATCTTGCAATACAATGACACCCAGATTCTTAGCAATGTCGGTCAAACTTTTGCTCAAGCGGTCTACTTCGGCGTAGCGCTCATCCGTCTTTTCTAAAACCAATAAAGTGCTGTCGTAATAATTTTTAGCAGGAATATAATTTTCATCTTCATAGAATAGCTGCGCCAGTGTGACGTACGTATCTGCCCGTTGTGCCGTATTTTGACTTGGCTGCTGCAAAGAAAGTTGGAAGGTTTCAATCGCTTTGGCGCGGTCGCCTGCCTTGAGCGCGATATTCGCCATTGCAAAATAAATCTGGTCGCGGTACTCGTTATTTTTGTCGTCTTTGAGCATTTTTTCGAGGTTCGCTATTGCCTCGCCTTGAATACCATTGCCGTTTTGAGCCATACTCAGCCGGGCACTGAATTCCATTTCATAATCATTCGTATACTTTGCAACTTGGTCAAATGTCTTATAAGCCGCGTCACTATTGCCATTGCGCTGGTACAATTGAGCTAAAATGTAGGAATAACGCGCTTTCTCCGCACGGGTATCGGCTACGTCTATCGCCTGCTCCAAGTTTTGCACTACAAAGTCATACTTTTTTAATTTCAAATTCAAATACGCTTGCAATGCCGGCAGTTCATTCCGAATGTCTTCAAAAGTTCGAGTGTCATTCAACATTTGCGTGATGAGCCGCTGCGAACTTTCTAATTTATCCCGTTCTATATACGTTTTTGCCAGCCAAAGCAAGCCTTCCTGATACGCTGGTGGTCGCTTGAGGAAGTAATTTTCGGGGTCTTTCTTTTTTTCTTCTTCTTCCTTTTTCTTATCGGCTTCTTTCTTGGCAAGGGACTCTTTGGTTTCTTCTGCTTTTATGGGAGGAAGCGTCAGTGCAGGTTTTGCTAAGGTATCCGAGCGGCTGCTCATAAACGACGGGCGTTTGGGAGCGGGTTTGCCTTGTTTGCGCGCTTTTTTCACGGCGGCGTTGTACTTTTCCCGTTCTTTTTTGAGTTGCTTGGCGCGTTTGAGGCGTTCGTTGCGAGCGCGTTCTTGGTCTTTCTTTTTTTGTTTGGCAGTTATTTCTCGTTCTTTATTGACTTCCTGTGCCGCTTCTCTTTTGTCGGCAAGGGATTTACTGGAAGCGACGCGTCGCGCTTTTTTCGGTTCGTATGGATTAAATTCATTAGATATAAATCGGAAAGTAGATTCAGCAGATTCGTAATCTTTTTTAAGAAATTGGGCTTGACCCACCAGTAAATAACAGTCGTCCGACCAGTCGCTTTTGCGGTGCAAATTGACAACGACTGATACTTTTTTGATAGCGGTATCTAATTGAGGTGCAACGGCTTGTGGGTTATTGGCAGCTACGTAAGGATAGACTTCGAGGAGTTTCGTGTAGTTGTCGCGGTGCTGCTCGTCCAACTGCACGTAGGTCTTTTCCATTATTTCATTGGCATTAAAGTAGCCGTTGTACTTTGCCGTTGTATTGTGGTACAGTTTTTTAATGCCCTTCAGTTCGCCGCGCTGTTTTTGTGTGGTACAGCCTGCGCCAAGTGTGATAGTTACTAATAGTAGTAGCGATACTCTGTTCATCCGATTGAAAATAAGTAAGTAGGCAGTTTTCAGTAAGCAGTTGGCAGTAAGCAAGATATTGAAAATCAATTAATTAATTTAAAATAAAATGTTACTAAAATCTGTTTATTTATTTAATACCTATGATTAATTTAATTGGACCGATTGCCCCCAATTCAGTCAAGTCAAAAGACACCTGCGCTCCATTTTAGTTGGGAAAGCGTGCCTATTTTTGTTAAAATTCTGACATTCAAGCTAAAAACTCATATTATTGTCGCCTCCCTTGTTAGAAACGTTTACTTTTGTATTTTACATTAAAAAAGCATTCCACAATTCGTTTTTGCTTCTTACAGATTAAAACCACAAAGTTAACGTTTTTTCTTAACACTTTAAATCGCAGAAAATGAATTTATAGTGTGTAATAGGGGATAATTAACAAGATGGTTGGAAGATTGGAAAGATGGAGGATTGGAATATTTGAAATGATGGAACCCTATTCAAATATAAGTGATGCGAATATTGGATTAAAATGACCCCAGCGGGGTGAAACATTTGTAGCATGGCAAAAAACGAGCAAATCAAAAGCCGATTCGGACGTACGAAAGAGCGGTTGCAAAATACCTACCGATTGGTGGTGATGAATGATGAGACGTTTGAGGAAGTCGGCTCTTATCGGTTGACGTTGTTGAATGTGTATGTGTTGTTGAGTACGATTATTGTAATTACGGCGGTGCTGGTTACGATTACGATTGCGTACACGCCGCTGCGCCGCTACGTGCCTGGTTATGTGGGCAATACGAATGCCGACCGCGAAATATATGACCTCTCGCGCGAGGTCTCTCGCATGGAAAAACAATTGAATGCCAATAGTCGCTACACCGAAACCGTGCGAAAAATGCTGGTAGGCGATGTAGAAACGATAGACGAAGTGCCGAAGAGCAAAGATATGTTCAAAGACAGTACGATGGAAGAAATTGGTCGGTCAGAATCTGACGAACAACTCCGCCAAGAAGTGCAACTCGAAGAAATCGGTGCTATCGCCAAAAGTGGACGCGCTACTAACTTCTCTCCACGAGATATCCCGTTGGAACAATTGTTTTTTACAACCCCTGTTAATGGAGAAATCAGCGCAGCTTTTATGCCCGACAAAAAGCATTACGGCGTGGACATACTCGCTCCTAAAAATACCGCGATCAAAGCAGCGATGGACGGCTATGTCCTTATTTCCGACTGGACGCAAGAGACGGGCTTCACCATTGGCATTCAACACGCGAATAATGTCGTGACCTTTTATAAACACAACGCTACTTTGCTCAAATCAGTCGGCAGTTTTGTAAAAGCAGGCGAAGCGGTTGCTATCATCGGGAACACGGGGGAATTGACGACCGGACCACATTTGCATTTTGAACTTTGGCACAAGGGTATTCCGGTGGACCCGGCGGAGTATGTTAGTTTTTGATATTCAGTACTTGGTATTTAGCATTTGGTATGTAGATGTAGCGCACGCTTGTGGTGTAAAAGTTGAATACCAAATACGTGATACTGAATACTAAGTACCAAATACTGACTACTAAGTACCAAATGTGAACGGATTTTTAAACTTTATCGCTTTTAACCCTTATAAACTGGACTTTGTGTATTTTTTACCTTAACTTTGCGCTTTCAAAAAAAAGTAGGTGCTCGATGAATGCGATTAACAATACAGAATTAAAAACTGCTTTCAACGAAAAGGGCGAAACCATCAGCCCGATATTGCCTTATGGCACAAAAAATTACCTGATTGATATAGATGGGACAATTTGTGACGACATCCCAAACGAGGAGCCGGAGCGAATGTCCACCTGCCTGCCTTACCCGGATGCTTTGCGCATCATCAACAAATGGTACGAAGAGGGGCATATCATTACGTTTTTCACGTCTCGCACGGAAGAGCATCGTCCAGTGACGGAGGGTTGGTTGCGCAAAAATGATTTCAAATATCACGCTATTTTATTCGGTAAGCCACGCGGCGGCAATTATCATTGGATTGATAACCATATCGTAAAAGCGACCCGTTTCAAAGGAAAATTCACAGATTTAGTGGTGGAAACCCATGAAATAGAAGTGTTTAAGGATTAAAGTAAAAGCTTATTGGTGATTTGTCCTGTATCACAATTCACCAATTACGCTTCACTAATCACAATCCACATTTCACCAACTCCTAAATTTTTCTTTTTAGAATATCTTTCAATGCCTCGTATAATTTCGGATGTTGAAAGTTAAATCCTGCTTGCTCCACTTTTTGCGAAGCCACTTTTGTACTAAATAGAATCGTATCCGCCATCTCCCCAAATAATAATCGCAAAACAAATGACGGAACAGGAAGTGTAAGTGCCGGTTTGCCCGATGCTTTCACTAATTGTTTGGTCAATTCTTTATTCGTTTCAGGATGAGGCGCTACCGCATTATAAAAATCTTGCATTTGTTCGGTTTCTAAAGCAAATTGAAATATCCGGCACAAATCTTCGATGTGAATCCAGGAGTACCACTGCTGTCCATTTCCAAAATAAGTACCCAAAAAGAAATTTAACGGAATCAACATTTTTTGCAACGCGCCGCCTTTTTTTGACAATACGATTCCGATACGCAAACCAACCGTGCGAATGCCCGTCGCTGCCACGTCTTGAATCGCTTTTTCCCATTCTAAACAACTTTCGGTGAGAAAACCCTTGCCCGGAGCGGAAGTTTCATACATCAGTTCATCGCCTCGATTGCCGTAATAACCAGTAGCTGCGCTTGACAAATACACCTTTGGATTTTTATTTAATTTTTGAAAGGTTTGTAATAATAAATGCGCACTTTTCACGCGACTTTCGATGATGCTTTGCTTTTGTTTTTTCGTCCAACGTTTCTCTGCGATGCCCGTTCCAGCGAGGTTGATGACATAATCGGCGCGTTGCACAGCACTTTCATCTATTGTGCCTTTTTCAATATCCCATTCAAAAGCGGGAAATCGAGCGTTGGGATTGGCTTTGCGGCTCAAATGAAGCACATCGTACCCATTTTTTTGCAATAAATTACTTAAATGCGAACCAATTAATCCGGTTCCGCCAGCGATGAGTACTGTTTTCATAATGAATTAAAATTACTTGTGTTACGCGCTCATATAACATAATTGGAACGCGGATGACGCGGATTTGGCGGATTCATGCGGATTTTATCTTGACTTGCTCTTTACACGAAAAACGAACACATCGCAAAAAATCCGCGTTTTCCGCGTTTCAATTATTGTAAAAAGGGCGGATAAACATTTATTAAAATTAAATAATTCAAATGCAAAGGTAACAGTAAGAGAGTGGCTTGGTTTAGAAAAAAAACATTCGGTAATTTTAAAGTTATTGGAGGATTTTTATAAAAGTTTCCCAGCTTCCGCAAAATGGCTTAATTTTAGAGCGCGTTATTTTGAAGACTTAGCGGCTAAGAAACTTAGAGACCCCACAACAAGTAATAGAGGGGTCTAAAGTCTGTTGTCTAAAGTCTATCATCTACTTTGTATTTTCAAAACCAAAACTACCATCCATGAGTCGCATTGTCTCGTTCATTTTGCTCCTCTGCATTACCATTTTTTTGTTCAACGCTTGCGTTCCTGAAACGGAAGTGGATGATACAACCGTCATTGTGCGCCTGCGTGCCGAGCCAGACCGCATCAATACCGTGCTGACCACGGATAATTATGCCCGCCAAATCGGAGATTATGTTTTCATGTATTTGATGACCGTCAACCCACAAACGTTTGAATATGAGTCACTCATGTTAAAATCACTCCCTACTTTTACTGATATTACAGGAGGTGCTTATAAAGGTGGCGTGGCTTATACCCTTGAATTATTGGAGGAAGCCGTGTGGGATAATGGTACGCCAGTCACCGCCAATGACTATGTGTTTACACTCAAAGCAACGCTCAATCCGCGCGTACAGGCGCAGCAAATTCGACCCTTTTTAGAATTTATAAAGGATGTCCAAATTGACCCGAATAATCCAAAAAAATTCACGGTCATCACCAATCAAAAATATTTTTTGGGCATGGAAGCCGTTGCCAATACGGTGCCAGTGCTGCCAGAATATATTTTCGATCCGAAAGGGCTGTTAAAAAATATTCCGATAACGGAGTTTGTAGACACGGCAAAAGTGGAAAAATTGGCGCAAACCAATCCAGCATTGCAACAATTTGCAGATGTATTCAACTCGTCGGATGCCTCTCGCAGCAAAAATTATTTGGTGGGATGCGGTCCCTATCGTTTTGAAGAATGGCAAGCTGGGCAAAAAGTAGTCCTTGTGAAAAAAGAAAACTGGTGGGGCGATAAACTCACCGACCGTTTCCCTGCATTGATAGCAAGACCCGCTCGCATTGAGTATCGGATTATTCCGGAAATAGCTACAACGGTGGCAGCATTGAAAGCGCAGGAAGTGGATGTATCCGCTGAAATAGACCCAAAAGATTTTGTAGAAATGCGCGACGCCGAGTTGACGAATAAAAATTATAACTTCTACACGCCGCCTTCCTTACAATTTGGAGCTATTTATTTGAATACAAAAATCCCGAAACTGGCAGACAAACGGGTACGCCGCGCCTTGGCACATGCTATCAATTTGGATGAAATTATTGAAACTGTATATAATGGTTTTGCCGAGCGTATCACAGTTCCGGTCAATCCGGGTGCAAATTATTATGATTCTAATTTAAAATTGATTGATTTTAATATTGAAAAAGCAAAATCTTTATTGAAAGAAGCGGGTTGGGAAGATACGAATAACAATGGCACGGTGGACAAACTCATCAACGGAAAGCGAGAAGAGATGATCTTGACTTGTCGGGTAACTGCCACGAGCGAAACTGGTAAAAATGCTTTATTATTATTCCAAGGTACTGCTAAACAGGCAGGTATAAATATAGAAATTGTACCAAGAGAATTCCGAACGATGATGAATGAAGTGCGCAACGACGAATATGAAATGGCAGCCAGCGGCAGAACGATCTCACCTACGCTGTGGGAACCCAATCAGGACTGGCACTCGGAGGCAATGCAAGGCGGCAGCAACCACGCCAATTTTCAAAATGCACAGGCAGATAGAATCATCGAGCAAATCCGTGGGACACTGGACGAAAAACAGCGCAACGATTTGTACAAACAATTGCAAGGCATTATTTATGACGAACAGCCTTGTATTTTCATGTTTCAACCCACGGCGCGTATTGTGATTAATAAGCGTTTTAAAACGGATGCGTCTACTTTACCGCCGGGCTATTTCCCGAATACATTTAAACTGCAAGAAGTGCAATGAGTCAATTTGCTAATTTGCCAATAGGCAATGAAATAAAAAAAAATATAATACGGTATAAAATATTTTTAAAATGAGATTTAAATACCAATGGATAAAGTTGTGCCACACTTTGAAAGTTCGGCACAGCTATTAAATCATCACATAACTTTTTCCTCATTAGCGGGAAAATTGGCACATTATCTCATCAGCAAATCAGCAAATTAAAATATGTTTCGCTACTTGCTCAAACGAATCTTATTTTTCATCCCGACGCTGCTCGTCATTTCGTTGCTGTCGTTTGGACTGAGCAAACTGGCGCCCGGCGATCCATTGGACAACAATGATGAGGGAAAAGATGTGCGAAATCAGGAGCGCGTAGACCGCGAAACCGCCGCTTTTTGGGGCTTGGATAAACCCGTTTTTTATTTTTCGTTGTCTTCCGCAGCTTATCCGGATACGTTGTATCGCATTTTACAAGCAGACCGACGCGAGGCATTAGAGAAGTTAGTGGCACAATACGGCAATTGGGATGCGATTGCAAGTTATTATAATCAGATACAAAATTTAGAACGCTTTTTATATTATGAATTGCCGGAAAACGCTCTATTTCAAGAAATCAGTATCGTGCGCAGTAATGTGCGAGAGTTGTATATAAAATACCGAGATAATGAAATTACGGCGTTATTGGAAAATATAAAGACTGGCATCAAAAATGATAGTTTATTACAAATATTAGCGGACAGTCGTTTTCAAGATTTGAAAGGCAGTTACCATTTTATTAAACAAAACCCGACTCGAAGTCAATTATACATTCCTGATTTTAAATGGTATGGTTTTGATAATCAATATCATAATTGGTTTACTAAATTTTTACGCGGTGATTTTGGCGTGGCGTATCGAGACGGTCGTCCGGTGGCCGATAAAATCAGCGATGCGTTGCTTTGGACGCTGGTTATCAACGGTATATCTATTTTGATTGCGTATTTATTGTCTATTCCGTTAGGCATTTTTTCCGCCGTACGCAAGGATACATTTTGGGATCGAATCGTCACTGTTTTTTTATTTGCATTACATTCTTTACCCGTTTTTTGGATTGCTACTTTATTATTAATCTTTTTTACAACGCCGGAGTACGGGATGTATCTCTTTCCAAATCCAGCCTCAGGTATGGGAAAATTATCAAGTACCGCGCCCTTTTGGAATCGTTTTGCAGAAAGTTTGCCACGCCTTATTTTACCCGTATTTTGTATTACGTATGGTTCATTAGCATTCATTTCCCGACAAATGCGCGGCGGAATGCTCGACGTATTACAACAAGATTACATCCGAACGGCGCGTGCCAAGGGTTTAGGTGAGCGAAAAGTTATCTGGAAGCACGCTTTTCGCAATGCATTATTTCCGATTATTACGTTATTTGCGTCCGTGTTTCCAGCAGCATTGGCAGGGTCAGTGGTCATTGAAGCCATTTATAACATTCCCGGCATGGGTAAATTAACGTTGGACGCGATCACCGCTCGTGACTGGCCCATCGTCTATACCGTGCTGATGCTTTCCGCAATATTAACTATGATTGGTATTTTAATTGCAGATATATTATATGCCTTGTTGGATCCGAGAGTTAGATTTAAATAAAAAATTTTAATCAGAGAGAAGACAGCAATTGCTTTGCGAACTTTGCGAGAAAAATATCGTAAGTAAGTAGGCAGTTTTCAGTAGGCAGTTGGCAGTGGTCATAACATTGAAAATCAATTAGTTATTTTTTAATAAAATGTCGTTTATATCTGCTGGATTCCTTAAGTAATCGAGCATATTTAAACCACAGAGTTTACGAAGTTTCACAGAGACTTACTATTTGGTAATCAACACTTTGCGCCTTTGCGTGAAAATTCTGCGTGAATACTTAGATAACTTTACATACATACTTACTATTTCTCATAATGAGTAAGAAACTTCTTAAAATAAAAAAACGAAAACCGCGCCAGCCTGGATTGCCGCCCGGTACCCCCGTCTTCATCGGAGAACAAAAAGTAGAAAAACCAATTGTAACCCTCATACAATTCAATGAAAATGAATGCTTTGAAAAACACAGCGACAATGGTATCCCCCCAATGCAAACGGGAGATTTTATCACTTGGTATGATGTAAAGGGTTTGCATGATATTAAAATAATTGATGAACTGGGGGAACTTTTTAAAGTACATTCCTTGGTATTAGAGGATATTTTGGATACGCAGCAGCGCCCCAAATTTGAAGAGTATAGTGATGCTATTTTTATTACATTAAACGCGCTCCTTTTCGACCATGACTCGCAAGAAGTGCAGACGGAACACATCGCTATTTACGCGGGACCTAATTTTGTGCTTTCCTTTCAAGAAAAAGATGACGATACGTTTGTGCCGGTGCGCGAGCGTATTAAAAATGGCATCGGTAGAATGCGGCAACGCGGTAGCGATTATCTGGCTTATGCCTTGGCGGACAGCGCGGTAGACCATTACTTTATCATTTTAGACCAAGTGCAGGAAGTAATAGAATCGCTGGAGGAGGAAATTTTGAACAATCCTGAAAAGTTGGGTAAAAGCAGTATTCATCACCTCAAGCGACAAATACTTACTTTGCGTAAATCGGTGCTGCCGCTACGTGAAGCCGTCAATTGGTTTGCCAAAAGTGAATGCCCCATCGTGCAACCCACGACGGATGTTTTCACGCGTGACCTATACGACCACATCGTGCAAGTGATAGATATGGTAGAAAATTATCGGGATATTCTGAATGGCTTATATGACCTGCACCTCACGGAAATTGGCTACCGTACGAATAATGTAGTGCGCGTGCTTACCATTATTTCTACCATTTTTATGCCGCTTACGTTTCTGGTGGGCGTGTATGGTATGAATTTTGACGTGATGCCAGAATTGCGTTGGAAATACGGCTATCCGGCGGTGTGGGCGGTCATGATTGTAATTGTAATATGGATGCTTCTTTATTTTCGGCGGAAGAAGTGGCTTTGAAATAGGGATTTGTGATTTGTGATTTGTTATTTGTGATTTGTTATTTGTGATTTGTTATTTGGCTATTCACCATTCACTACTCACTACTCACCATTCACTATTCACTACTCACTACTCACCATTCACTACTCACTACTCACCATTCACTACTCACCATTCACTACTCACCATTCACCATTCACCATTCACTGTTTAAAAAGTCCATATTTTAAAATGCAATAGATCGCGCGGAAGCCATCTTTCCAACCTATTTTTTTGCCTTCTTCGTAGGTTCTGCCATAGTAAGAAATGCCCACTTCATAAATGCGAATTTTTGGAATACGTGCCACCTTAGCCGTCACTTCCGGCTCGAAACCAAAACGTTTTTCTTTTAACTGTAGGCTTTGTATCGTACTGGTTTTGAACATTTTATAACAAGTCTCCATATCTGTCAGATTCAAATCAGTAAATAAATTTGAGAGAAATGTCAAAAACTTATTACCAATCGAATGCCAAAAAAACAAAATCCGATGCGGCTTGCCGCCCATGAAACGCGAACCGTACACGACATCCGCAAAGCCGTTCAAAATGGGTTTTAATAATAAATTATATTCTTCTGGGTCATATTCTAAATCGGCATCTTGTATAATCAAGTATTCGCCCGTCGCCCGCGCAATGCCCGTGTGCAATGCCGCTCCTTTGCCTTGATTTATTTCATGTTTAAAATATTGAATATTAAAATCAGGATAGGTTGTGCTATAATTTAAAATAGCGGCTTCGGTATTATCTTCAGAGCAATCATTGACGATAATCACCTCTTTTTCAATAGCATTGGTCAGTTGCACGGCACGTACTTTATCCAAAATGAAATGAATCGTAGCGCCTTCATTATAAGCAGGAATGATGATGGATAGTTTGCGAAATTCCATGTGGTAAAGGTATCATTTCCTTGCAGATTTTTCACGCAAAGCCGCAAAGCCGCAAAGTTTCCCTTGTCATTTGGTCTCTCTTTCTATGAGTCGCTTTTCGTGTTTCATTTTTACGTTGCAAAAACTATCTTTACATCACAAGCGACTTTATTTTAAAACACAAGACTGCACTTATGCCATTCGTCCTCTACGTTGCGCCGAATTACACGGAGAACGCCGCGCGATTTATTGAAACCTTTTTGAATCTGCCAAATGTCTCCTTAGGATTAGTTGGTGGGGAAAATATAGAACTGCTCCGCCCAGACATCTGCAATAGACTCACCGCTTTTTATAAAGTGCAAGACGTTTTTGATGCCGCCCAATTGCTGCAAGCCGCGCAATATCTGACGAATCAACTCGGCGTGATTCATCGCTTACTGGGTGCAGTCGAGCAATTGCAAGTGCCAATGGCAGAAGTACGCGAACAATTAGGCATCGAGGGAATGCGCGTAGAAGTCGCCAAAAACTTCCGAGACAAAGCACGGATGAAGACACTTTTCCACACCGCAGGTATTCCGTGCGCGCGACACCAAACCGTTACTACTTTAGCAGTCGCACAAGATTTTGTGTCAACGGTCGGTTTTCCGATTATAATCAAACCCACTGCCGGCGCGGGTTCTCAAGCTACTTATAAAGTGGAAAATGCTCATGTGTTAGAACAAGTATTGAATGCTTTGCTGTATGGAGCGCATCCTGAAGTTCTATTGGAAGAGTTCGTGACTGGCACCGAGCATTCGTTTGATACCTTTTCATTAAATGGTAAACCCGTTTTTCATTCCCTGACGCATTATCTGCCCAATCCCATCGAAGTCGTGCGCGAGCCTTGGATTCAGTGGCAAGTTATTCTGCCAAATGACATTGATACCCAACAATATGACGATATTCGACAATATGCTTTTCAAACATTAGATGTATTAGGCATGACTACCGGCTTGACGCACCTGGAATGGTTTCGCCGCAATGATGGAAGTATTGCTATTTCAGAAGTAGCCGCTCGTCCGCCCGGCGCACAAATTCCTACGCTTATGGCTCGCGCCCATGATTTTGACACCCTGACTGCTTGGGCACGGCTCATGGTTTTGATGAATTCACCCCACCAAAACGCAAGTATGCCGTGGGCTGCGCGTACCTGCGTGGCTTGGGCAAAGGCAAGGTTATCGCTGTGCATGGTTTGGAAGCAGCTAACCGCGAAGTTGGTCATTTAGTCACCAACGTTAAGATTCCTCAAGTCGGACAAGCTGCCTCCACCAGTTACGAGGGGGAAGGCTATATTATTCTCCGACATTCCGATACCGAAGTTGTCCGGCAGGCGTTACAGCGCATCATCTCGCTCGTAAAAGTGGAGTTGCGAGAAGATTAGCGACAGCGCGGCGAAATCTTTGTAGCGACAGCGTCGCTTATGAATGGTTTGCACCGTGTGTAAATGGATATTATAATAATTTCTCTTCTGCTTCAACATATGTCGGTGCGCTGCACCTTGACCGCCCGATGGCACATCGGGCTACAAATATTTCGCGGCGCTGCCGCTTGGTATCATTTGAAAAAATGTAAGGATTTTATAATTCTTTTAAAAATTAGCATTCATGTGGTACAGGCTAGCAGCAGGTTGGCGGCTAAAGCTTGCTGGTAGGGTGATATTTGCCGAGAAAAGTCATTGCCAGCCCACTTTATTACTATAAGTTTCATAATCGAAAGCAGGTAGGTAACTCAAGGGAGTGTCCGTTTTGAGTTGGTAAGCCTTATTTGCAATAGACAACAGCGCCTCAAAAGTAAGGTCTTTTAGCATCAGTGCCGGATGTTGCACGACTTGCTCGTAGGTTTCTTTGCCATTAGCTACCATGCAACAGTGTGCATGAAGAAAAGTGTCCACTGCAAAACGTTCGTCTTCTCGAAAAGCAGCTTCGCCTATCTGCGTCGCGTACCGTCGGGCATCTAGTACATACAATTTTTCCGACAAGATGTCTTGAAAATTATAGATTGCATATACAGGCAAAGCCGCCAATCGCTCTACTGCTGGTGCAATCACGGCTTCCTCACTTTCTTCCTCCTTGCTCCAATCCAGTAATTCCATAATTTCCCAGAAGGTATCTTCCGTCATTCGTTCTGGCATCGTCTCCGAGTGCGCCCGCACCTCAATTTCCCCATTTGGGTACTTTTCTTGCAATTCTTGGATTAATTGCGGCGTCAATTGCTGAATTGGTATTTTGATATTGGCGGGCATTTGTTGTTAGTTTTTTGGCAAGATACACTTTATAGGACGAAACGCAAGCTTGCAACTTGCAAAGTAAGTAGCACTAACGGAAGTATAAGACTTTAGATATTTATTGACCGAATTTACAAACTTCAGATAGCGGTCTTTTGTCAGTCAATGCCTATTTTGTTTATTTCGGTCATTAGTCTATCTGTCTCCGATAAGGACACAATAATTTTCTGATAATGCAAAATATCATCAAACTCTAATTTTCTTTCTTTGCGGTCTTTGAGCCATTTTTGTGCTGGTTGATAACCGCCAATATAAAACTCCCAAGCGAGTTGCGGAACATTGTCAAAATACTGTGTGTCGTTTATATATACTCTGCCTTGAGAGGCAGGGCTACTTCCGTTTTCGTATTTCGGTTTTGCTACTACATTGTCTCCATCTTCGGGATATTGCGTAATGAATTTTTCTACGATAGGACTTTCTAATAAATGTATTTGTCTGATTTCTCCGCCTAACTTTACCAATTGCCAAAACGTGTCTTTGTCTTTTGGGTATGGTACTCTCGGAAAATCAATTTTTAAAAATTCTTTATATTTCTCTCTGTAGGTTGGCGAATGTAAAACCGCATAGATGTAATCTAAAATGTCAATAGGTGCAAAAGTGCCTTTGGTTGCTTCTTTTTCGTTGGTGAATGTTAATTCTAATTTATCCGCTATTTGCTTTACTATTTCTGGGTTTAGGTTGGGTGTTCTTTCTGTTGTTTGCCCAATCGTTTGTTGACCGTTAGTTTTGGGATATAGATATAAAGGGAATACATTTGCATTATCTAAAGATGAGATAATACTTTTATCTGTAATTTCCTTTGACAGAAAATAATTATGAAAATCTGCATTTCTACCTAATCGAACAGAGATGAAGTTAATATTTTCTTTGTTGAGAATGTGCGATGTGATTTTTGGTTGTGGACTTGAATATAAGCCACGAGAATTGCCAGTGTATAAAGTGTATCGAATGTCAAAGGGTCTATAAGAAACCATTTGAATCTTGTTTTCATTGTTGTTTTCAAAAGCATCTTTTTTAGCAGTTGGATATGTCCAGTCTCTCGCATCTTTTGGTCTAGAATATTTTGACCGCCATTTTGCCTCATCTAAATTCAATAATTCAATTACTTTTAATTTCACTTCACTTTTGGAAAATGAAATATTAAAAACATCATTTGCTGTAACAAAACCCATTGAGTTAAATACAAATAAATCATCAACAAAAAATCCATTGTTAAATTCCGAAAGTTGTAATTCATTTTTAGGAACAAAAAACAAATTAGGTTTACTGGGATTCAACTCCTTAAAATCTACTGATATTAATGAATTGCTAAAGAGGTAATCATATTTCAATTCTCTTTTTCCTTGTAAATCAAAATGAAAAACCTCACCTAATTCATTTTTCTTTTTCTTTCCTGCTTTTACAAAGATATTTATGCTTACTCCTTGCATAATATCAAATACATTTTGGTCAACACTTCCATCAAGGCAAACTTCTTTTTTCTTTGCGTTACCGTGTAAATCTAAAATATAAATCTTATCAAAGCTTTCTAATAAATGTCTACGCATTTGACGATGTGTAATTCCATCAATAAAACTGTTATTAGAAATATAAGCCAAAACACCACTTCCATTCTTGTCAATATGATGCTGTCCGTAACGAATGAATTTAATATAATCATCATCCAAATTTATTTTTCGTTCATTCAAATTCTTTTTGTAGTCTGTAATTAAATTTTGTATCCATACGTTTTTGTTGGTACTACTAACTGCATAAGGCGGATTTCCAATAACACACATTACTGGTGTATCTCTTTTTATGTGGTTGGCTTCGTTGGCTTCTGTACTTAACCAACTTGCAAAAAGAGTTCCTGTGTCTTGGTGGTGTTCTTCTAAACTGTTGGTAAGATATACTCTGAACCGTTGGTTGGTTGTAGGTTTGTAACCTGTTTCAGTTAAAAGCAAATCCAATTTAAGATGTGCCATTGCATAACTTGCCATCAGTAATTCAAATCCATTTAAGCGAGGCAATAAATGTGTTTCTACATAATTGCTCCAAATTCCTTTTTGTCCTTCAAACTTTTTATGAATGTGTTTTACTACTTCGGCTAAAAAAGCTCCTGTCCCAGTGGCGGGGTCAAGTATTTGCACTTTGTGAACCTCTTGTTCAGTTTTTTTGCCTTGTACATCAACTTTAATTTTTGTTTTGCTATTGTCGGCAAGTCCGTTGGGCAAATCAAATTCGGTTTTTAAAATATCATCAACTGCTCGAACAATAAAATTTACAACTGGCGCAGGTGTGTACCAAACGCCACGAGCCTTTCTTAATTTCGGGTCGTATTCACTCAAAAATGTTTCGTAAAAATGGATGATGGGGTCTTCCATTTTTGTTGACTTACCGTAATTTTTTAAAATTTCTTCAACATTGCAAGCCAAAAATATTTCTATCAAACTATCTACAATCCATTTAATACGGTCGTCAAGGTCGGGTCCAGCAATGTAACCAAACAGTTTGCGTAAAAAAGGATTTGATTTTGGAATTAATTCTGCCGCTTCTTGTCTGCTAAAAGTTGGCAATGTTGGGTCGTGTAAACGAGCCGCAAACATACCGTAAGAAATGGTTTGAGCATATACATCAGCAAAACCTTTGGGTGTAATATCGTGAATAAGAATTTGCTTAAAGGCATTCATTTGGTCCTTGAGTGTGCTGTCCTCATTTTTAGTTTCGTCACTGGTCAAAGCCTTTTCAATAACATCAGAAAGAAGTCTGGCTTTGCCCGCCATCATTTCTGCCAGTTTTTTAGAACTTTTTATGGTCTGCCCAATGTGGAAGCAAAAGTCCTTTATTAAATTAGTGAAAGTTGCAAAGTTGTTAGGCAACGGAACGACAGTTCCGTTTTGTATTTCAGCAATTGCAATTTTTGTAATAAAAATTCCGTCAATGTATAAATGGAAGTCTAAATAGTCGGTGAAAATTAAGTTGTTTAATGAAGCCTTATAACGGTCGAACTGTTCTTTGTTTCCAGTTTTCTTTGCTCCTTCAAGGTCTTTGTCGCCTATGTCTTTTGCTTCAATAAAACCTACTGGAATTTCTTTTTTGGTCAGAATGTAATCAGGTGCTCCGCAAGATTGTCTTTTTGGCTCGTTGGTCGCCCTGATGTCAGGCACTAAACTTTCTAAAAGTTGTTGCAAGTCACCACGAAAAGTATGCTCGGTTGCATTACCAAGTTTATAGCGTTTATTTATGTTGTCAATATACTGGTCTAATGTCATTTATTCTGTTGTCAAATTTTCAGTCCAAAGTTAGTTTTTTCTGTCGGTCTGATTATGGTGTACAATTATATTTTAGTTATTGGGCGTACGTTTGTAGAATCTCTTTAATTTTAATTACGCAATATCTCTAATTTAGTTACATCATAACCCTTCTCCGCAAATATTTTTTCCTTAAGATTTTTCTGCACTTCCTGTTTGCATTATTGCATCGCGAGCTACTTATGCAGGCTGTAAACAAATTTCTCCACAATCAATTAATTTCCCCTGAGGTAAAATTTATGATTAGCGACTGCACACACTGCATTGACGACTGCACACACTGCATTGACGACTGCACGCACTGCACTAGCGAGTTTAGTTAGCAAGAAATAAAAAGAGGCACCACTTCCTTTGAAATGACACCTCTTTTTACGTTTTCACACACCGCCTAAATGCTGTGCTACTTCATCTTTATCGGCTCATACTTCTTGAACAACGAGAACTGCGTCGCTTCTACCTTTTGTTGGTAACTGGCGAAGTCCTTCGAGAAGAAGTTATTCACGCTCATTAATACCTCATTCAATTGTTTTTTGGCGGCATCCAGCATGATTTTGGCGGATTGGGTAGGTGCGCCATCGCCAGCATTGATGTAAGCGGGTACGCGAAACATCGTGGAACTTAGGTTCTCACTATTCCGAGAAATGCCTTTTAAATTTTCAGCATCTACGAATAAGAGTTCCAACTTGGTGAGCGAGTCTTGCAACGTTTTTCCCATTTTCGTCAGCTCTTTTTTGCTGGCTTCTGGTGCGTTTGACATCGCATCACTTACTGTTTTGATGGTCTTTTGAGCTTCGCGGACGCGGTTGAACGCAGTAGTGGCAGTACTTGCCATTTTATAAAAATCTTCCAGGGCAGCTACTTTAGCCTGGCGGTCGCTGGCGGATATTTGAATGCGCGGGTCGCCGTGTACCGTCAGCATGGTAGAATCTTTATAAGTGCCATAGTTCACCACCACTTTATACTTACCTGGTAATACTTCTGCGCCGCCGGGCAAATCTGCATCAGGACGCGCTTCTGTTCTGGATGGAAAACGAATGCCATCGCTGCGCATATCCCAATAAATTCGATTCAAACCGGTGTCAATCGGGGAATTAAAAGTGCGAATCAAGGTTCCCTGGTCGGTGTAAACCATTACTTTTGCACGTCCAGCACTACCGCTTCGGGTATTGCCACCACCACCGCCGAAGCCGCCAAATCCACCGCCGCCGCCACCACTCCCGCCCTGCGGCGGGAGAGCAGGTTGCACGCTGGCAGTAGCCGTAGAATCGGTTTTAGATTTTGGTAATTTGGTTGCCCAGAGGGTAATGGCTGCGCCCCTCGCTTTGGATTGACCGCTGTAAATGTCATCGGTTATAAAATGCGTTCCTGAATAAGAACGATAATTTGCTTGATACGCATCGGCTACGTCGAAAACCCGAAACGGCGCTTTGGTCGTCTCACCTTTGGTTTTCACCAATTCCCGAAAAGGGCGAATATCATCTAAAATCCAGAAAGAACGTCCAAACGTAGCAACGATGAGGTCATGCTCGCGCGGGTGAATTTTTAAATCCGCTACTGGCACAGCAGGAAAGTCGTTCATCCAATGATTCCAATTTGCGCCCATATCAATGCTAAACCACAATCCTTCGTCCGTTCCTAACCACAATAATTTCGGCTCCACCGGGTCTTGTACAATCGTCATAGCATAGCCACTCACTTTATTTTCATCTACAATGCGCGTAAAAGTTTGACCATAATTATTGGTATGGAAAACCATCGGACGCCAGTCATTCCGACGATAATCATTTACCACGACGAAAGCTTCTCCTGCATTTTTATTCGATACTTCAATAGCTGGAATCCAACTTCCAGCTTTCACCGTTGGGAGTTTGCTAGCAAGATTGGTCCAGGTTTTGCCGCCGTCGCGCGTAAGTTGTAGATTGCCATCATCGGTACTTGCCCAAATGACTTTTTCATCCACCGAACTTGGTAGAATGGCGAGAATTGTAGTGTGATTTTCCGCGTTCGTTACGTCAGGCGTTAAGCCGCCGGTTTCTTTCGCACCTTGTTGTTTTACTTTATCATCGGTGGTCAAATCGGGCGAAATGATTTCCCAAGTCTGCCCAAAATCCATGCTTTTGTGAATGAATTGGCTGCCGTAATAAATGCCGCCCGGATGTTGTGGATTTTGTGCAAACGCCGCATTCCAATTAAAACGCAACTCCACACCAGTCGGGTGTACCGGACGAATAAATTTGGAACGCCCGGTTTGCCGATCCACATAGCCCAAATTCCCACCTTGCGACATGGCATACACGTAACGATTGTCATCGGGACGAAAACCCAAGTCAAATCCATCCCCAAAAAAGACTTCCTGCCAGTCATAATTTAAAATGCCCCCTTGTTTCCAAGCGGTATTCGGACCGACCCAGGAGCCGTTGTCCTGCATTCCACCGCCAATATTGTACGGATAATCCATATCATAATTCACATGATAAAATTGCCCGACGGGAATATTTTCTGCAAACATCCATTTCGCGCCACCATCTCGGGAGATGTATAAACCACCATCCGAACCGAGCAGCATATAATTCGGGTTATTCGGATCAATCCAAAAAGCATGATGGTCGGAGTGCGACACGCGTTCAAAAATATCAAATGTCTTACCGCCGTCCTGACTCACCGACACTTCTGAATATAAATTGAAAATACGATTTTCATTTTTCGGATCCACGTATAATTCATGGTAGTAAAAGGGACGTTCACTCACATTTCGCTCATTCGTATTGGCTTTTGCCCATTTGATGCCGCCGTCGGTACTTTTGAAAAGGGCATTGTCCTTCGCTTCCACCAAAGCATATACAATGTTTGGTTTGGAAGGCGCTATTGCCAGACCAATCCGACCTAATTCCCCTTCTGGCAAGCCATCTTCGCTGGTACGCTTCGTCCACGTTTCGCCGCCGTCGTAGCTCACGTATAAGCCAGAACCCTTGCCACCAGAACTGAATGTCCAAGGTTTGCGACCGTATTCCCACATAGCAGCTATGAGTTTATTCGGGTTCGTTGGGTCCACCACCAAGTCTGCACAGCCGGTTTGATTATTGACAAACAATACTTTTTTCCAGGTTTTGCCGCCGTCAGTGGTTTTGTAAATGCCGCGCTCGTCGTTGGGTCCGAATGGCGAGCCTAATGCGCCAGCCAGCACCACATTTGGATTATCGCGGTGAATAATGACACGGTGAATGGTTTTGGTTTCTTTCAAACCCATGTTTTGCCACGTCTTTCCACCGTCCAGACTTTTGAAAATACCCAGACCTGTGTTGATGGAATTTCGCGGATTGCCTTCACCCGTACCGACCCAGATTTCCTGTGGATTGCTTTCGCAAACGGCAATTGCGCCGATGGATTGCGTAGGTTGTTTATCAAAAATCGGTTCCCAATAAATGCCGCCATCCACGGATTTCCACAAGCCGCCGGAAGCCGACCCTGCATAGATAATCGCGGTATTACTTGGGTCTGCCGCAATTGCCGTGATACGCCCACTCATACCTGCCGGACCGATGCTGCGGATTTTTAGTCCCTTGAGTTGCTCCACATTCACTTTCTGAGCGGGAAGTGTGCCTAATATTGCAAATAGAGCGATAAGTGTAAATAAAAATTTGCGTTTCATGCTTTTGATTTTAAATCGTGAAAGGTGAATGGTTAGTGGTGAGATGTGAAGATAGCTGAAATCGTTTTACCTTTTACGTTTCACCTTTCACCATTTAATTGACCAAAAAAGAAGGTGTTTTTTTCCTTCCAAATACTTTTGTACTTTTGAAAATTGAAAAGCAGTTATAGTTGAGTATGAAAAAGTTATTGATATACTTCATTCCAATTTTTATTCCTTGTTTTATAATTGTTTTAGTTAATGAAAATAGTAATCCTCGTGAAGCTTTTAAAGAATTTTCGCTGCGTGGGGTAGTAACTGCTAATGCTGCTGATAAAATTCCGACAGAATGTTCATGGGCTTGTCATAATCAAACCGCTTATTGTAAAGCCAATCATGTCAAATTTTTAAAGCCTTATTTCAAAATTGTTGACCCCATTTATTACAGTATTATAAATGGTCTAAAATCATTTGGCGATTATCAATTTGCGAATGTCCTTTTTCTAGTGTTGGCGTGGCCTATGCTGCTATGTTTTTTATTGGTAAAGTCTATTTTGATTCAATTTAAAATTCAAAAATTAAAGAAAAATGCGTGATTTTTTATCAAAGTTGGTAATTGAAATTTACGTTTACTGCACTGATTTTATAATTAATGTAGCTAATTTGACAGACACTTCGTATTATGAAGTAAATGCTTTTTTATTTTGCTTTTTGTGGATTGTAATAACTTTTGTTCTATTAGTCATATATTGTGTTCAATTAATACGTTTGCAGAAGCTAAAAAGAGTTTTTACTAAATAATATATTTGCGGTTAATAGTTGCCCCGTGCTTTAGCGCGGGGTTTTAAA
>Ga0163146_10002306_pt1 | contig 26063 bp, 26 predicted proteins | sample OliLakLV19MP7G1_FD_148648 | JGI IMG/M metagenome (GOLD analysis project Ga0163146, IMG submission 148648) | Freshwater microbial mat bacterial communities from Lake Vanda, McMurdo Dry Valleys, Antarctica - Oligotrophic Lake LV.19.MP7.G1 | ecosystem: Environmental > Aquatic > Freshwater > Lake >...
GACCCCACGCACGATCCAAAAGACAATGTAGACCGTGGCGCCGATTGGAGCGGCTACGAGTGCACCGCGCACGACATAACGAATGATGAACGACATTCAGCCACTATAGCAGGGGCCACACGGCGGCCTGGCAAGTTGGCGGGCAAGATCCGACGGCGTTCGAGCTGTGGGTCGACGAGCTGGCGGTCGATGACGAACGGGTGGGCTGCAAGCTGTAGACCTAGCGAAGAGCGTTCGAGCAGCTTCAGCGCGCCCGCCGTATGGTAGAATCGCCGGATGGCTGGCCCTGCCCCACGTTTTGCAACCTACGAGGATGTGCTCACCGCCCCGGAACACATGGTGGCGGAGGTTCTGAATGGGGAACTCTCTACGAGTCCGAGGCCCGCGGGTCCTCACGCAGAAGCGGCCTCGGTGCTGGGGATGGACGTGGGTGGCGCATTCCATCGCGGACGCGGTGGTCCAGGTGGTTGGATTATTTTGGATGAACCGGAGCTGCACTTAGGCCCGGATATTCTGGTTCCTGATCTGGCGGGCTGGCATCGCTCACGCCTGCCTGGCGTTCCTCAAACCGCGTTCATCGAGCTTGCGCCGGATTGGGCGTGCGAGGTGATCTCCCCGAGAAGCCAGCGGATCGATCGTGAACGCAAACTTCCTATTTACGCCCGGGAGGGCGTGACCAATGTTTGGCTGGTCGATCCACTCGCACAAATGATCGAAGTTTATCGGCTCGACGGTGAGAGCTATCGGTTGTTGGTTACCCGTGGTGGTGTAGATGGCGTGCGGCTCGAACCTTTTGAAGCGTTGGAGCTCGAGCTAGCCGCTTTGTGGCCAACGCCAGAATCAGACGCGAAATAGCCCTTCCGCGGCAAGAAACTCGGGGTCGTGACGGCGGCGATCACGAGCTCTTTCAGGTTTTTCCTCGAGAAGGGTCATCGACCCGGCGGCGCCAATCCTAAGGGAGTTTGATGGCTTGGCCGGGCCATCGCGCGTGCTAGGCTCCGAGCGTGTCGTTCCGAGAGCCTACCGCCCGCATGAGCTATGCCTCATACGTCGCTGCGGAGGCGATAGCTGAGAGCCGGCACGAGTACTTGCGTGGGCTCATTTACGCCATGGCTGGCGGAACCTTGGAGCATGCTGCATTGGCGTCAGCCTTGGCGCGCCACGTCGGAAACGCCCTTGACGGCAAGCCGTGTCGGGTATTTTCTGCGGATGCACGGGTTCGTGTCGCGGCCACAGACATGACCACGTACCCTGATCTTAGCGTCGTCTGCGGAGAGCTCGAGCGCGCACCGGAGGATGAGCTGGCCATGCTGAATCCTGTGGTGATCTTCGAGGTGCTTTCCGACTCTACCGAGGCCTACGATCGGGGAGCCAAAGCGTCACACTATCGACACATCCCGGCGCTCAAGGAATATGTTTTGGTGTCCCAGGCTGAGCCTTGCGTGGAAGTGCAGCGTCGAAACAGCAGCGGCCATTGGGAGATCCACGAGTTTCGTGCTGGTGAGCAGGTTAGGCTCACGTCGGTCGGGGTCGCCCTTTCCGTAGATGAGCTGTATCGAGATCCGCTGGCGAGATAGGGTCGAGGAGCCTCCCTGTCCGGCCAGTAAGCGGGAAAGGCGATAGAGAGCAAGCATGCCCGTCGACGTCGTGACCGAAACCATCATCGAGCGGCCGCATGAGCAGGTCGCCACGTACGCTGGCAACCCCGACAACGCGCCGAAGTGGTACGAGCCGAGCGGCTTCTCAAGCTCGTCGCCCCCCTCATGGCGGCGGCAATGCGCCGAGCAAATCGAAAGAACCTCGCGCAGCTCAAGTCGATCCTCGAGGGGCGGCAGTGTGGCTAAAGCAACTCGAAGCCATTTCGTTCGAAGACGGCACGAATATCGATCGCAGGGTCGCTGTTCGCCGCACTGGTGTCTGCGACAAACGCTTCGAAGACGCGAGCCGGCGTGCTGATCGTCAACAGGCGACCGGGCTCAGTTGACGTGCAAGCGAAGCCGTGTGGCGCGCCTCGTGGAATGACCAGCATGTCGCCCGGCACGAGCGAGCGGCGCTCACCCGCGACCTCGAAATCGAAGCACCCTTCGAGGACGATGAAGGTCTCCTGCCAAGCCGGGTGTTGGTGTAGAGCTACGCTTCCGCCTGGCTGCTCCAGCGTTATTGTACCCGTTTGGTGTTGCTCATGAGCCGGGAGCTTACGTATTTCGCGCGGGGTTGAGAAGGCGCTTGAAACGCTTCACATCAGCAGCGTTACGTTGGCTGAAATTCGGGTGCGCCCGATGTTCCGGCGTTCCCGCTGCCTACCCTTCTGCCTGCGAGCCACGAACGAGTTCGCTGACGAGAGATGCCACTTTCTCGGGTCGCTCCTCGGGAAGGAAATGGCCCGCTCCTTCGAACAGCTCAAACCGCGAACCGGCAATGGCCCGGGAGATGTGCTGCGGGATCGGATGAGCAGGCGATGCGGGAAACCACATGATTGTGGTAGTGTCGGGCAATGGTTAAAGAGTCGGCCGAGCGTGCAATGGGTTGGAAAGCGGCCATTGTAAGCGGCGTGTTGATCGCCTCGCCCTTGGGCGGCTCTGGCGGAAAAGCGTTGATCGAGCCGGGCATTTCGGTGACGACGCCCTCGGGGGGTAGATCAGGCTTAGAGTTTGGGTCAGGCGGAGCTCTGCCGATTGGAACTATGGTTCCGTCAACTGGAGGAAGCGCTTCGATGGTTCCCCGCTGCGAGCACTTGGGTGATTTGGCTCGCACCCTGGGGCTTGTGGTTTGGGCGAGCGATGCCGCGTCGGGAGAAGTTCGGCGGTTGCTGCAAACCAGCGGCGTGCCCGATGTTGTTAACCAAATGATGCGAGACCGGCGCAACCAAGAAGGGCTCCGCAAGTTCGCGTCGGATTGGTTTGGAGTTGAAGCGGCCCCCATGGGTTCAGGGGGTCAGGCGGGTGCGTCAGCGGCCCCCGCCGATCCGCCGCCTCACATCGTCGAAATTGTTTGCTGCGCTTCTTTACGGGCAGCGAAACCCGCGTCACGGAAAGCCTGGCCGACTATTACGGCGTGCCTAGGGTGCCTCAGCCTACTCAGGACCCTTGGGTCGGGTGGGACATGGCCCATCAGGAGCGTTTGGCATCCTCACGCGGGGTTTTTGGCTCAACCGTGACCCTAATCTTTCAAGGCGGGGCAAATCCATTTTTGAGGATGTCCTGTGCTCGCCCGTGCCCGAGGCCGCTCCTGGCGTGATCGACGCGCACGGTGTTAACCCGGTTCCTCCCTTCACTGGCGAAGAGATTAGAGCGTACACCGCGGACTCAGGGTGCAAGGCGTGTCACCAGCTAGTTGACCCACCCGCCAACGCCTTTGAGCGATTCGATGCAGCAGGGCGATATAAGGGCGGTCAGCTGCTCGACACGAGCGGGTACTTCACGAACGGTGTCGCGCTCGGCGAAACCACCTTCAAGTTTCAAAACGTCCAAGACTTCATGCGGCAACTGCAGAGTTCGCCCAATGTGCAGGCTTGCGTGGTCAACAAGATGGCGCGCTATGCGCATCGATTGAGCGAAAAAGGAGAGTTTGAGTCGAGCTCCTTTGCGTGCGTGCTAAGTGCCAACCCACGCCTATCAGCGGCTTCCCTCGCGGAAGCCATGGGCAGCGTGCTCTCCCTCGTCGCAGAACCCACGCGCATTCAGTAATTCGCGCGATCACCTCGCGTGGAACCGTAGCTACCGGCACCATGGCCTAACGGTCGTTTCGAGGGACACGCGCGAATACGAAAGAGCTGGAGTGCCAGTGCTGAACCCGTGGTTGACGGCGCGCTAGAGCCAACGCGAGCAGTGAGGCAGGTGCTCACTCGCAGGGCGGCCACGTCGTGGCGGAGCGAGTCACCACAACATCACGAGATTGTCCCCCATTCGGGGCGCGTGCTGGGCTAACACAGCGCGCGTAAAGATCGGCGGTTCGGTATTCGACACGCCGCCGGAGGTACTTTTCCATGACAAGTCGCTCACAACGGGTTCGGGATCTTTTAGTCTCTCGCAGGCGCTTCCTTTACCAGATGGCGCCCCTCGGGGCCTTGCCATTCTTACCGAGGCAGTGTTCAGGAATCCTGGATCGTTACCGAAATGCCACGACACCGTTCCTGAACGGTGTCGCCAGTGGTGATCCGATGGCGGACGCGATCATCCTCTGGACCCGCGTGACTCCGGACGCCGATGCGCCAGAAGCAATCCTTGAAGCAATCAAAGTTCGGTGGTCCATCGCGCGAGACCCAGAGCTGCAAGACCTCGTTGCTGAGGGGGTTGCGGGCACGGACGTCAGTGTTGACTACACCGTAAAAATCGACGCGGGCAATCTAGAGCCCGGGACCACCTACTACTACCAATTTCGTGCCCTCGGTTGGGACTCGGCAATCGGCCGAACACGCACCTTGCCCCGTGGCCGCGTCGACCATTTGCGGATAGCGTTCGCTTCCTGCGCGAACCTTCCCTACGGCTATTTTAACGCTTACCGGCTGATAGCTGAGCGCGCCGATCTCGATGCAGTCCTGCATCTCGGCGACTATATCTACGAGTACGCAAACGGCGTGTATGGCGACGGGACCGCGCTTGGCCGGGTACCGGAACCCAACAGGGAAATCGTAAGCCTCGACGACTATCGGCAGCGCCACGCCCAGTATAAACGCGATATCGATCTTCAGGAAGCCCATCGGCAGCACGCATTCATCGTGGTTTGGGACGATCACGAGTCAGCCAATGACGCCTGGACGAACGGCGCCGAGAACCATCAGCCAGACACAGAAGGCACGTGGGAAGCCCGAAGGGTAGCGGCGCTTCAGGCCTACTACGAATGGATGCCCATTCGTGAAGCCGCTCGCGATAACCTCGATCGCATCTACCGAAGCTTTCGTTTTGGAAACCTCGTGGATCTGTTCATGCTCGACACGCGCCTTTTGGCTCGCGATCAACAGGTAGCAGATCCGTGCAATGCCGCCGCCTTGGGCGACCCCACGCGTCAGCTTCTCGGCCCCACTCAAGAAGCCTGGCTCGAGAAGGGTTTGACGGCTTCGAAATCACGCAAGACAGTCTGGCGCGTTCTCGGACAGCAAGTGATGCTGGGACAGCTCCTCAACGTGCTCGTTCCGGGAAACTGCATCTTCAACGCGGACCAGTGGGACGGCTACCCCGTGGCGCGTGCTCGCTTGCTTGATATGTTGGCCCAGCGTGGCATCGACAACGTCGCAGTGCTCACCGGCGATATCCACTCATCGTGGGGCAACGAGATCACTCGAAATCCGTTTGATCCGGCTGTCTACGACGCTGCGACGAGCCGCGGCAGCGTGGCGGTAGAATTCGTCACGCCCGGCGTGAGCTCACCGGGCATCGAAGATCCGGCTCAGGCGGCGGGTTTTGCGCAGCTGCTTGCCGCCACGCATCCCCACATCAAGTTCGTGGAGCTGAACCGCCGCGGTTACGCCCTTCTGGACATTACGCCGGAGCGCATCCAGGCTGAGTGGTACCACGTGACCACGATCACGGAGCGGCTTGCCCAAGAGAGCGTCGCAGCTGTCCTCGCTTGCCAGACACGCACCAATCGTTTGCTACCGGGCGTCGTGTCGGCTGCGAAAGCCAATCCACCAGTGCGCGCACCGGCTGCCAGCAGCGACGCCTGATCGTTCGCAGCTTCCGGACCCTCGGCGGCGGCGCTCAGCCCTCGCTTGAGCCCACACTCACACCCGGCCCGAGCGGCGGATGCTTTACAAACACTTGCAGCTTCTCGGCATCTTTGGAAAACCGATGCAGTGCCGGGAAGCGCTCAGCTGTCACCATTTCGGGCAGCGTGGCGTGAATGAATTGCCAGGCCACGGCTGAAGTGATTTCCGATTGCCCGAGCGTTTCTTCGCGCGGCGCAGGCTGCATCGCCACCTCCCGCTCTAGCCCCGCCAGAGCCGCCAATAGCTGGCCTTCAACACGTTTCAACCAGGGCGCGTATTGCTTTTCTTTTGGGCGTAGATTGAGTTCATAGATCATCTGAGCCGTCTTCTCGCACGCTGCCAGGCCCAATCCGATCCTACGTAGCGCTCGCACACGCTCAGCCATGTCTGCCGGCATCAGGGTACGTCCACCCCGCGCCAGCGCCTCCGCGTATTCAATGATCAGCGTGGAATCCATCAATAACTCCCCATCCTCCAACACAAGGGTTGGCGCCTTCACTACCGGATTGATCTTGCGGAACTCCTCGAAGGTGCGGATCACGGAAACGGCCTGGTGCTCAAAGGATATGCCCAGACAGCTCATCGAGATGGCTGCGCGGCGGACGTACGGTGAATCCATCATCCCAACTAGCTTCATCGGCAACTCCTTACCTCACGTTGCCAAGCGCCGCCTTCAAATCTAACCACGCTGTCAAGTCCGACATGGCGACGGGCGGCTCGGCCGCGGGGCGCGGCGGGGGTGTGGCGTTCGTGCATATAGAGGCGTTCTGTCCCGCTGCACCCGCGGATCGCGGGGCGCACCGGAGCGGAAGCCACGCTCGAAAGACGGCCCAGAGGATGCAAGCTCGGCTGGCACACGGTGTGCTTGTTGATGATATTTGTGGGCATATTGAGGAGCTTGGACGTGATTGGCGAGCATCGCAGCTCGTTGGACCGATGATCGCGACCCGAGAACATTCCCTGCCGATCTTGAAGGCGCACCACGAGGAGACGCGCCGTTTCGACGACGCGCTTCGAGCGCACGGCCTGGGCCCCCTGGTTCGCGGCAAGGTGATTGCGTTGCAGGTTAACGTTGGCAAGCTCTGCAACCAGGCATGTCACCACTGCCACGTGGAGGCTGGCCCCAAGCGCACTGAAATCATGCCGCAGAACGTCGCCGAGCGCGTCATCGAACTCCTCGAAATGAACCCCTCCGTGGAGGTCGTCGATCTGACAGGCGGTGCTCCCGAGCTCAACCCCCAATTCCGATGGCTCGTCAGCGAAGTTCGTCGCCTCGGACGCACCGTGATCGATCGCTGCAACCTCACGGTGTTGTTCGAGCCCGGCATGGAGGATCTCCCCGAATTTCTCGCGCAAAACAGGGTGCGCGTCGTCGCCAGTCTTCCCTGCTACTCGGCCGAGAATGTCGAGAAGCAGCGCGGGCGTGGCGTCTTCGACAAGAGCATCGCGGCGCTCAAAGTCTTGAACGGGCTCGGTTACGCGCGCGCGGGAACGGAGCTGTCGCTCGACCTCGTCTACAACCCGCTGGGAGCGTTCCTGCCGCCTGCCCAGCAGACACTCGAGGCCAAGTACAGGGAGGAGCTGTTTCACCTTTTCGGCATCGAGTTCAACAGCCTGCTCACCATCACGAATATGCCCATCAAGCGGTTCGCTCACTTGCTCGAGCAAACCGGTCAACTCGAAGCTTACATGGGCCTGCTCGTGAACCACTTCAACCCGAGCACGGTTGGCGAGCTCATGTGCCGTTCGCTCGTGAGCATAGGTTGGGACGGACGCCTCTTCGATTGCGACTTCAATCAGATGCTCGAGCTGCCTCTCGGAGCGGGGGCACGCACTATCTGGGACGTGCGTGCGCTCGATGAGTTCGTGGGAACACGCGTCGCCATTGGGAGTCACTGTTTCGGATGCACCGCCGGCGCCGGCTCGAGCTGCTCGGGCGCGCTCCAATGAGCGGCATCCTCTTTCTCTCTGCCGGCAACGCATGCCGCAGCCAGATGGCGGAGGGTCTCGCGCGGAGGCTGTTACCTCCGAGCCTCCGCCTCTTCAGTGCAGGGACGAAGCCGACGGGCATGGACCCGCGCGCCGTGCAGGTGATGGCGGAGCTTGGCATCGACATCGCCGGCCAGCGCTCGAACTCCTTGGATGATGTACCGGTTGGAAACATTCAGCGCGTCGTCACGCTTTGCGCAGACTCCGCGGAGCAGTGTGCAGTGCTTCCAGATCTGCGACGCGAGCACTGGGCCATTCCCGATCCAGCGCTCGCGGAAGGCTCAGCGGATGACGTGCTGAAGGCCTTCAGGACGGTGCGCGACGCACTCGTCTCGCGCATGAGAGCACTTGCGGTACGGCTGCGCCCCGAGCCTGCACTCGGCATCATCGGCGGGAGCGGCTTCTACGATCTCCCCGGCCTTACCGATGCGGAAACCGTCGAGTTCGAGACCCCCTTTGGCCCTCCGTCGGCGCCGCTGCTTGTCGGTCGTCTCCACGGCAAGCGTGTTGTGTTTCTGGCTCGGCATGGCGAAGGCCATCGACTCCTGCCGGGCGAGGTGAATGCGCAGGCGAACGTCTACGCGCTCAAGCGCCTGGGCGTCACGAAGCTCCTCTCCGTGTCGGCCGTCGGCTCGCTCCGCGAGGAGATCGCTCCCGGTCACGTCGTGGTGCCACGACAGTTTCTCGACCGCACAGTGGGCCGCCCGGCGACCTTCTTCGGGGACGGCGTCGTCGCCCACGTCAGCCTGGCCGATCCGGTCTGCGGAGAGTTGGCGGACACGCTGGTGAACCACGCGCGAGGCATCGACACCGCGGTCCACGCGAGCGGGACGTATCTGTGCATCGAAGGCCCGCAGTTCTCGACCCGGGCGGAATCGGCGTTGTGGCGCAGCTGGGGTGCGGACGTCATTGGGATGACGAACCTGCCGGAAGCGAGGCTCGCGCGCGAAGCAGAGCTCTGTTACGCAACCCTCGCGCTCCCGACGGACTATGATTGCTGGCGCACGCGAAACGACGAGGTTCGGGTCGCTGACATACTCGCCGTCCTCCGCGCAAACGTGGAGAAGGCGCGGCGAATCCTAAGCGCGGTCATCGAGCAGGTCGATCCGGCCGCTCCGTGCGCCTGCCAGCGCGTCCTCGACACGGCGCTGCTCACCGCTCCGTCTGCGATCTCCGGACGGGCGCTTGTCCGGCTTCATGCGCTTCTTGATCGCCATCTGCCCAACCCGGATGGGCCCGAACGGAAAGTCGCGGCATGACCGCTTCGATCGCCGCCGCGCTGTCCATGGCGAGGGCGAGCGTGGCCAAGACCCTTCGGATTGGGTTCGAGCGCTCCTCGCGCAGGCGGAGGTGAGCGATGCCAGGCCGTACGATCATCTGTGTCTTCGCCAAGCCGCCCGTTGCCGGAAGCGCAAAGACGCGGCTTGCCTCGAAGATCGGTGCCACGCCTGCGGCTGCGTTCGCCCAGGCGTTCCTGCAGGACACATGGGCCACTGTGTCGGCTCTGCCATGGGCGAGGGTCATCCTCGCGACGACTGACAACCGATTTCGAGACTTCTGCCTGCGGAGCACGGCTGAGATTTGGCTCCAGGGAGAGGGCGACCTCGGCCAGCGCATCGAGCGCGTGGTGAAACGCGGACTCGCAAAGGTCGACACCGTCATCGCCGTCGGCGCCGACACTCCCGGCCTGCCTCCTCGCTTGCTCGAGCAGGCCCGTGAGGAGCTCACACTGAAGGATGCCGTGCTGGGCCCCTGCGATGACGGCGGCTTCTATCTCATCGGACTCCGTCGTTGCCCGGAGGGACTCTTCGAAGGCCTTCCCTGGAGCTCACCTGACACCTTCGCAGCGATGAAGGCGAGGCTTGAGTCCGTCGGCATGTCGATTGGCATGCTCGATCGCTGGTTCGATGTCGATGAGGTGGAGGATCTGGATCGGCTCCGTTCGGAGATTTCGCAGGGCCACATCGACGCGCCCGCGACGAAGGCATTACTCACAGCACACACGCTGAGAATCTCGGTGGTTGTACCCGTCCTCAACGAAGAACGCGAGATCCCGCCACGCGTACTCGCTACCCTCTATGGGAACCCGCGCTGATGGCCATCGCTGGTTCTCATCTCGGTGCCGTCGCGGCGATCGGCACCCTTGCAGTCGCCTTCTTCTGGCTGGAGAGGGTCGCCCCGCTGCGCCCGCGTCGCGCCCCGCTTGTTCGTCGACTTCTCGTGAACGTCGCGATCTCGGCGTCGGCTCTCGGCGCTGCAGTCGTGGCCGTGGGGCCCACCGCTGCGGCATCGCTCACGTGGACCTCGGACGCACATTTTGGGCTTGTGCAGATCATCGAAGCGCCCGCGGCGATCCGCGATACGGCAGCCTTCGTGCTGATGGATCTGTCTTTCTACTACTGGCATCAGCTCAACCACCGCCTCCCCTTTCTCTGGCGCTTCCACAACACCCACCACCTCGATCCCGATCTGGACGTCAGCACCGCGTTCCGTTTCCATTTCGCCGAGGTGGGGCTGTCTGCAGCCTTTCGGGCGCTGCAGATCTTGCTCATCGGCCCATCCCTCGGCGCGTACCTCGCCTACGAGTTCGTGTTCCAGGCGAACACGCTCTTCCACCACAGCAACATCAAGCTGCCGGTCAAGGTCGAGCGGCTCTTAAATCGACTCTTGGTCACGCCTCGCATGCACGGCATCCACCACTCGGAGATCCAGCGCGAGAGCCGCTCGAACTTCGGCGTCGTCTTCCCGTGGTGGGATCGCATGCACCGAACGCTCCGGCTCAACATTCCCCAGTCGCGAGTCTCGATCGGCGTCGCAGGTTACTCGCTTGCCGAGGACAACGGGCTCTGGAGCGCGCTCATGATGCCGTTCCGCCGCCAGCGAGACTACTGGACGGCTCCCGACGGAAGGCGGCCGGAGCGCGACGAAGCGGTTCTCAGCGAACGCCCGTCGCGGATGCTGGAGTAGGGGGGCGACAACTCGTAGACGGCCGTCACGCGGCTAAATGCCACATTGCACCACGTTTGCCTCAGGGAGGTCACCCCCAAGCGACGAACGACGCCGTCACGCAGAGCCAATGTGTTTCGTTAAGCGTGGCACATTGAGTGCACGCACCAAGTCAGACCATCAACGTTTTCCTGAGGGAGGAAACATAATGAAACATGCCACACGCCGACATTCGCCCCCCGGTTTATCGGTTTCCCATGTGCGCTCTGCGCTGCCAGACGTGCCGACAAGGCGCGCAGGACGCCTGCTCGACTGGCTCAACAGGCTGACGCGAAAGCGTTACAACGCCACATCCAAGCGGGCCGCGTTGGTCCCGCTTGATGAGCAAAGCTCGTCACGGCAAGACCATATTAACTACCCTGGGGACTGCCGGTGCTATTTGGATCCTGACGGAAACTGCGAGTTGGAGCGGCTACAACACGCCGGGCTCGACCCCGCCTGCTTGCCGCTCCCGTATCTCGTGCCAGGATCGGACAGCGTTCCCACGGAGCCGGAGGTGACCGTCATACGCCGCGTGGTCAAGTTGACGGTGCGTTGATCCGATAAACCACGCACGTATGAGTCCGGTGCGTTTCCGACACGAAGACGGACGTGATTTGTGCGACGAGGCAGCGGCCTTGCCATAGGCGCCTTGGCGGCGTGTGCTACGGTGACCGGAAGCGGCGCACGAAGCAGCCGATCAGAGGTGCCACATGCAGATCCGAGTCGGCTACGAGCTCAATTACACATTCACACAACCGACGCCGGTCATCCTAACGTTGACCATCCACCACTCGCGCGCCGGTGATTTGGTGAGCCCCGATCGCCTGAGCACCGATCCAGCAATTCCGACTCGCGGCTACCGGGACGGCTTCGGCAACTGGTGCACCCGCCTGGTCGCACCCGCTGGGAAAGTGCGCATTTGGAGCCAAGCGATCGTGAACGACAGCGGGTTACCCGACGCCATCGTGCCGACGGCGCAGCAGCTGCCCGTCGACTTACTCCCAGAAGAGACGCTCGTGTACTTGCTCGGCAGTCGTTACTGCGAGACCGATCAGCTCTCGGAGCTAGCCTGGAAAATGTTCGAGCAAGGGCCCATGGGCTGGAGCCGCGTGCAGGCGATTTGCGACTTTGTGCATCAGCACATCAAGTTTGGCTACGAGTTCGCCAGCCCCTCCAAGACGGCTTTCGGCGCCTACACGGAAGGCCGTGGCGTTTGCCGCGACTACGCGCACTTGGCCATCACACTGTGCCGCTGCATGAACATTCCAGCGCGTTACTGCACAGGCTACTTGGGCGATATCAGCGTGCCGCCCGTGGACGCACCCATGGACTTCGCGGGCTGGTTCGAGGCGTACCTGGGCGGTACCTGGTACACCTTCGACGCGCGCAACAACGTGCCACGCATTGGTCGGGTACTCATTGCTCGTGGTCGCGACGCCGCCGACGTGGCGCTCAACACCACCTTCGGACCGAACCAACTCGAATCGTTCGCGGTCTACGCCGATGAGATCACCGCGCAGTGACGCGTTCGGTTTCCCTGCTACGTAGGGCTTCTCGAACCCCAAATTTCCGGCGATTTGCGCACTGCTGACCCCGTCAGCCATTTCATGGCGATGGACCTGCCCATCGCGAGATCGGTGAAGCGCCGCACACGCAAATGCGCCTCACTGAGGCGAGATGGCGCAGGCGTGAACACAAAAGTTTAAGATTCTACGGTTTTGCGAACGGCGCGGAACGTGCATGTGGCGGGCACACGCTGCCGAGAGCGTGCGTGTTGCCGCCCAATGCAGTCCCCACCACCTTCCCTCTCTTCGGCGCTCGTACCGCTCGGGTTGGTGGACGAGCGCACCGCACTGGGCGCCCTCGTGCTCGTGGTGGAAGACGACGAGGACACACGGTTCCTGTACATGGAAGCGCTCGCGAGCATGGGGTACCGCACGGCCGGTGAGTGCGACGGCAAGCGCGGTGTCGAAGCCGCACTCCGCCTCCAACCTGACGCGGTGCTAATCGACGTCGGGCTGCCTGTTCTTAACGGTATCGACGCGACTCGCCTCATCAAAGAAGATCCTCGCACGCACAGGTGCCTCGTTATCGTGATGACCGGGCATGGAAAGTCGAAGTTCGAGGAGGCACGCGCTGCAGGGTGCGACGCGTTCTTCTGCAAACCATTCGACCCAGCCGCACTCGAAGAAGTTCTACGTACGCTCCTGTCTGCAGCGGAACACTCGAAGACTCTTGAGCGCCTCGAAATGGTCAAGGAATGCAGTTGCGGGCAGCAGTTTTCGCTCAAGCAATGGCTTGAGCTTCTGCCCTGCGGGCGGATGCACTTGCCGCAACGCGGTGTGCTGGTCGAGCTGCGGACGTGCACGTGCGGCTCGTCGCTGTCGGTGGAGCTCGATGATCTGGGAGTCGCCATCGTTAAACCGGCGCAGGCAGAGGTTCCGAACGACGACAAGGTAATTACGCTAAAAACGGTGCTCGTTGTGGACCGAGATCCGCATGTTCGTCGGCTCGTGCGGCAGTTTCTCGGCGAAGCGTACGTCGTGGAGTTTGCCGACGACGGTTATTCCGCGCTCGATCGCGTGCGAAGCTCCGCTCCCTCCGCAGTGATCACCGAAATCCTGGTCCCGCGGCTCGACGGCCTCGCGCTGTGCCGATCGCTCAAAGGGGATGCCGTTACCGAGCGCGTGCCGATCCTCGTCATCAGCATGCTGGCGGCGCACGAGCGTGCACGGTTGTCGGGCGCTGACGCCTTCCTCGAGAAACCGCTCGAGAAAACTAGCCTGGTCGCGGCCGTGCGCCGGTTGATCGATACGAAAGAGCGAGGAAGCGCGCTTCCTCAACAGGATATGAATCACTCATGACGCGAGTCAGTACGGGCAACCCACAGGCCGACGAAATCCTCAGCGGAGGCTTCCCGATGAACTCGATCAACATCGTGATGGGTCAGCCTGGGACCGGCAAAAGCATTTTCGCCGAACAGCTCGTGTTCCGGAACGCGAGCGACGATCGGCCTATTCTCTACCTCACGACGCTCTCCGAGCCGCTCACCAAGATGGTGACGCACCTCCAGCGTTTTGCTTTCTTCGACGAGAATAAGATCGGCAAGTCCGTCATCTACGAGGACATCGGTCCCCAGCTCGTCGATGGCGGCATCCGCGCGCTGCTGACGTGCGTAGAGCAGGCGATCGAGACGTCGGCACCGAAGATCATCGTTATCGATTCCTTCAAGGCGTTGCACGACATCTCGCGGTCGACCGCCGAGCTGCGCCACGTCCTGTACGAACTCACTGGCTTGCTCACTGCCTACCAGACCACGGTGTTCCTCGTCGGCGAGTACACCGACGACGACGCGCAGCGCTTGCCCGAGTTTACCGTGGCCGATGGCATTCTCCAGTTCATGCGAAACCCGCTCAGCACGCGCGACGAGCGCTTCTTACGCGTGCTCAAGCTGCGAGGCAGCGGGTACCTTGAGGGGCTGCATGCCTTCCGCATCGGAGCGGGCGGCCTCGAAATCTTTCCACGGCTCGTTAGCCCGCAGATCCCCGAGAGCTACACCATCGTCGAGGAGAGGACCCCGACGGGTATCGAAGGGTTGGATGGCCTCATGGGCGGCGGGCTCTGGCGCGGGAGCACGACGGTCCTCGCCGGCCCAACGGGAGCTGGCAAAACAACCGCAGGCCTCCAGTTCGTGCTCGACGGTGTGCAGCGCGGCGAACCGTGCCTGTATGCCAACTTCCAGGAAAACCCGATGCAGCTCGCTCGGTGTCTGCGGAGCCTCGGTGCAGACGTGGAGGATGCGAAGCGGCGCGGGCTGCATCTGATGTACGCTTCGCCCGTCGAGCTCCAGGTCGACAGAATCATCGTCAGCCTCTTCCAGCAGATCCAACAGACAGGGATGCGTCGCGTTGTTATCGACGCGATCGGTGATCTCATCACCGCCGCCAGCGACCCACAGCGTCTGCACGACTATCTGTATGCCCTTGTCCAGCATTTCACCGTCAAGGGTGTCACCAGCATTCTTATGTTCGAAACCGCGGCGACGCCGGAGTCCTGGTTCAGCGGCGGGCCGTTCTCCTATATGTCCGACAATATCGTGCTTTTGTCGACGGACATTAAGAACAAGACGAGGCGCAGTATTGCCATCATCAAGGCGCGGGCAAGCAAGCATGATCTCGCCATCCACGAAGTGGAGATCACCGAAAAGGGCCTTCGCGTCTGCCCGCCCCGGACGCCGTAAGATCAGAGCTTACCTGCCTTTCGCGAAAACCTGTTGGTATCCCTCGCGCGCCTTCTCAGGTTCGGTGAAGTAGTCCGAGAAGTCCGTCCCGATCAGCTTCTCACGCGCGACACCCGTGACCTTGATCGAGCCCTCGTTGACGTCCGTGATTTTCTCTTCGGGGCTAATCGTGACCAGCGGGTCCAAGCTCGCTTCGATCAGGCTGCGCGCATACTGCGACGCCTGCTTCTGCACCCTAACGTCGCGAATCGTGCGGGCGATCAGTTTCCAGCGCCGTTACCTCGCGAGTGGTGGAAAGGTCGCCCAGGATGGCGTTGCCACTCGCTTTGCTTTCTTCCGCATCTACACTCCCGAATACCATGCTTGGGCCGCTCCTCAGTGGTTTCCTCGCTCTCAAACGCTCGCCCCGCCAACAGCTCCACGCTCGGTCCAAAAGCACGATTATTTGGCTCATCCAGCGCTCCGGTGCGATCTCGAATGTCGTGCTGACAGCGCGTGCCTTCAGGGATATTGGTTACCCAGTTCCGTACGGCGCGGCTCCCCGTGTGAAGGGCGACATAGAATGCGAATCTCAAGCTGGTTGACTCGATCTTTGTTCACTTCCCTGGCTACGGCCACGTTGCTGGTCATGCCACTCGCGTGCAGTCAGAGCACCAGTGCCACGCAGAACGCCGGTCCAATGGTTGTGCCTACGGGAACGGGCGGTGCGCAAGGAACCGGTGGTGCCAATGCTACGGGCCGCGTTGGTGGAAGCAGTGGTGCAACAGGAAGTGGAGGAGCGCAGAGTACTGGCGGTGCTAACGGTAGCGGTGGCGCCAGCGGGATAGGCGGCGCTGCGGCTGCGGCTGCGGCTGCGGCTGCGGCTGCGGCTGCGGGCGGGGTGACAAGCAGCGGCGGCTCTGTGGCCACAGGTGGAGCTCAGGCGAGCGGCGTGGGCGGCTCATCCGTCAATGACGCAGCCAACCCAGTGAATCCGAATGCAACACCGCAAACGAAAGCGGTTCTCAACTATTTGAGAAACCTGATGGGCAAGGGTGTATTAACCGGACAGCACGACTATGTCGGCACGACTGGCCAGGCATCAAGCATTGCCTCTACAACCGGCACATGGCCGGCTGTTTGGGGTTCGGATTTTGCCTACGGCAGCGGCGTGGATTCTAAGCGTCAATCAATGGTCAAGTCGGCGATTGACATGTGGAATAAGGGAGCGCTCATCACATTCACGTATCATGAGGTGAGACCCATTGATGATGAATCGTGCGGCTGGAGTTGTGTTCAGACAAGTATCACCGATGCCGAGTATCTAGAAATTGTCACGCCCGGCTCCACCCTTAATCTGCGATGGATGGCTCAAATTGACAACATCGCCGGCTATCTGAAACAGCTTCAAGACGCAGGCGTTGTGGTGATATGGCGGCCCTTTCACGAGAAGAACCTGAAAGGATTTTGGTGGTGTCGGCGGCAAGTCGCCAAGCTACATCAGCTCATGTATGAGCGATTCACGAACCATCATGAGCTCAATAATCTAATCTGGAACTGGAATTTTAATGCTGTGAACCAATGGGCAGTGGATCCGACCCCATGGTTTCCAGGTATCGAGTATGTCGACATGATTTCGATCGACGACTATGCGAATTCAGCTCAGATACCGGACCAGGTAAGCTACGACATCGCCAAAGAACTTGCACAAGGGAAGCCGCTGGCGATTGGCGAGCAGGGCATGATGGTGGATCCGAGCTTTGTGAAGAGCAGCCGCCCCGATATCGTCTATTTCCTTACGTGGCCCTTATCGGATCCGCTGGTAAAGAATAATACCTCTACATGGATCAAATCGGTTTATAGCAATAACTACGCGATTACCCGCGACGAAATGCCCCTATCGCTACGGACACCGTGACATCTGCCGCGCGGTTACTTGGCAGGAGTTTTGGCACTCCCGGCGGCTTCCACCTTAACAAATCGCAACGTCATGCGATCGCTCTCGCCGATGCCCATGTATTTATCGCGGTCTTTTTCGCCTTCACGCAGGGTGGGTGGTAGGGACCAAACGCCTTCGGGATAATTCTTGGTGTCTTTGGGATTGGCGTTGATTTCGGACTTGGCCGCTAGCTTGAAGCCGGCTGCTTCAACCTGCTCGATCACAAAGGCTTCCGGCAGGTACCCGTGTTGGCTCGTTTCATCAGCGCTTTTGCCGGCTGCTGCGCGGTGTTGCTCAATGCCCAGAATTCCCCTTGCCTTGAGCGCACGGTGAAACTCGGCGAGCCACGGCGTTAGCAGCTTATTATTCACTAGGCCATGAGCGCCGCGAATCAGGAGCACGGAATCCAGCTTGCCATCTAGCGAGAATTTCGGTGCTGCCATATCGACCACCACCGGCTCTACCTTGCGGTAGACCTCGGGCAGCTCTTCCAAGAAATACTTGGTCCGAAGGCCATATAAAGTGGGGCGCTGATCTTTGGAACCGTTAGGGTCAAACTGCGTGACGAAAAGCTTCCCGTTTTTTGCTAATGTTGGGGCTAAAAGCTCGGTGTACCAACCTTCACCAGGGCCGACCTCGAGCACGTTCTGATTGGGCTTGAGCCCAAAGAATTCGAGCGTTTCTCGGGGGTGTCGCTGCGCATCGCGAGCGGCGTGTCCGGGCTTTCGCTGTGCGCCCGCGAGCGCTGCTTTGAGCGCCGCGCGAGTGCTGGGGTAGGTCTTCTCCGCCAACGGCTTAAGACTCGCGCGAAGCTCAGGCGTTAACCGGTTGAGTTCGGACTTGTGGTCCTCTTCCAGCGTGGCGAAATCCCGCGCAAGCTTTTCCTTTTCGGCAGCGGCCTTTTGTTCCTCAGCAGTTAAGGGAGGCGCCTTGGCGGGTGCGGCCTTGGCGGGTGCAGCCTGCGCGGGTGGCGCCTCCATCATGGGGGCCTCGGGAGTGCTGGGCGGAACCACCTCGGCTCCGGGGGCACAGGACATAATGACCGCTGTCAGCACGGTGGATAGGACGAGAGTGTCACGCATGGATAGGGTCGATAATGTAGGGTGTGCTCCGGCACAAGCAGTTTGCAGGATTCTGACGCTTTGGCAGAATTGTAACTCGGTGCTACCCCTGCCGTAGTGCCCCACATGGTGTTTCTCCCCACCTTCTTTTGGTTGCAATCCGTTCTTCTTGGCCGTGCGATTCGTCGCTGCGCGATTCTCGGCTGCGCGATAGCCTTCCTTGGGTTTGGTGCGTGCGTCTCCCGGCCACAGCCCGAGCCAGCACGTGCCGGGGGCGCAACCGAATCAGTGCCGTCGGCCTCAGCGCCGTTAAGTGGGATCAAGCAAGCGAATGGCCTAGAAGGGAGCGAACCAACGATGGAAATCGCAACGCTAGCCGGTGGTTGCTTCTGGGGCATGGAAGAGATCCTACGAAAAGTCCCGGGAGTGACTGGGGTTGAGGTGGGCTACACCGGTGGCACGCTAGAGAGCCCCAAGTACGAAGATACGCACGACGGCGCGAGCGGGCATGCGGAATCTGTCCGTATCGAGTTCGACCCGAAGAAGTTGACCTACGAAGATCTGCTGGCCAAGTGGTTCTTCCGCATGCACGATCCCACGACGAAAGACCGACAGGGCAATGATCGTGGTTCGCAGTACCGATCGGCTATTTTTTTCACGAGCGAAGCACAGCGGGCGACTGCGGAACGGGTCAAGAATGAGATCAACAAAAGCGGCCGATGGAAGGCTCCAGTCGTCACCGAGATCACAAAAGCGGGGAGATTTTGGAGCGCCGAGGCTCACCATCAAGATTACTTGCAGAAGAAAAAAGACGGCTACACGTGTCACTATTTAAGGGATTGGGGCTGAACGCGCTCGATCGCCTCAGCGGGGCATTTTGACGCGTTCCTGCGCAGACCGAAGTTTGGTTCCCGAAGCACCTCTGTTAGAAACACCCGCGCTGTGGCGGTTTAAGGTCTCCTCCGAACCGCCGCCGCGGCCCCATAACTTTGGCGCGGTGCGTGCATAGCGCCGCGATATGAAAATCCCTGCCTTCTTATTTTTAATCGGTTGTTCCGTTTGCAGCGTCGCTTGCGACAAGGGTGAAGATCAAGCCGAGCTTGCGCGTGAGGTTGCTGAGAAAACGGCTGCTGCACAGCGCGAAATGGATGAGGCCAAGGCCAAGGCAGCTCAGGAGATAGCGGAGGTTGAACGCAAGGCAGGAGAGGCCAAGCGTGAAGCACGCGCCGAGATCCAAAAAGATGTAGCTGCTATTGATCGCAAGGCCATGTCGCTCAAGGAATCTTTGGCTACCGCCGCCGGAAAGGCGAAGGAGAATGCAGCCGCTGCCGCCGCAGAATTCGACAAACGGCGCGGCGTACTGGAAGCCGATCTGCAAAAGCTAAACACAGCGACTGGAGCTGCCTGGGACACCGTGAAAGCGGAAACTAAGCTGCATCTTGATGCAGCGCGCGATGGGCTTGATTCGTTCGATAAGACCCTTGCGGCCAAGAAGTAATAAGCGTTGATAGATCGCCCACACCCCGTGGTGATTGAACGTTGGACTTTTTGGCTGACTGTTTGAACTGTTGCTCATATTCCGGCTCCACGGCGTTCGCTGACAAGACTCACGAAGATCTCCTCCAGCGAGCTTTTGTGCGTATTCAGATCCTTGAACCCTATCCCGAGCGCTCCGAGCTTTTGCAGCAACCCGGAGATGTCGGAGCGTTCGTCTTGTTCATTAAAACTGTATTCCAGCTGCATGCCCGCGTCCTTAATAACTAGCGGCCAGTCCTGCAAATCCGGCGGGATCACGGCCATCGGTTGCTGAAGGGTGAGCGTTAATTGACGCTTGCCAAGTTTCCGCATCAAAGTTTTCTTTTCTTCGGCCAAGATCAGTTCACCCTTCGTGATCACACCCACGCGGTCTGCCATTTCTTCGGCTTCTTCGATGTAGTGCGTGGTTAAAACGATCGTTACGCCGTTTTCTCGCAAGCCGCGAACCAGGTTCCACATATCGCGCCGGAGTTCAACGTCCACACCCGCGGTAGGCTCGTCGAGAAAAAGAATCTGAGGCTCATGCGAGAGCGCTTTCGCAATCATCACTCGTCGCTTCATGCCACCCGAAAGGGTCATGATGGTTTGTTTGCGCTTTTCCCAGAGCGAGAGATCGCGGAGTACCTTTTCTACAAACGCAGGATTCGAGGCGCGCCCAAACAGGCCTCGGCTAAACGTAACGGTGTCCCATACCGTCTCGAAAGCATCGGTGCTGAGCTCTTGCGGTACCAGTCCAATTTTGGACCGTGCCGCGCGAAAATCGCTCACGATGTTGTGGCCGTCGGCCAGCACGGTGCCCGTGGTTGGCGTCACGATGCCGCACACGATATTGATGAGGGTCGTCTTGCCCGCGCCGTTGGGCCCCAGTAAGGCAAAGATTTCACCTTTTTCGATATTTAGGTCCACGCTTTCAGGGCTTGAAGCCCAGACGCATAGATTTTGGAGAGCTTGGAAATAGAAATGATGGCGCTCATGAGGCGCGAACATAGCGCTTCTGAGAATGTAGTGGTGACTCGACCAATTAAACACGCACTAGCCGAGTCGATTCACGCCGCTTATGTTTCGCGGATGAGCGAAAACAAGACGTATCTCGGTGGTTGCCAGTGTGGACGGGTTCGGTATGAGGCGGAGGTTGAGCTGCTCACCTTCGTGCCTGCTACGCAGTTCAAGCTGCAATCGGGTCAGGATGTTCTCACCGATTACCAATTCAACAAGAAACACATCCACCACCTCTTCTGCAACGTGTGCGGAATCAAGTCTTTTGCTCGCGGCATCGGCGCCGACGGCGGTGAGATGATTGCCATCAACTCGCGCTGCCTAGACGGCGTGGATCCGAGCGAGCTGAAGATCAATGACTATGATGGCAAAAGCGCGTGATGGCGTTTTAACGGCCAACGTTGCACTTCCCTGAATACCAGCTTAACCCATCAGCCTGATGGGGTAACCGCCGCGTCCACGTGAGAGGCGAGCGCCAAAACGATACTCGACCAACCTTTGAAGTGTGCCATGTCAGCGAGCGCTGCGGCCTGCGTGCTCTCCCTTTCGGTCCCCAAATTTCCGGCGATTTGGCGTACTGCTGGCCACGTCAGCAATTTGACGGTAATTTTGATGGTGATGTATACACGGGTACTGGAGCTGCCCTCACGCTCATTCTTTTTGTTCGGGCCGCGGGGCACGGGCAAAACCACTTGGCTTCGCACGAAGCTGGCTGATGCAAAATGGTTTGACCTCGTGCGTGACCGGGAAGTGTTTCGTCTACAGCGCGATCCCGATCTATTCCGTCATGAAGTAGAAGCGCTAAAGCCTGGATCGTGGGTCGTGCTCGACGAGATCCAGAGAGCACCTGGCTTGCTCGGAGATGTTCAGGATCTCGTAGCTCGCAGGGGCAACGCGTATCGCTTTGCGCTCACCGGGTCGAGTGCCCGTAAGCTCAGGCGCGGAGACGTGAATCTGCTTCCGGGTCGCCTGGTGAATCGCCACTTCTTCCCTCTAACGTTCCCAGAGCTAGGCGACGACTTCGACCTCGAAGCCGCACTTGCCTACGGGACGCTCCCATCAGTCATCGGAGAGGAGGATGCGGAAGGTCGAATCGAAATGCTAACCGCCTACGTGGAAAATTACCTAGCCCAAGAGATCCGGGCTGAGGCGCTAGTAAAACGCCTTGATTCGTTCTCTCGGTTCTTAGATGTCGCGGCTCTGGCCAACGGACAGGTCACCAACACATCGAGCCTGGCTCGGGATGCCGCCGTAGCGCGACCCACCGTGCAGGGATACTTTGAAATCTTGGTCGACACCTTGATCGCTTCTCCCTTGCCCGCCTGGCGACCCCGAGCCAAGGTGAAAGAGATTCAGCATCCAAAGTTCTATTTCTTTGATCCTGGCGTGGTGCGCGCGCTTTCAGGTCGCTTGCATGATCCTGTTGCCGACTCGGAACGTGGGCACCTGCTCGAAACGTATGTGCTGCACGAGTTGCGCGCCTTCCTCTCTTATCATTCAAGTGAAGGGAAGCTCTGCTATTGGCGCACGCCATCTGGGAGTGAGATCGATTTCGTGTGGGAGCGCGGAACTCGAAGCGTCGGCATCGAACTCAAGGCTTCTTCACATTGGCGCCGAGAGTTTGCACTTCCGCTAAGAGAACGTCTTGCCGATGGCAGCTTAAAGAAAGGGTTTGGCGTCTACCTGGGACCAAGCCCCCTCAAGGCGGACTCGCTGCATGTGCTACCCCTACAAGAGTTCCTGCAGAGGCTCTGGCGCGGCGAAATTCTCGGCTAATTGCAGGCTGCCACAGACCTGAAGGTTTGGCTTACCTACCTCGGCCGAATGGAGAGCTGAGCGCGGGCCTGCACTGGCGCAGCGTTTGCATTACTTCGGGCTAACGACTGGAGAACCTTCCGATGAGCCACAGAGGAGGCGCGCTTTGCCGCAACCATCACGCCACAGAGTGACCAAACGGTCACGTGCGCCGTCGGCGAATATCCATTCTTTTACGGCGCGAAAGCGGGTCCAACCGCCTAACTGGAGATGAAGGGCGGCCAATAAGAACGAGGGCAAAAATGGAAACCATGAAGAGCATTGCGCTGAATACTCCGATTGTTCGCAGCATCATCAAGCTTCGCTACGACAGGAGGTTCGAGAACAACCAAGGCGAGCAACTCTACCGCGGCGTCTTTTCATCCTACGATGAAGCCGCGGTCTCTTCCCCAGTCCCCAAGGTTGGCTATGACCATCCCGAGCCTGCGGCCATGTACAAAGCGTTTATGACGGAACTGCAGAGCTACGACTACCCGGTGTTGTTTTGGCTCAACAAAGTCCTGGAAGGCGACCCGGAAAATCGACGTGGCCTGTTCGACTACGGCGGGCACATCGGTATCAAGTACTACGCCTACCACCGCTTCCTTCGAAATGTCCTTGAGTGGACGGTCTGCGACGTGCCGGCGGTAATACTTCGTGGCGCAGGGATGGCCGTGGATCTCGACCCGGACCACTTGCTCAGGTTCACATTGAGCTTCGATGAGGTAGCTGGAAAGCGAACTCTGCTGTGCCTCGGCTCTTTGCAGTACATTGAAGAGTCGCTTGCAGACAAGCTCTCACGCGTCGCCCTAGGCGCTAGGCCGAGGCATGTCCTCATCAACACCACCGCGTTCGTACATGAAGGCGAACGATCCTTCTGGACGCTAAATAGCATTGGCACTTCATTCTGCCCTTACAAGGTTCAATCCGAGCAGGCGTTCGTGGCTGATATGGAGAAGGTCGGCTACGCGAGGCTCGACACCTGGGTGAATCCTGGCAGGTCTTGTCACGTACCGTTTCAGAGCTCACACCGGGATTTCAAGTACCTGGGCATGTGCTTCGGTATGTCCTGATGATCCCGGAAACTCGAACCGGAAACTGTTGCCGCCGTCGCTGCTGGGCGCGACCGTGATGGTACCGCCGTGGGCTTCGACGGCCAGGCGACAGAAGGTGAGCCCAAGCCCGCGCCCGCCCCATTCGCGCGATTTTCCTGCCACGCCTAGGCGTTGGAATAAGTCGAAGAGCTTGGTCCGGCTGGCTTCGGGGATAGGCTGGCCATGGTCGCGGACCTCGCCCTGCACTCGGCCTTGGTCAGTGACGCGAAGCGAGAGCGAGATCGGCTTTCCGGCGGGGCCGTGGTCGATGGCGTTGATCACCAGGTTCTCGACTAGCCGTTCGAGGAGATCAGGGTCCGCGTTGACGGTCACTGGCGCCTCAGGCAGCTCAAGCAGGATCGGCTGGTCGCGCGCTTTGCCTAGGCGGGCGAGGCGACGCACTACGCCTTGCGCGAACGGCTGCAGCTCCAAATCGCGGCGACGCGCGCCCATCTTGCCGACATGATGCAGGCAGATGTCGAGCACGTCTTTGAGCATGACGCGCATGCGCTCGGCTTCCGCGAACAAATCTTCCAACGCCTCGATCGACTCAGGATCGTCGGTCTTCACGAACGATGCGAGCAGCGTGAGTGAGGTGAGCGGACTTCGCAGATCGTGCACGAGCATCGCCGCGATCACCTCTTTGGGCAACTCGTTTTGGCGGTAACCTTCGAGCGCGTCGCGCAGCATCCACAGCTGGCGGCGGATCTCGAGCTCCATTTCCACTTGCCGAGCGAGCATCTCGAGCGTCTTGATCTCCCCGGGACTGAAGGTTCTCGGCTGCCGATCAATCACGCAGAGCGAGCCGAGACCGTAACCCTGTGGCGTACGCAGCGGCACGCCGCAATAGAAGCGAATGTACGGGTCACCCGTAACGAGCGGGTTGTTCGCGAAGCGCGGATCCAACTGCGCGTCGGGCACCAAGAGCGGCGTTTGAGACTGAATCGCGTGCGAGCAGAAGGAGTACTCACGAGGTGTCTGATCGACCGTCAGCCCGACACGCGCCTTGAACCATTGCCGCTCTGCATCCACCAAACTCACCAGAGCGATCGGCGCCTGCAACACTTGCGCGGCGATTCGCGTGATGTTGTCGAAGGTCTCCTCGGCGGGAGTATCCAGGATCTGATAGTCGCGCAGCGCCTTGACTCGGTCAGCGTCCCTTTCATTCATGAGGGGACAAAGCCTACACCACGAGTCTAGCTAAATTCGAGCGCTGCGCCGGAAACCCCTCGATTCGGCTCCGATTGGCGTCTGTCGTGCTAAAAGCGGTGGCATCGTTTTGCAAGTAATTGAATTTATCGGAGGTGAGAAATTCCAGGACCAAACGGCACTTCTGGGCAACTTCGCTAGGTCAATGAGGTCGGGAAAGAAGGTGCGCCGAGTTGGCAGGGCGGTGCTCATCGATGAGCAAGCGGGCGAGGTTCGCACCTACCTAAAAGCAACGAAGCTGCCGGAGGGTCTGAATGTGACAGTAGTTTGCGCGAATCGCGACAAGGGAGTTGTGTCTCGGGCCCGGTGCGAATCTCTGATTCGGTCGCTGGAATATCATGGACTACCAGGGGGCCCGTTTGCGTACTCGAAAGAGAACCTCGACCTGGCTGGGCAGATGTTGCAAGTTCCCGACGGCTGCGAGGTGATGCCGGGCAACCGAATCTTTTGTCCCAAAGGAGGCCTTCTCTGGTTTATGGAGGTCCCCCGTACAAGCGTAACGCCGGATGTCCTTAAGGAACTTTTTGAGAAAAACCCGCGAAGCGACAGTGTCGAACTCAAGCGCGGACCGTGTACTGTGATGGGAGCGAAGACAGTGTGTCTTTTTTTGACGCAATTCGATGAGAAAGGGAGAAGGCAAAAGGTCATGGGGGTGGGTACAAGCAAGGGTGGCCAGGGTCAGGTTGTGCTGTCGTGTCTGACATGGGAGCCCGGGCCCATAACGCCACCGCCCTGCGACCAGGTGTTGACGGTTCCGTAGCGACTCGCGTCAGCCATGGGTGCTTCCTTTGCTGGAAGTGAGCAACCTCAGTGCGGAGATCTATTTGCGCGTGCATAACGTGGGCTCTTGGCCCCAATTGAGTCGGGGTCGCCGTTCCTTGAGCTCGGTGACGTGGTGAGCTGGGGTCAGAGGGGTGTGAAAACCCCAATTACCATGAAGCCCCGCGGAAAACTCATTCGGAAGGAAGTTTCATTTATACAGTATTAGGTTACTATAAACGTCTTATGCGCTTTCCGCAGCGGCCCCCTAGGGCCGACCTCGACCTGAGCACGATACCGGCGTCCACTCTCAACAAGATCCTGTTCGCACACAACTCTCCTGTTTTGCCGGACGGGCGCTACCTGCATTGGGACGATCTTAGGAATCGGGTGCCACCTGACGGCCTTACCCACGAGGAGTGGTGGTTCGCGCAGTCGCAGGCTCGCCGGAGCACGCGTGTGCTGATCCCCGACTTCTTAGAGGCAGGTCGGCCGTTTTGGTACTGTCGCTTGGACGTAATCGACAGAGCAACGCACGAACTCGATCGGCAAGACGCGACGCGCGAGATGCTGACAGCCATGTCGGAGTATAGCGTGCGGCAGAGCTATCGAATCGATCAACTCATTGAAGAGGCGATCAATTCTTCGTTGATCGAGGGCGCAAAGCTAACCACCCGCGCGCAAGCAAAACAGATGATCCTGGACGGCATGCAGCCTCGCTCCCATGGCGAGAGGATGGTTGCCAATAATTACAAGGCCATGGTGCGGCTCCTCG
>Ga0163146_10002314_pt1 | contig 26021 bp, 28 predicted proteins | sample OliLakLV19MP7G1_FD_148648 | JGI IMG/M metagenome (GOLD analysis project Ga0163146, IMG submission 148648) | Freshwater microbial mat bacterial communities from Lake Vanda, McMurdo Dry Valleys, Antarctica - Oligotrophic Lake LV.19.MP7.G1 | ecosystem: Environmental > Aquatic > Freshwater > Lake >...
GTCCTGGTCGACGAGCAGCACTTCAATGCTGTCGGCGTCGGCGGTGAAATCGTCGGTGGATGTGAACGGTGCTTCTAGAAGTCCGAGTTCGGAAAGCGACTCGTACTCACGAATGATCGTCTTGCCCGCTACCGGTTTCCAGCTCGGCTCGTCGCCGAGCAAGCCCTTGCTATAGGTCCACCACGTCGCGCCGAGAAGGAACATCCAGCCCGCAAGCCCGGCGAACGCGACGAGAAAACCAAGACGGGCCCCGAGGTTCGTGCCGAGAATCAGGTACACGCTGCCGCACAACGTGCCGACAGCAATGATCACAATGATGATGCCGCGTAGTTCGGGCTCCCAGTTGATTGCCAGCAACGCGCTCATCACAACCCCCGCACGTATTCGACGACTGCTTTGATTTGCTCGTCAGTGAGCACATGTCCGAAACCGGGCATACGGCCGGTGCCTTGGCTCTGCAAGCCGTAACGAGCACCGTTCCTGGAACCTGCTTTGATGAATGCGATCATGTCCTGCTCGCTGGCGAAGTGCGAGTTGGTGGCACCACCGGTGAGATTCCATCCGAACGCGCCCTGTGCATCGACACCCGGCTCGCCGTAGCTCCACCCTGGCGTGTGACAGCGCGCGCAACTGTAAGCGCCGCTTGAGATCGGCAGATTGAAGAGTGCTTCACCCTCGGAGGCTCCGGGATTGTCAGCCTGATAACGCTCGACCGCTGCCGCGATTTCGTCGCGCGTCGCTTCGGGCAGTACGCCACCATCGCAAATCGCGGGATCGGCCGCATCCGGGAACGATTCGCTGCCGATGCAACCTTCCGGCGGCAGCTGGATGCTTTCCAGGTACACGATGATCGTCTCGAGGTTCTGTTCCGTCATCGGTCCACCGCCCGGAGCGCCCCATGCAGGCATCGGCGAGAACGGGCGGCCGTAATCGAGGATAAAAGTGACTTCTTCCTTGCTGTAGCGAGAGAAGATCGTGTTGAGCGCCGGCGCGGTCCACGAGACGACGGTGGTCTTGCCCGTGCTGTCGGTGATCGGGTAAGGCGCCGCCCCACCGGTCGCATTCATGCCGCCGTGGCAGCCCGCACAGTTGAAGCCTCCGTCGGCGGTGGTCGCGAAGAGCCCTTCGCCCCAACCGCGGAATGTCGCAGTCTTCTGCGCGTCGGCACCCGCCTGCCGACCCGGCTCGAGAACCCAGTACAGCGGCAACCCGATCACCATCGTGATCAAGAGCAGCACACCAAGGAATTGCATCCGCTCGAGCCGCGGGCCCTCCAACGTCTCGTCGTCGTAGTAGGCCTTGCGGTTGGGAGCGACTTCTGCTTCGGAGCCCAGTTCGCGACGGGCCGCGGACCTACTGAGAAAGAAGTAGATGACCCAGCCGAGGGTGATAAAGAAAAAAATCAACCAGCCAACGGTGACGGTCGCTAGGGCGAGTGTTGCAGCCATCAGCCGTGACCACCGCTACCGCTGAGGCAGTGCGGACCCTCGGCCTCTTGACCGGTGGTATTCGTTCCGATCGGAGCGCCGGCGTAGACCGTGGAGGTGTCGACAACGACGTCGCCTGACGCCGAGACGGTTATTGCGAAGTGATCCATACCGCGCGGGGCAGGGCCACCCTTCTTTTCGCCGGAGCGGTTGTACTGCGAGCCGTGACATGGGCATTCGAACCACTGACTACTAGCGCATGACGGAACGCGACAGCCCAGGTGCGGACACTTCTGATACATCGCAATAACGCCGCTTTCCATGCCGCTCAGCAACGGTGCGTATTCCTTCACGCCACGCGCCTTAGGTAGCGCCTCTGAGGGATAGACGGTGACGTACGAGCGTGCGTTGGATGCGTACAAGAAGCCACTGTTGCTGCGAACGCTGGACAGGACGTCGTCGAGCTTGCCAAGGTTCACCTTGCCGCCGAACACCGGCACAGCGAACGGCCATAGGAAGGCGATGCACGCCAACCCGAAGACTCCGAGGCTGGTCGTCATCAGCGTGACGCTGGCGCGGTTCAAGAACTGACGCCGGTTAACGCCGACTTCTTCAGCATCTGGTGCCACCCAAACCGAGGGCGGACCAACGGCGCTGGCGACGAGCGCCGAGGAACGTGCGGCATCTGCCGCGCGCTCGACTGCACGACCCGTCGGCGCGGCCGGAAGATCGATGTCCGCGTCTTTGTCGCGTCGCAAGGTCTCGCGGCTCAGCGCACCGGCGCCGCGCACGTCGCTGCGTCGCGCGGCGGTGAGCATCACGACCGCGGCGAGCACGGTGATCGTGCCAACTGTGATGGCGATAATGACGGCAGAACTCATGGCAGCTGATGCCTCACAATTCGAAGAAGAGTCCGTCACGCCAGGGGAGCGTGAAGTTGAAGCCGGGGCCGCGGAAGAACGAGCCGATGATGACGAGCACTGCCCAGAACATCAGGTGCACTGTCATCAGCGAGATCGCGAACTTTCGATCCTCGGGTTTGTTGGAAGGGTTCTTGTCGATGTAAGGCGCGAGGATCAGCGCAACCAAGCCAACGCCGGGAATGGTGACGCCAGCAATCATCGGGTGGAACATCGTCAACAGCTCTTGCAGGCCCAGGAAGTACCACGGCGCCTTTGAAGGGTTCGGTGTCTTGTTGATGTCGGCTTGCTGCAGCAACGGCGCATTGACGAACACCGAGAAGAAGAACGTGAACGACATGCAGGCGAGTGCGGCGACGAACTCGGCGGCTAGAAGGTGCGGCCAGGTGTGCACCTTGTCGACCGGCGATGCCTTGACGTCTTGGATACTGCCGCTCTTGACGACGGTCAGCAGACGCTGGGTGTTGCCACCAGGCCCAGTGCCGACCGGACCGCTGCGCGCCGGGGCTGCGGCAACGACGCTGCCCACTTTCTCCTGGACGGCGACGCCGCCGCCGGATGGCGCGTCGGTGTCGGCGGGCGCGGAACCGGAAGTCTGGGCACGGGCGGCTTGCGCCCGCTTCAGGAGGTGTTCGGGTATTTCGGTCATAGCGGCCCTGAAATTCCGCCGTCTTTGCGGACTCGCCAGAAGTGCACGGCCATGAAGATGACGATGACAAACGGCAGCATCAGCACGTGAAGCACATACCAACGCAACAAGGTGTCGCCGCTGATTTCTTTTCCGCCGAGCAGCACAAAACGAACCTGCTCACCGACGACCGGGCTGTAGCCCATCATGTTGGTGCCCACGGTGACGGCCCACAGCGCCAACTGGTCCCACGGCAGCAGATAGCCAGTGAACGACAACAGCAGCGTCAGCATCAGCAGTACCACGCCAATGACCCAGTTGAACTCGCGCGGCGGCTTGTAGGCGCCGTGGTAGAAAACGCGCGCCATGTGCAAAAACACAGTCAGCACCATCAAGTGCGCGCCCCATCGATGCATGTTGCGGACAAGTAGCCCGAATGCAACCGAGGTCTGCAGGTTGGAGATGTCGTTCCACGCACTGACGTCGGTAGGTCGGTAGAAGAACATCAGAAAGATGCCGGTGACCGTCAGCAAGATGAAGAGGAAGAAGCTGAGGCCGCCGAGGCACAGCGTGTAACTGACTTTCACCGCGTGGCGCTTCACCTTCACTGGGTGCAGGTGATACAGCACCGAGTTCATGACGACGTAGCTGCGGTTACGCGGGCTGTCGGTGTAGCCCTTACGGAAGATGCTGCCCGGGCGAAAGATGCTGGCCCACGCTTGGCTGCCCTGCAGACCGTCGACCATCTTGGTCATACGGTCCTTCATCGTTGGGCGTGGTGTCTCGTCAATAATTTTGGCCATGTTGTTTCCTCAGACTGTCTTTCTCAGAACCGCAGCCCGTAGGCATAGCCGTGGCTGTTCGTACGCACATGTGAGTCGCCGGAAATGGTCGGCGCGCCCACCTTGCCCATAATGATCACGCCAGTCGGGCAACGATCGACGCACAGTTGGCAACGCGTGCAGATGTCGTCGTCGATGATGAACAGGACGCTATCGCTGGGGTCGAGCCCGGGTCGTTCGGTGCCGGTCGCTTCTGCAATTGCATCGGGCGACACCATATGAATGCACTTCCACGGACAGATATCGACGCAGCCCTCGCACAGGATGCACTCGGTTTGATCGATGTGGATGAACTGCTTCGGCTTGACTGCCTTCGACAAGTACTCGGCATCGACTTCGACGAGCGAGTACTCGTCGGTGTACGGCATCATCGGAGGATTGGCGTCGGTTCTGGCCATCGTCAGCTCTTTTTCACCAGTGGCCGACCGAACGTGCTCGTTGCCACTTCAGTGCCGGGCTTCGCGTCGCCGCGCCGTTGCCAGCGACCCCACAGCGAGATCATGAGTGCGAAGTACCACACATGAATCGTTACGACGACAATGTCGCGCACTGCTTCGTACGACATCGTGAAGGGGAACGGACCACCCAATGCCTTCGGCTTCAGCAGATCGAATGGGCCGTAGATAACGAGACTCTTGTTCCAGCCCAACTCTTTGTCGGCGTGGTCGATGAACTGGTGCGGCACGACGCCGAACGCAAGAAACAAAACACCAAACGCGAAAACCGCCGCGAGCATCGCCTCGCCCCAAGAAGTTGGCGTGCCCTTCGGGCGACGCTTCGCGTATGGGATCGCGAGCAGCGCAAGGCCGGTGGACAAGAAGAACGAGAACAGGAATGCGACGTTGACTCCGGGCCAATGCAACACGTTGGTATCGAATGCAATCAACAACGCGGCTGTCCCTCCTCTTGACGACTCTCTCTGGCGAATCTCTTAACGGCACGGTCTCTCGTGAACTGCTGCACAAACTGTAGCCACAGCAGCCCCACTCCATACCAGTCCCGTCATTTGTGAACTCGTGCATTGCAGCGCGCTCGGAACGGGGATTTACCTCTCCGGTCGTCTCGCCGTCTATCGTTCAACGCGTGACTGAGATACCAGAGCACCTGCTCAAGCGCAGCCAAGAGCGTAAGACTGCCGCCGGCGGCGAATCCGGCGCGCCTGGCGCTGCCGTCACGCCGGTCGCGTCAACGGCACCCGCCGCCGCGGCAAGCGAGCCAGCAGGCAAAGTCGTACGCCAAGAAGCAGCAGCGCCTGTTGGTCCCCCACCCGTCAAGCCCGACTCACCAGTCATTGCTGCCTACAAGGCGCGCAAGAAGATTCCGGTGTGGGCGATGTTGACGCTCAGCATCTTGCCGGTGTGGGCATTCATGTATGTGCGCGCACTCGAGCCACCGACCGTCCAAGCATCAGGCCCTCTCGGGGCAGGCGCGACCGCGTACAACCAATGCTCGAGCTGCCACGGTGGCAGCGGTGAAGGCGGCGTCGGTTACTCGTTCCAGGACGGTGCCGTGCTGCTCACGTTCCCGCATATCGAAGATCAACTGCGCTGGGTGAAATTCGGCTCCGAGGCCTACATCGCTGCCGGCGTTGAGATCCCTGGCGATCCCAACCGCGTTGGTGGTCCGCACATCGCAGGCGCGACCGGAGTCATGCCAGCAGGGGCATCCGGGCTGGGTCTCAGCGACGTCGAAATTCTCGCGGTTGTGTGTCACGAACGGTACGACCTCGGGGGCGCCGCGCACGAGGGCCTCGAGTTCGAGCAGTGGTGCAGCGAAGCGAGCGAGATCTTCATCGCGCTGGAAGCCGGCACCGCGACCTTCGCAAATATTCACGAGCAGTTCGAAGGCGTGTTGCAGATCGGCGAGGCTCCCCGGGCCGGCACGTCTGCCAATGGCTGACACCGACGTACTGGTTATCGGTGGTGGCCCTGCGGGCGCCGCGGCCGCTTACTGGCTGGCACGCCACGGACACGCCGTCACCATCGTCGAACGCAAGACATTCCCGCGCGAGAAAACCTGCGGCGACGGACTGACGCCACGCGCCGTACATCAACTCGACGAAATGGGACTCGGCGCGCAGCTCGCTCGCTACCACCGCTACAACGGCTTGCGCGCGACCGGGATGGGCCGCGAACTGGAACTGGCGTGGCCGAGCCACCCGATCTACCCGCAGCACGGATATGTAGTCCGTCGCCGTGAGCTCGACCAGATGGTCGCCGAGAACGCGCAGAATGCCGGAGCGACTTTGTTGCTCGGACACGAAGCAATGCAGCCGATCGTCGAGCGCGGCTTCGTACGCGGTGCCACCGTGCAGACATACGGCGGCGAGACGAAGGACATCTACGCGAAGTACGTGGTCGTGGCCGACGGTGCCAATAGTCGCTTCGGGCGCGCGCTCGGAACGTTTCGGACTCGCGAATGGCCGTATGGCACCGCCATCCGTACCTACTGGACGTCGCCGCGCCACGCCGAGCCATGGATCGAATCGGCGCTCGACGTCAAAGATCGCAACGGCAACCCCATGCCCGGGTACGGCTGGATCTTCCCCGTCGGCGACGGAACGATCAACATCGGTGTCGGGCTGCTGAGCACGTTCCGCGACTTCAAGAGCGTCAACACCACTCACCTCCTCGATGCCTATGCACATCAGGTCGCCGAGCGTTGGGAGATCGATCCCGGCAACCCGGAGTGCAAAGCAACGAGTGGTCGGATTCCGATGGGCGGTTCGGTCGGACCAAAGGCAGGACCGAGCTACCTAGTAGTTGGCGATGCGTCGGGCAGCGTCAACCCGTTCAACGGCGAAGGCATCGACTACGCCTACGAAACGGCACGCATGGCTGCACAGGTTCTGCACGAAGCGCTGGTGACCGGCGACCCAACACTGTTGCAGACCTATGCGAAAATGCTTGACGACGAATACGGCGACTACTTCAAGGTGGCGCGCCTCTTCGCACGCGTGATCGGCAAGCCTGTCCTGATGCGCGAACTGACCCGCGCCGGCATGCACAGTCGCACGCTGATGGAGTGGGTGCTGCGCATCATGGCGAACCTGTTGCGGCCCGACGAGCTTGGTCCTGCGGAGTTGGCCTACAAGGCCGCAGCGAAGATCGTCAAGCTCGCGCCAAACGCTTAACAGCGTCGACTGAACTCGCTGGCCAGCTTCGGGTACCGTATGACATGAACCGTCGACTGATTCCACTTTATGCCGTGGCGCTGCTCGCTCTAGCCGCGTGTGGCGACGACGGAGATGGTGCCACGAACTCCCAGCCGGGCGAAACAGCCGCGACCCCCGACACCGCGACCCCCGACACCGCGACCCCCTTGCCGAGCGGTGCCGGGCTGCTGGCCGAGTGCGTGCTGCCGCCGGTCACGGTCATGGCGCAGCGCGTCGGTCCGTCGCCGATCGGGTCCGATACCTTCGCGGTCACCGATGCGGTCATCATTCCCGTCCCGATAGTTCCGAACCCGGATGGTGCCCTCAGCGCGGAGGAGACGAAAGCGCTCGCAGCCACCACCGACCTGCTCGGCTACTCGCTGGTGTTTGCCGACGAGGAAATCACAGGCGGCGGCAGCATGTTCTTCCAATTTGAGCCTTCAACTGCTGGCAAGCTGCGCGGGCTGGTGTCGATCTTCCCCGCGACGGGCGTGCCGTTCGTGGCGGGCGACGTGGTCGTGTACGGCGAGGTGTCGGGTCTCAGCATCCCCTTGCCCACCATGGGCATGGACTTCGCCGAGTTCGAGCAGGACCTCAACACCTACCGCGGCGACCCGACCGGTCAGGTCGCCGTCCTCGGCATCACCGACGAAGCCCTGTGCCTCGATGTCGATCTCACTTGGAAGGTGAACGACCCAGCCGACAACACGCTCACCATCCGGGGCGTGTTCACAGGTCGTCTACTCGATCGATCCACCCTGGTCATCCTGGGCTGACCGACGAGCTTCGCCGACTACTCTAGAGAGTTGCGAGCAACGCTGACGGAGCGGCCCGCAGTGCGTCGGTAGCGGCCGACTCTGGCAACAACTTGCACGCTGCCGCTGCACGATCGGCCCACTCGCGACCGACACGGATCGCGGCTGCGACGCCGCCGTTGGAGCGCACGATGCCCAGCGCCTTGTCCTGCTCGACCGAGTTGAGTGGCTTACCGAGCAACGACAACAGTTCATTCGCGGCGACGCCGCCAGCTTGCAGCGTGCGCAGCACGGGCAAGGTGTACACACCCTCGACCATGTCGTGGCCAGCGGGTTTGCCCAGTTGTTCGTCGGTGGCGGTGACGTCGAGCACATCGTCGATGATCTGAAAAACCATCCCGAACGCTTCGCCGAAGTCGGTCAGCGCATCGATCTGGGGGCGGCTGAGATCAGCAACCAAACCACCGATACGCGCGGCGGTCGCAAACAAGGATGCTGTCTTGCCGCTGATGCTGGAGAGGTAGCTCGCTTCTGGGCGGGCGGCGTTGTAGGTGTGTCGCAGCTCCTCGATCTGGCCTTCGCACAATCGACCGATCGTTCGCGCCAGTAGCCCAGCAACCTCGGTGCCCAGCGAGGCGGCAATTCCCGAAGCACGCGAGAGCAGGAAGTCGCCGGCGAGAATTGCTTGCAGGTTGCCCCACTTGGCGTTGACCGTGTCGACGCCGCGGCGTGTGTGCGCTTCGTCCATTACATCGTCGTGGTAGAGCGATCCGGTTTGGACGAGTTCGCAGGAGATCCCGCCTTGCACCGCTTTCTCGCGCAACGCGTTGTCAGCGGCCGGAGCGGCGATCTGGGACGCCACTTGTGACGCCACGACCGTTAACAGCGGTCGCAGCCGTTTGCCACCAGCGATGATCAGGTGCGACGCGATTTCTTGCAGATAAGCGTCGGGTGTGTACACGGATTCCTGCAACGCGGCCTCGATACGCGCGACGGAGGCGGCGTGATCGGGAAGTGCAAAAAGTGGCGCGGGCGGCACGTCGTCAGGCTACGTCACATCCTGAACGCTGCATAGTTAAGGGCACGGGTCGCGAACGGCACGGGTAGCGCAGGATGGGTAGCGCACGACACGGGTTGCGACGCCGCGACCACCGATACACTTTGGTCATGTTTGAACGTTTCACCGATCGGGCTCGACGGGTCGTGGTGTTGGCGCAGGAGGAAGCACGCCTGCTGAACCACAGCTACATCGGCACCGAACACATTCTGCTTGGCCTCATCCACGAGGGCGAAGGCGTCGCCGCCAAGGCGATGGAATCACTCGGTATCTCGCTTGAGGCTGTGCGCAGCCAAGTCGAAGAGATCATCGGTCAGGGCGGTTCGTCGCCGTCAGGTCACATCCCCTTTACTCCGCGCGCCAAGAAGGTGCTCGAGTTGTCGTTGCGCGAAGCGCTGCAACTGGGCCACAACTACATCGGTACCGAGCACATCCTTCTCGGCCTAATCCGCGAGGGCGAAGGCGTCGCCGCCCAGGTGCTCGTGAAATTGGGCGCTGATCTCAGTCGCGTTCGGCAACAGGTCATCCAATTGCTGTCGGGTTACCAAGGCGGCCAGGGCAAGGGCGAGCCGCAGGCCGCTCCTTCTTCAGGCGCCGCTGCCAAGGACGAGCCGTCCGACAAGGGCAACAGCCAGATTCTCGATCAGTTCGGCCGCAACCTCACGCAGATGGCTCGCGAGAACAAGCTCGACCCGGTCATCGGTCGTAACCGCGAGATGGAACGCGTCATGCAGATCCTCAGCCGCCGCACAAAAAACAACCCTGTTCTGATCGGCGAGCCTGGCGTTGGCAAGACCGCCATCGTTGAGGGCCTTGCGCAGAAAATTATGAACAACGACGTGCCCGACACGTTGCGCGGCAAGCAGTTGTACACGCTCGACCTCGGTGCATTGGTCGCCGGTAGTCGTTACCGCGGCGATTTCGAGGAGCGCTTGAAGAAGGTGCTGAAAGAGATCCGCTCGCGTGGCGACATCATCTTGTTCATCGACGAGATTCACACGCTCGTCGGCGCCGGTGCCGCGGAAGGCGCGATCGACGCGGCCAGCATCTTGAAGCCAATGCTCGCCCGCGGCGAGTTGCAGACGATCGGCGCAACCACGCTCGACGAATATCGCAAACACCTCGAGAAGGACGCGGCGCTCGAGCGTCGCTTCCAGCCAGTGCGCGTCGAAGAGCCGACGCTGGCCCACACGATCGAAATCCTTCGCGGCGTGCGCGAAAAGTACGAAGCACACCACCGCGTCACGATTACCGATCAGGCCATCGTCGCTGCGGCGAACCTGGCCGACCGCTACATCAGCGATCGTCACCTGCCCGACAAGGCGATCGACCTGATCGACGAAGCTGGCAGCCGCCTGCGCATCAAGCGCATGGCGACGCCGCCCGATCTGCGCGAAATCGAGCAGAAGCTCACCGATGTGCAGGAGGCAAAGAAGCGTGCCGTCGAAGAGCAGCGCTTCGAAGAAGCCGGTCGCCTGCGCGATCAGGAAAAGGCGTTGCTGGAAGAGAAGGCAACCAAGGAAGCAGAAGTGAAGGCCAGCGGCGTCGACCTGTTCGACGAAGTTGACGAAGAAGCCATCGCCGAGGTGCTCAGCGTCTGGACCGGTATCCCCGTGTTCAAGCTCACCGAAGAAGAGACGGCGAAGCTACTGAACATGGAGGCCGAACTCCACAAGCGGATGATCGGTCAAGACAACGCGCTGAGGGCGGTCAGCCAGAGCGTTCGTCGTACCCGCGCTGGCCTCAAGGACCCGAAGCGCCCGAGCGGCTCGTTCATCTTCCTCGGCCCAACGGGCGTCGGTAAGACCGAGCTCGCCAAGACCCTCGCCGAGTTCTTGTTCGGCGACGAGAACAGCCTGATCGCGCTCGACATGAGCGAGTACATGGAGAAGCACACGGTCAGTCGGCTTGTCGGGTCTCCCCCCGGGTACGTCGGTTACGAAGAGGGTGGCCAGCTCACCGAGGCCGTGCGCCGCAAGCCGTTCAGCGTTGTGCTCTTCGACGAAATCGAAAAGGCACACCCCGATGTGTTCAACACACTGCTGCAGATCTTGGAAGAAGGTCGCCTGACCGACAGCCAGGGTCGCACGGTCGACTTCCGTAACACGGTGCTGATCATGACGAGCAACTTGGGCACGCAAGATCTGCGCAAGGCGAACGTTGGCTTCACCAAGGCCGATTCGGCGCTGAGCTACGAGCGCATGCGCGACAAGGTCACCGAGGCGCTGAAGGGCCACTTCCGTCCCGAGTTCCTGAACCGAATCGACGAGATCATCGTGTTCCACGAGTTGGCCCGCGACGAAGTGATGCAAATGGTCGATCTCATGACCAAGCGCCTCATCGGTCAACTCGAGGGCCAAGGTCTCGGCATCGAACTCACGCAGCCGGCGAAGGAGTTGCTGGCCGAAAAGGGCTACGACCCGCAGTTGGGTGCTCGTCCGCTCCGTCGTGCCATCCAGCGCATGATCGAAGACGTGCTCAGCGAGAAGATCCTGTACAAGGAATTCCACGCTGGCGAGATCATCGTCGTCGAAACCGAAGACGACCCAGAACGGCCGGGCGAGAAGAAGCTGTCGTTCCGAGCCGTCGAAGGCTTCCAGCCACCAGCCGCCGTCGAACTCGCGGCAACTGGTGTGCCCGAGATCGCAGAGCCGCCGGTCGCCAGCGAGTGAGCAGGTTGCTGCGTGCCGCGCTTGCGGTGTGCGGCTTGCTCGCGCTCGGCGCGTGCAAGGTCGACGTCTCGGTGCATGTCGACGTTGCCGAAGACGGCTCCGGCACGATCACTCTGTCCGCGATTGCCGATGCTGAGGTCGTCGCTCGCGCGCCCGGCCTTGCCGAAGACCTGCAGTTCGACGACGCTGTTGCGGCTGGCTGGACCGTGGAAGGGCCGACCGCTACGGCGAACGGCGGTTTACAGGTTGAGATAACGCACGAATTCGCGACGGTTGCCGAAGCAACCGCGCTGCTGCAATCGATCAACGGCACCGGCGGCCCGTTGCACGACCTTGCCATCACACGCGTGGTCACGGATGCGCAGGTCACTACCTTCCTCGCTGGCTCGCTGCGGGTCGAAGGTGGCCTTGAGGCGTTCGCTGACTCGGACCTGCTGACCGCAATCGGCGGCGGACCCTACGTCGAGCAGGTCCGCGACGAGGGTCTCACGCCTTCTGATGCAGTGACGTTCACGTTCACCGCTGACTTGCCCGGCGAGCTGCTCACCGCCGAAGGCGCAACTCCTGCACCGATGAGTTGGACCGTTCCGATGGATGGCACCGCCGCAAATGTCGCGGCCACCACCGCGATCGCTCGTGGTGGCAACGGGATTTGGGGCACGGTCTCGACGATCGCTCTCGTCGCGCTTGGCGCGTGGATTCTCGTCGCGATCGCGTTTATTGCGTTTGTTGCCAAGGCACGTCGTCGTAAGGCCCGCACGGCAGCGGCAGCGGCAGGCGGCTTCCGCGTGCGCCCCCTCACGCGTCGCTGACTCTGATCCCTGCAACACCCCTTTCTTAGGGTGCCGACATGGCCAAGGTTCGTCTCGTTTATCGCTGCACCGATTGTGGTACCGCAACTCCCAAGTGGGCAGGTCGCTGCACGGCGTGCGAGGCATGGAACTCGCTCGTCGAGGAAGCCGAGACGCGCGAAGCCCCGTCACTGCAGTTGTCGCCCGCCGCGGTAGCGACGCGAGTCGGCGATGTCGATGCCTCGTTCGCACAACCACACCTCACGGGCATCGACGAACTCGATCGTGTGCTCGGTGGTGGGCTGGTGCCCGGGTCGGTCACGCTGCTCGGCGGCGAGCCCGGCATCGGTAAGAGCACGCTGCTGCTGCAGTTGCTCGCCATGTGGCCCCAACGCACGCTCTATGTGAGCGCGGAAGAAAGCGCACAGCAAGTTCGACTGCGCGCCGAGCGGCTCTCGGCCGTGCAGCCCGATCTGTGGTTGCTACCCGAAACATCGCTGCCGCACATTCTCGCGGCGATCGAAACGGTGCAGCCGGAACTGGTCGTGGTCGACAGCATTCAAGCAATCGCCGACCCTGTCTTGCCATCTGCTCCGGGCAGTGTTGTGCAGGTTCGTGGTTGCGCACACCGTCTGGTGGTCGAGGCCAAGCGTCGTGGCTTGCCTGTTGTCATGGTCGGGCATGTCACCAAGGACGGCGGGCTTGCCGGACCTCGTGTGCTCGAACACGTCGTCGACACCGTGCTCAGCTTCGAAGGCGATCGCCACCACGCCCTGCGACTTTTGCGAGCAGCGAAACATCGGTTCGGGCCGACGAACGAACTCGGCGTGTTCGAGATGACCGGCGACGGCCTGATCGGTGTGCCCGATGCAAGCACGCTTTTTCTCACCGATCGTCGCGCGGGTGTAGCCGGCTCAGCAATCACTCCGACACTCGAAGGCCAGCGACCCCTGCTTGTGGAAGTGCAAGCACTCACCAACAAGAGCACCGGCGGTGTGCCGCCGCGCCGCAGCGCACAGGGCCTCGACGCCGGTCGCTTGGCGTTGCTGCTCGCAGTGCTCGAACGGCGCTGCGACCTCGCCCTTGGGTCGCACGAGGTGTTCGCGTCAGCGGTTGGTGGAGTACGGCTGATCGAACCGGGCGCCGATCTTGCGGTGTGTCTCGCACTGGTCAGCGCGCTTGTCGACCTGCCACTGCCTGCCGAAGTTGTGGTGTTCGGGGAGGTCGGCCTCGGCGGCGAATTGCGCCAGGTCGCGCATGCACCGCGACGGTTGGCGGAGGCGGCACGAATGGGTTTCACACGTGCGATCGTGCCCGCCAATTCGGCGAACGGTGTCGAGGGAATCTCGCTGACTCGTGTCTCGACAGTCAACGAGGCTTTGCTAGCCGTCGGTCTCACTGGGGCTGGGCGGCACCGGTCTACGTCGGTCGATAGGGCGTCGTGACACCCGGCTGAGCGCCGTCCCACACAACCAAACCATCGTCGACGAGTTTGATGAGGTGTGCGAGCACGCTGCGTCCCGCGGCTTTGTACAGCTTTTCGCTGACCCCTACATAGAGCAGTTCCACCATGTCGGGGATCATTGTGATGCCTTCGCGCACGGCGCGGAGTACGCCGGCTTCGCGATCCAGGCGGTGCTGCACGAAGGCTTCAATGAACGGCCGGGCATCGGTGACCGGCGCGCCATGCGTCGGCCATAACACCGCAGGGTCGAGATCCTTCACACGCTGCAGCGAGGCGAAGTAATCGCGCATGTCACCATCGGGCGGCGTGATGACAGTGGTGCTCCACCCCATGATGTGATCGCCGGTGAAGAGCGCGCGTTGCTCTTCGAGCCAATAACACATGTGGTTGCTCGTGTGCCCTGGTGTGTGAATCGCACGAAGTGTCCAGCCATCTCCGCTCGCCGCGATCGCGCCGTCACCAACGCGAATGTCCGGATCGAAATCGAGGTCGAGCGACTCCTCGACCTTGGCTTCGCCCGCAGCTTCGGCGGTCGCCGCAGCCTGTTTCTCTTCGTCATCGAGTTCTTCGGGCGTGTCGTCTTCAACCCAACCATGGCTCAGCGCGTGCGGGCCAAAGGCGACTGTTGGCGCACCGGTAGTTTCCTTGAGCCAGGCCGCTAGCGGCGAATGATCACTGTGGCAGTGCGTTACCAGGATCGCCGCTACTCGCGAGCTGGCAAGCGCAGCTGTCAGCGCATCGCGATGCGAATCGCTGATCGGGCCGGGGTCGATGACCGCCACGTCGCCACCTGGTTCGCTGCTGCCGACGATGTACGTGCCGGTGCCGTGATAGGTGAACTTGGATGGATTGCGCGCGATGACGCGCCGAATGAGCGGAGCGACCTGCACCGCTTCGCCATGGCGCGGGTCGTCGAGCGTGACGTACGGGATGCTCACGTTGCGTCCCCCACGACCGCCCGAACCACGCCGACCTGACGACCGTGACCCATGATTGATTCTTGCACGAGGCCCTCAACGGCGGAGACGTCGACACCGAGCGCGCGCAGCGCCGCGATCATCACCGGCGGGCGAGCACGGTCGCCGCCGTCGGCAATCTTCAGCGCAATGGCGCGGCCATCTGGGAGTGCAGCCGCGAACACTCCGTCCGCCCCATCCTTGGCCATCAGCATCGGCACGTGCTGCATTAACACTGTGACATCGCGCAGGCGGCCACCGACCATCTGCGGATACCCCGTCATCGCTGCATACACCTGCGCGCCCGGTGTTCCTGCGGATCCATTGGCAATCGAGCGAAAAGCGCGTGCAAGTCCGACGAGCGACATCGCATGCGCCGGCGCACCGCAACCATCGACGCCGATGTGGGCGTGCGGTTCCTCACACAACTCGTCGATAGTCGCTGTGATCGCGGATTGCAACGGGTGATCGACGTGCAGATAGCTGGGATCGTGAGCCCACCCATTGTGCACGCATGTGGCGAGCATCCCCGAGTGTTTGCCGCTGCAATTCATCATCAGGGCTGAGGGTTCGGCGCCTGCGCACAACACTTCCAATTCGGCGTCGGCATCGATTGGCAGCGCCGGCGTATTCGCCAACGCGTCGGTATTCAGCCCGCAACCATCAAGAATGCGCAACACGGCGTCGAGATGCATCTTGGTGCCGTCGTGGCTGGCGCACGCGACCGCCAACAGTTCCGGCGGCAACCCCAAGCCCGCCCGCAGCATTGCGACGGCTTGCATCGGCTTGTTTGAACTGCGCGGATAAATATGGGTAGTTGGATCGCCGATCGAGTACTCGATCGCTCCCGAAGGCCCAAGCCCAACGACTGCACCAAAGTGAATTGATTCGTCGAAGCCGTTGCGGTCGGTAATCGCCACCGGCGCGAAAGCGTTAGCCGAGACCATCGCGCTCTGCAGTTCGATTTCTACGTAACAATCGACGTTGGCGTCGGCGAAGTCGCTGACGTAGTTCGGTCAGATCACTCTTCACCACTTCGTGACGTTCGCCGGTTTGGCTGATCAAGGCTTGGATCATCGCCGCGGCAGGAATCGCCAATATCGCGCCGACCGCGCCTAGGACTGCCGCACCTCCAATGGCCGAGCCGAATGCCACCGCCGGATGAAGGTTCATCGTGCGCGAGGTGATGCGCGGTAAGAACAAATAGTTCTCTAGCTGCTGATACACGACAACGAACAGAAGCACCGCGAGTGCTCGCGGCGGGGAATCGACGAACGTGATCAGGACGGGCAAAGCGCCAGCGAGGTAGGTACCGATAACGGGCAGGAACTGGCTGATGACGCCGACCCACAACGCCATCGCGACTGGTGCCTTGGTGCCGAGGGCCTGCAGTACTACCCAGTGAAAGAGCCCGCTAATACCTGCAAGCAACGCACGCGAGTACAGGTACCCACCTGTCTTTTCGATTGCCAGTTCCCAGGTACTCAGCACCGAACGTTGGCGTTCCTCGCTCAACCTGCTGCAAATCACGCGTCGCAGCTTCGGGCCGTCGGCCACGAGGTAGAAGGTGAACAACATCACCGACAGGCCTTGCAGCAATAGCCCGAGCGCCGTCACCGACAGGTCGACGACCTTGCCGGACTGGCTGCGAATGAAGCGCTGCACAGCGCCGTCTTCGCGGTTGATCTCCTCGATCACCTGCTGAGCATTGATGTGTGCACCAAACGTTTCGTTGATGAAGTTGACGGTGCGATTGACGTACTTCTCGGAGTTGATGAGCAGTTCGGCGATCTGTTGACCCACGAGTGCACTGATCGCAACGACGAAAACCAAGAAGGCAACGACAACACCGACCAGAATCACGGCGGTTGCCGAGCCACGCCTCCATCCGCGACGCTCCAGCCGATTGACCCCCGGCTCGATGGCCAGCGAGAGAAACAACGCCACGAGCAACAACACGAACAACCCGTACAAACGGTCGACCAGCGAATCGACGCGCACGGCCACGAGGTAGCCCAACCAAAAAACCGCGATCGCCTTCCACACCCAACGTGGCATGCGGCGCCCACCCGGCGTTGAGCCGTCGTTAGCCGCCCCGCTTGTAAAGACAGGTTGCTCGGGCATCACACCGCAGCGTAATGACCTGCCGCGCTCCGCAGCGTGGAGGCCAGATCGCCGCGCTCGCCAAAACTCACGCCGTCAAGATTGAGCCACCCTGCCATCGCGCGCAACTCGCGCACTATGTCGGGGGCCATCTCTTGTGTCGGCACACCAGGTTCCGCGAATGCACCCTGTACCAGCAGGGTGCGATTGGCGCGGTCCGCCTTCAAGTCGAGACGGCCGACCAACGAATCGCCCCACAGAATCGGCAGCACGTAGTACCCGTAGATGCGCTTCGGCGCCGGGGTGTAGATCTCGATGCGATAGTGAAACCCGAAGAGACGCTCGGCGCGCTCGCGGTTCCAGCACACAGGATCGAACGGGCTCAAGAACGCGCACGCACTAATGCGACGAGGGAGCTTCGCCTCTGGATGCAGATAGGCGGGCTTCGTCCAGCCTTCAACCTGAACCACTTGTAATGCACCGTCCTCGACAAGTTCGTCGATCAGTGGCTTGCACGGCGCGTTCTTCTGACGGTGATAGTCGGTGAGGTCGGTGAACGTCGCGACACCATGGTGCTGCGCCGCGAGCATCAGCAGTTGCTTGCGAGCATCGTTCTCGGTCGGTGTTGGCCGGGCGAGAACGTGGGCGGGCACAATTCGTTCAGTGAGGTCGTAGATACGAGCGAAATCGGCGGCGCGCCGAGTTGCCGTCACTTCGCCGCTCCAAAAGAGATACTCCAGCGCAACCTTTCCGTCGTCCCAATCCCACCACTGACCCTTCTTGCCAACGCGTTCGCCAAGATCGCCGCTCGCGATGGGACCGTCGGTCTCGATGCGACGCTTCACATCGTCGATGAAGCCCGGGCGACGCTTCTCGACGTCCCAATAGCGCTCCCCCTTGTGGTGTCGCGCCATCTTCCAGCGGAAGAGATGGTGCGCTTCAGCCGGCACATGACTGGCCTCGTGCACCCAATACTCGAACAGCTCACCGGCAGCGGTGGCTTGTGCAATCAGCGTGCGCGGATGCGGACCAAGACGCGCGAAAAGGGGTAACTCCTGGCTGCGCACCAGCACGTTCACCGAGTCGATCTGAATCAGACCCATGCGGTCGAGAGCTCGGCGAAAGTGCCGACGGTCAACGCGACCGGTGGGACGTGCTTCACCGAAACCCTGCGCACCGAGCGCTATACGACGCGCCTGCGACAGCGACAGTCGCTGCATCGAAGTCAGTCGCTCACGGCGATGGTGATCGACTTGATCACCACAGGCGTGCGCGGGCGGTCGCTGCCGTCGGTGGCGACCTTCTGCATCGCGTCGACAAGTTCAAGTCCCTTCACAACCTGACCGAAGTGGTTGTACTGCGGCGGCAAGCCGACGCCGTTCGGTCCGCTGATCAAGAAGAACTGACTGCCGTTGGTATTGGGGCCAGCATTGGCCATCGCCATCGATCCGATTTGGTAGCGCTGCTTCACCGGTTCGTCTTTGAACTTGTAGCCGGGGCCACCACGACCGGTGCCGGTGGGGTCGCCACCCTGGCACATGAAGCCGTTGATGATGCGATGAAAGATGATGCCGTCGTAGTAGTGGTAGCCCGCGAGGAAAACGAAGTTGTTGACCGTGTTGGGCGCGTTGACGGCATCGAGCGCGATGACCAAGGTGCCCATCGGCTCGTCGCCCTCGACCACCTCGACAGTCGCGGTGTATCGCTTCGATGCGTCGATACCGAATTCGGGCGCCTGGTCGAACTGTTGAACCGTGGGCGCGGAGCCATCAAGTGCGGGGAACTGGTGAGCCATTCCGCCACGTTACCGCCGCGCTGATCGGCGATGTCAGTCGACGGGTAGCTTGTTGGCCATGGACACCCAGCAAGATGCAGCCGAGTCGGAATCGCTCGATCTTGATGCCATCGAACGCGACCTCGCCGATGTAGAGATGGCGTTGACTCGGCTCGATGCCGGCACCTACTGGACCGACGAGGTCACGGGTGCCGAGTTGCCGGTCGATCTGTTGGACGAACAACCAACGGCCCGGCGCCTGCAAACGCGCACGACCGGGTGAGTGACCGCCTGCTACGCGTGCGCCGCACGGCTCGCGTGTGGCGATTGATGGCCCGCAACGGTGCACGCTTTGTGCTGCATCGAGCGCGGCGGCTGTTCGCGCGCGACCACCGCCGCGCAACTCTCGACGACAGGTTCACCATCCGTACCGCAGAAGATGTCGCGCGTGAGCTCGGCAACATGAAGGGTGCGATGATGAAGTTCGGGCAGCTGCTCGGCTTCATCATGGAAGCGCTGCCGCCGGAGGCGCAGCAGGCACTCGCCATGTTGCAGTCCGATGCACCCCCGATGGCGCCCGAAGCAGCAGAGGCCGTCGTCACTGCCGAGCTTGGCTCGCCGCCACAGAAGGCGTTCCTCGACTGGAACAGCACACCGGTGGCGGCCGCGAGCGTTGGGCAGGTCCATCGAGCGGTCACGCGCGATGGACGCGATGTCGCGGTCAAGGTGCAATACCCGGGTGTCGGCAAAGCGATCGAAACCGACCTCAACAACACCGAGGGCCTGTATCGACTGATGGGGGCGTTCGCGTTGAAGGGGCTGGACACAAAGGGACTCGTGAACGAGTTGCGGATGCGAATGCTCGAAGAGCTGGATTATCGACTTGAAGCGACCAACCAGCGCGAGTTCGCAGAGCATTTCGCGGGGCATCCCTTCGTTCGCATCCCAGCAGTCGACGCCACGACGAGCACCGAGCGTGTGCTCACCACCGAGTGGATCGACGGCTTGTCGTTCGGCGACTTTCTCGCGACCGCGACGCCCGCAGCGAAACAGCGCGCCGGTGAGTCGATCTGGCGATTCGCGCAATACGCGGTTAACGACCTGCGCGCCTTCAACGGCGACCCGCATCCGGGGAACTACAGGTTCAGCAGCGATGGCGACGTCACGTTCCTCGACTTTGGCTTGGTCAAACGCTGGACCCTCGACGAGTGGGAACACCTGCAGCCAAGCCTGGAAGCAATCGTGTTGCATCGCGATCCCGAACGGTTGCTGGCTGCGATGGAGTCGTTGGGCTTCCTGCGTCCGAACCACGGATTGGCGGCCGAGACCGTCTACGAGTATGTCAGCACGCCGTACAGGCCATATCTCACCGAACGCTTTCAGTTCACACGCGACTTTGTGAAGGACGCGATGGCCACCATCATCGATGTCAAGGGTCCGCACGCGCACGTGATCGAACGGCTGAACATGCCAGCGAGCTTCGTCATCCTCGATCGTGTCGTGTGGGGCATCAGCGCAATCCTCGGCAAGCTAGAAGTCGAGGCGCCGTGGCGAGCGATGATGCACGAATACCTCATCGGGGCGCCGCCTGCGACACCGATGGGCGAGCAGGCCGTGGCCTGGCGGCAGAGGGTGCACTAGCGCTCCCAATCGTCGGTGGGCGGTGGCCCCTTGGTACTGTCGACCCGTGGCCGATCCTTACAAACCGAGAGAACCCTTCGCACCGTGGGATCGGCGACAGCTGCCCGGCCTGTTCGACGTCGAGGAAAGCGCCCGACGCGTCGGCAATTACAAGTGGGCAGAGATGAAACTGTTCGAGACGCTGGGCGGCTGGGTGGCCACGGTTCCGGAACTCGACGTCAAGATGCGCCTCGGCACACACTGCTACCACCATGCGTGGCACGCCGAGCTGTGGCACAAACGCCTCCCCGAGCTGCGCGAGATGAACCCGGATCGCTTGACGCAACCTGCCAACGACGCGATGGTTCGGTTCGTAGCGGCACTCGCCGAGCCAGAAGCCGCCGAGCACACCATCGAGAAGTTAGTCGGGGTCTATCGGGTGTTCATTCCGCACTTCATCGCGGCATACACATTCCATCGCAATAACACCAGCGAGATCACCGACGCCCCGACCATTCGTTCGCTCGACTTCGCCTTACGCGACGAGTTCGACGACTGGCGAGATGGTGAAATGCTGCTGCAGTCACTCATCGAAACACCCGAAGAAGTCGATAGAGCGGCCGCACACCAGGCGCGGCTTGAGAAGATCATGTTGGAAGCGGGCGGGATCACCGGCCCCGGAACGATTGGAGGCGCGTAAATGCGTAAGTTTTTCCCCGTCGAGGATCTGGCCCGCGACTCGCGGTTCACGCAGATCAACATGCGCCAGGCCGAGGCGGATCCACGCACGGCACTCGTCGGCCCAAATGCCGGCAAGCGTGCGAAGGTCAACCGACTCACACCCAGCCGACCCGACGCGTCGGAAGCCGCCCGCAACCTGATGCATGGCATCTTCGTCGGCGAAATCCAGGCGCTCGAGGGTGCGGGGCGCACGTGCCACGACTTCGAACTGCCTGACAGCAAAGACCCTCTATCAACCGACACGGTTCCGTTCGCGTTGAAACTCGACATGGCTCGCCAGGCGTGGGACGAATCGCGCCACGTCGAGATCAGCGTCAAGCTCGGCGAATGGATGGGCGCCGAAATCGGTCAATTCGCCGAGAACACCATCTTGTTCGAGGCCGCTTGTAGTAACGACCCTGTGATGCGGTTGGCTGGCGTGAACCGCGCACTCGAGGGTCTGGCCATCGATGTGTTCACGACGATGAAAGAGTTTGGCGAAGTCGCCGGCGATCCGTTCCTCGAGTTCTGCGAAGACTGGATGCTGGCCGACGAAGTGACCCACGTGAAGATGGGCAGCGATTGGCTGCGCAAGGTCACCGAGAACGACCCCGAGCGGCGCAAGAAGGCGCTGGAGTTTCAGAGCATCGTCGACCGCCTGTTCTCGTTCGGCGGCGCGAGGTCGGAATCCGACGACTCGCCGATCGGTCTCGCCCGTCGCTTTCGTGAACTTGCCGGCTTCACCACCGACGAAGTCAACGAGATCGCCGACGTGTCGTTGGCTGCGCTCGAAGCCCGCAAGGCCTTCTCCGCTGCTGCCATGGCCTCCGCCGAATGACGGTTCCGTTCGTGACGGTAACGGTCGAGCCAGAGGAGTTCCGGTTCGTTGCCTTCGACAGCGCGCTGATTCGAAAGATCGGCGAGTCGTACGTGGCATCACTCGGCATCGATCGCCCCGTGCGCATCCGTGTCGACGAAACGACACCACTCGGCCGCATTCGCGCCGAGATCGGCGACACGATCGAGGTCACGGTAGAGAGTGGTGCGTTCGAGAACGCGAAGCAGCCGCGTCAGCAGAGCGAGGTCGCAACCAACATCAACCTCGGACGCATTCTGTTGCGGGTCAGCGATCGGCTGCACGGCGGGTTTGCGGAGACGCCGCTCGACGACGACATGAGCCTGCCGCAGATGGCTGCTTGGGAAACGTATTGCGCAGGTCGCCTGACCCGGATGGGACTGCGCATCAACAAGCAGCGCTGGCTGTACAACTTCCGCAACCGCCACGGTTTTACCGATGTGGCCGACGCGGCGTTCGAGACATTGTGGTCCGCCGACAACCTGACGTGGAGCGAGCTCGACACAATCAGCAGCAATGCGACGCTGAACGCCGTTCCGTCATGACTGGCGTTCCCGCCCGGCCCCCGGCCGACGCCAGCTGGCGGCTACTCGAACCGTCCGACATGGTGTTTGTGTATCACCTCGTCACCAAGGTGGATCCGCGCTGGTGGCGGTTCAGCCGCCATGGTTTGGAGCCATCGCAAATGCTTGAAACGGCTCGCGGCACGGCTGCGGGCGTGGTGGTGGTCGACGGATACGGCGCTCCAGTCGCGTGCGCGCTCTTGGTCGAGGCGGGTACGTCCGGCACCGGCATGCTCGAGTACTTCGCACTTCCTAACCCCGACGCGCAAGCGCTCGCTCGCCGCTTCGCATCGGATCTGGTTGGGGCGGCGTTCGCCGGCGCACCAATACGGCGTCTCTATTACGAACGTTTCGAGAATGACCCAGACGTACTCGGTGAAGTGGGTGCGCTTTTCGAAGGCGAGGTGACGTTTCCGAACTTCGCAATGATCGATGGCCACTACGAATCGCGGACGACGTGCGTGGTGAGCGCCGAGCGTTTCACTGAGTGGAAGCAGGCTGAATGGAAGCAGGGCGTCACAGAATGATCACGACGTCACGCATTGTGTTCCGCCCCGCGCTGCCCTCCGACTACGTGCGTCTGTACCAGATCGAATCCGATCCGACGACGGCGATGACGTGGCGCTACCGCGGCATGCTGCCGCCGATCACCGAGTACGAGCCCGCCCTGTGGAAGCAGTCGCAGCAGATCATGGTCGTGGAGGGTCGCACCTCAGGGGTGGTCGTCGGCTATTTGCAACTACACGACCTCGACCTGCGAGCAGGCAACGGATGGTTCTCGTTGTACTCAGGCCCGGAACATCGCGGCTCAGGGTTGGTTATGGAGGGGCTGATGGCGTACTGCGAGTGGGCCTTCGGGAACTGGCCAATTCGCTGGCTATACGCCCATTCGTTTACCCACAACGTCAAGAACTTCGAACACGGCATGCGTCGGGGGGAGGCTGTTCGGTTGGGGGTACTGCGCGACCGAATGGTGGTCGACGGCGAAAAGACCGACGTGCATGTGATTGGAATCGAGCGTGAAAGCTGGCTGGCAAGCCCATTGCGTAGGCGCTTCAACACTTTGCGGGCGAGATCGTTTACCTGACCCATCTCCAGGTGGAGTACCTTTTTGGTTCACGATCAAATTGACCAAGGAGATGTGAATGGACCGCTCAGAGATCGACTCATTGAAAGCCGATCTTCGTCGCATGCAATCGCGCGTCGAAGAATTGGAAACCGCCGGCGAAGAGCCAGTGAACCGGCGCAACATGCTCCGCGGCCTTGGCGCCGCGGCGGCCGGTGCCGCAGTAGGTGGCTTGGCATTCGCCCGCCCGGCAGGCGCAATCGACGGCGGGAGCATCCAGATCGGCAACGCCACGCAGACCGCAGAATCGCCGACGATGCTCGTCCTGGGAACCGCCAGCTGGTCGTTGAGTCCGTTCGTGGGCGGATTCACCGTCAGTGACGACCCGGGTTTCACCAACGCCAACGCCGGGTTGTCATGCATTGCGGCCTACGCCGATAGCGGGGGCCCGGGCGCCGATCACACCATTGGGTTGTGGGCTTCCAGCACCACCGGAGTTGGCGCCAAGCTCGACGGCCCGGTGCCATTGAAGCTGACCAGCAGCGAGACCACGCTCAACCAGGCAAGCGGTACTCCGGGCATGTTCCGGGCCATCAACGGCGCCACCGACGCCGGTGACACGGATCTATGGTTCTGCGTCGACGACGACGGCTCCCGCAGGTGGCGCAAGCTCGCCGGTCCTGGCAGCGCTGGCACGTTCCACGCGATCACCCCGTTCCGCGCCTACGACTCGCGTGCAGCTGCTCCGACCCCGGGCATCCTTGCCACGAACACAACTCGCACCATTTCGGTCGCGGATGCCCGTAACTCGGCTGGTGCGGTCACCGTCGCCAACGCCGTCCCCGCGGGCGCCAGTGCTGTAGCAGCCAACATCACTGTCACCGGCACCACGGGTCTCGGCGGCTTCCTGTCGGTGAACCCCGGAGGCGACGTGTCGCAGACCACCTCGGCAATCAACTGGTTCGGTGCCGGCCAGAACATCGCCAACGGTCTGTCGCTCACGTTGGACACCAACCGTCAGCTCACCGTGGTATGCGGAGCGGCTGGCGGCGATACTCACTTCATCGTCGACATCTCTGGCTATTACATCTAAGAAGAGTTAACCATTAAGAAGAGTCGACCTTGCCCGTCACCACCAGCTCGTCGCCGCAGGCGTTGAGCTGGTGGTGACGGGGGCCGGAACCCGGCAGAATCTTGCACGGATCTTGAGCTGGTAGCTCTTTTCTCCTCACGTCACCAGACGTAGTGTGCCGCCTACTAAAAGTAGTCGAGCCCCAAGGAGGAGCCCGTGGATCACAGCGAAATTGCGGTACTCAAAGCGGATCTGCACCGCATACAAGCGCGTGTCGACCAGCTTGAGACTGAAGAGCAGGTGAGCCGGCGCCACATGCTCCGCGGCCTTGGCACCGCGGCCATCGGAGCTGCCGTCGGCGGCCTCGCCGTCGCCCGCCCAGCAGCCGCCACCGACGGCGACACACTGCAGGCCGGTGAAACGCGTTTTTCAAACTCAAACACGCGACTCATCGCCACCAGCTATGCCAATACTGACAACGTCGGGATGTTCCACCTCAGCGACGACGTCACGCTCACCGACAGTTCGACGACCGGCTCCATTCTCACCATCGTCGCGGCCAACAATGAGGGCTTTGACTCCGCCATCTCCGCTAAGGGCACCAGCGTCGGGGCCAGGCTGGACGCACCGATTCCTTTGCAACTCGCGGATGTCGGTGCCTCGGGCGCTCCTGACCAGACGACTGGCACTGCGGGTCAGTTTCGAGTCGACAACGGCGACCTCTGGTTCTGCGTCGCCAATTCCGGCTCAACCAGATGGCGCAAGATAAGCGGGCCGTTCTCGGCTGGTGCGTTTCACGCCGTCACACCCTTTCGTGCTTACGACTCGCGCGCCGCCAACCCCGTTGGCAACGTAGGCCCCATCTCAGTGGGCCAACACCGCCTCGTGTCGGTGAAGGATGCTCGCGACAGCGCTGGTGTCGTCATTCAACTGAGCGCTGTTCCGCTCGACGCCAAGTCCGTCGCAGCCAACATCACCGTCACTGGCACGGTAGGCAGTTTCGGGTACCTGGCCATCAACCCGGGCGGCGAGCTTGTTGAGCGCGCTTCAACGATCAACTGGTCGGCCGCCGGTCAGACAATCGCCAACGGTGTCACGCTGACTCTCAACGCCAATCGCGAACTCACCATCATTTGTGGCGGGGTCGTTGGCAACACCACGCAGTTCATCATCGACATCACTGGCTACTTCCTGTAAGCATCGGTGTGTGAACCAGAACCTGCCTGTCACCACCAGTCTCGTTGCCGTCAATGGAATCGAGCTGGTGGTACACGAGGCTGGCGACCCGGCCAACCCTGCCGTGTTGCTCTGCCACGGCTTTCCCGACCTTGCGCATTGCTGGCGCCACCAGATGGCACCGCTCGCCGCTGCCGGCTACCACGTCATCGCTCCCGATCAACGCGGCTATGGCCACTCGTCCGCGCCCACCGATATCGCGGGGTACGGCATCGATCAACTGAGCGTGCTCGCGCTCACCGAAATTCCCCAGGTGTGCTTATCGAATTTCCTCACCTGTGAGGCGCGGTCAATGTAGCGGGTTGCGGGTTCCGGTGGTGGTTCGGCGGAGTGTGTCGGCGCGT
>Ga0163146_10002315_pt1 | contig 26020 bp, 34 predicted proteins | sample OliLakLV19MP7G1_FD_148648 | JGI IMG/M metagenome (GOLD analysis project Ga0163146, IMG submission 148648) | Freshwater microbial mat bacterial communities from Lake Vanda, McMurdo Dry Valleys, Antarctica - Oligotrophic Lake LV.19.MP7.G1 | ecosystem: Environmental > Aquatic > Freshwater > Lake >...
GACCAGTGCACCGAGGCCAAGGATGCCGACAATGCCGAATCCCGCCGTCACGAACACTTCGACCACCAGAAGAAGCAGGCCGACGCCCAGCAGCAGCAGTTCCTCGAAGCCGGCCAGTTGCACCAGCCAGTGACCCCAGAAGAACAGGCCGAGGCTCGACAAGCCGATGGCCCCGGGTATCCCGAAGCCCGGTGTCCGGATCTCGGTGATCACGCCCAGGATGCCGACCGTCATCAGCAGCGAACTCACGACCGGGTTCGTCAGGAAACGAACCAGCGCCTCGGCCCAGGTCGGCACGGCGTGACGCACGTCGGCGCCCGCCAGGCCGAGAGACTGGAGCACGGCATCGATGCTGTTGGCACGAAAGTCGGCGAGCTTGTGCTGCATGGCCTCATTGGTCGTCAGCGTCAGCAGCTTGCCCTTGTCGATCACGCCTTTGATTTCCACATCGGTGTCGACCATCGCCTCGGCCAGCAACGGCGGGCGCTTGCGGGCTTCGGCCGTCGCGCCAAACTCCTTGCGCATGTACGACACTGTCTTTTCGGCCACAGGCAGGGGTGCTGCGCCAGGCGCTCCCATGGCCACCGGGGTGGCGGCGCCGATGGTGCCCCCGTCCGCCATCGCAATCTTCTCGGCGGCCAGCGCGATCAGGGCGCCCGCGGAGATGGCCCTCTTGTTGACGAAGGCTACGGTCGGCACCTTGGCGTGCAGCAGGGCATCGCGGATGAGGACGGCGGCATCCACCCGCCCCCCGAAGGTGTTGATGTCCAGGATGACGGCCGCCGCGCCTGCCTCTGCCGCCTCGTCCAGTACCCGCGCGACGAGCGGCGCGAGGCCGAGATCGATGACGCCGTCGATCGGTATAACGTAGACGACCTTGCGCGTGTTCTGAGCGTGGGAGGTTGGGCTGGGGGGCAACAAGGCGAGCAGCCCCAGAAGCCCGAGCATCCCGAACGCGATCACACGCCATCGCTGCGGAAAGCCTCTGCTGCGCTTGGCGCCGCGCGTTGTATGGTCAGTACTCGACAATGGATCAATCATTCCGGTCTCCTGGCTCTAGACGCATGCCGTGCGTGGCAGCCACTTTTCGTCACCGCGGACACGCCCTGCGCGTTGCGACGCGGCATGTCCACCGAGTCGAATGTGCTGTAGTTATGCGTGATCCCGCGAATCCGCTCTGCGCGTTACCGTACTGAGCCACTCGATGTGCGTGACTTCGTGCCCAAGCACCGCCTCCGCCTCGCCTTTTTCCATAGCGGCAAGAAGGCCGGTGGAAACGGCCACCAACGCCTTGTTCTTGTTCATGCCGGTAGCAAACGCGTTGACCTCCGGTGCGTCAAAAATAGCCACCTCCGGCATGCCGATCCCGGCCGCTTGTGCCTGCCGGCGCACCGTGTCCACCAGCCATCGTTCGGTGGGGGTGGACGGCGTCTCGATTACCTGCGTCCCGACCATGCGCTTTGCCGCCCACTTGGAAATAGCGAGATATGAATGCGTCCCCCATTCCGAATACGGCCGCGAACAAGAGCAGCGGCCCTAAGGCGAGCCCCTGCTGTGTGAGATAAGGCGCCACTCCCAGCAGCCGCAACGTGAGGGCAAGGACCAACACGATAGCGAGGTTGGTGGCGATGAGCAAGACGGTGCGTTTCATGGTCAGGTCGGTGTGAGGCGTATCGACTTCAGTCGTCGCTGTTCTTGAAGCCGAGCCGCTGCAGCAGGCTGGTGAACTGGTTGAAGATGGCGAAGAACGGCGTGACCGTGGCCATCACGTAATTGGTCTCGCTACCGCGCATGAAGTTGCACGGAGCTGGCGCGCTCAATGAATTCTTCATTCAACGCGCTACTTCACGTCTTGCGACGCGTCCTTCCCATTTGCCGGGTAGGCCACGCGCTTCCTTGCTTTCCTCCGCTTGCGTCATCTGCGGCGCTTTCTCCAAGTATCCGATTTTCGCGAGGTAACCGATGCCAAAGGCAGTCGTGATAAATAGAACAGTGAGCAAGATTAAGACTTGGGTCTGGGACATGGTTGCATTCTCCGGTTGGTTCGTGGCTCCAAACAGGGCGTCTTTGAACAGAAGACCTGTCGAGGTCTTGGAATTCGCGCGCAATCCGCGCAAAAGATAGATTGGCTTTCAGTTTTTCGATTCATGTTTACTGTTTCAGTCGTCGCTGCTCATGAAGCCGAGCAACTGCATCAGGCTGGTGAACAGGTTGAAGATGGCCACGAAAAGCATGACCGTGGCCATCACGTAGTTGGTCTCGCCGCCGCGGATGATGTTGCTGGTTTCGTACAGAATCAGCCCGGACATCAGCAGCACGAACATGGCCGACGCTGCCAGCGACAGCGCGGGTATCTGAAAGAAGATCGCGCCCAGTCCAGCGAGGAAGGCCGTCAGGATACCGACCATCAGGAAGCCGCCCATGAAGCTGAAATCCTTGCGCGTCGTCAGCGCATAGCCCGACAGGCCCACGAAGATCGCGGCGGTCGCGCCCATCGCTGTCATCACCGTCTGCGCGCCGTTGGGCAGGCCCAGATAGGCGTTGAGGATCGGTCCCAGGGTGTAGCCCATGAAACCAGTGAGGGCAAACACGAACGCAATCCCCAAGCCGCTGTTGCGGAACTTTGTCGTCAGGAAGAGCAGTCCGAAGTAGCCCACCAGGGTGATAATCAGCCCCGGGTGAGGCAGCGTCAGGGCCATGGAGGCCCCGGCGGTAAGCGCGCTAAACAACAGCGTAAGCGACAGCAGCAGGTAGGTGTTGCGCACCACCCCGTTACTTGAGATAGCGGATTCAACTGAAAGATCGGCGCTTGTGGCGGCGCGGATCAACTGGGCCTGGTTGCGCGAATTCATTTGCGTGCCTCCTGTTGCGTTAAAGAAGCGGGCTGGTCCGGCTCGGGTGAAACTTCCGGTTCGATGAAGTCTGGTTCGGCGGGAAGATGCTCGTGGCTACGAGCCAACAGGCGCGCGACGCTGCGCCCGGTGCGGTCGGCCGCACGGTCGATGGCAAGGTAAAGATCAGCCTCGGTATCCTCGATCACCACCGCGGTAATGCCGTTCATCGTCACCTGGATGCGGCAGCGTTTGTCAATCCCGCCGCGCGGGCCATTGACGTCAGAAAGGCGCACCGTCACTCGCCGGACGCGGTCCCCGGCGCGGGCCAAGGCGAACTTCAGACGGCGCCCGGTATATTCGCGCAGGGCATCGGTGAGCACGAAACCGCGCGACTGCATCTCGAACCGCATACTGCCCGCCCCCTCTATTGTGTTGAACGCACGGTCACCATAGCGCCGAGTGGATGTCACGACAATTCGTATATACTGTGATTTCTCTTCGAGAAACCCGAATGAACTGCGGTCAATGAGCTTGCTGAACTTCAAGCACCTGCGCTACTTCTGGGTGGTCGCCAAGGCAGGCGGTATCACTCGCGCCAGCGAGCGTCTACACCTCACTCCGCAGACGATCAGCGGGCAGATCAGCCTGTTCGAGCAACTGCTGGGCTACAAGCTCTTCGCGCGCGTCGGTCGCCGTCTTGAACTCACCGATTCTGGACGAACGGTATTGAGCTATGCCGATGAGATCTTCACCCTGGGCGAGGAACTGGAGGGCGTCCTGCGAAGCCCCGCTGAAGCCCGCCCGCTGCAGTTCAGCGTAGGGGTCGCCGACGCCGTGCCGAAGGTCGTCGCGTACCGGCTGCTGGAACCGGCGATGCGCCTGCCGGAACCGCTGCGTATGATCTGCCGGGAAGGAAAGTTCACCAGCCTCCTCGCGGACCTGGCGGTCCACCGCCTGGACATCGTGATTGCCGACAGTCCCATGCCTGCCACGGTCAATGTCAAGGGTTTCAACCACTTGCTCGGCGAATGCGGTCTCACGTTTTTCGCCACGGCGAAACTGGCGCGAAAACATAAAGGTACATTTCCGCGCTTGCTGGACGGTGCGCCGCTGCTCCTTCCGGGCGAGCATGCTGCCGTTCGGCCTAGGCTAATGCGCTGGTTCGACGCGCAGCGGGTTCGGCCGCGCATCGTCGGCGAATTCGACGACGGCGCCTTGCTTAAGGCGTTCGGCCGGGCGGGTGCGGGCATCTTCGCCGCGCCCTCGGCGATCGCCGAGCAGGTACGCCGGCAGTACGGCGTCGCGGCCATCGGACGCACCGAGGCGGTGACCGAGGCGTTCTACGCCATTTCGGTGGAGCGCCAGCTCACGCACCCGGCGGTGGTCGCGATCCGCTCCGCCGCGCGCCAAGATCTTTTTCGGCGGAGAGCACGCCGCAACGGCCAACCACGGTAGCCGGCACCCTATCGCCGACTGCTGAGAAATTTTCGAATTCGCGACGGCTCAAAGGAAGCAAAGCCGATGGACAAATTACTCGTTCCAGTCGACGGTTCTGAGCCGGCAAGGCGGGCGCTGCGCTTCGCGGTCGATTTCGCCAAGCGGTGCGGCGTGGCTGAGATCGAGCTGCTGAACGTGCAGCCTCGGGTCGATTCCGGCCTGGTGCGTGCCCAGCTTTCCGCGCAGGCGATCGAAGCGGCACTCAGGAGTATGGGAGATAGAGACGCTGGGGACATTCCGTGCGCTCCTCGACGAAGCCCGGATAGGCTGCCGCCGCACGTCGCGATCGGGCATTTCGGCGCGACTATCTGCCGCCGCGCGATCGAATTGGGCTGCTCGCAGATCGTCATGGGCTCGCGCGGCATGGGGGCGATCGGCAACATGGTGCTTGGCTCGGTGGCGACGCAGGTTATTCACCTTTCGCCGCTTCCGGTGACGCTGGTCAAAGAAACGGACGTATGGAGTTCGTTGTTCGACCCCGTGCTGGTCCCGACAGACGGGTCGGACAACGCGGTCCGCGGGGCAAGGTACGTCGTCGAATGCGCGAAGCGATCGCAAGGCAGCGCGAGAAATATGCCGCGCAAATCTCTGAAACTGCGCGTCGCCAGCTCGATGACGCGGGCGTTCCTTACGTCTTCGATTTTCAGTTCGGCGATCCGGCCGAGACGATCGCGCGCGAAGCGACGACACACGGGTGCAGTCACATGGTAATGGGCACGCGGGGGCTTGGCTTGGCCGCCGCCCTCGTCCTCGGATCGGTCGCCTACAAGACGATTCACGCCGCTAGCGTTCCTTTAACGCTCGTCATGTAGCCCGGCAGTTTCCAAGGAGAGCGCGTGCTGAAAATACTGCTGGCGGCGGATGGATCCGAGGGCGCGCTCGCGGCGGCCCGGCATGTGGTGCGGCTCGCGAAGGAGTGCTCCGCCGTGGATGTCTGCGTCACGTACGTGCAGGAGCCGATCCTGAATATCGAACTGATGCTCATGCCGGCGGATGACGTCCTCGACCGATGGACACAGAAGTCCGGACGCGTTGCGACCGCCGGAGTCTGTGCGCTGCTGGACGACGCGCGAGTCCTCCATCGGGTGGAAATTACGTCGGGCGAGCCTGCCCCCGCAGTCATCGAACTGGCCACGAGCCAAGGCTCGGATCTGATCGTCATGGGCGCCCGTGGCCTGGGCGCGTTGAAGGGACTGCTGCTCGGGTCGGTGTCGATGAAGGTCGCGCAGCACTCGCCGATCCCGGTCACTATCGTCAAATAGCTGTTTCGGAGAAGATGCGACATGCCCACTATTCTTGTTCCATTCGACGGTTCCGAACCCGGGTTGCGGGCGATCGAATATGCCGCGAAGCTGGTTAAGACCAGTGACAACCCCCTGGTCATCGTCCTTAACCTGCAAGCGCCGGTGCCCTAGTACTGGCCCGAGAAGCTGGTGAACGAAGACATGCTGCGTGCGCACTACGAATCCGAGGGCGCAAAAACGTTGGAGGCAGCCGAACGCCTGTTGCGCGAGGTAGGCGTGCCCTGCCGCAGCGAGGTGCGGGCAGGATTGGCCGGCGACACCATCGCGGATTTTGCGCGAGACGAGCGTGTCGACGGCATCGTGATGGGCACGCGCGGCATGGGTGCCGTCGGCAGCCTAGTGATGGGGTCGGTGGTACAGAAGGTCGTGCATCTGGCGCCTGTGCCGGTGACTCTAGTCAAGTGACAGGCATGCAAGGCGCGTTCACAGCCAGGGTATTCATCGGGAGTGCACCGTGACCGGCCTGTGGCTAATCGGGGCCAAGCTCGCCCTGTGCGGCGGAACGATCGCCGTCGCCGGCACCTTGCTGACCCGCTATGCCGACGTGATCGCCGACAAGACCGGCTGGTCGGGCACCTGGACCGGGCTGGTGTTGCTGGCCACAGTGACCTCGCTGCCCGAACTGGCCACCGGCATCAGCTCGGTCACGCTGGCCGATGCACCGGACGTCGCGGTGGGCAACGTGCTGGGGGCCTGCGTGCTCAACCTGTCGTACGTGGCCGTGCTCGATGTGCTCAAGCGCGACGAGCCGCTGTTCCAGCGCGCCGGCCTGGGCCACATCGGCCTCGCAGGCTTCGGCATCATCATGCTGGCCGTGGCCGGCCTGGGGCTGGCGCTGTCGCGGTTTCCGCTGGCCCGATCGCTCGGGCATGTCGGGCTGTATGCGCCGGCGTTGCTGGTCCTGTACCTGCTGGCGGTACGAATCACCTTCCGCTACGAGCGTTCACAAGTGGCCGCAGGCGCCGAGCAGGCGGCGAGCCGCTACCCCGACATGTCGCTGCACCAGGCCGCGTGGCGCTTCTGCCTGGCTGCTAGCGTCGTGGTCGCGGCGGGCGTCTGGCTGCCCTTCATCGCCACCGATCTGGCGCTGGCCATGCAGTGGACCCAGAGCTTCGTCGGCACGCTGCTGGTGGCCATGGTGACCTCGCTGCCGGAACTGGTGGTCACGCTGTCGGCGCTGCGGCTGGGTGCCGTCGACATGGCGATCGCCAACCTGCTCGGCAGCAACCTGTTCAACGTCCTGATCCTGGCGATCGACGATGTCTTCTATGGGCAAGGCCCGATCCTGGGTGCCGTCTCGCCCGTGCATGCGGTGTCCGCCATGTCGGCGATCCTGATGAGCGGCGTGGTCGTCGTGGCTCTGCTGACGAAGCCGAGTGGTCGCGTCCTGCGCCTGGCCAGCTGGGCCAGCATCGCGCTCGGCGGTGTTTACGTTCTCAACGCCTACGTGCTGTTCCGCTACGGCGGCTAGCCTGAAACGGAACCCCCATGAATCAGACATCCACACCCCACCTGCAGGGCCTGACCGCGGCGCAGGCCGCTCAAGCGTTGTCAGCGCATGGGCCAAACGCCCTGCCCGAAGCGAAGCCGGTGACGCTGCTGCAGCGCCTCGTGCGCCAGTTTCGCAGCCCACTGATCTACATCCTGCTGGTCGCGCTGCTGATCGACATCGGTATCTGGATCGGTGAAGGCGCCGCGGGCGCGCCGGTGGAATCGCTGGCCATCGCGTTGATCCTGCTGCTCAACGCTGGTCTGGGTGTGTACCAAGAGAGCAAGGCCGAAGCGGCGCTGGCACGCCTCAAGAAGTTGGCCACCTCGCTGGTGTGGGTGATGCGCGACGGCCGGCTGCAGCACCTGGCCGGCACAGAGCTCGTGCCGGGCGACGTGGTGCGGGTCGAGGCTGGCGACCGCATCCCGGCCGACGGTGCGCTGCTCGAGGCGCAGGGTGTGATGGTCGACGAATCCATCCTCACCGGCGAGTCGATGCCGGTGGACAAGGACATCGGCGCCGACACCTTCAGCGGCACGCTGATGGTGCGCGGCAAGGGCTACGCCGAGATCACCCGTACCGGGTCGGCCAGCGCGATGGGCAAGCTGGCGACGATGATCGGTGGCATCGAGGCGGAGAAGACACCGCTGGAGCGCCGCCTGCACGTATTCGGCACGCAGATCGCAAAGGCGGTGCTGGCGCTGGCGGTACTGCTGTTGGTGGGCGGGCTGCTCATCGAAGGTGTGCACCGGCTGGGCCACATCTTTCTGTTCTCGGTTGCGCTGGCGGTGGCCGCCATTCCGGAAGGACTGCCGGCGGTGCTCACGCTGGCGCTGGCGCTGGGCGTCGGGCGCATGGCCAAGGCCAAGGCGGTGGTGCGCCGGCTAAGTGCGGTCGAAGCACTCGGTTCCGTGACGGTGATCGCCACCGACAAGACCGGCACGCTGACCGAGAACCGCATGCATGTGAAGGGCATCGACAGCCCGGACGAGGCACGCGCGCTGCGTGCGATGGTGCTGGCCAACGACGCCGAGATCGACACCGGCGCCGGCGACCCGCTGGAAGTCGCGCTGCTCGCGCATGCCCAGGCACAAGGCGTGGACGCCGCGAGACTGCGTGAACAGCACCCGCGCGTCGGCGTGCTGCCGTTCGACAGCGCGATCAAGTTCATGCGCGTGACGGTCGCGGAGCAGGACCGGCGCGTGAGCTACCTGAAGGGCGCGCCCGAGGTGCTGCTGGCACGCAGCCGCTTCAGCGACGACGAGCACCAGCATTGGGAAGCCAAGGCGCTGGCGCGCGCCGCCGAGGGTTACCGCGTGCTCGCGGTCGCCGCCAGCGACAACGAAGACGACCGCGACCTCGACTTCCTCGGCCTGCTGCTGTTGTGGGATCCACCGCGTGCCGAGGTGCCTGGCGCCATCGCCCGTGCGCAGGCCGCCGGCATCCGCGTGCTGATGATCACCGGCGACCATCCGGCCACGGCCGGCGCGGTGGCGCATGCCATCGGCATCCAGGGTGATCGCGTGCTGACCGGCGCCGAACTCGACGCACTGCCGGCCCCCGACCTCGCGGCAGCCGTGCGTGAAGTGAACGTCTTCGCGCGCGTGGCACCGGAACACAAGCTGCGCCTGGTCGAAACACTGAAAGCGGACGGCCAAGTCGTGGCGATGACGGGCGACGGAGTCAACGACGCCCCTGCGCTCAAGCGCAGCGACGTCGGCGTGGCGATGGGCCAGCGCGGCAGCGATGTGACGCGCGAGGTGGCCGACCTGGTGCTGCTCGACGACAATTTCGCCACCATCGTCTCGGCGGTCGAGGAAGGGCGCGGCATCTACGAGAACATCCAGAAGTTCATCCGCTTCCTGTTCTCGACCAACTTCGCGCTGGTTCTTCTCGTTTTGCTGGGCCTGGGCGTGTCGTATGCGTTCGGCCTGCAGGAAGTCGGCGGCGGCTTGTTCCTGCCGCTGACCGCGGTGCAACTGCTGTGGATCAACGTCATCGCCGACGGCCCGCCCGCGCTGGCGCTGGCGCTCGACCGCAACCCCGGCGTGATGCGACACCGGCCGCGGCCGACGAACTCACCGCTGCTGGACAAGGCGTCGCTGCGCTTCATCATCGTCACCGGCGTCATCAAGGCGCTGGCCGGCGTGGCTCTGTTGGTGGCCTTGCCGCAGTTCGGCTACAGCCTGGACCAGACGCGGACCGCGGTCTTCGTTTTCGAAGCACTGGCCCAACTCGCCTTTGCCTACCCAGCACGGCGGGTCAGCGTTGTGCCGCTGCCGAACCTTGCGTTGCACGCGGCCGTGGTGCTCGGCGGGGCCCTGCAAATTGCCACCGTGTTCGTTCCCGGCCTGCGCGAGTTGCTCGGTCTCGACATGATCGATGCACCGGTCTGGGCAGCGATCACCGGTGCCGTGCTGCTGTGCTGGGGCGCCGCGGAACTGATCGGGCGGCGCAGCTTTGCGCGGCAAGCGCAAGCCTTGGCCATTCCAACGGAAGCCCCATCATGAGCGTACGCAACCTTGAATACCTCTTCCAGCCCGGCTCGGTAGCCGTGATCGGCGCTTCCGACCGGCCGCAGAGCCTGGGCGCAACGCTGATACGCAACCTGCTCGAAGGCAGTTTTGCCGGGCCGATCTGGCCGGTCAAACCCAAGCACGCCAGCGTGGCGGGGCGGCCAGCCTTCCGCGATGTCGCGAGTCTGCCTCAAGCGCCCGACCTGGCGGTGATCTGCACACCCGCACACACGGTGCCGGGGCTTATTGCTGAACTCGGCCGCTGCGGAACCCATGCCGTGGTCATCACCGCCGGCCGGCCATGGACGCGCACATCCAGGACATCAGCCGCCAGCACAGCACCGTCGAGCGCGCCGTGAAGGCGGCCCAGCGCATCGCACCTCTGCGCCAACTCGGGTAGCTTGCACACGGCAAATGCATAACCATCGCGCGACACCATGACATCAAGCCCGTTGCCTGTACACCACCTCGAGCTGCGCGTGCGCGAGCTGGGGCAGATGTTCAACTCGATGGATCCGACGCCCTTCCTCAACAAGGATCTCGATCGCGAGGCCGAGGCGTTCATCGAGACCTGGGCGCTGGGGCTGCCACCCGACTGCCGGCTGCACATCACCATCCACCTCGAGCACCTGCCCGCCGAGGGTGACCCGAGCGCGCTCATGACCGACGCCATCCACAACTATTTCGAATACAAGGCCGGCCTCGTGCGCGGCGATCTGAAACAGCTCCTGAAACAAGGCCGTATCAGCCTGTTGATCGGTCTCTCCTTTGTCACTGTGTGCCTGATCGCGGCCGATGCCATCGGACAGCTCGGCACCGGCACGGCCTTCACGATCGCGCGCGAAAGCCTGACGATTGTCGGTTGGGTGGCGATGTGGCGGCCGTTGCAAACCTTTCTCTACGACTGGTGGCCACTGGCCCGGCGGATCCGGGTCTGCAAGACTTTGACGCATGCACATGTTCGTGTGGTGCAAGGCAAATGACGGCGACCGCCATCATGTGGGAAGATGGTTACGCAATGTCTCTCTCGCCTGACCTGCCGCCCGTGATCTGTCCAAGTCAATCGGCTCTTTCAAACGAAGCGAACATGGAAAACGCACCCAATTTAGCTTTCTAAACGCATCGTCTTTGAAGGGACACCATGCTAAAAACCCTGAGCAAGTTCGAGTACGCTCTCAACGGCACATTGCTCTTCATGCTCGCCTTCGTGGTGCTGTTGGCAACGATCGATCTTGGCTAGTTGGTGGACCTTTAGCTGACAGAGCAGCGTGTTGTGGTTGAGGTTGTTCTCAGACGAGGCCAGGTGTGGGCTGACCCCACCGACGACACCAAGAGAGCGCACGTCAACGGCTGGAGCGAACGCCAGTGGAGACACTTGGATACCTGCCAGTTTGAGACCATCATCAAAGCGCGTGTGCCCCAACTCAAGTACAGCGATGGCAGTGTTGAAGAGTTGACCGTTCCCTGGGCTGAACGCTATAGCCGCGTCACCACCTTGATGACCTGTTTTGTTATCAAACTGCTCCAAGCCTGTCCAAGCACCCAAAGCGTGTGTGCGCTCACGCGACTGTCTTGGGGCACCGTCAACGCGATCATGGTCAGTGCCGTAGAGCGGGGCATGCTGCGGCGCACCGAACAAGAGATTGCCTATCTGGGAATAGATGAGAAAAGTTCTGAGAAGGGCCACAGCTATGCCAGCATCCTGACCGATATTGACCGCTCGCGGGTACTCGATTTGGTGCCCGAGAGAAAGCTCGATGCGGCCGTCAGCCTGCTTGAAACGCTCACGCCATCTCAGCGCGCATCGGTCAAAGCGGTGGCCATGGATATGTGGCCGGCCTTTATGAGTGCGACCAAGCAGTGCATGCCCCAAGCCGACATCGTGCATGACAAGTTTCACATCTCCAAATACCTCGGTGAGGCCGTGGACGCGGTGAGAAAACAAGAACACCGCAGGTTGTCCCCAGCGGGCACATCGCCATTGACGGGCAGCAAATGGGCGTGGCTCAAGAACTATCCTGATGGGCGCAGTGCTGAGGCGGTGTCCTTTCGGGCTTTGCACCAACTCAATCTCAAGACCAGTCGGGCCTGGTGCCTGGAGCCAGTCAAAAAGGTAGTCAAGATGCTCAGGCGCCATGAGACGGGCTTGCTCAACTTCAGTCAACACAAAATCAGCAATGCCTGCGCTGAAGGTTTCAATAGCGCAATCCAACTCATCAAGGCCAATGCACGTGGGTTTCGCAACTTCACCAACTACCGGACAAGAATTCTGTTTCATTGCGGAAAGTTGGATTTGAGATTGGCGTGAGGAAAAATTCACAGTGAAATTAACGAAGAACCAAAATAGAAGTTTCCCTCGAGATCGCTTCGCTGCGACAAATTGCTGCAATGCTTTGTCCGCTGGCAGCAAGGCGTGCCAAGTGATTGCGCCACTCGCTTTCTCGTTGCATTATGCTTTTCGATCTTGACTTGCCCATCACTTCCTCCATGCGTTTGAACATGGAATCATGTTTGCCGGATACTACGGCCAGTGACTATAACGCCGGTGGCTTACCGGTTACGGACCAGCAGCATGATGTCGGTTTCCGACATCGCTTTCACGTCCATCACCAGATGGGCGAGCTCCATCATGAAGTGATAGACGTAGACCGACTGGGCGATGATCAGGCCCAGATAGAGCGGTGCCTGCAACCAACGGCTCCAGAAAATGAAACCGCCCAGGATGGTTTGGGAGCGGGTGACGGTGGAGGTATTGCTGTTCATGGCGGCGGTGAGAATCGGGTAGGATTCGGAAAAAATTAAAGCGCGGATTTTACACTACGCCCCCGTTCGCATCGATGTCTACAGTCTGCCGATTGCAGTTCTGGCTATAATCGGGCGAAAGGCGGATAGCCAACGCCGGCAAACAGAGCGACGGGGAGGAAGAAATGAGCACGATCGAATCGGTTATGCACGAAAACCGCCTGTTCCCGCCACCGGAAGCCTTTGTGAAGCAGGCGAACATTTCCGGAACTGCGGCCTATCAGGCCCTGTGCGCCGAGGCCGAGCGCGACTACGAGGGATTCTGGGCCCGCCAGGCGCGCGAAAACCTCATCTGGCAAAAGCCCTTCACCAAAGTCCTCGACCAGAGCAAGGCGCCTTTCTTCAAGTGGTTCGAGGACGGCGAGCTGAATGTCTCCTTCAACTGCCTCGACCGTCACCTGAATCTCCAGCCGAACAAGGTCGCCATCATTTTCGAGGCGGATGACGGCACGGTGACGAAGATCACCTACAAGCAGCTTTATCACCGCGTCTGCCAGTTCGCCAACGGCCTCAAGTCCCTCGGCATCAAGACCGGCGACCGAGTGATCATCTACATGCCGATGTCCATCGAAGCGGTCATCGCCATGCAGGCCTGCGCACGCATCGGGGCTACGCATTCGGTCGTGTTCGGTGGCTTCTCCGCGAAAAGCCTGCAGGAGCGCATCATCGACGCGGGCGCGGTGGCGGTCATCACGGCCGATGGGCAGATGCGCGGCGGCAAGGAGATTCCCCTCAAGCCGGCGGTCGACGACGCCCTGGCGATGGGCGGCTGCGAGGCCATTCGCAACGTCATCGTCTACAAGCGCACCGGCAGCGCGGTCAAGTTCAACGCTTCGATCGACCGCTGGTGGCATGAGTTGGTGCAGAACCAGCCCGATGTCTGCGAGCCGGTGTGGGTCAGTGCGGAACATCCGCTGTTCATCCTCTACACCTCGGGCTCCACCGGCAAGCCGAAAGGCGTGCAGCACTCCAGCGGCGGTTATCTGTTGCAGGCCATCCTCACCATGAAATGGACCTTCGACAGCAAGGCGTCGGATGTGTTCTGGTGCACGGCGGACGTGGGCTGGGTGACCGGCCACAGCTACATCGCCTATGGCCCGCTGGCGGTCGGCGGAACCGAAGTGGTATTCGAAGGTGTGCCGACCTACCCCGACGCGGGACGCTTCTGGAAACTGATCCAGGATCACCACGTAACAGTTTTTTACACGGCCCCCACTGCAATCCGTTCCCTGATCAAGGCCGGCGCGGACCTGCCGAAGAAATACGACCTCTCCAGCCTGCGGCTGCTCGGCAGCGTGGGAGAACCGATCAATCCCGCAGCCTGGATGTGGTACTACAACACGGTCGGCCAGGGCCGCTGTCCCATCGTTGACACCTGGTGGCAGACGGAAACCGGCGGGCACATGATCACTCCCCTTCCCGGCGTAACAACGTTGAAGCCCGGCTCCTGCACCATGCCCTTGCCCGGCATCGAAGCGGCCATCGTCGATGAGACCGGCCACGATGTCGAAAAAGGCAAAGGCGGCATCCTCGTCATCAAGAAGCCCTGGCCCTCAATGATCCGCAACATCTGGGGCGATCCGGAACGTTACAAGAAGAGTTACTACCCGGACGATTTCAAGGGCAAGTACTACCTCGCCGGCGACGGCGCGAGTCGTGACATGGACGGCTATTTCTGGATCATGGGCCGCATCGACGACGTGCTCAACGTATCCGGCCACCGTTTGGGGACGATGGAAATCGAATCCGCACTGGTAGCGAATACCCAACTGGTCGCTGAAGCCGCCGTCGTCGGCCGTCCGGACAATCTAACTGGCGAGGCCATCGTTGCCTTCGTGGTGATGAAGGGGGCACGGCCGACCGGGGAAGATGCGAAACGGCTGTCGCAGGAATTGCGTGACTGGGTCGGCAAGGAGATAGGGCCGATTGCAAAGCCGAAGGACATACGGTTTGGGGATAACCTGCCCAAGACGCGGTCGGGGAAAATCATGCGGCGGTTGCTGAGGTCGATCGCGAGGGGGGAGGAGATTACGCAGGATGTTTCAACCCTTGAGAATCCGGCGATATTGGAGCAACTAAAACAGCCAATTTAGCGTGCGAGATCTTGTCGGGGACCGCTGTCCAATCGTGCCCGGCGCAAAGTCCTGCTCCCGCGTCAGGCGCGGATGAACAGCAGCATGCTCAAGTAGAGCAGATAGGCCGCCACGAACAGGCCGCCTTCCAGCCGCGAAACCATGCGATCGCTGGTGAAGACGGGCAGGCAGACCAGCGCGACCGCCGCGGCAAGCGGCAGGTCAATGCGCAGGATCTCATCGCTCACGTCGATGCCGCCCCGTGCAGCCATGCAGGTCATGCCGAGGATCACCAGGATGTTGTAGATGCTGCTGCCGATCAGATTGCCGATGGCAACATCCCGTTCGTTCTTGAAGGTCGCCATCAACGTGGTCGCAAGCTCCGGCGCAGTGGTGCCGATGGCGACGATGGTCAGCCCGATAACCGCGTCGGAGACGCCGTAGTCCCGGGCCAGATCGATGGCGCCGGACACCAGAAGGTCCGCGCCCAGCACGGTCACCGCCAGTCCGACGAACAACAGCAGGCTGTTCCAGGCGCCGGAGGAGATGAAGGTCTTCGGTATCAGCGCAGCGCTGTATTCCTCCGCGAATTCCCGCCGCAGCGCCGCGCTTTCGCCCCGGCTCAGGCGCACCAGGGCAAACGTGTAGGCGACGGCCGCGCCCAGCATGACCATCCCCTCGGCACGGCTCAGCACGCCGTCCCAGGCCATTGCCACCAGCGCGAGCGACGCCGCGACCATCACCGGCACATCGAGCCTGACACTCAGCGAATGCACCGGAAGCGGCCGGATCAGCGCGCTCAGGCCAAGGATCAACAGGATGTTGATGATATTGGCGCCGGCGATGTTGCCCACCGCCAGCGGGCCTTTGCCTTCCGTAACCGCGGTGATGCCCACGGCCAGTTCCGGCATGCTGGTTCCGATCGAAACCACGGTCAGGCCGATCACGATCGGCTTGATCCCGAGCAGGGTGGCAACCCGCGCCGCGCCGCGCAGCATCAGTTCGGCTCCGACGATGATGATCACCAGGCCGACGAGGAAAATGATGCCGGGATGCAGGCCCATGTCAGCGGCCGATTGCGCGCAGGACCAGCTTGCGCAGTTCCGCGGACCAGAGCACCACGCTGGCCATCGCGGCGCAGACCAGCCATTGCTCCAGTTCGAGCGGCACCGTGCCGAACGCGACATTGAGCAACCCGACGTTGACCACCGCCACCTGAAGCAGCACTGACAGCGCCACCGCGCCCCAAAGCCAGAGATCGGCGAACAGGTGGCGCAAGGCGCTGGTACGCTCCGAGCGCGCATTGAAGCAGTTGAACAATTGGGCAAATACCAGCACCGTAAAGCCGGCGGTGCGCGCAGCGTCCAGGTCGCGATTGCCTTCGATCAGTATCGACCCCCGGCCCCTGCAGTTTCTTGGCCTCAGAACGGGACTCTCCGTTGCCGCGAGCCTGATCAACGTGGCCGCGGCCCGGATCTTGTTGCGTGCCGGCAAGGCGCATCGCTCGCCGGCCACGGAGGCCGACGGGCGTGATCTGATGACCGACGTCTGGACAACGGCAGGCGTGATCGTGGGCGTGGGCCTCGCTGACCGGATGGAGCTGGCTGGATCTCGCGGTGGCGATCCTCGTGGCACTCAATATCCTGCGCGAGGGCTGGCGCCTGGTGTCGCGCTCCTTCCGCGGGCTGATGGACGAATAGGACATCGAGCGCGTGCAACGACTGCTCGGGCCGATGGAATCGAGGGGCCGACGCTTCGTCAACCTGCGCACTCGTCGCTCGTGCACCACGTGGTTTGCGTTCGTCGAATTGCAGGTTCCGGCCGACTGGAGCGTCGCGCGCGCGCATGAGCTCGCCGGGGCGGCCGAACGTGCCGTTATCGGGAAAGGCGTGACGCTCACGTTCCCGGCGGAGAACACACGGACCGGATGCGCATAATCAAACGTGTCCGAGCCAATCCGGGTTCGCTTATGGGCCATACCGGATCGGGCCCATGCTTCATAGATGGGCGATGAGGCATTACATGCTCTCGTCAATGGGCTGAGACTCGATTTCGCTCTGGATCTGCAGGTTCCGCCGCCCGGCTTCCCGCCCAATAAAGCCAGACCAGCCCGATCACGGCTGATAGCGCCGATCCCAGCAGGATCCCGAGTTTCGCCTGTTCGACGACTTCCGGATCCGCGAACGCGAGCTGGGAAATAAACAGCGACATGGTGAAGCCGATGCCGGCGAGCCAGGCGGCGCCCATCAGGTGCTTCCACTGCACCCCTGAGGGCAAGCGTGCCCACCCCAGGCGAACCGCAATCCAGCTAAACAGGCTTACGCCAATGAACTTGCCGGCCACTAGCCCGGCGAATATGCCCACCGTGACCTTGCTCCCAAGCGCTTGCGCCCAATCGATGGCGCCAAGATCGATGCCTGCGTTCGCCAGGGCGAAGACCGGAATGATCACAAACGTTACCCAGGGCGTCAGCGCATGCTCGACACGCTGCAGCGGGCTTTGGACCGCAGTGGCGGAGTGCTCCACCGCTTCCGCGATGGACGCCATCCGGTCGTTGCTCAGGGGATCGTCGGATGTCTGCGCGTTGCTGCGATCTGCCTTGAATGCAGCCTGGAGCTCATTCATGCATTGTCCGAACTCGGCGGGTGAATGCGCGGGCCGTGCGGGGATGGTGATCGCCAGGAGGATGCCTGCCAGCGTGGCATGGACGCCCGAAGCGTGAATTGCAAGCCACAGCAGCACGCCAACAATTGCATAGGGCAAAGGCTTGCGGATTCCCCCTCGATTGAACAGTAACAGCACAAGCAGGAGCATGGCCGCGGCCCCCAGCGCCTGCAGATTGAGATCAGCCGTATAGAAGATCGCAATGACGAGCACCGCACCCAGGTCATCTGCGATCGCAAGAGCGATGAGGAAAATGATCAGGTTCTTCGGTATTCGCCACGCCAGCAACACCAGGATGCCAACGGCAAACGCGATGTCGGTTGCCATCGGGATGCCCCATCCCGATGCGGTTGGCGTGCCGGCGTTGAAGGCCGCATAGATGCACGCCGGGACAATCATTCCGCCGAACGCCGCGATCACCGGCAACGCGGCATCCTTGATCGAGGATAACTCGCCCACGAGGATCTCACGCTTCAGTTCCAGGCCCACGAGCAGGAAGAAAAGTGCCATGAGTCCGTCGTTGACCCAGTGCTGCCAGGAAAGCTCGAGGCGCAGGCCTTCCCCAGCAGAAAAGGTCAGGCTGCGTTCCCAGAACTGATTGATGGTGTCCGCGCCAAGCGTCGTGGCCAGAGCCAGCGCGATCACCGTGGTGGTCATCAGTACGATGCCGCCCGCGGTGGTCCGGCGCAGGAACTGCTCGAATGGAGAAAGGATGCGGCCGAAAAGGGTAGAATCTGGATGACATGGCACACGAGGCGCAATTCGAGTTCATGGAGAGGGTGCGAGGCATCTTCCCGCAGCACTTCAAGGCGAGTCGCGTCCTGGAGGTTGGCAGCCTCGACATCAACGGCTCGGTGCGTCGCTACTTCCAGGGTTGCGAGTACGTAGGGATTGATGTGGCGCCAGGCCCCGGCGTCGATGTGGTGTGCGGTGGGCAGGTGTACGACGCGCCGGCCGGCAGCTTCGACACGGTGATCTCATGCGAGGCGATGGAGCACAATCCGCACTGGGTCGAGACCATGAACAACATGGTGAGACTCTGCCGGCCGGACGGCCTGATTTTCATGACCTGCGCGACCACCGGCCGACCGGAGCACGGCACCAGTCGTTCGCAGCCGTCAGACTCGCCGCTAACGGTCGGAATAGGCTGGGAATACTATCGAAACCTGACCGCACAGGACTTCCTCAACGCCGGGGTGACGAAGGGCCTCGGCTTCTGCGCGTTCTTCACCAACTGGCAAGCCCACGACCTGTACATGATTGCCTCGAAGGCCGGCGTCAGCGAGCGAGAACTCCTGGCGTTGGAGAGAATCCGAGGCGCGTACCAGCGCAGCAACTTCAGGACGTTCCGGGGCGTTCGCAACTTCCTCCGTGCCCAGCTCGCCTAGGGCCTCCAACCGGGCGCAGGCGTCACAGCCCGGGCGCATGCAGAAACTAAAGGGGCAGTTCTTTACTTTATAGGACTGATCTCGCCGAGCCGCTCTATGGTAGCGAGAGAAGAATTGGGGCAGCCGTCGTAACCTTGATCGGCGGCGCCGCTAAACGTTGGCCGCTGCCTGAACGAACTTGCGCCTACCGAGGTGGAATGACAACCGATTTTGCCCGGCGCAAGTGCGTTGACGAACGAGGGGCTTCGAATCTACCCCCGTCGCGCCAAATAAAAATGGGCCCACAGCACAAAAAAAGGACAGACCACCTCTTCTCCAGAATTTCAATCGCAAGTGCCGGTCCACTGGACGCAGGAAACGTGGTCTGTCCCCCTATTGCCTCCTATTGCCTCCCTATTGCCTCAAGAGGGGCGTGGTTTCCGACTCGCTGGTCACATATTTTATCCCTGTGCTTGTTGATCGGCGGCGTTGCCGACTTCGTCGCCACCGAGGCCGAAGCCAAGCCTTCGCGAAGGCGGAGGTACGATGCTACAAGCTGTACCGCCCAACCGGAATCATGCCCGGCGAGCGGCTGACCATGATCGTCATGCGGCACGCCAGTGGGTAGGACACCAACGGAATCGCCGCCAGAACGAACTGGCATCAATTCAATTCTGTGTGCCACCGTACAGACGCATATACACACGATGCGGATCATAGAACCTTCAATGGCGCGCGGATAGATAAACGCCTGCACTTAACAAACCACCAACGGAAAGCCAACATATGCCTACAGACACCGTCGCCGAACAGCACCTGTGGCCCCTCATCAAGGGCATCAAGTTCGCCATGTTCACTACCCACCACGGCAACGGCCAGCTTCATTCGCGGCCGATGACGACACAGAACAAGACGATGCTCGACGACAAGCTGTGGTTCTTCATGTCAGTCAAGGGCGGTGCAGCGCAAGAGCTTGCACAGCTACCGCAGGTGAACATCAGCTATGCCGACCCTGGCAAGGACATTTTCGTTTCAGTGTCGGGTTCAGCTCAGGTGGTTGACGACAAAACCCAGCGCCAGGCACTGTGGACGAAGTTCGCCCAGGCATGGTTTCCTGGCGGTGTGGACGATCCGGACCTGGCCTTGGTGCGCGTGGCGGTGAGCCACGCGCATTACTGGAACGTGAACGAGAACAAACTGACCCAGTTGTTTGTGATGGCCAAGGCTGTGTTCAGCGGCGAAAAGCCTGCGCTGGGCGAGTCGGGTGAGGTGTCGCTGGGCAGCGGTTCCAAAACGGAGTGACTTTTGCTGCATACCGTTCCGTATACGCTGCGTGGCGCTCGGTGTTCTATCGAACAGACCGGACGTAGCCTGCCGCGCAGGTTTCAACTTTCAGACACCCCAGACCTGCCGGCTGCGCGCATCTGCCCCGCGGCCAGTGGGATCGATCCCACTAGGACTGCATCCCATGCTTTTCGACAAATTCTCCGCACGCTCGCTGCAACTCGCCAATCGCATGGTGATGGCGCCGATGACACGCAGCCGGGCGACGCCGGCGCACACGCCGGATGCGCTGATGGCCACGTACTATGGCCAGCGAGCGACCGCGGGGCTGATCATCACCGAGGGCACGTCACCCAGCCCCAATGGTCTGGGCTACCCGCGTATCCCCGGGCTGTATGACAGAGCCCAAGTGGAGGCCTGGAAAACCGTGACGGCCGCGGTCCACGCACCCGGCGGCAAGATCCTGGTGCAGCTGATGCATTGCGGCCGGGTGGCGCATGTGGCCAACCTGCCAGCGGGCGCAGAGGTGCTGGGGCCGGGCACGTTGGTGTGCCCGGGCGAGATGTACACCGATACGCTCGGCATGCAGCCGCACAGCGCGCCGCGCGCGATGACCGAGGCCGACATCGCCCACGCCGTCCAGGAGCACGCGACGTCTGCGAAGCTCGCTTTGGAGGCGGGCTTCGATGGGGTCGAATTGCACGGCGCCAACGGCTACCTGATCGAGCAGTTCCTCAACCCGCTCGTCAACCTGCGCACCGACGGCCATGGCGGCAGCGTCGAAGGCCGCAACCGCTTGGCGCTGGAGATCGCGCGCGCCACCGTTGCCGCTATCGGCCGCGACAGGGTCGGCATGCGGCTGTCGCCCTATGGCGTGTTCAACGGCACTGGCGAGTTTCCCGACGTTCGGGCGCAGTACCTGGCGCTGGCCAAGTCGCTTTCCCAACTGGGCCTGCTCTACATCCACCTGGTCGATCACTCGTCCATGGGCGCGCCGCAGGTGCCCGCCGATTTCAAGCTCGATTTGCGTGCCGCCTTCGACGGCCTGTTCATCCTGTCCGGCGGGTTCGACCACGCCAGCGCCGAGCAGGCCCTGCTCGACAAGCGCGGCGACCTGATCGCCTTCGGCCGCCCTTTCCTGGCCAACCCCGACCTCGTGGCGCGGATGCGCAAGGACGCGCCGCTCAACGCCCCGGACATGGCCACTTTCTACGTGCCCGGTGCCAAGGGCTACACCGACTATCCCGCCCTGACGGCCTGATCACGAACATCAAGCACCCCAAAGGACGACATCACCATGACCTACCAAAGCATCAACCCCAACACCGGCAAGCTGCTAAAGAGCTTCGAGCACCTGGCCGGGGCACAGCTCGAAAAGTCGCTGGCCGCCGCCGACAACTGCTTCCAGTCCTGGCGGCACAAGAGCTACGCCGAGCGCGCGGTCATCGTCAACAAAGCGGCCGCACTGATGCACGCCCGCGTCGACGACTTCGCCAAGCTCGCGACGCAGGACATGGGCAAGCGCATCGATGAGGCGCGCGGCGAGGTGAAGTTCAGCGCCGACATCCTGGCCTACTACGCGAAGAATGCCGAGTCGTTCCTGGCGCATGCCAAGTTGCACCCGAAGGTGGGCGAGGCGCACATGGAGAGCTCGCCCCTGGGCGTGCTGTTCTGCGTCGAACCCTGGAACTTCCCGTACTACCAGCTGGCCCGCGTGGCCGGCCCGCAGTTGATGGCTGGCAACGTGCTCGTGGTCAAGCATGCCGCTTGCGTGCCGCAATGCGCCATCGCCTTCGAGCAGTTGCTGCTCGATGCCGGTGCACCCGTTGGTGCCTACACCAACTGTTCATCTCCTACGAACAGTCCGACCGCGTGATCGACGACCCGCGCGTCAAGGGCGTGGCGCTGACCGGCAGCTTGGCGGCCGGGCGTAAAGTCGCGGCCCGGGCCGGCCAGAACCTGAAGAAGTCCACCATGGAACTCGGCGGCACCGACGCCTTCATCGTGCTTGACGATGCGGAGCTGGACAAGACCATCCCGTGGGCGGTCTGGGGCCGCATGTACAACAGTGGCCAGACCTGCTGCGCGGCCAAGCGCTTCATCGTGCTGGATTCGATTGCCGACAATTTCCTGGCCAAGTTCAGGACCGCGCTGGAAGCCTTGAAGCCCGGCGACCCGATGATTGAAGCAACCACGCACGGCCCGCTGTCCACCGAAGCCGCGCTGGTGCAACTTCTGGCGCAGGTGGACGCCGCCGTGAAGGGCGGCGCCAAGCTGCTGATGGGAGGCAAGCGCATCGACCGGCCGGGCTGGTTCATGCAGCCGACGATCCTCGCCGAAATCCGGCCCGGCAACCCCGCATTCCGCGACGAATTTTTCGGCCCGGTGGTGTCGTTCTTCCGCGTCAAGGACGAGGCGGCCGCCATTGCCCTGGCCAACGATTCCGACTTCGGCCTGGGCGGCTCGGTGTGGACGAAGGACGAGGCCCGAGGTGAACGGGTCGCGAGCCAAGTCGACACCGGGATGATGTTCGTCAACAACATCGATTGGTCCGACGCCGACCTGCCTTTCGGCGGCATCAAGGGCTCGGGTTATGGACGCGAACTGGGCTACATGGGCATCCAGGAGTTCGTCAACAAGAAGCTGGTCCGCACCGGGCACTTCGCGGCCCCGGTCTGAGCTTGAGGGACATCCCATGACCGCCTCCGCCCAGCAACTCCCCAGTCACGGCACCACCGGCCTGGTTGATCACGGATTGCCCCGGTCAAAGCCGAAGCAAGTCATTGGGTTGCTTGTTTGGCTTGCCATCAGTTTTGTTGCCTCTGGCGTTGGCGCCATGGCGTCCATACGCGCCGCTCCTTTCTACGGGCAACTGGTTCAGCCCAGTTGGGCGCCGCCGTCCTCGGTCTTTGGACCGGTCTGGACCATTTTGTACGCTTTGATGGGCATCGCCGCCTGGTTGGTCTGGCGCGCGGACGGCTTGCGCGCCACCCGTGCAGCACTGTCCTTTTTTCTGCTGCAGCTGGCGGTGAACGCCCTGTGGACATGGCTCTTCTTTGCGTGGAACCAAGGCGCTTTGGCATTCGCCGATATCGTGCTGCTTTGGTTGCTCGTCATTGCAACACTCGCATCTTTCTGGCGGATACGCCCGCTGGCCGGCGCACTCCTGATTCCGTATCTGCTATGGGTCAGCTTCGCTGCCGCACTCAACTTTTCTGTGTGGCAGCTCAATCCGCAAGTTTTGGGGTGAGGAGTCGCGCAACATTAGCTTGATGGAGAACTTATGGAACGGCTTGAATACGACCGTTTCGGCGGCCCGGAACTGGTACATCTCGCCTCCTTCACGCTGCCGGAACCACGGACCAACGAGGTGGTTGTGCGCGTAGCGGCGGCCTCCATCAACCCGCTGGACTGGAAGATTCGCAGTGGCGACATGAAGATGTTCACCGGATCGAAGTTTCCTCGAGCGATGGGCACGGACTTCGCGGGGACGGTGGAGGCGGTGGGCTCGAAGGTTTCTGATCTGAAGGCGGGCGATGCCGTGGTGGGCACGGTGTCCATGAAGGTTTCCGGGGCGTTTGCACCGAGGCTCATCACCCCACGAGATCTGTTGGTGAAGAAGCCTGACAAGCTGTCGTTCGCCGAGGCAGCCAGCCTGCCCGTTGCGGGCGTGACCGCGTGGCTCGTGCTGGTCAAGCACGCCGGCCTCAAGCGCGGGCAGAAGCTGTTCATCAACGGCGCCACCGGTGCCGTCGGCCATGCGGCGATTGCAATCGCCCGTGAGATCGGAGCAGAGGTGACCGGTCGCGTGGGGCCGAAATCCATCGCTCAGGCGCAATCGCTGGGGCTGAGCCTTGCCCTGGACTACACGAAGCCGCTGCCGCCGACGCTCGACGGCGTCTTCGATGTCGTGTTCGATGCCAATGGAAGCCTGTCAATTCGGGAAGGTGATCGCCTGATCAAGCGGGGCGGCAAGGTCTTCGACATCGCACCGACAAAGTGGAAGTTTTTAAAGGCACTTGTATCGCGCTCCAGAAAGGTCGTAATTGCCAATCCGAAGGCAGAGAACCTGCAGCCTGTGGTCGATCTCGCTGCGGCCAACAAGCTTGCGATTCCTGTCGTTCAAACTGTCTCCCTGGCTCAGGCCCCAGCGCTGCTGGCGTCGTTGGAGCAGGGCAAACGCCTCAACGGAAAGGCCGTCATCGCGTTTCCTGATGGTCCATGAACCGCATCGCCCTGACACCGAGCCCGAGTTGCGCCGCCCTGAGCTCGAAAGAGACAACTCGCGACTTGCGGCTACGGGCAGCCACTGAACCCGCATTGGACCCTTTTAGTCGCTATGTGGGCTGTCGCACCGACGCTTCGCTGGAAAGCGCCCCCGATGAGAGGGTGCGGGTGCCTCCCACCGGCATAGGGCCACGCTCGATACCCCGTTGAGCGGCCACAACTATCCAGGAAATCGTCATGCACAACATCATCGATACGGCCGTTGCGGCCGGTAACTTCAAGACTTTGGCCGCCGACGTGATGAAGCTGGACGGCAAGACCGCCAAGACGGTCAACGGTGCCGACTTGAAGATCGGCACCCAAGGTGGCGTGAAGCTCAACGGCAACGTGCACGTCACGAAGACCGACATCGACTGCAGCAACGGCGTGATCCACGTCGTCGACGCGGTGCTGATGCCGTCGGCGTGACTCTGGAAGACCTTCTAAACGCTCCGGTGCCATTGCGCACCACATTGCATCCCCCCTCTACTTAAGGAAACAACATGAAAAAGCATTTTTTCGCCGCGACCATCCTGGCCCTGGCCTCACTGTCGGCTTCGGCTGCGGACATCGTCGACACCGCAGTAGCAGCAGGTAATTTAAAGACTCTGGTGACCGCGCTCAAGGCGGCCGGGTTGGTGGACACGCTCAAGGGCCCGGGGCCCTTCACCGTCTTTGCGCCCACTGATGAAGCCTTTGCGAAGATTCCGAACGCGTTCTTCCCAGGCAGGCGACGGCAGACAAACCAGGAAGACTTGGCCACATGATTGCCTTGCACGACCGGTCGGCGTGCCCGACGCCAAAAAATACTCTGTTGCGCTCCGCACAGACCCGTGCCACCGGCTTGGGCAAAATAACTGCTCCGTTGGGACCTGATTTCAAAGACCGGTTGACGCCGGCCTGCGTCAGCCAGTTTCCCTCAACAGCAAATCGAAGCAGGATGAAACCAACATGCTGAACTACCTCGCCGCATATGGTGCCACTGCGGTGGTGATATTGGCCTTGGATTTAATCTGGCTCGGTGTCATTGCCAAGTCCTTTTACCTCGACGGAATCGGGCATCTGATGGCAGATCCACCCAATCTGGTGGCAGGCGGCGTCTTCTACCTGCTGTACCCGGCCGGCGTCTTGCTCTTTGCCGTTGCACCCGCGGCCTGGTCCGGGGGCCTTGCAGCTCCGGCAGACGTGCCCTGGTCGCGCGCGGTGTTGGCCGGCGCGCTGTTCGGCTTCTTTGCCTATGCCACCTACGACCTCAGCAACCTGGCCACGCTGCGGGGCTGGCCGTTGCGCCTGACCCTGGTCGATATCACCTGGGGCACGGCACTCACCGCCGCCGCAGCCGCGGCGGGACGCTGGGCGCTGGGGCGCATGACATGAGCCGCGCCAAGACCCCGGCCTGACCTCGGTGCCGCGATGGCGGGCTCCAACCTTGCGATATACGGCGCGATAGGTGCCAACGTCGCGATTGCCATCACGAAGTTTACGGTTGCCGGCATCACCGGCAGCTCGGCCATGTTGTCCGAAGGCGTGCACTCCGCAGTGGACACCTTCAATGGCGTGCTCCTGCTGGCAAGTATCCGGCTCAGCCTGTAAACGGGGTTGCGGACGCGCGCGATTCTGAGGATTGACCCTGCCCCGGTTTCACGTACATCAGAATCGAGCAGGTGAGACCGCTATCCCTTTGCGCTTAATCGACCGCTGGCTGGCCATCCGCGTCCGTGCGTTGTCGCACACATGATGAGGTAAGTAGTCCACTCGGATAGTCTCAACCCACAAGAGTTCAGTGAGCGTTGGTTCCATCCAATGACCTATTGCGGAAAAGCGTGCCTGGTCGCACCGTCCTCATGGTCAACTATTGAGACTTCCATAATTCATGACATCACCAGAGCGTAGCCTGTATCCAGCAAGCGGCAATGATCGAAGGG
>Ga0163146_10002323_pt1 | contig 25937 bp, 26 predicted proteins | sample OliLakLV19MP7G1_FD_148648 | JGI IMG/M metagenome (GOLD analysis project Ga0163146, IMG submission 148648) | Freshwater microbial mat bacterial communities from Lake Vanda, McMurdo Dry Valleys, Antarctica - Oligotrophic Lake LV.19.MP7.G1 | ecosystem: Environmental > Aquatic > Freshwater > Lake >...
ATCGCTAATTCGGGGCACCCGGAAGCGTTGACTTCTGTCAAACCGCTGCTCTACGCCCCTTCGACCAAAGTGCGCGCTGCGGCAGTGGATGCCATCCGCCTGATGCCAGGGGACGAGGTGGAGCAGTGACCCTGCTGAAAGCCTTGATCAACGGAGGGCCAGTCGCCGAAAAACCGTCGACGCGCATCAGGGCGATCGCCGTGATGCTCAAGTGGCTGCCATCCCATCCGGACCTTCGAAAAGTGCTAGAACAGATGGCGCGGGATGATGTGAATCCGCATGTGCGGGAAGCGGCGACCAAGGGGATTGCGAGCACAGCACGCCAATGAACAATGTGCTGGACTCATCCTGGGCAACTCCCGCACTATCGGTCACAGTTTTCCGAGAGGAAAAAGCTCTCTCCGGTTTACACAGATCCAACGTTCCGGCCCTCTTCGCGCCTATGTCGACCGCAGAGGGCGAAAATGTGTACAGGTCAGGTAAGCCGGAACCGTAGATCTCCGTCAAGTCGGGAACCGAAGAGCGCGTCAATCCCGCCTCACCAGCCAAGTAAGCTACGGCTTGCAGTTCTCGAACGTAAAATAGCTCTCTCCGGCCTTGCATCTTTCCCCAGATGTAGTGCCCTCCAAGGTGCCGCAGACGAAGTGTCCACGAACTCGGTGAGAAGCTGCATCAACGTCTGTTGCCGTAAACATGCAGAGATCTGGCATTCCCACTGCGTAGGGCTGAGGTAAATCAGGTCCACTGACGAGCGCGCTGCCAACCATCGCTTGCCCCACCACCATTGGGGAACTTATCTCTATGTGCCGTTCCGCGCTACCCGAACCCACATAAATTAGCCCGTTCACCGTGAATGGAGGCCCATTCCCAAGCCAGTCGCAGAACACCTGGACCTGCTGACCATTCTCAATTGCCCCATCCTCCAGCAATCTCGTCGCCCCCGCTGCCGTCACAGAATGCCCACCAGGAATGACCGGAAAATCCTGCCACTGGTCCATCAAGGAACGCCGCTTCCCCCAATAGATTTCCCTCCTGTGCCGCCCCCTGCCGACGGTGAACCGCCAGTTCCTTTGCCACCGGTTGCGCCACCGCCACCAGAACCTGAGACCGGACCGCCGCTGCCGCTACCGTCACTGCAAGCTGGAACCACCAAGAGTAAGCACAAGAGTCCTAGGCGCTCCAGGGCCGAGAGCCTACGACACGAGGGTCGTAGATTCCAGTGGCTCTCGCAGGGTGGCTGGGGGGAGGCGACCTTGCACCCCCGGCATCCTCGGTTGCCATCGTGAGCGTGAACGCGAGGGTCCCGGCTGCATCGCTATTTGCATCGGAAGCTACGTCGGCGTTACTCTGAAAAGAAGAGCCGACGACACTCGATCCCTTTACGTCTTCGCGGACGCAGACGGGCAAAGTCTTCCTGCCATTTCTGGGCATCCGAGGACAACCACGAGGACCAGCACTGTTCCACCGTTGCCTTGCCCAAAACGGGCTGCGCTTCAAGCGATACAGCCTGCGCCGCTGAAAAGTTGATCCAGCATGAGAGCAGCCTTTCCGGAAAGCCGAACCGCATAAGAATTACCGTGCAACATAACGGGGTGACTGTGGCGCAAAGAACTTTCTTTCCTCACTATCGAATGGTGTATCCCTACGGTGCCGGTTGCACCGGGGAGGTTGGAGATTGGAGCGAGATCTGGGAGCTGCCTGCACCGTAAGCGTGTAGTTCCCGCGTGATGCGCCTTGCCGGCTAGCTACCGCGCACCTCTCGGCGATGGCACTCACCTTCGCCTTGCTACGTCGCCCCCTCCACGTCTCAAGTTCCTGCAAGATCCCCCAGAACACCAGGATGAGCCTCGCGGACGGGCACCCGCGCTCGACATTAACGCCTGCCTCTTCCACAATGGTTCTAGAGGTTCCAACCATGGACTGGCACGAAAGAGTGAGCACCGACCCTGCTGTCTGTCATGGGCGCGCGTGCATTCGAGGGACGCGCATACCCGTATCCGTTGTGCTCGACAACCTTGCGGCCAGCGTACCGCCAGCGGAAATTGTCCTGAGCTACCCTTCGCTCACCCTCGCTGACGTCGCAGCTGCCATCGCTTACGGCGCTGAGCTCGCGCGCGAACGCGTCATCGAGCTCCGCGTGGCTGATGGATGAAGTTCAAGATCGACGAGAACCTTCCAGTTGAGATAGCAGTGATGCTACGCGAGTCCGGGCACGACGCCATGACCGTGCTCGAACAGCGCTTAGGAGGGCACACTGACCCAATCATCGCTGCGGTGTGCAAAACCGAGGAGCGAGTTCTGCTGACTCTTGACCTCGACTTCTCTAACGTTCAGGCATACCCCCCGGCGAATCACTCGGGACTCGTTGTGTTCCGCCTTCGACAGCAGGACAAGCCGCATGTTCTGGCTGCGTTCCTGAGAATCATGCCTCTCTTCGAAGTTGAACCCATGCAGGGTCGGCTCTGGATCGTCGACGAGCAGCGGGTGCGGATCCGCTCGTGAGCCGCCCCACCTAAAGCGAGGAGACAATCGCCTGCTAAGGGCGCCCGCGATTGTGAACGCGCCTCCACGCGCGAGGTGATTGCGCTTTTGGATTTAGGGCATCACATGGGCATCGCCACAGCATGGAGGATTCGAAGCTGACCGAGTCTTTGCGGCGTGATGCTGCATTCATTCTCATTAGGACGCCAACGCCAACAATGGAATCAGTGGATGCGCTCAAGCGTCACGCCGAAAGCGGGATCCTGCAGGTCCATGCCCCATACGGCCTTGGTACTTTCAGCCGCAGGCTCCGAGAAGCTGGCGAAGCTGCCCGCGCCGCAGAGATTGCACACCTGCTGATGCAACTTCTAGCCAAGGCCAGCACACCGTCCATTCAGGTTCACGTCTTAAGGGGTATCGCTAATTCTGGCCACCCGGACGCGTTGGTCGCTGCCAAACCGCTGCTCAGTGCCCCTTCGACCAAAGTACGCGCTGCGGCAGTGGACGCCATCCGCCTGATGCCAGGGGATGAGGTGGAGCAGTTGATTGCCGCCCAGCTGCTGGGTACCGATCCGGAGGCTCAGCTGGCGGCCGTCGATGCCATCGCGGTCCCTCAGTGGGGCTATTTTGCCTGCACACTCGCACTTCGATTGTCTAATGCTCTCGACAGAGCGACGCGGTCCGGTCCATCATCGCGCGTAATATGGTGGCAGGAGCATGGGGCGGGCGTGCGGCGTGGTTGTTGATGGTCGCGGGCTCGTCGGCGTGCGCGTCGAGTGGTGAAGGACCGAACGTCGGGGCAGGAGCCGGCGGTGCCACGGCTAAGGCTGGGCTGGGCGGCACGAGCGGCCTCCTCGGATCGGGCGGCGGCGCGCCGGCGGAGTGCAACGGTGCCGTGGACGGCGCGCCGTGTGGGCAAGGATCGCTGACCAACTGCGGTCCTCCTTGCGATCCCGATCCGTGCATCTCGTGTGCGGTTCTCCGTTGCGACCCGAGCGGAACTTGGAAGAAAAGCTACTTGCCCACAGCCATTTGCCTCCAGTGCGGCGCGGGTCTGCACTGCGTTCAGGCGTCCAATTTCTGTCGCATCACCGGCCCGGCGCCGTCGAGCACCGCCAAGTACGAGTGCGCGGCGATCCCCGAAGGCTGCTCCGCCACCAACAGGACGTGCGCGTGTCTGGAGGCGGCGAACCCCGGCTACACGTGCAAGGTTTTCCACGACGACTTCACGTTGCAGAAGCCGTGAAACACACAGATGTGTGTTGTGTGTGTTTGCAGTGAATCGGCTTTTGCCCACCGGGGGGACGATAATCAGTCCACGTTAGTCCCCTTAGCTCCGCTTTGGGGAGCACCATTCCTCATTGGGTATCCTCGGCGGCAAGCTGATACGAAAATCCCTCGGTTTGTGCCGCCAAGGCAGACCACGAGGGCTGCGCGGGTATCGTACAGGTGCAACTGCTCAGTGCACTGCTGGATGCCTATTCGCTAGACCCCCTCACTGGTGCTCAACACCCCATCTGGAGGCCGAAATCACACCGACTCACCCCTCCAGACCTTGAGGGCCTCATGAGGCATTCGCCGAGTGCTTCAACTGCTCCGGTGCAGGGGCGACGGGTTCGGGTATTTCTAATTTTTTTGCGGTTTTCCCGATCGGAGGCCGCGCCCCTTCACCGCACCGGGTAGAATCCGCTTGCTAGAGACCGTAAAGCTCCTCCACAAGCTGCGTCCGCCGCGGTCCGACCGGCTCTTTCTCCAATGCCCTCGTGATCTCCAGGTGCCGGTTCCTGAGGGCCGTCAATTCCTCGCCATGATACTCGCGCGAGGCCCATTCCCGCTCATCAGGCGCCCAGCTCGAAAAGTACTGTGCGGGGATCCAGTCGAGTTCCATCAACCGCAACTCGTCGCTGTCCGCGGACACCGTCAGACCATCGATCGGCTCCCCGAGAAGCCGCGGTATGACGTAGCGGCTCTGCAACATCGCACGCGTGAGCCTGTGAATCGCTTCCTTTCTGTCGCCCGAGCGGTACGCCGCCAGGGCCCAGCAAAGCGACTGGCCAGCCTCGCCAGAGTCGTCGGGGAAGGTCGTGTCGAACCACTGGAACGCCTTGAGGGCACCCTCAAGATCACCAAGCAAGAGATACAGCGGCCCGATGAAATACCGCTTGCCGGCGCCGTCGTTATAACTGCCGAACGTCTGCTTTTCTTTTTGGAGCCCCCGCTCATAGCGGCGAATCCGCTCCCGGATCTTCTTCGGGTCGTCGGGAATGTCACTCATGGGCGGGTAGGCAAAGCGTATCAACGGACCGGCAAGCTTGCCACTGGCCGCGCATTAAGCAGTGAAACAGTAGAGGGCGACTGCTCAGGCACACCTTCTGTTCTCATCTCGCCATGCGCGGTGCGGCACCGAAGGCCGTGCAGGAACTCGTGGGTCACTCCACCCTCACCATGACGCTCCGCTACATGCACTTGGCACCAAGCGCACTCCGCGAAGCAGTAGCACTCTTAGATTTTGAGCATTCTATGGGCATCGCCGAGGAAGCCTCGGCGCAAGTGTGTCCCACCCGCAGGGATTCGACCGCGTCAGCGAGCATCAAAGATGCGAGCAAGCGACCGACATCCCTCCCACGCCGCGACGCTCCGCCGAAGGCGGAGCTAGCGGAGAGGGAGGGATTCGAACCCTCGGTACCCTCACGAGTACACATGATTTCCAATCATGCACCTTCGGCCGCTCGGTCACCTCTCCTACAATTTTTACTTTTGATTTCTTCTTGGCGTGATTCCTGACTTTTAGCGGCGTGCTTGCGGAGAGAGTGGGATTCGAACCCACGGTACCCTCTCGGGCACACCTGATTTCGAATCAGGCACCTTCGGCCGCTCGGACATCTCTCCGGGGCGGACTCTGGCAGGGCGGACCCGGCCTGTCAACGCCATGGAAGGGCCTATTTTAGGCCTATTTGTCGCATTTCTCGGGGGGGAGCTGCCGCGTGGTCGATTGCAGCCGAACCCCTCAGCCGCCATAGTCTCGGCCATGCGAATCGTCCGACTTGGGGTGGTCGTTGCTCTCAGCTGTCTCGGAACCGTGGAAAGTGCACGGGCGCAGACGCAGTCGACACCACCGGAAGCTTCCGTAACACCCGACCCAGACCCCGCACAACCCGAACCCGAACCCGAACCCGAACCCGAACCCGAACCCGCGCCGGCACCGGTGCCGCCCACGCCACCTGTCGCCACACCCCCAGCGCCCACCACGCCAAGCTCCCCCACTTCGACTCACGGCGGCAAAGTGTTCGCTGGCGTTGCCCCAGGGAGCGTCCACGCCGCTTCTGATTCACCCCCACCCAAAGCGACAGACGCTGAGAGCGACACGCCCGAGCAGAAAGACTTCAAACCCTTCACGCTCGCCTTCGGAATTGAGGGCGGCCTGGGCGCGAACGCTCGAATTGATGATGGGCCTTCTGGGTTTGCCGATAAGCAACGTTTCGATATGGCGCTGAGTCTCGGTGCTTGGGCTGAACCCAATCGAACCTGGGCCTATGGCCTAGAATACGCACGAACAGGCCTCGGCGGCGCGCGGACACCACCCACTCGCGACAGCGTGACCGTGGCTTACGATTTGAACACGCTCTGGGCCAAAGCCCGCTATTTCGCGCTGCGCGAGCTCAAGTATCGCGCCTATGCCGGGCTTGGTTTGGGGCTCTCGATCGAGGAAGTGCGCGCGAACGGGACGCGTGAGAGCTCGATGCCCTTCAACCTGCCGCCACGGGTATTTGCTTGCAGCGCTGTTTCGAATCCCACCGTTTCTTTGGGTGCTGCCGCGGGTGTGGATGTCGATCTCGAACAGCACTTAGCTTTCTTGTTCCAGGTGGAAGCCGCCGCTCAACCTATCACAGGCGATGTGGTGGGTGATTGTGCCGTCGCTAGTGGCGCCGTGGTGAATGCTGTGGCGCGCCTCGGCTTCGCTTACAAATTTGATGCGGCCGATTCGTTCATCGACGACGAACCGGTCCGCAACAGCGCGCAGCGTTAGCTCACACGCGATAGTTCGGAGCTTCCTCCGTGATGATCACGTCGTGAACGTGGCTCTCACGCAGGCCCTGGCTCGTGACCCGGATAAATCGCGAATCTCGGCGCAGATCCGCAATGGTGCGGGAACCGGTGTAGCCCATGCCCGAGCACAATCCACCCACGAGCTGCGTCAAGATCGAGGCCAGTGAACCGCGATGCGGGACTCGCCCCTCGATCCCTTCCGGCACCAGCTTCTCATCGGCGGTACCGCTCTGCCCGTAGCGATCTTTGCTTCCCTGCTTCATGGCACCGAGCGACCCCATGCCTCGATAAACCTTGTAGCTGCGACCTTGATAGAGCACGAGCTCTCCGGGAGATTCGTCTGTACCCGCCAAGAGCGAGCCGATCATCACGCAGGAAGCCCCGGCTGCTAGAGCTTTGGTGACTTCGCCAGAATATTTGATGCCGCCATCCGCAATCACAGGTATTCCATGCCGATCGCCTTCTTCAGCACAATCAGCGATCGCCGTGATCTGAGGAACGCCCACCCCTGCCACCACGCGTGTGGTGCAGATGCTGCCTGGGCCAATTCCCACTTTTACCGCGTCCACGCCCGCTTCGATGAGCGCACGCGTGGCGTCGGCTGTGGCCACATTGCCCGCAATCAGTGGCAATTTGGGATAACGGGCGCGGGTGTCCCGCACTGCCTCGAGCACGCCTCGCGAATGCCCATGTGCGGTGTCGATCACGATCACGTCGACGCCCGCTGCAATCAGCGCTGCGGTTCGTTCCAACCGATCGGCGCTGGGTCCAATCGCCGCACCGACGCGGAGCCGGCCTCGATCATCCTTGCTGGCGAGCGGATTGCGTTCAGCTTGGAGCAGATCCTTGATCGTGATCAGACCGACGAGCTGATTGTTCTCGACGACCAGCAGCTTCTCGATTCTGTGGCGGTGAAGGAGCTCGCGCGCTTCTTCGGGTGCGCAACCCGGCGAAACAGTGACCAGCTGGGTTGTCATGAGCGCGCTGACTGGCTGATCAAGATTCTTCTCAAATCGAATATCGCGCGAGGTGAGGATCCCAACAGCCGTCTGACCTTGCACCACCGGTACGCCCGAAATATCGTTACGCCGCATCACTTGCAGCGCTTCGCGGAGCGATTGGGTCGGCCCCACCGTCACCGGGTTCAGAATGATGCCGCTTTCGGCACGCTTCACCCGATCCACTTCGTGCGCTTGAGCGGCAGGCGAGAGATTCTTGTGGATGATGCCCAAGCCTCCCTGTCGGGCCATGGCAATCGCCGTGCGCGCCTCGGTGACCGAGTCCATCGCAGCGCTGATGATGGGGATGTTGAGTTCGATGTCCTTCGTCAGCCGTGTTCGAACATCGACCTCAGCGGGCAGCACTTCGCTGTACGCGGGGACCAACAGAACGTCGTCAAACGTCAAGCATTCACGCAAATTACGTTCAAACATGGGCGAAGCTACACAAAAACTGGGCGCGCAATCAAGCTCGACCTGAGCCAGCGCCAACCGAAGCAGTGGCCCCGCGAGGAACAAGCCTGTAAAAAGGCCAGAGGCGCTGCCAGGGTGCCCCTCAAACCATGACTGCCCCGCCCTCTCGCCCACGCCCCACCTCCGGACAGGACTTGGCCATTGGGCACTCGCGCGCGCCCGAAGTGGTGGCCACGCACGGCGATCACCATGACGATCATCACCATGACGATCATCACCATGACGATCATCACCATGACGATCATCACCATGACCATCGAGCAGCTCCGCGCCGCGCGTTGGCTCAGGCGTTTGCTCTCACGGCCACTTTCATGCTGGCTGAAATGGCGGTCGGTTGGTGGTCGGGGAGCCTCGCGCTGCTCGCGGATGCTGTGCACATGCTCGCTGACACGGGCGCACTCGGGCTCGCACTCTTGGCGCAGCATTGGGCGGGTAAGCCACGCACTTCGAAGACAACATTTGGTTTTCACCGAGCCGAGGTGCTGGCAGCGTTCAGCAACGGCATTCTTCTGGCGATCACGTCGCTTGGCATCGTGAAAGAAGCGGTGGAGCGCTGGCTCAGCCCGCAACCGATCCACGGCTCCGCGATGCTCATCACGGCCACCTTGGGACTGTTCGTGAACCTGCTGGCGGCCTTCATCCTGATGCGAGCCCAGAAAGATAGCCTCAACGTGCGTGCTGCCTTCGCGCATGTGATCACGGACGCGGTGGGCTCGGTCGGGGCCATCATCGCTGGTGTTTGCGTCGTATTTTTTGGGATTTATCGGGCCGATCCTGTGCTCAGCGTCCTCATCGCCGGACTCGTCGCGTACAGTGGCTGGCGCGTGCTGCGTGAAACCACAGGCATCCTGCTGGAAGGAGCGCCCCCGCACCTAGATGTTCAACGCATCGGTCGCTCCATCTTGGAATGCTCAGGAGTCGGTGAAGTGCACGACTTGCACGTGTGGCGCATCTCAGACCGCTTCGACGCGGTCACCGTGCACGTGACGCTCGCTCACGGTGCTCATGGCACAGATGTGTGCCGCAGCGTGTGTGCGCATTTGAAGCGCGAGTTTGGGCTCGACCACGTGACGGTGCAGCCGGAAGCCCCGCCACCGAATCAGTTGGTTCTCGTCCGAGCGAGTCGAGATGGCCAACCGCTCATGAAACCTTAGCGGCGCTATTCTGTTGGGCCTTCAAACTTTCAGCTCTTAGCTGTTGCGGTGAGCGATTGGGCACGCTCACGCTGGCTATTGCTGGACCCGACTCATTTCGTGGGTTAACTAAAGCTGCGCGCTGGACGGGCGTTGATGTCCGCGGGAGATCGTCACGAATTCATGAATAAGACGCTTGTTTCTTGCCTGTTCTGTTCGAGCAGTCTGCTCTTGTCTGCCCCGGCCTTTGCTGATGCGCGCTTTAACGCGGAGCCTTTTATCGGCAAGAAGCTGCGTCTGGATGGCCTTCCTCGAGAATGGCCCGGCAAAAACGTGCTCCTCGACAAGAAGCTAGTGGGCGATGCTCAAGGTCGTGCTGTCTCCGCGAAGATTGGCTACGACAAGAGCTACCTCTACGTAACGCTCGATGCCGAAGACGCTACCCTGGTGCGTACGCCAGCTGCGGGAGAAGCAGAAGATCACGCAACGCTCTACCTTGCATTCCCCTCACCGGGCGGAGGCTTCAGCAACCACAAGCTCACGCTTTATCCGGGAAAAGCCGGCACCACGGCAGGCCTCGTGAAGGAAGGCAGCCAAGCAGTCCCTGGGGCTAAGCTGGTTGAAGCTGCGCATGATGAAGGCTTCACGTTCGAAGCCCAGATCCCTTGGGAGCAGTTTTCGGAAGCCAAAGATGTCCGGGTTGGATTGAGGGCCACCATCACCTACTCGGATGCTGACGCACCGGGACGCATCCGCTCGGTTGTTGGTGCTAGCGCTGCAAAAGCTGGAGCCGCTCTTCCGGTGCTCCCACTCGAAAGTGAACAAGCCTTGTTGGATGCACTGGTGCGGGGAAAGGGGCTCAATCCCAAACCGTCACGCACCGCGCTCGGCAATATTTCCGGTGGCCCAGCGCTCGAACAGGTGGCGCTGTTTGGGAACTTCCTGAGCATTGTGGGGCCTGACTATCGCCTCGGTAAGCAGTTTTACTTCGCCGATCTGGGGCTCGGGAGCAAAGGTCGCGTCACCCGGCTTGAGCTGCAGGACTTTGATGGGGATGGGCGAAGCGAGATCGTGATTCAACGTCGGGTGGGCAGCACAGCTAAGTATCGCGAAGCCTTGCAGGTGCTCACCATCAGCGAAAAGGACGCTCCGGTCGTGAAGTTCGAGTACGAACTTGGGATCCACGCCGACGAGATTGAGCTTGAGAATGAGGTGCGCATGATCGGTCGCCCCGGCGCTCGTCAGATCCGATTCTCACAGGGGCTCGCCAAGAATGTGGATCCGGAAACTTGGAACCAAGCACCAAGCACCGAGCATTCAGCGCTCCTCCCCTGGGATAAGGTCAAGAGCCGCACCTTCGGCGTGAGGGACGGACAATTCGCGGAAGTCGGATCGGAAGCCTGGAAGCCACGTGTAAAAGGTCCGGCGAGCGCTTCGAAGCCAATAGAATCAGCGGTCAGCGCAGGAGCTTCAGCGCCCCAACCGGCAGGAGCCTCAGCGCCCCAACCGGCAGGAGCCTCAGCGCCCCCGCCGGCGGAAGCGGCACCCCGTCCGCCCAGCGCCGAGGAGATGCTGGATCGAGTCTACGCGCTCTACCGAAACGACCGGAAAGTGGGCAGAAAGAAGCCCGATTTCGATTTTGTCAGCAACGTCACGGGCGACGCGCGCCCTGAGCGAGTTCTCGTGCACGGCTCTGATCTCGTGGTATTCGGCAAGGGATTTTTGGAGGGGAAGAGCTACGCGTACATCACCATCGGCGTCGCCGACTCCAAGGATATCCTGACGGTCACCGCCCAAGATGTCACCGGGGATCGAGTTTCGGAGATCGTCATCCGGGCGCAGCTCCAAGCGAAAACGAGTAAGGCTCTCGGCGGTGACTCCATCACGCGCGAAGCCATGTTTGTGTATCGAATAACGGGCGGCAAGCTCGCTCGGATCTTTGGAGCTGAGATGGCGCGCTCGCTCGGGAAGGATCGCATCGTGGGCAACGTCGCTTTTGCTCAACAAGGGAAGAGCGGCGTGATCGAACTGAAGGCTGGGCGCGCAGTCGGCTGGACCGAGAAAACCTATCCTTTCCCCGAAGACCGCGGCCCCGCGGGAGGCCTTGAGCCATTGGTTCTGCCTTGGAGCGATCGCGGCGCTCAGCGCTACGTGTTTGACGGCGAACGCTTCACGCTGAATTGATTGAGCGCTGCATTTCGCGATTCGCATTTCGGCGTTCAAGTTTGACTGATCGCATTTCGCCGATCGCATTTCGCCGATCGCATTTCGCCGATCGCGTTTGGCTGTTCGCTCAGTCGAAGGTGACAACCGAGCGGATCGATGTACCTGCGTGCATGAGTTCAAAAGCGCGGTTAATGTCTGAGAGCGGCAGCGTGTGGGTGATCAGGCTGTCGATATCTAGCTTGCCATCCATATACCAGTCGACAATTTTCGGGACATCGGTGCGGCCCTTAGCACCCCCAAAGGCAGAGCCTTTCCAAACTCGCCCTGTAACCAATTGAAACGGACGGGTGGCTATTTCTTGGCCCGCCCCGGCGACGCCGATGATGACGCTGGTTCCCCAACCCTTGTGGCAGCACTCGAGCGCTTGGCGCATCGTCTTCACATTCCCGATGCACTCGAAGCTGAAATCCGCACCGCCGCGCGTGAGCTCCACCAGATACGGGACCAGATCGCCCTCCACTTCCAGCGGATTCACGAAGTGTGTCATGCCAAATTTCTCAGCAAGTGGCCGCCGGGCGGGGTTCAAATCCACACCAATGATTTGATCCGCGCCCACCATGCGGCAGGCTTGAACCACGTTGAGCCCAATGCCACCGAGGCCAAATACGACCACGTTGTCCCCCGCCTGAACTTTCGCCGTGTTGATCACGGCTCCGACGCCAGTCGTTACCCCGCAGCCGATGTAGCAAACTTTATCGAAGGGAGCATCCTTGCGGATCTTGGCGAGCGCTATTTCTGGGACGACGGTGAAGTTTGAAAACGTCGAGGTGCCCATGTAGTGGAGCAGTGTTTTATCGCCCAATGAGAAACGACTCGTGCCGTCGGGCATCACGCCGCGCCCTTGAGTGATACGAATGGCTTGGCAAAGATTGGTCTTGCCGCTCACGCAGTAGTCGCACTGGCGACACTCGGGCACGTACAGTGGAATCACGTGATCGCCTTTGGCGAGGGACGTGACCCCGGGCCCGACCTCAACAACGATGCCTGCGCCTTCGTGGCCTAAGATTGCGGGAAAGAGGCCTTCCGGATCGTCACCGGAGAGCGTGAAGGCATCGGTGTGGCAGATGCCCGTTGCCTTGATCTCCACGAGCACCTCGCCCGCCTTGGGCCCTGCGAGCGAGACCGTTTCTATCGACAAGGGTTTTCCGGCAGCGTAGGCGACAGCAGCTCTCGTTTGCATGCGGCCGAGCTTTTCAGAGCTCGCCAGCGGCTGCAAGCTTCAGTCTTTAGGCTGAACTATTTGAGCACCGTAATGCCCACTGCCACCCAGCCGCCCGGTGCGACCACGATCGTCCGTGTCTCACGCCGCCCCCGAACCAGCATGCTGATCACGTGCTTGCCGGGCGAGAGCCGGATGCGGGCCACGCTCATTCTGGCTGGCAGGGTGGACCAGCTGCGTGTATCCGGCGTATCGGCCGCAGTGAGTGCCGCTTGGGTGCCAAAGCTCAGAAGCAGCGCCAAGAGATTCTTGTCTGAGGAAGTTCTTCGGATCCCTTCCCCCACGACCACGCGCGCGATCATGCGCGTGATAGCGGAGGCGACCACAGCACCCTTCACTCGGTCCCAAGCGCGCCGCACCTCAAAATCTATGGCGGAAAGCTGCTCAATGGGTAGCGCTCGGCCATCCAGCGTTACCTCGGGCGTGTCGTACTGGCCATGCGCTGCGCCAAGCTCGGGATAATTAACCCAGGTCACCAAGCCTTGCGCTGCCAAGGCATTAGCTTTGCCCTGATCAGCGGGGCTCAACGCGCCACTTGCGTACGTGAGCGCCAACCCGATCGGAACTCTGCGCGCGATCTTTGGAGGAACCCGCCCGTAGTTGAGAATCACCAGAAGCTCAGCGGATTGGCTACCTTGGCTGGCCTGGCCTGCTTGGCTTTCCCCCGGAGCTTCCGCGCCCGCCGCATCTTTGCTGGCCTCTTCTAGTGCTTGGCGCAACCTGGGACTGCGATAGCCGCTCTGTGTGCTCAACTGCAGGATAGGCTGCTCAAGGCTCGGATACGAAGCGTAGCTCAGCGCTTCGTCGTAATAGCGCAAGGCTTCATCTGGCTTCCCGCTTTTCTCAAAAATGAAGCCGGCGAAATAGCTACCTGGACCGAGCAATGCTTGGGCGGGATCGGTGCTCTGGCTCAGATATTTCTGCATCACCGCGAGGCGTCGCGCTTCGATACGCCCACCATTCAAATCACCCCGCAGCAGGTAATTTTGCATGTTGATGGTGTTGATCAGCAGCTTCTCGTAGGCGGGCGCTTTGTAGGGGCCCGTGTCGTCCGAGAACAAGTACTTGCCGATGTCGTCCAGCGCATTGCGCGAGAAATCCATGGTCTGGATCTGCTTGTCGGCAATCTCTAGATCGCGGCTTGAAAGGCCGTAGTCCTTCAGCTGCTGAAGCACCATGGCGCGATTCAAAACCAAAAGGCCCTTCTCCCCGCCCAAATCTTTCGGGAGCTCGGCCGCCTTATCCACATCCAACGCGCTATTCAGTTCTACGAGTGCCTGCTTGGGCCGACTGGCATCCAGAGCACTGCGTACTTTAGCCATGCGCGAGGCATGATCGGCGCACCCTGCAGCAGTAAGGAAAAATAGGGTGAACGCCAGCCGCACCGCTAACCTTGCGACCAGGGACACCCGCGACGGCGCACCTTGAGAACTCTCGCCCCCGCCGTACCGACCGATCTGGCTTTCGGCCATAGCTCAACCCGTTTGACGGAAATGCTTAGAGAATCGCCTTGGTAACCGTCGTCTTGTTTTGGAACAGAATATCGGCCGTTTCTACCTCCAAAACCTGAATGAACATGAAGTACTGAACGCGGCGCTCGCCGTCTTGGCGCTCATCGTTGTTGAAGACTTTACCGGTCACGATGTAACGCGCACCGATTTGTTTGCCCAATTGGGTGGCGTTCCGAGCGTCAAAACCCTGAGAATTCTGCTGCTTGGCCTGCTGCATCAGTGCCGGCTGCTGCTCTAGGCTGATCACGCGCACGTGGCCTGCGTTCACCAACGTGGTCTCGATATCGCTGATGAGGGCGTCGATCGAGCTATCGATGTGCTCTGAGGTCTCGTTCCGAAGGGGCAGCACTGCAACAGCTGGCCGATTTTCGCCCTGCCAACGCTTAACGACCGCTGCACTCTGGAGCGCCTGCATGTTCTCGTGCAGCATGCGCTCCAGATCCCGACGGTCGAGACCGGTGCCCATGGCCTGATCATCCAAGCCAGCTACGTTCTCTCCGCGTACCGCTTTGGGACCGCAACCAGAACCTAGAAGCGCGGTGGCCAAGAGCAACGAACCTAAGAGCCTTGAAGGCGTAACACTAAGCGTCTGCATATGTTCTTCCTCTTCGTTCAAGTTCCCACAAGTCGGAGGCGTGGGGGTTCCACCCTGGACGATGGGTTTATTAGCATTAGACGCGCCTGCGCAACAGACGAGCCAAAAGAAGCGGAGCATCCTGTCCATTGTGGGAAGAATGGCGTTTTGGACGAAGATCCAGGTCTCATCCAGCCCGGCCTCAATGCGACGGCTCTGGACTCGGCAGGGAGGCCGACCCAAAGAGCTTGCGAATAGGGCTAGGCGCGTGCCGGTTCGCGACGAACGGGAATAATCTGTACGCGCCGATCATCGCCTTCACCATCACTCTTGGTGATGACACCTTCGAATTTGGCAAGCGCCAGGTGGACCACGCGTCGATCACGGGGATTCATTGGCTCAAAGGTGATGATCTTGCCTTCCTTGACCGCCTGGCTTCCTAGGCGTTGGGCCATCGTGGCCAGCGAATCATCTCTTCGGGACCGGTACCCCTCTGCGTCCACGAGCACGTGGCGGCGTTCCTCGCCCGGGCGATTGATCACGCGGTGCGTGAGGAACTGGAGAGCCTGCAGGACTTGGCCCTTCTTGCCGATGATCCGCCCGGAATCCTTGCCGGTGATCTCAAGGTAGATTTCGCCTTCCGAGCCTTCCCTCGGCTTCAAAAGCCGAACCCGACACTCCATGTCCATCTCGCGCAGCACGTCTGCGACGAAATCGAGTGCCACCTGGGCGCGCTCATCGGGATCGGTCACCTCCTCGGCCGCGGCACGCGCGGCGTCGTCCAGCCGATTGTCGCCATCCTCCGCAAATGCATCCTTTACGTCGGCGCTCTCCGCGCCCCAACCTTGATCTACTTCGGTGTTGTCGCTCATGGTCTTGCCTTTCCTAAATCCTAAACCCTCACCCCTTAACCTTGACCTCGATCGCGCGTGAAGCGGCGATTCGCTGGGTACGCCTCACATGGGCCTCCACGCCCTGTTGTTGCAGAATTCCGAGCAAGCTGTTGGTGAACATGTAGACGCCAAGCCCAGCGGGCAGGAACAGCATAAACACCGTAAACATCGCTGGCATAAAGTACAGCATCATCTTCTGCTGCGCAGGATCCCCCTGAGCGGGCATCATCTTCTGCTGCACGTAAGAGGTGGAGCCGATGATGAACGGCAAGATGAAATACGGATCCGGCAGCGAAAGGTCAGGAAACCATAGGAACGGAATATTATACAGCTCAACTGCGGTTTGCAGGGTGGTGTACAGGGCAAACCACACGGGCATGCTGGCGAGCTGAGGCAAGCAACCCTTGAGCGGATTCACTTTGTGCTTTCGCCAAAGCTCCATCTGCGCCAAGCCCTTGGCCTGAGCATCGTCCTTGTACTTGATGTTCAGCTCATCGAGCTCAGGTTTAAGCTCGCGCATCTTCATCATGCTCTTGATCGACGGCAGCGTGAGCGGGAAGAGCAGCGTGCGGGCCGTGATCGTGAGGACAATGATCGCAATGCCCCAATTGGGAACGATGCTGTAAACCTTCAATAGGAAAGCAACCAGCACTTTGGCGATGACCGTAAAGAGCCCCAGATCAATCAGCTCTTCAACATGGTGTTGGCCACCACCAGCACGACTGAGCGCATCTCGCTCCTTCGGGCCAGCGTAGCTGAGCAGGCTGTACGTCTGCTCTTTCCCTGGATCGAGCACTTGCGCTGGGTATGCGAGGCGTGCCCGATACATCGCTCCGGCATTGATATCGTCGCTCGCCTTCGGGTGACGGGAGGCGTCCCAGCGCTGTTCAATTTGAAGCTGACACTCAGGCGCAGCCGGCGCTGACTTGGGGATGAGCGCATGTGAAAAGTAGGCGTTCGAAACAGCTGCGATATCCGGCTCGCCCGGGATTTTATGCCAATCGCCCAGATTGAGCGCGGTTGGCTGAAAACCTTCGCCAGTGAAGTTCCCTGCCTCAAAATCAGGCTCGCGCAGCCGCGTCGCGTGGCCACCCTTGTCGATGCACTCAACATGCGTGACGAAGGGGCTCACGCTAAACATGTGTCCGGCGACTTCTTGCTGGGTTCGCCACGCCACCGTGTGAACGGTGAGCGCATGAACGCGCTTCTGCGGTGCCAGATTCTTGATCGTGGCGGTTGCTAGTAATTCGTACGGATTGGCCGTCGATGCAACGACCCGCGTGAGCTCCACGTTGGCGTCGCGATACCGAAACACACATTCCTGAGCGCTGGACTGAACCAGGTCATAACGCACCAGATCGAAATCTAGCTGCCATGGGATATCCTTGCGCTTCGCGGCTTCATTTCGCCACATAAAGGCGAGCTGCTGCCGAAACGGCTGATCGGGCGTCGTCGACAGATCTTGAGTCTTCCCGAACTTGACGTACTTCGGTGTCGTTAGCTCAAAGCGCTTAACAGAGGCGCCGCGACTCGAAATAGTTGCATGAAAGGCCGGATTCCGAAGGTGGCAGAGCTGCTCTCTCTCGGCGCCGGACGAGATCGCAATGGTCTCCGGCCGAAGCGGCTGCGGCGCGGTTGAGCCACCCCCGAAGAGCTGGGACCCAAAGGTAAATAGGAGGATGACGAGTCCACCGATGAAGAGAAAACGTAGGACGCTGTCGCGTGCCATCTTGAATAATATCTTGCGCTAAAGGAGACGTGTTGGACTCGGCGGGCTTCGACGAGAGGCCCCCTTTAGCACGCTCTGCCAGAAGCCCAAGAAACTTCCCACGAAGTTTTCAGAGTTTATCGGCCGGGAGACCAGAAAGCGGCGGGGGTGGATCGTAGCCCCCGGCATTGAATGGGTGGCAGCGACAGATGCGGCGGATGCCTAACCACGATCCCCGAAGCGGACCATGCAGCTCCACGCACGCGATGGTGTAGCGCGAGCAAGAAGGCACAAAACGACAGCTTGGCCCGAGCAGGGGCGCCAAGGTCCGTTGGTACAAACGGATCAGTAAGACAATCAGCCGGGCCAGCATTTGCTAACCCAAGCCTTAGCCGATCGGAGCCACAGCGCGAGCCTCAACAATCCGTTTTTGGATTTGTCGCTCGGCGCGTTCCCACTCCTCAACGATGCCGCCAAGCTTCGCCTCCCCAAGCGGCTTTCTGACGATCACCACCAAATCCACGTCACCCGCGAGCGAACCCCGTAGCCGCCGAAATGCCTCACGAATCAAGCGTTTGGCGCGGCTCCGTTCGGGCGAGGAGCCCATCTTCTTGGGCACAGTGATCCCAAGCCGGGTGCGATCAAAAGCAGGCCCCCGTAGGCGTGCACTCCGAGCGGAAGCGCGCACGCTCACCAATAAAACCAGGTGTGGCGTGACAACGCGACTTGCCGTTGCCTGAATGAAAAGAAACTCGGATCGCTTGCGGACCCTCGAACGAGGCGAGAAGCGGCCTTCGGCCGCAGCGCTCACTTCTCGTACGCGGTGACAGCCAGACGCCAGCGTCCCTTACGTCGACGATTCTTGAGAATTTTCTGACCACCGCTGGTCTTCAGGCGCTTGCGAAAACCATGAGTGCGCAGGCGGCTGAGAGTGTGAGGCTGATAAGTGCGCTTCATTTTGGGGGACTTTCGCTAGGGGGCCGGGAGATAGCCATGTCCTTTTCTGGGAGTCAAGCCATTCGGGACCCTGAACCCCTGCTCAGACCCACAATTCTTTGTCTGCCTGGGCTGCTTGCCGAGAGCCGAGGCCGTATGCTAGCCAGCCTCTATCATGCGCGACAACGTACGATTGGTTTCGTCAGCCGGCACCGGCTTCACGTACTACACCAACAAGAATAAGCGGACCCAGACCAACAAGCTGGAGTTCAAGAAGTATGATCCTGTAGTGCGCCAGCACGTGATTTTCAAAGAAGCGAAGATGCCGCCTCACAGCAAGTGAGCCTGGCCTTCCATCATTTCTAAACTAATGCCGAGCCGGTGACTCGCCAGAGTGCCGGCTTTTGTTATTTTGTTCGCGCGAAGAGTTGGCACACCCAGAGCCGCCCGTCCGCGCCCCGGGCGATCCCGATCCCCACACTGTCGAAGTCTGGCCGCAAGAGTGTGAACCGGTGGGCGGGGCTCGACCACAGCAGGCGGTGCGCCCGCGGAGTGGAAAGGGCCGAAGCCACATTTTCACCGATCAGGCTGAACTGCTCCGAGTTGCCTGCGTTCAGGACGCGCGCTCCGGCGCCACCCTGCCCGAGATCGTGGGCGAGCGTTTCCGCATCACGCATAGCTTGCGCGTGCGCTTGGGCAATGGCCGATAGGTCCACGCGTTGCTCGAGTGGCAACAACTTCTCAGAGGCACGAGCACTGTTTAACATCGAGAGCAGGCGCTGGCGGTCGGGTAAGCCTTCATTGTCCTCGGCTTCTCCGGGTGCTCGAGGCCAATGAAGGTCCTGGCTCGGCTCGACATCAGCAAAAATCAGGGCTTCTGCGAGCGGGAGGGGCCCCCCGGGTCCGTTCGCGATCAGTTGAACGGTCCAGAGTCCTGGCTCGGAGAGCGCAAAACGCGCTTTCAGATTCTCTCCGCCCAAAGCAACCAGGGCCTGACGCGGGCGCCCACGCGGCCCCTGCAGAAATAGCGCGGGCTCGCCGGCTTCCTTGACGCGCGCCGCGAACGTCAGCCACTGCCCAACCCGCGCACGGACCGGGAAGCGCTCAAGATCGACTTTGGAATCCACGGCCACAACGCTCAAACGCGCGGGGCCGGAGCCTGCTTCCGAAAGTGCCACCCCACAGCGAGCAACGCCCGCTTTGGAATGGCGAACCTGCCAAGCTTGCACGCTGTCTGCGGCCCTAGGATTGGGGAGTTCTGTTTGCCATCGGCGAGGCCAAAGGTAAGGGGCACCCTCTGCCCTCAAAGCTAGCTTGAGGCTCGCGTCGTCCAGCTTCACGCCGGCCCGGTCAAGTTCCAGAACGCGCGCGGCTACCCGTGCCAGGGCTTGGTCCGCCTCGCCACAGACCGCATAGATTGCCTCAAGCGCCACATCTGGGGTTCCGTTCAAGGGCTGCGGTGACCAGGTTTCTCGGGACCAGGCGAACACCGGGGCGACGCTTGTGCGCTGACGGCCAGCTGGAAGCGTAGTCGGTGTCGCTAAGCTCGGTCCGCAAGCAGCGCAGGCGAGACTCGTCAACACAAGAAGAAACCGGCCTCGCACCGACGACCAGCGTAGCGGAGCGCGCCTTCCCGTACCAGCACAAGCAGTCGTAAACAGGGCAGAGCGCACGGGCGGACGAAGCGATGGTCGACCGCGGAAGCAGGTCTTGGTAGGTTCTTCTACTCTAGTGCGGAACATCTCGACAGCGGCGAAGGTTGGACTCTTCACCACCGTGACCACGCTCGCAGGCGCGATGATCTACCGCTTCGTCGATAAGTCCTCAGGCAGCAGCGACGGCTACGTTGTGTATGCATTGATCAACGACGCGATGGGCATTGCCAAGAGCAGCCAGGTCCGCATGGCTGGCATCCCGGTGGGGACCATCCAAAGCGTGCGATTGCAAGGTAACCGCGCGCGTGTCGACATCCGTGTGAATCCGGATGTTCCTCTCTACGACGATGCGGCGATGGCTAAAGTGATGTCGAGTCTGCTGGGGGAGTACGTCGTCACGTTAACCCCCGGCACCCAGGGTAAGCGTCAGTTGCACGATGGCGATCAGGTGCACCTGGTCGTCGATTCTCCGACCACCGCCCAAATCCTTGAGGATGTTTCTGCCATCGCCAAAGATGTCCAAAAAGTGTCGCGCTCGCTCGCAGAGTCGCTCGGCACGAATCAAGGCCGTGACGATATCAAATCTATCCTTGGTAATTTGGCGCAGGTGACCGAATCGTTGAACCAAACGGTCCGCGAGAACCGCGAGGCCATCCGTAGCACGCTCAACAATATCCAGAACATCACCAACCAGTCCCAACCCGAGCTGCAGAAGATCCTGGAAAATGTCCGAGTGCTCACCGGCGATGTCCGCGAGATGCTCGGTAAGTCCGACGTGGAAGGCCAGCAGCCAGGCGATGTGCGCGAGATCGTGAACCGGGTGAACAGTGCGAGCAAGAGCCTCGAAAGTGCGCTCCAAAATATCGATAGTGTGACCGGGCGGTTGGAACGAGGAGAAGGCACGCTAGGCAAGCTCACCAAGGATGAGCGCCTGATCAACGAAGTGGAAGGCGTCGCCGAAACCGTGGGCGATTTCGTGGGCGGCCTCGATCGCATTCAGACCTACGTGGGCTTGCGCTCGGATTACCTCTTTCTCACTGGCTCAGTGAAAAGCTACGTCGAGCTTCGACTGCAGCCACGCGAGGACAAGTACTACCTGATCGAGATCGTCAACGATCCGCGCGGGCTGACGACCTTTGAGCAGGTGGACGTGCGCACCACCAACCCGAACGACCCCGCCGCGTACCGCGAGGTGCGTACTGTCACCACCAACTCCTTTCGCTTCTCACTCCAATTCGCCCAGAAGTTTGGGCCATTTACCGGGCGTTTTGGCATCAAGGAATCCACGGGTGGCACCGGCCTGGATCTGCATCTTTTCCAGGATCGCTTCGAGCTGCGGCAGGATCTGTTCGGGTTTGGAGAAGTGGTGTTGCCGCGCTGGCGGGTGTCCTTGGGTTACGAATTCGTGAACCGCCTTTGGCTGATGGCGGGCGTGGATGACATACTGAGCCCGGATCGGCGGGACTATTTCGTCGGCATGCAGTTGCTCTTCAACGATGAAGATCTCAAGACTGTCTTACCGTTTGCGAAGACGCCTTAGGCTTGCCGTGCCCCCGGTGTCCGCTCTGTCCCCCCGGGTGGCCCCGGGTGGCCAGCCGAAAGCGTTGACGCGAGGACAATCGGGGCTTAATGGCTTAGAATATGCTTTCTCGCTGGCGTTTGGCAGTGCTTGCCTTGTGTGCATCCCTGGTGCTCGGCCTGGCGCAGTGCGGGAAAAACCGGGATGCCGAGTCGGTGCCACAGAAGACTCCCACGCTGCGCATCTACGCGCTCGGAACGCTCGCCGGTGCCATGGAACCCTGCGGTTGCGTCAAAAGCATGTTGGGCGGCGTCGATCACGCGGCAGAGCTCCTGCGCAAGCACCAAAGTGACGTGGAAAGTGAGCTGCTGCTGGCGGCAGGGCCTCTCTTCTTCTTGAACCCCTCGCTATCTGAAAAGTCGCGCACCCAAGACTTGTGGAAAGGGGAAGTGATTGCCAAAGCACTAAGCGCGATGAAGCTTCGCGCCTGGGCCCCGGGGCTCAACGATTGGGCTGCCGGCTCCGAGGTCTTCAGAAAGCACACTGAGCTTTCGGGAGCTAAGGCGCTGGCTGCGAATCTAACTGGCGTAACGCCGTTCTGGATGACAGAGGTAGGAAAAACCAAGGTTGGCGTGGTCGGAATTTCGTTGCCGCTTCAGAACGGGATGGGGCCGGCAGGCGTGCAGGTGGGGGATGCCACGCTGGCGCTCACTCAAGCCCTTCAGAAATTGAACGCCAAAGGTGCCCAGATCCGAATTGCCCTTTTGTCCATGCCGCGTGGCGAGGCCCTCAGATTAGCCGAAAAAGTCGAGGGTTTTCAGTTGATGCTCGTGGGCAAACCCTATGATGAGGGGGAACTCAACGACGCGCCTGCGCCGGCGGTCTTAGTCGGGAAGACGTTGGTTATCGCGCCCCAGAATCACCTGCAATCCCTCGCCAGCGTTGATCTGTATGTGCGCGGCGACAGTTACGATTTTGTGGACGCTTCTGGGCTCAATCTGCGGGAAGCCTTCGAAGTTGAAAAACAGCGGATCCATGATTTGGAAACGCGCGAACCGAAATCTCCCACTCTTGCCCAGCGCCGCCAAGCGCTGAGCAAGCTGGAAGTCCTGCTTCGCCAGTACCGGGCGCCCGTACCCCCCGCTTCGGGAAGCTTCTTCTTTTATCAAACCTACGAAGTGGGCGAAGCTGCCGGACAACACGCTGGCGTGAAAAGCGAAATGGACGGCTATTACCGACGAGTTAACAGCCACAATCGAGAAGCTTTTAAAGATCGCCTCCCCAGCCCCGTCTCAGGCGATCAGAGCCACTACGTGGGTGTGGCAGCCTGCACTTCCTGCCACAAGGAAGAATACGCCTTCTGGAAGACTACGCGGCACGCCTCAGCGTACGAAACGCTTTCAGTCCAAAGCAAAGAGTTCAATCTCGATTGCGTCGGTTGCCACGTCACGGGCTACGAAAAACCGGGTGGCTCGACCGTCACGCACGTAGAACCACTGAAAAATGTCCAGTGCGAGGTGTGTCACGGACCAGGATCGCGACACGCAGAAACCGGCTCACCCAAGTTCATCCAGCGGGCACCTTCTGCGAACCTCTGCGGCCCGAGCTGCCATCATCCTCCACACGTGGGCCGCGAATGGACCGTCGAGCAAGCCTGGCCACACATCATTGGGCCGGGGCACGGGCTCTGATCACAGCCTCTCAAAACACGTCAACGGAATGCGTCGTTGAGCGCGCACCGCTCGGGTGGAGTCGAAGAAGCGGGCGCTCACGGGATCGTGGTAACCGCTCGGCCAGTCTGCCGCTTTGGACTCTGGCAAGTAATGCGCGGCGATGCGAGCCATCAACAGCTCGCGCAGGTATTTCCCAACGAGTGACGCCAGCATCACGAGTGGATCTTTGGCGTCGGCATCCTGAATGAAGTGCAACTCGCCCAGGCCGGGGAAACGGTACGCGCTGTGCGAACGCGAGTGCTCGAGCGTGTTGTGCAACCGACCCGAAAGCGGGCCAAAAAAACGATCGTAGTCTGCTATCCCGCCCACTTTTCCGCAAATCGCGAGCACGTCGGAGCCCGCCTGCTCTCGCAAGCTCATCACCAATCGCTCCATCGCGTGCAGATCCATCACGAAACGATTCTGCCCGGCGCTCCAGCCCTCGTTTAAGACCTTGGAACACACCACACTGCTCTTGATCCCGAGCACACGCACACCGCGCGCTTCAAGCGTGAGCAAATGCCGACGCAACCGAGCCACCAACTCGGGCTCCGCACTGAAGCTTTCGTGCTCTGTGGTCCAACACTGTGCCCGGCTGCTCTTGGGGCACGGCACCTGCAACGCCTGAATACCTTCGAGTGAAACACTCTCTAAGAGTTCTGATGGGGAGTTGATCTCAGAGGGTGCGAGTGCACGGGCCCAAGCTTCGGCGAGGGTGATGTTCCCGTGGGAGACGAGCCGCTTTGAGTCATCCAAGTCCGCACGCAGCGCTTTGGGAAGCTTGCGTTTCAAGGTGTTAGCGCCCTCTACCGGGTCGACCTCCGCTAACGCGGCGCTCACCAGCATCGGACCGATGCGGGCGCCCAACCCATTCTCATCAACGCCTATCCGATATTTGAAGGTCACTTTGGTACTTCCCGTGCGGGCCTCAACCACCCTGAACGGGTGGGATCAAGGCCACGATGTCGCCATCCTTTAGCGGAGCCTCGGAACTGGTGAACTCCTCATTCACCGCGAAGCGCACACTGCCCATGAATCCCGCGAGCTCCGGCAAGCGTACTTGAAGCAGCTGGCTCAGGCTGCCCACGGAGGCACCGTGCGGCAGCTCCAACAACTCTTCGTTTTTCCCCATCAGATCCCGAAGGGCCGCAAAATAAAGCACCGTCAACTGCATCGCGAAGCCTGATTGAACGAGCTAAGCCAGCAGCTCAACTTTGGCCATAGGATAACCGGCTGGCCGCTGCACCGCGTAAGAAAGCGCCAAAATCTCGACCAGCACCACTCGGTAGACAGCATGCACATCATCCACGTCGATGTCGTGGGCGTGCGCTTCCAACGTGGAATCAATGTGTTCGTGCACGAACTCCAGTAAATGGGGCTGCTCCATCGCGATAATGTCATCACTATCCAGAGCTTCAGCCGGATCCGCCCGACGCAATTCCTCATCCAGCGCTAGGAGCTGCTCGGTGGCGTCGATTTCCTGAGCCTTCACTTCATCGATATGGTGCGAATGGGCCTGTTCGAAAGCCAGCCACACGGCGAGTGTTAGGAAATAGCCCAGAGCTAAGGCCGTTTCGTCGAGCGGCTTATTGAGGCCTTCAGCGACGCGGTTGGCCAAGGCTGGCTGAGTACGCTCGAAACGTTCAAAGGCGTCGTCGAGCTGAGTACGTGCGTCTTCGTCGTCTTCGCTGAGGCTTTCGCGAACTGACTCCAAGCAGTACGCTTGGACCTTGGCGTAGCCAGGAACGGGACGAATAGCTGAGCGACGGACCCACACCGAAGTAAGGCTAGCACGGGCCAAAGCCTCCGGGGGAAGCGTTAAATACCGTGCAAAAAAGCCAAGCTTGGCTCCCGGCCGCAGGAACGACGAGATCCAGTTGGGATGCTCCGCCACGCCGTTTAGAATTTGAAGGAAAAATGCCAATGAGCCACTCCACGCAGCCCGCAGCATCACCGCCGCACCGGCTGGTCGCGCGTGCAAGGCGCGGGCTCTGGATCGTTCTGCTGGTGCTGTTGTTACCCAGCCTATTCACGCTCGACCGCGCGCTCCACAACGGACGTATTTTGCGAGGTGTGCGCCTGGGTCCGGTGGTCTTGGCAGGACTCACACCCAAGGAGGCGGCGACTCCAATTCAAGAGTACGCGACGCAATTGGCGCAACGAAAGCTTCTGCTGCGAGTTCAGGATCGCGTCTTGGTGCGCTCGCTAGCTGAGCTTGGAGGACATCCTGCCACCGCCAGCTCGCTCCAACGTGCTTACGCAGAAGGTCGAGCTGAACACCTGGGGAACCAATTCGCTTGGTGGTTGAAGAGTTGGTTCCTCATCGAGAGCATTGCCTTTGAGATCCATTTTGATCGGCCCCAAGCGGAACGAGCGCTCGCACAAATCGAGGCGTTCGCCTTCGGGACACGCCCTCAGGCGGGTGGAATCATTATTGACGGCAAACGGGCCTTGCCGGTGTATGCGCGCCCGGCTCTAACACTGGATCGGAGTTCCGCCCTGCAGCAGTTAGCGCTGGCAGCGACAGATCCCGAGGACCAAGCTGTCACTCTTCCACTCAAGCAAGTCGACGCTTCGATCACGCACTCTCAGGTAGACGCCTTGGTATCCCAGGCGGAGCGCCTGCTTTCGTCGCCGGTCAAGCTCCGAGCTAACCTTCCGAGCGACGCTGGCAGTGAGGCTACCAAGCCCCTTGAGCTCGACTTAGATGCCGCGTTCTTTGGCGCCGCGCTGCGCACCGCGGAGGATCCGAACACTCACGAGCTTCGCCTCACGCTGGATGAAAAGCCCCTCAACGAAAAGCTTCGAGAAATCCGAGAGCTTTTGGAAAGGGCAGCGCAAGACGCGCAAT
>Ga0163146_10002331_pt1 | contig 25888 bp, 27 predicted proteins | sample OliLakLV19MP7G1_FD_148648 | JGI IMG/M metagenome (GOLD analysis project Ga0163146, IMG submission 148648) | Freshwater microbial mat bacterial communities from Lake Vanda, McMurdo Dry Valleys, Antarctica - Oligotrophic Lake LV.19.MP7.G1 | ecosystem: Environmental > Aquatic > Freshwater > Lake >...
CAGCGTTGGCGTCGTGGCCGAGGATGCCGCCAATGCCGAGGGTGACGGATGGAGTGCGCATGGGAAAGGTCAGGCGGTGATTTGCTTGTCCGCCACGAGGTGGTAGCCGAAGCAGAGGAACTCCTCCGAGCGACGGTCGGTGCGACGGAGGGCGCCGAGGGAGCGCAGAAGCAGAACCAGAGCCAGGTGGGTGGTCGCCCCGATTGTGCGTCCGGCATAGGTTCCTGCCATAACGGGGAGGCGGTGCAGTTCCTGAGCCAGGTAGGAAAAGTAGTCGCCGTTGGCGGTAAGGGAAACGAGCGTCAGGCCGCTGCGGGGCAGGTGGTGTTCATAGAAATAGCGGGTGAAGCCGGTGTGGAAATGATAGGGCGCAAAGTGGGATGCGCTGCAAAAGGGTGCCGTGAGAATAAGTCGTCCGCCGGGGCGCAGAAGACGGGACAACTCGTGCAGGGCGCGGATGGGATCGGGAACGTGCTCCATGACTTCCGTGCACAACACGGCGTCGAACGCGCCGTCCGGTTCGGGGATCGCGAGGATATCGCAGACGTGGTCGAGCCGACCGTAGTCGAAGGTGCTGGTCTGCTGCCCTGTGCGATTACCCGCGCCATCGTAGGCACCGAAATCCTGGGAGACGTAGCGCAGGTGGCCGCAGAATTTTCGGTAGGGTTGCTCGCCGGCTCCCGCGTCGAGCAGGCGTGAGCCGGCGGGAAGTGCACTCAAGGTGGCAGCGACCCAGGCGTCGCGTGCGAACGCGTTGTCCAAACCGACGTTCGGACGGAAACTGAGAAGCGTGGATTTTAGTTTTTTCAGCATTGGGAGTTTTGCGCCAAGGCAAGCAGTTGGCGTTCGGGCTCAGAGGGATGTCGTTCGATGAAGATACGGCGCGCGGCGGCACCATACCTCGGCCAGCGGTGAAATTCGTCCAGCGCTGTGCGCAGCGTGTCCGCGAGCGCTTCTGGCGAACCGGGGGAGCAAAGGTAGCCGTTCACGCCGGGCTCGATCCAGTCGCGTGCGCCGCCGCTTTCGGTGGTGAGCACGGGCCGGCCGCAGGCCAAGGCCTCCAGCAGGGCGAGCGCGCAGCCTTCCCTTCGTGAAGGCAGCAATAGCAGATGGTGGGTGAACCACAGGCTGTGGATATTGCGGGAGTAACCAGCAAACTCGATCCGGTTTTCCACGCCGAGGGAAGCGGCTTCGGCGCGCAGGGTGGTCTCGTCGGGTCCGCTCCCGAAGATATCCACCCGCCAGTCGCCGCCTGGGCCCAGCCGAGCCAGCGCCTGGAGTAGGATGTCCAAGCCCTTGGGATCCGCCTCGAGGCGAGCGACGACGGCGAGGCGCGGGGCCGTTTCGATTGGCCAAGCGGGTGGCTGGCTGGCTGGCAGTTCCACCGGGTTGGGCACCACGATGGCGCGGGGCACAGGCGCGCCGCATTGCCGGCCGGCGAGGTCGCGGTTGTGGGTCGAGACAAAGACGGTCGCCCGGGCGCGTTCGAAAAAAGCACGGGCGGGTGCCTGGGATTCCGGCGCAACGACGTCGCGGTCGTCGTTCGACTGGCAGACCGGGATACAGGGGCAGGCAGTCTCTTCCAGCCACTGCACCAGCCCGTCCTCGACAAGGAAGTCCCATACGCCCCCCTGGCAGAGGAAAAGTACGTCGGGGGCGAAGGCATCGAGCACCCCGGTGAGGGAGCCCCGGGAGCGCAGTGCGCGGCCTAGCCGGTGCCGCCAGCGCTCGCGGCGGCCGCGGTGATGCGTGAATCCGGTGCGAAGGTGGATGCGCGCTCCCGCCGCGCGCAGGGCGGAGATGCGCGGGTGCGAGGCCACGCTCGGGCTTACGGCGATGAGAATCTGATGGCCTTGGGCCAAGGCGCGCTCCGCCGCTCTTGTCCAAAGCGCATCCGCCCCTCCCCAAGGGTAGGAAAGAATCGTGGATACGAAGGCGAGTTTCATGGGGCGCGAGGCAGACGTATCCAAGAAGTGGGCACTATATCGGCGCCATTGTGCTTGCTTCCGGCAAACCAGGGTTCGGGTGCGATCACGAGTTTTTCTGCCGAAGGATTAAGCCAAGCAGCCCACCATGAGAAGGTGCTGTTGGCTATGGCTATGTGCTCACAAAGTGACATCAAGCGAATCTTATCCCAAGGGTGCCAAGGCTCAACGCAGCGGACAAATTCATGAGGCACCTCCAGTTTAAGCTCACTTGCCACGGCCTCAATATCATCAGAAAAAATATACACTTTCGCACTAGGACTTTTTTCTGAGAGGTGGGCTAGTGCTTGGTGATAATAAGCGAGGTTGAGGGAACCTAGTTCACGAGAGAAGCTTGGATTGCTAATGTAATCACCTCTGCGGAAATGAAGGGCGATGGAGGGGGCTGAGGTAATACGTGCTGCCACAGCCTGCACTTCAAACGTGGGGGGATAACGAAGAGAAAAATGTTTGCGCAGCAGGTTGGTGGAGGGAAGAAAAAAACGTTCTGACTGGAACATGCCATCAAGATACGTGTTATTAGGTAAGTTTAGAAAGTCATCTTGAGTTATGTGGGGTGTTTCAATATACCAGTGACCGTTTGTTGGGTAAAGTTTGGCTAGTTGATAGAGTCGCAGCTTTTTTGCTAGAGCCGCAGCTAAGCGTTCGCTGCGCGTAAGTTGCACGCCACGGCATCGAATGATTTCCTCTTCTGTCGCAAACTGTTCGGTGATGTTAAAACAAGAAAGAGCGTAACGATTATGCGCTGCGTGTTCTGGATATTCTTGGAACCATGAGACATCCAGTTTAAGAACGGTGCGGCGAGCCTCGGCGAGAGCAAGTCCAGCGGCGTATTGAAACATCTGGTTTCCGAGGCCACCAAGGAGTCTGACAATAATCATTGTGGTGAAGAAAAGGGCTCTGTGAACCGGCGTTTAAGCCTAGATCTACCAGCACCTAAAATAGAAAGGATATGCTGGGTAAGCTGACGGGTTTTTTGTTGTAGTAACCATGGCCAAAATTTAACATGTCGGCGGTTAACGTAAAACTGGTCACCCTCGTTTTCTCGCAACGATTCAAAAGCTAGGATAAAACCGTGTTTTGCCATAAAAGACATGACCTGGGGGCGCAAAGGTTGATTTTTATAGTGAGCCTCATTAGAAACTTCTAACCAAATGGTGGAGATGTCTTTTATTTTTTTCTCTGCACCTTGGAGGACTAGCAGCTCGGCTCCTTGCACGTCCATATGAATGAAGTCGATGCTCTTGATGCCGCGACTCTCGCAGAAGTGGGCTAAGGTTTCCGTTGGCACCTCTACCGTATCTTTAAACTTTATCCATCCATGCATAGGCTCTGAATGTTTAGGCGGAAGGAGCGAGCTAGATTTATTTCCATAATTCCACTGATCCCCACAAAAATTTTCCTTAGGGCTACCAGACGATAAATGAAAGATGCCCGTGCCAACGCTGTGTGAAAGAGCTACGGGGATTAGTTCTACTGAGTTTATTTTAAATAAATCCAGGTTAGTTTTGATTAAAAGATGGTTTGCAATAAGTGGTTCAAAGGAAAAAATTTTAGCGTTGGGGAAACATCGTGCATAACGGATGGAGTCCTCCCCCTCACATGCGCCGATATCAAAAATAGTGAGGTGCGCGTTTTTAGGAAACAGTTGGCGTAACGCTTTTTCCTGTGGGAAGAGGGTCTGTAGGTAGGACTCTAAATCAGCTTGATGAAGGGGGATGGCCATTTTTTCAGGGTTAGACGGGGGCAATACGGATAATGTCATTCTCGAGATTGAAGTGGCAGGCGGGGCGTCTCTCTAAAATGTGGCGACGGAGAGTATCTAGGGTCGGATAGTTATCTTCTCCATTGAAGAGGCGGGCATCATCGATCAACACCACGTTTCCCCCCGCGTCGCGCTGGAGAAGGAAATTCAACTCCTCACTGATCGGTGTGTCTTTGTCTCCGCGAGCAGAGGAGCCAGCGCAAAAATGTCCGTCGAGCCAAAACAGGGTGGATTCGGTCACATCCTTTGCCACTTTCGTTAGGAGGGTTGCACTGTCTCCAAAATGGCAGTGGATGTGTGGTAAGTGGGCGAAGCGTTGAGCTGCTTGTTGGTAAAGTTCGGGAGCGAGTTCGATAGTGTGGATTTCTTTAAACACGTGGCGTAATGCGAATACAGAATCACCCTTCCACGTGCCTGTCTCCACGAGGATGTTGATCCGAAAACGGCGGGCATAATTTTCAATGGTATCGTATTTTATCCGATCGGGAGGCGGGGAGGGTCGTCCTAGTTTTTCCCATTGCTGGATTTGTTTGCGAGACTTTAGGTGAAATCGCAAATCCTCACGAAGATCGTGCAGCGGATGATAAATCCCGAAAGCACTAGAGACAGAGCGGAGATTCATTGGATACGTCGGAATGTGGGGGTCATAGGATTTAAAATAAGACCGCATCCTGAAGTGGCCATGCAGGAGATGATCGGAAGGTCTGGAATTATTTCCAGAGTGAAGTATTCCTTCTGCTCGAGCGTGCGCCCGTTGTTGCTCAACCCCAGAAGAACGCGATACGTGTCAGCAGCAAGGAACACATGTTCTTGAGTGAAGATGAACTCATAAGTTCCGCAGTCAAATTCCTGCGGCGTGCTCCAGCTCGTCTGCACCGGGATATCAGCATGATTCACCAAACCAATGGAGGCGACGAATGCGGAGAGTGGCTGGTCGATCTGAATGTTTAGACGAACCTGCCACGGCTCACCTACCCGGAGTGATAAGGTTGGGCGGTTATCGATCCTCTCAAGAACGGCACGAGTAACGTGGGCAGGCTGGGATTTAATTGGATAAGTCACGGGATGATTGGAAGCGGACTGGCTTTGCTGGCTGTACTGGCTCAAGACTTCAGACACGACACCCTGTTTTTCAATGCAGCCTTGGCTCAGCAGAACCGCACGCCCACAGAGCTGACGCACGGCGGCGAGGTTGTGGCTGACGAAGAGAACCGTGCGGCCTTCCGAGGCTGAGACGTCTTTCATTTTTCCGAGGCACTTTTTTTGAAACTCTTGATCCCCGACGGCGAGGACTTCATCGACGATGAGGATTTCGGGCTCAAGATGCGCGGCGACGGCAAAGGCGAGGCGGACATACATGCCGCTGGAATATCGCTTCACCGGGGTATCGAGGAATTTTTCCACCCCTGAAAAATCCACGATCTCATCAAACTTCTTTTTTATTTCGGCCCGGGTCATGCCGAGAATAGCTCCGTTGAGGAAGATGTTTTCCCGGCCGGTCAATTCGCCGTGGAAACCGGTGCCGACTTCGAGCAGACTGGCAACACGTCCACGGAGGCGAACTTTTCCGTGGGTGGGTTCGGTGATACGGGAGAGAATTTTCAGAAGCGTGCTTTTACCCGCGCCATTGCGACCGATGATCCCAAGCACCTCACCTTGTTGTACCTCAAAAGAGACATCTTTCAGTGCATGGAAAATTTCCAATCCCCTTGAGGAGGCATGATTTTTGATTTTTGATTTTTTGAACCAACTGCTGACCGTGTCGCGAAGGGTCTGATAATTTTCCGTGCCCCCCTGATGCGAGATGACATAGTCCTTGCAGAGATTCTCAACCTGGATGATGGGACTGGACATGGGTCAGATGATATCGGCGAAGTTTTTTTCGGTGGAGCGGAAGACGCGGATGCCGATCCAGAGGAAGAGGGTTGTCGTCACCAATGACAGGCCCAACTCCAGAGTGGGAAAAGGACTTTGTCCGAGGATGCACCAGCGGAAGCCTTCAATTACGCCGACCATGGGGTTGAGGGCGTAGAGCAGGTAAAAGGTGCCGCCGATTTTTTCCCGGACGACTTCGGCGCTGAAGCCCACCGGGGAGAGATAGAGGCCTAACTGCGTGATGAAGGGAACGATGAAGCGGAAGTCGCGGTAGGTGACATTGAGGGCGGTGAGCAGCAATCCTGGGCCGAGGGCCGCAAGAAGAGCCAGGACGAGGAAGAAAGGGAGGCTGAGGATTTGTAGGGAAGGAAGAAATTGATACCAAGCCAGGAGGACAGCCAGAATGGCGAGGGAGATGACAAAATCGACAAGGCTGACGGCGATGGCGGCACCGGGAACGATGAGGCGGGGAAAATAAACCTTGGAGATGAGATGGGCGTTGCCGACGAGGCTGTTGCCGCTTGAGCCGAGAGCGTTGGCAAAGAGTTGCCAGGGCAGCATTCCGGCAAAAACCATGATGGCGTAAGGTGCGGAGCCTTGGGAGGGAAGTCCGGCCACCTTGGCGAAAATCACGGTCATGATGATCATAGTGAGAAAAGGAGGAAGGATGGCCCACAAAACCCCGAGAACGGTTTGCTTGTAACGCACGGAAATATCCCGCCAGGCCAGGATGGCAAAAAGTTCCCGATACCGCCACAGATCCATCCAATAGTGGCGAGCCGCACGTCCCCTCTCGATGATAATTTCTTCGGGTTGATTCAATGTTTTAGGGATGGCTTTACCAGATGGTTTCAGCATCCGTGTATTAACGGATGTTTTCGTCGCAGGTGATGATCGTTAGATTTTCTTTCAAAGGTTCATCGAAATCGGTTGCCACATAGTAGCGCCCTGGCAGGTCTTTCGCATAGCCGCGTTTGAGCCGGAAGGGCTTTTTGGCTTCTTCGATAGGCCTCAACTCAGCCACGGGCTTGCCCCGCTTTGTGATCCTGTAGGTAGTCACATCTTTCTGAACCTTTTCCATCAACTCAGAAAGATGTGTTTTGGGCTCGAAGATGCCGACTTCTTGGACATTCATATCTAACTAGTTAACAGACTAGTTGATTGGAGGCAGGGCAAATGGGGGGCTTCGGTGCCCGTTGCCATTAATATAAATCGTGAGCCGGAACAGAATACATCTCAAGGCGTGTTTGTGCTCACGGTGGAAGACCTCTTCTTTGCCGCAGCTTCCATATAATCTTCTGCCCGGCTTCCGGCACTTCCGCCATGGACCTCTTTGCGAAGCCTAACGTGGCGGTTGATTTTGGATTTCATTTTAGGATCCAATTGCCCCATCTTGACGCGCTGGATTTTATAGTAGCGACGTAATGCTTCGTCTGCTTCCTTACGTGCGGCAATGACTTCAGGTTCAGTGGTGGCTCTGATTCGTAAGGGCTTGAGCTCCGCGTCCAGCTTGGAGACCTCCTGCAATTTTTTTTGACGTTCCGTAACCGTATCGGCGGCGTGCAGGTTCGGCAAGCTGGAGAAAAGACATACGCAGATCAAAGAAGCTAGCTTGGCAGTCATTTTAGTATCCTTGGTTGTTTTCTTAAACCGGGAAGGAAAATCAAACCGCTTTTCGCAAGGCCGGAAATTCAAGGCGTTCATTTGTTAAGAAGTTTCTTTAAAGAGAGGAGTTCTTGCAAGTCTTTAACCCGGGGGGAATTCATAGCCAGCCAAGGGGCGAATAATCCTGAATGGGTAAGATGCGGATAGGAACCCCCTGCTTTTTTAGAAAAGAGAATTTTAAAAAGGTAATTCTGCATATGTTTGAGTTAGTAAGCACACTTCGTGCCGGTCAATTCGGTTTTATTTTTTGCCGAATCTGTTGATAATCAACGAATTACCGTAAATCAGCCAAGAGGTTCCAACCATGCCGGATCGATTTCGACCGAGACAGAACGTTGGAGCATTTCGACAGATAAGATGATGCGGGTCTTATGATTTCCCCTCAAAACGATTCCCTCAAAGCCGCGAAGTTTTCCGTTGGTTACCCGTGCCCGTTTTCCCACCGTGAGGTAGGGGCAGTTTTTGGTTTCCAGTCCGGATTCCAAAGCCAGGCGGACCTGATGGAGTTCGCGGATTAGTAATGCCTGGTCAACAACCTCCAAAACAGCCGCTGCATGTCCTGATCCGTAAACAGCATTTCTATCGAACAAACTGAAAGATCCAAAGGTATAACAGGGAAAAAGGGGATGCTGGAAAGTGACCGTTTTACCCGGATAACTGCGTTTTTTGGGGCGGGTGGGGAGATAATGGTCGAGTCCCTTGGAATCAAACCAAGCATCCATTTTTTTTTCGCAGCGCGGGCGGGTGTGGAGCACCCACCAACGACGTTCCGTCGCAAGGGAAAAACTTAAAGGTTCAAGGGCCAGGGCGGAAGTCCCAGTGTTGCTCATAGCAGTTTCTCCAGGAGTGGGACGGCTTTGCTGATTTTTTTATGAAAATTTTCCAGCCGGGCAATACGTTCCCGCATAAATCGGCCGTCTTCGCTGCCTTTGCCGTTCAGTTCTTTCAGGCTGCGGCTCATGCTTTCCAGTTGTCCGGAGGTGGAGCTGACACGAGGTTTTAAAATCGTGGTGAAAAAATGGCGGATGACATCGGCAAATCTTTCCGTTGCCTCATAATAATCTTTCCGGTCGCCTTTGACCCAGACAGATCGGACCGCGCCCCATTCCGCCAGTTGCCGGACACTCATGCTGGCATTTCCTTTGCTGATTTCGAGAGATTCCATCAGGTCTTCCAGCCCCAATGGGGAAGGGCTGAGATAAATGGCGGCATAAACCTGGCCGAGAGAACGTGGAAGCCCGAGCCGGAGAGCAGAGCGAGCCGCCAGATCGACAAAACTGTCCCAAACAATTTTTTCCTCAGCGTTCAAAACATTTTGAATCTACTGAATTTCCAGCCTTTTGTCCAGCCGCATTACGGAAGAAACTGCGACAATCAAAACGACGATCGTCTTTATGATTGTCGCAAGAGGGGAAGCGTTAATGACTTCTTCATCAGTTCGCTTCTTTGTGACCAGAGCTTGGGTGATGGATAGTGTTTGGGTTGCAGCCCGATCGGGAGAAAGGGGTCGGATTTGAGAATTTCTTGCCAGGCAAAAAACTCATTATTCAGCGCAAGGTTCCACTCAATGAGGGAGGTATTCCCGGCGTGGAGCAGATCTTCGATGGTTCTGAGCCGTTGGCCCCATAGCCGGCAGTCCTGCGCATAACGTTTCCAATTCCAAGCTGCCTGCACCATTGTGGCAGGGAGTGTGTCCAAAAGTTCACGGGCTTCCATAAGGGTGAAGTGTCCACATCCGGGTTTCCCTTTCTTCATCAGATTCACGAGCTCCGTCTGGGGAAAGGGGCTGATCCAAACGCTTTTTTGCAGACATCCAAAGCGAAGATCCTGGAGTTTCCGGCGAAATTCGGATCTCAACGCGCGTTCTTTTTCTTCAATATCAAAAAGGGCGAGTGTCCAGGAGCCGCTCCAGGTTGATTGCCAGCGGGAAGTCCAGTGGTCGTTGGAAAAGAGTTTTCCCCCCTGCTCGGTGAGGCGCAGGAGATGGCCATACTTTTCGTTCCGTTCTTTTGCAAGTAGTTGCAGTTCTTCAAGACGCTGAACCTGCCGCAGAAGGCTCCTGCTCAGGGCTCCCCCCTCGAGGAAAGGCTTGGGACTGAGAATGGAAACAGGGGAAAGCACTGCACTGCCGATCCAGAGCAGGCGATAAAGAAAAAGCTCCGTTTTTAATTTCATAACGATGCGACAATCATACTGACGATCGTCGTTGTGATTGTCGCGAAAAAAAGCGGTGGGAATGAGGGGCAAGGCAGGACATACTCGGGACATTATGGACTTGAGACTATATGATGCCTCAGGCTTTGACCGGGGGGCACCTTGCTGGAAGGAGGCAATGTGGAGAGTCTGCCAGGGCCTGTTCTTTCAGCCCTTGTGGTTTATGCCCTCCGCTGTGCGTGTCTTCTGGCTACGCTGCTTCGGTGCTAAAATCGGCCAGCGTGTCGTGATACGTGCCGGAGTCAACATCCATTTCCCTTGGCGCTTGACACTGGGCGACGATATTTGGTTAGGCGAAGAGGTGATGATTCTCACGCTGGACCGGGTAACGATCGATTCTAATGTGTGCATATCACAGAGAGCCTTCCTTTGCACTGGATCCCATGATTTCCGGAAAAAAAGTTTCGATCTTGTTACTCGTGCCATTCATGTGGAAAAAGGGGTCTGGGTTGCCGCCCAGGCATTTATCGGACCAGGGGTGGTTGTAGGTGAAGGTTCTGTCGTCAGTGCGGGAGCCGTTGTCCTGGAAAATGTCGCGCCCTGGAAAAAAATCAGAGGGAATCCTGCCGCAGTCGTAGGTGATATTGCTGTTCCGGCATGAGAATTCTTTTTTTCAATCAGTATGGTCCCGGGGACTCTTCACCGACGGCGCGGCTGCTTGAAGATCTTGCCGGGAGGCTTAAGGAAAAAGGTTGGGTGGTGGATTGGGCTACGGCCGGGAACCTGTATGGCAAACGAAAAACCGGATGGCGGCGCTGGCTGGACGAGGCGTGGGTTCATCTGGGACTTATCCGGAAAGGGTTCGGCTGTTCCCGTCCAGACATTGTCCTATCTTTGACTTCGCCGGCCTGTCTGGCGGCAACCGCATCATTTATTTCAGTGTTGCGGGGTGTCAGGCATATTCATTGGTTGATGGATTTATATCCTGATCTGGCATTGGCCCTTGGTGAGATCCGGCCCGGCCCGGCAGCCCGTTTGGTCAGAGCCATCATGCGCAAAGCCTACCGTTCCTGTGCGCAGGTGGTCACATTGGATTCTGATATGCAGAGTCATTTATTCACGTGTTATGGAATTTCCAGCGTGATGATCCGGCCATGGCCGGCCTTGACGCCACACTTTGATACTGGACGAGTGTTTGACAAAAAGGAGGGAACTGATTGGACCTGGTTGTATTCCGGAAATCTGGGAAGGGCGCATGAGTGGGAAACCCTTTTACGGGTGCAAGCATTATTGGAGATGGAATCTGTGCCAGCATGCCTGGTTTTCCAGGGCGATGGGAGCGGTTTTGAGCCCGCCCGCAGCATGGCGAAGCAACTCTGTTTACAGCGGTGCTATTTTCGGAGTTACGTTGCCAGAGAGGCTTTGACGGAATCGTTGCTGGAGGCGGCTGTGGTAATTGCCACCCGGAAGCCCGAAGTAAAAGGACTGCTGTGGCCGAGCAAGCTGGCTTTGTTGGAGGGGCTACCCCGTCCTTTGTTATGGGTCGGGGACACGAACGGAGATTTGGCAAGCCGGTTGCGGACCCGAGAAAAAACCGGAGTCTTCCTCCCCGGTCAAGTCGGGGAAATCAAGGCGTGGTTGTTGAAGATCGCGGTTGACGCATCGCCCTTTGATAAACCGCTGCGTGATGCTGCGGGCCAGTATTCAGAAAGCCTGCATTTATGGGAGAAGCTGCTGGGCGCAGGCATTCAAGGAGAAGACTTGGCCTTGGTGGAAAGAGCGGTAGAGTAAAGGCAGGTTACAGGGAGCGTTTCATGATCATTTCAGCAATACTTTTTGCCTTAAGCCTCGTTCTGGTCGTGTTCCTGACGCCTTGGATCATCAAATGGGCACAGGCGGGAAACGTTCTGGATAGGCCGGATTTTTACAGAAAAACACACACGGAGGCAGTTCCCAGAATCGGGGGAATTCCGCTCTATCTGGTATTCTTCCTGGGCTGCATGGTGTTGGTTTTTTTCAGGCCAGAAATGGACCAAGCCTGGTGGGCCATTCTTATCTGCAGTTCCTTGCTGTTTTTTGTTGGATTGCGCGATGATTTTAAACCCCTCGGAGCTAAGGTCAAGCTGCTGGCGCAAATTCTGGTGGCTTTGATCGCTTACTACATGGGCTTGGAAATAGATCAGATCACCCATCCTCTGGGATCCTTTAGTCTGGCCCTGGGTGTCTGGAGTATTGTTCTGACCGTGTTTTGGCTGGTTGCGGTTCCCAACCTGATCAATCTAATCGACGGAATTGATGGCCTGGCCACGGGGCTGGGACTGTTCCTTTTTCTCACCCTGGGTTTTGTCGGTTGGTCTTCGGGCCAGCTCGATGTGACCTGGATTTGTTTTGCCATGGCGGGAGCCCTGTTAGGCTTCCTGTGCTTCAATTTTCCTCCGGCGCGTATTTTTCTGGGGGATGGGGGAGCCTATCTGATTGGCTTTGTCATCGCCGCCATCTCGTTGAAAAGCGCCAACAAGGGCGCGATCATGGCCGCATTGCTGGTGACGATTGTGGCGTTGGGATTGCCCATTATGGACACGGCTTTTGCCATTCTGCGCAGAGGGGTCCGGGGCTTTCCCTTGTTCCGTGCCGACGCGGAGCATATTCATCACCGGCTCCAGTATCTGGGTCTTTCCAAGCGGCGCATCGTTCTGGCCATGTATTTCATTTCTGTGGTGTTGAGTTTTATCGGACTAAGCGTGCTGTGGACGAAAGGAAGAAGCCTTCCGATCGCGGGGGCCGTTATTTTTTTGATGGCTTTGATCGGCGCACGCTATCTGGGTTATATCTGGAGCTGGGCGGAGTTGAGGGAGCAGTTCGGACGGGCGATGCTAAGGCGGCCAGAAGTCCGCTACACAATCCTTCAGGCCCAGTTGATGGAAATGGAGGTTGATCGCTGTGGAAGTTTTGATGAATTCCAGACCTGTCTGCATAACGCCATGAAACGGGTGGGATTAGGTTTGAGCCGTGAAGAAATCAAGGGGGAATCGCAACACATCCATCTGCAATGGGGCGAGGGTGTTGGACTGCATCTTTATGCATCTAGCAACGAGACGCACGTGCATTGGAAAAGACTGGCGGAATGTTTCCGTGAACCTTATGGCAAAGCCATGCAAAAGTGGGGCATAATCCCGACCCCATGAGCCCCCGATCGGCGTCGCGTCAAAAGCGTCTAAAAGTACAGCCTGTTCAGATTATCGCAGTACTGACCGTCCTTGTGTCGTTGGTGTTTGGGGCGGGGGAGGGACAGGGAGGCTTGGGGCTACTCTTTCTCGTTGGTGGAATGGGCCTGGTTCTTTATCCCCCGGTGCGGCCGCTGCCCGGGCTCTGGCTGGGGGCAGGAGTAGGTCTGTTGTTGCTGGCGGCTGTTTCTTTCGTCCCCGGCCTTTCTTTTTTAACGGGTGAGTGGAAAAAAGAAGCTGCGGATATCCACGGACTGGTTCTCTATTCCGGAATAACAGCCCAGCCCTGGATCAGTCTGGACGGCATGTTATTTCTGGCCGGGGGGGTGCTTCTCTTTTGGTATTGGTGCCTGCACACTCCCGATCCTCAGGGACGACGGCATATCCTGCGTTTTATTGCTGTGGTTCTGTTTCTTTTTTCGCTGCTGATTTTGGTGGTTTATTTCGGAAAACTTACGGTTCCGGGGTGGAATTCGCCGCGCAACCTGGGTCCATTTGAAAACCGAAACCAACTGTCAAGCATACTGGCTGTATCCCTTCTGGTGTTGACGGCTCTTTTTGCCAACGACATTAAAAAACACCGTGCATGGGCTTTGCTGTGGTTGTTGTCTGCGGCTGTTCAATTTTATCTACTGGTGGTGAACTATTCCCGTGCCGGTGTGGTTCTGCTTTTTATTGGCGGGATTGCCTGGATAGTTTTCAATTTCGAGACAACGCGAACCAAGGGTAGGTTGGCTTTGGGTTTTTTAGTCCTGGCCCTTTTTTTCAGCATCTTTTTAATTTTCGGGGGATCGACCTTATCCAGATTTGAGAAAAACGGGGTCGGAGCGGAGTTTGCCGGATCGACCCGAATGGCTATCCAGCAGGATGCGTTGAGTATGATCAAAGCCCAGCCGCTCTCAGGGGTGGGGCTTGGAAACTTTTCCGCTGTGTTTCCACAGTATCGCAGTGTTTTCCAATCCGATGCTTTTGTGCGCCATCCGGAAAGTGACTGGCTCTGGCTGACGGCGGAAATGGGCATCCCAGGGTTGATCCTTATTCTTATGGTGGCCGGAATCTGGTTAAGGAGGGTCTTGCCGCTGAAAAGTGGAACGGACAGGCATTTCCGGAGCATCTGTCTGGTAACGGTTCTGGTTGTGTTTATTCATGGGATAGTCGATGTGCCGCTTCACCGGACGGGAGTGCTTGTTCTCGTGTTGTTTCTTGCATCATTGGCATTGCCATCAGGATCAGGAGGAGCCGTGGGAATGTGGGGAAGACGATGCTGGCGGATGGCCGGGGCTGGAATGGTTGTCTGGGGACTGGTCACTCTTGGGGAGGCTGCGGGATTTTGGAGTAAGCCCGGTCGGTATGCTGTAACCAGGGTGGTCGCGAGTCTCCCGTCTCTCTGGACGGAGAACCAGGACGGGGAGGCCCGGTCGGCGATCGAAAGGGCCTTGAAGTCCGGACCGATGACCTGGGAACTGTATTATTGGAGGGCGGTTTTTGCGTTGAGGTCCGGGGATGTGTCGGGAGCCCGCGATGATTTCCGCCGGGCGCGCTTTTTCGAAAAAAATTCCAGTCATCTGGCCATGTATGAAAGTCTGCAATGGCTTTCTGTCCGGCCTGATCTGGCCGTCTCTGCCGCCAATGAAATGCTTCAGCGCTCGCGCTATGCCACAGAGGTTCATTACAAAACGGTTCTGGACGAAGCCCTTAAGCTGGGGGATGAAGAAACGGTGAGGCAGCTCCGTTTGTTGGTCCGCAATTTTCCCGGGTTGCGACACTATTATCTGGAGACGGCACCGGAGAAGGAATTTGACCATTGGTTGTACAGCGATCTACAGGTCTCCACTGAAAGCCTGGCCTATGGGTTCTGGGGTTTGCTACAGAAGCGGAAGAGCGACGAATTCATTTTAGATTGGGCTCTGGGTCGGCCAGATATTATAAAGTTGCACTACGCCCGTGTGAGCGGAATGCTGGCCGCACGTAAGGAATGGAAGAAGGCCTATTTTCTTCTAAAGAATCACATGCCCGAGGCGGTTTTACCAGGGTTCGAGCGTTCGGAGGTTGCGCAGGTAGAGGCGGAAAAACAGGCCTTGTTGGATCCGGCCAATGTTGTGGTGGTAGGCCAGGTTATCCGGAAGGATATGGAGGATGGACATTTTAACACGTCACTGGCAAAGATTCTTTCAGTTTTAGAAAAGGAAAATGCTCCCGTCTATTTTCATTATCTGGCCTCCGGTTGTTATGTAGGACTGGAGGATTGGGAGAAGGCCTTCCTGTCCATTCAGCGCTACGAAAGTCTTCGGGTTGTAAAAAAACCCTGACAATTATTCTTTTCTACGGCAGGAGACCAGACACTCGATATGGGCGGTCTGGGGAAAGAGATCCACGGGCTGGAATACGCACGGTTCCCAATGGGCTGAGAGTTCCTTCAGATCACGGGCCAGGGTGGAAGGGTTGCAGGACAGGTAAAGTAACTGTAAAAAAGCTTTGTCTTTGAGCAGCTGACGCATGCCGTCACTGAGGCCATCACGCGGCGGATCGACGATACATGCGGTGGTTCCGGCGTTTATCAGGTTTGCATGGACGTTTTCCAGGTGTTCCTCGCAGGATCCTTCATAATAGTGGGCTTTTTCGCCGAGAAGGAGGCGGGCGGCTTGAAGGGAGCGGCTGTCCTGCTCGATCAGATGGATGTGGGGAATATTCGAAGCATAAGCCTCCGCAAAAAAGCCGGCTCCGGCATAACATTCGACTACAGAATCAATGCCGCTCTCGAGATGGGAAGACATGAGAGACTTCAGCTGTGTGAGAAGTCCGTCATTGGCCTGGAAGAAACCCAGTTCGGGAATGTGGGAGGCCCTCAGGGAATAATGTTCACGCTGCCCGGGTTTGGAGCGGAGATGAGAAAGCTTCCGGTTGACTTCCGGGGTGGCCAGGCGGCACTCCGTGATGTCCACCAGATCCCGGCCGTTGAGTGCTTTGAAGCCGATGGTTTTTCCCAATTGATGGACGGAGATACGGTTACGGTAATTGAATTCGAATGGGGAGGCGATTACGGGAAGAAGGTTAGGGTTTTCAAAGCCTCCGAGCCGTTGGAGGGCATCCTTGAGTTGTTTGGTTTTAATGCGTAATTGCTCCTCGTAGCTGACATGTTGGTATTGGCAGCCGCCGCAGCGTCCAAAATAGGGGCAAGGGGCATCACGCCGGGAGGGGGAAGGAACCAGGACGTCCAACAAAAGACCCCGCCCGAATTTTTTCTTTTTCTCGATGAGTTGAAAACGGATGGTTTCTCCCATGGCGGCAAAGGGCACAAAGATCGCCATGCCGTCCTGGCGGATAACGGCTTCGCCGCCGTAGGCGATGTCCTGTACAATGCCTTCAAAAATGTCTCCTGTTTTCATGGGGTAAAAAAGAAAAACCCGTTCCGTTACTGCAACGGAACGGGTTTTTGAAAGGGATGAATCGATCAATACCAGTTATCGATCAGATCAGCCGGAGGATAGGGTTCGACCTGGCCGGAATCGTAAGCTGCTGATTTGTAGGATTTGCTGGGGATGGGGCTGGTGATGACTTCGGCCACACCGACAAAGATATCCATGATCATGCGGCTTGTCCCTTGGACGAATCCTTTCGTGGTGCCGACGGTGGGTCCTTCCGTTTGGATCAACTCGTAGGGGGAGTCAAAAAGGTGGGCGGGGGCCAGAATGATATTGGCTAGGCCATTACCGAGCTTATCATAAAAGTTCGGTTTCTTGGGCATGCTCAGATCTGCCTGGGCAAAGCTGACGGACAAAAGAATGAGAGCGATACTGGTGATTAGCTTCATAAGTAGAGTTTTTTACGCTTTTTTCGTAATTAAGGCAAGTACAACATCAAAGGTGAACACATCTTTGGAACGGCAGTCGTAAGTCGCACCTCAGCCGGATTTTTGCGACAATCATAATGACGATCGTCCTTATGATTGTCGCTTTTGAAATAGTTTAAGTTATTCACCGGGAAGGGTGAGGCCCTGACGGTAGTAATCGATGATGCCTTTGGCCACGCTTTCCGCATATTCCCGATAAATACTGCGGACCTTTTGGCCGCCAATTTCTTGTTCCCCTTCGTAATCCCCGGCCATCAGCCTGGCATAGGCGTCTTTGTCGTTCATGTAGGGACCTTCCACAAAAATTGTCGGGCCCGGGAAAAGCCGGTTGGCCAGCAGGTTGCGGGACCAGACATAGGGGTTGTCGTTGACGCGGCTGGTAACTTTCCAAGAGGTGTAATTTTCCGGAGGCAAGCGCATACCTTCACCCATGGCCGTTCCGATGCTGCTGGCCAATCCGGATTCCAGATCAAAGGAATCTTCCAAAAGCTTGCCAAAAAGGTTGAATTTTTGGTCATCATACTCCAACTCATCTCCCATGAAAGTTCCCAAAACAAAAACCACCAGCTTGTTGGCTTTGAGCAGACGCGGGCGTTTCTTGTTTCTCCAAGGTGCGGCATTGTAGTGAAGGCAGAGGGTAAGGTCAGGGCGCAAGGCTTTTACTTTTTTAGCCCGGGCACCGATTTCGGCCGGCCGGTAGAATGCCAGTTCCGAATGCCAGCGGGCTTCGCTGAGCAGCCTGGACTTGGAAAGTTTGCTGTAGGCTTTCGGGTTGCGGCGGAAGAGGAGTTGGATTCCTTCCCATTTCAATTGCTCCGGCCTAAGGGTTGTCACGGGCTCGTAATTGTCTTTGGTCCAGACCACTTCCGCTCCGGCTTCACTTAGAAGGCGATCAAGGTGGAGGCAGGTCAGAATATTGAGAGTGGCTTCTTCCACGGGTGGATCTTTGCGGATGCGAAAATAACGTTCTTCCAGATTGGACCATTCCCCCCCGATGTGGCCGGGATCGAGACAAATCCGCAGTCCTTGTAGTGGTTTTTCGGCTGTGGTTCCTATCAGCTTACGTTGCCAAGCCGGCGGAAGGCGGTGGGGTGTGATGGGTTTCCAGGAGGGATCCTTGGCGAAGGTCAGGCTCCAGGCGGGAAGTGTCTTTTCCCGGTCGGAATAGAGCTTGAGACCTTCGTCGTTCAGATCCAGAAAGTCATAGATCGCGTGATCGGGTGAATAAACCCAAAGATTTTTCTCGAACTGCTGGCGGGTGAACCGTCCCTGGTAATGATCAAGGAGGCGCCACTCAGGCGTTTCTCCCATGGTGGTCAGTTTGGGTAGGGTCTGCGCTGGAAGATCCGTAGAAGACCGGGAATCCGGTATCCCCCCGAAAAGGAAAACGGCCAGCCATGTGCGTGCCAGCACGCTTCCCCTCTCATGCCTCATGAAAATATTTTATTTTTTTCCGAGCTTCTTCAAATCGATTTTCAAATCGAGGATCTGGCCGCTTTCGGCATTGATTCTGGCCTTACCGAATTCGGTTTCTTCATCCTTCTGGTTCTTGGCGTAAAGGGTGACGCTCCACATGGCGGTGCCAAGAGGGCCTTTGTCCGTTTTACTCAGGGTGAGGTCGACACTGGTGATTTTGACGTTGGCCAGAGCGGAGGAGCGGGAGAGGGCGGGGAGGATGTCCTTGGAGTCGAGTTTGATGCGGGCCGGGTCGATGACTTCCTCCTGTTTGTATGCGAAGACGCGGAATTTGTCGAGCTGGGTGTAACCCTGGCTGATCTGGGTGATGACATTGCCGGCGACTTTGACTTTGGTTCCATCCTGATCGGCAAAGGGATCAAAAAAGAGGATTTCCCATTCGAGCGGATAAACGCCGACGGCCCCTTTTTTTCCATGAATCTGGATCAGTCCTTTTTTGGCGGTATCATTGACTTCGCGCTTGGCCAAATCCCTAGCTCCGAGGGCGGTGAGAGCGTGACTGTAAGAAAAAGTGGCTGTGAGAAGAAGAAGGGTAAGCAGGGATGATTTGATCATGCATTATCTGTAGCAAAGGACCACAGGGCGTGCAACAGGCTTTTACCACTGATGAGTTCCAAGCCGCTGAGAAAGAGGATGATATAAATGACTTTGGTGAAGGCTGCAGTTGAGCAACGGCTGTTGAGCCAGACCCCCAGAAACGTTCCAGCGATGACAAGAGGCGCGAGAAGCAGAGTCAGGTGAAGGGAGTTGATATTGATCAGGTCCAGATGAACATAGCCGGGAACTTTCAGCAGATTGATCACGGTGAAGGCCAGGACGGTTGTTGCGACAAAACGTCTGGGATCATAACGCTGCGGGAGAAGATACATGGCAAAGACCGGGCCGGCGGCATGTGCCAGGGTGGAGGTGATACCTGCAGCCAGGCCGAAACCGGTTCCCGTTTTCCAGCCGGGTGGAACCGGATTCAACTGGCTGCCGTAATGGTCGCGTAGTAATTGGATAGCAACAAAGCCCAGGCAGAGCAGGCCGAGCATGCGTTTCAGCCAGACATCATCGACGTGCCCAAGATAGAACGAGGCCAGGAGAATTCCCAGAGCGGCAGCCGGAAGGAAAAAGCGCAACGGTTTAGTTTCCCAGTCACGACGGTATACCCAGCAAGAGACGAGGTCTGAAATGACCAGCAAGGGGAGCATGATGCCGATGGCGACTTTCGGAGGAAAAACCATGGCCATCAAAGGTGTGGCAAGAATACCTGCGCCTCCACCAAATCCAGCCTTGGAGAAACCAACAAACACAACGGCAAGTCCGGCGAGAAGCCATTGTTCAGGAGACATGAGAAAAAGATAAGCCACGAATTTCGACAGGTCGAGAACGGGTGGAAGGGAGTGGGAAAATAAAAGGAACTCTCTCCTTCCCTTTTTAAATTGTCTGATGGCACATAATCGTCATCCGGACTATATATCGTTAGGAGTTTTTCTGGAGTTTGAAAGAACTTCCCGCTTTGATGCTGGGCGAACGGCAGGAGCTTAATCGCCGTGCCATAGAATTGGATGAAGAGGGTTTATCGTCGCATGATCAAGCCTTGGTGGCAGAACGTTTTGAAGAGCAACGCCACAATCCAGAATCGGTTTTGAAGCTTGAGGAAAGGAAGGCGCGTGTGTGCGCCCGCACGGACGGATAAGCTGGCGGGTCAAATTCCGTCCGGAAGGGGAACAGGATATGGCCGCCGCCGCCGGATGGTAAGAGGCACAGCCAGCCGGACTCAGGGTGGAATATGTTGAAGAGGTCATCATTAGGTGGAATGCATTGATAGAGGACCCAGTGCTTATTTTCCGCCGTCATCCGGGCAAGAACATCCGGTAGCGTTAGCCGGATCGATTCACTCACCGGGTCATATATGAAATGATCAATATTGAAAAAACAGTTCTTGTTGCGGCAATTCTCCATGCATCACGCCATGATCGGCATACTCAAGGCCGGAACGAGTTGCCCTTATTATCAGCGGGGGCATGTCTTATATCCCGGGAATTGATGAAAAGAGGTTCTTATTTTAACCCTTTTCGTGTGAGAAGTTTTCTTGATCAGCCAGGACTGGGTGTTTCCGGAGTCTGATTCTTCTGCCAGATGTAGCGATACATCAGAACTTTCAACGTGGCAGTGAGCGGAATAGCCAGGATGGCACCGAGTAGTCCGCCCAGTATGATGGACCAGACCAGGATGGAGACAATGATGGTCAGCGGATGAAGGCCGGTGCGGTCGCCCATGATCTTGGGCGAAATGAAATTGCCCTCACAAAATTGAACAAAAACAAAAACACCCAAAGTCATGGCAATGAAACCAGGGCTGCCGCCTGACTGCGCCGTGGCGATGAGCAGAGCCGGGGCGACGCTTAAAATGACGCCCAGATACGGAATGATGCTAAACAGGGCGGAGATGACGCCGATCAGCAGGGCGTATTCTAATCCGATGATGCTCAGGCCAATGCCTGTCATGGTTCCCAGAATCAGAGCCACGATGACCTGGCCCCGGAAAAAGGTGATCATGTGTTTGTTAATTTCACTGATGATGATGACAATTTCATCCCGGAGCCAGGAGCGTTGTATGGGGATATAATCGTGCCAGGAAGATTCGATGGAAGGTTGGTCGCGCAGGAAATAAAAGACGTAAAGCGGGATGAAGACCAATCCCAAGAGGAATCCCAAGGTGCTGAAAAAACTGCCAACGCCGGACCAAACCCAGGAGGCAATCCGGGCGTTGTATTTGGGAAGCTCGAGCTGGATTTGGGCCTCCACCTCTGTAAATCGGTCCTTCATGTCCGGATGTGCTTCCAGCCAGGAATGACTTTTTTCAAGGAGGCTTCCCTTGATCCTGGGAAGATCCTCGACCAGGCCGGCGGCTTCGGAATAAAGTTGGGGCACGGCGATGGCCCCAAAAATGGAGAGAAGCAGGGAGCTGCTGATAAAAAGTAAAACAATGGCCCGCGTGCGTTTCATGCCGCGTGATTGCAAAAAGCTGATGATGGGATCGAGCAGGTAGGCGATGACACCCGCAATGGCCAGGGGAACAAGAACGGCCTTCAGGAAAAGAGCCGCTTGGATCAGTAGATAAAAAATACCGATTCCCAGGGTGACGATAAACAGCAGGCTAAGAGCGGCAAGGGCCTGCCAGATGATTTTTTCCTGGGCGGGGGTTGAACCGTTCATAGGGTGTTAGGAGTTGTTTGGTTATTGAGAGGTGAAGCTTTAAGGTCGATGACGAAATCGATGCGGCGATTGGCGGCCCGGCCGGCTTCCGTCTCGTTTGGCTCCACTGGGGAGGTGTCGGCCCTTCCCACGGCCTGCAGGCGGTTGGGGTCGATTCCGTTTTCGGTAAGAGAAACTATAGCGGAGCTGGCACGGGCGGAGGAGAGATCCCAATTACTGGGAAACTTGCTCTTGAGAGCCTGGCCGATGGGTTCGTTGTCAGTGTGGCCCTCGACTTTGACGCCGAGGCCCTTCAGTTCGGATTCCAAAAGTTGGGCCACGGCTTTCAGGACGGCTGAGCCTTTGTCGCTGAACGAGGCCCGGCCGGAAGCGAAGAGGACATTGTTGGTCAGGCGCAGGGTGAGCACGTCGCCCTTAAGGAAAACGCTGCCCTGCCCGGCACTGAGCAGAGTTTCCACTTTTTGCTGGGCGGCTTTGAGCAGCTCCTGATCTTTTTTCTCGGCTTCCAAACGCAGGCGGGCCTGTTCTTCGAGTTGCACACGCACACGCCCGGCGTCGGCCAGTTGTTCTTCTTTGGATTTGAGGCGGCCGGCATTTTCGGTGATGTCCTCTTTCAAGCGTTTGATCTGGCCCAGAAGACGATCGTTTTTTTCATTGAGAAGACGTATCTCTTCTTCGAGGAGTCCGTTTTGGTGTTTGGCGGTGTTCGAGCTAAAAAGAAAAAGGAAGGCCAGAACAACAGCGATCAGGCAGAGAAGCAGGGCGCCGCCAATGGCGATAAGCGTCTTCTCATGGCGACTCCAGGGTTTTGGCATATGAATTTTTAACCATGAATGGACGCGAATGCACACGAATATTATTGGAGGAAGAAATTTAGCCTATTTACTTCCCTTAGAATCGGTTATAGGTCAAACAGCTTTAGCCAACAGAATGACACAGGTTTAGGATGACCATGGATCGGATATTTCACTTTATTTTGTTTTTATTCATGACTTCTTTAGCCGTTGCTGCCATGGAACCAAAAATTGTGGATGTTCCCCAGGAGCGGGTGACAGGGGCTTCTGCTTCGGGGCCATTGACTGTGGCGGCCTGGAATCTGCAATGGTTTCCGGGGCAACGCTCCAAGGAAGCAAGCGCCGCTTCCGAGCTTAAACAGACCAAGGCAATCCGGAAAATCCTTCGAAAAGAGCAGCCGACCATTTTTTTTGCTTCCGAAGTCAGAAGTTTGGAAGAATTGAAGAAATTGAATCCCGGCCCGGCTTCATTTGCCTGCACGCAGATCCCGCGCACGGAGGAAGAAGGACTTGGCATGTACAATCAGGGACTGGCTTTGGTCAGCCGTATTCCCTGGGAAAAAGTCTGGGCTTTGGATTTCAGCGGCCTTCCTCCGGGTCCGGATCGCCCCTATCGCGGGATTCTCGGGGCGCAGTTCAAGCTTTCCGACGGAAAAGTTCTGTATCTTTACGGCGTTCATTTGAAAAGTAACCGGGGGAATGCCGAAACCGTCCGCATGCGGCGGGAGCGGGCCATGGATTACCTCCGTTGGGATTGGAAACGGCTGGGTCTGGATCCGCAGAAAGACCGGATTCTGCTGGTGGGGGATTTTAACACCTCCCTGAATTTGGCTCTTTATCAAAAAGAGCAGACGTTGCGTTCGTTGTTGAAGCAGGGGTTTGTCGATGCCACGGAAGGGATGCCATCCCATCAGCGCATGACTCTTCCGGCCAGTAAAGACGGTCGTTATCCTCCAGCGGACTTTGACCAGATTTTATTGTCCCCCGCACTGGCGGCGACGATGAAAAAAGGCAAGCCTTGGGCAGCGGTGGTTCCAGTGCCATCCGCCGCCAGTGATCATTACCTGATGAAGATCGAATTTCCCTGAGTCTTGAATAATGGCTGCCTGGTGTTTGAGTGAAATGCCATCTTCGGAATGCCGTTTCATAAAAAAACTCTCTTATACCTAATCCTACAGACTGAGCGACAGGAATGGTTCTGAGCTGGAGCCATGCAGAGTTCTGCCTGCGACACACAGGAAAATTCGCGAAATAAAGAGAGATCCCTTGCGACGAAGGCCTCTAGGCAGGCTCACTGAAAGTGACGCCGATTACCAATGATTTTTTCAACTCCCTGCGTCGCATTTTCGCGTCTTTTCGCGTGTCGGCGGACAATCAACTGCACTAATGCGGAAATGCTTTAAGGCGTTAGTCCGTAGATATCCAGGAGCTGCAGGAATTCAGGGAGAGAACAAGTGGGTTTTCCCTGGAAATCGGCGATGGCGAGGACTTCGATCGTGGCCTCCCGCCTGCGGTTAAGAATAAGTTGGGGCAGGAGTTGATGTTGAAGGGAGTAGCCCGAGGCTAGTGACGGCGTGGCTGGGCGTTCCTCAATCCAGGCCATCCAATAAAGGTTGATGCGTTGACTGCCCCGTTCGAAAACATAGCCGAGAGCACGGGCTGGTCTTCCCTGAATGATGGTGTCAAAACTGGATGGCGGGCCGGAAGTGGTCCATCCGCCGCCGGGAAGGCAGACTTCCGGGCGGTGGGAGAGGCTGAAGCCATTATCAGATAACCAGAGGAGGTGATAGCCGAGAAGGTGGGAGTGTTGGGGAGATGCGGGACGGAGGAAGACCGCCCGATCCGCCTGCAGGATTTCCGAAGACGGAGGGGGAACCGGCATAAAGGATGTACCTTCGCGGAAATCCGATTCTCGAAGGTGATCGGGTGTTGAGGGAGGCGCGCTGACATACCAAAGTTGTGCGAGGAGGAGAACGGTCAGGGTAGCAAGGGTGAGTGGTCCGGCTGTTTTTTTGAGGCGCATTCCAAGTGGGCTGTTTGGCTTGGGCGGGATCACGGGCTTGGATTCGGGGGATGGCACGGGGGTGCGCCATCGAAAAGATACTGCAAACAAGGTGGCGCAAAGTATCACAAGGGCAGTCCCTGCGGCGGCGTCATGCCAGAGTTGGAGAAACGAAGGGCCCTGGAGGGAAATGCCTGCCGCCAGGAAGGTGCTTCGGCCGATATTCAGAACGACTGCACCGGTGATGGCAATGACTATGAGGGCCAGATGTTTCCGGAAGGGAAGCCAGTGCCAGGCGCCTACGGCCAAGGCAAAAGCCAAACCGGTGTGGAGAGAACGTATTCCGCTGCAGGCATCTTCTACGCCGAGAGTGCCACCCTCGATCTCGATGATACGGCCCCTGACCTGGCAGGCGAACCCAGCGAGATGGAGGATTTCGCCCGTGCACCAGGCGATCCAAGTGCCGAGGGTTTGGCTGAGGGGGACCTCGAGAGCAGCGGGCCATGGCACACAAAGAGACATGAAGATAATGGGAAAGCTGACCGCTTTTAGGCCGGCAAATCCTGCAAGGCGGAAAGCGGTTCCGAAGGAGGAGGCAGCAGCGAGCGCGTAAATCAACCAGATGGGCAGACGCCAGGGCGTGGGAGCAAGGCGGACCAGTTCAAGGAAGAAAATGGGGGGAAGAATCAGCCAAGGGAGCAGGCTAGGGATCAGGTTGGAGTATTGTCGAAGGGGTGGATCGGGAAGGAGCTGCCATCTTTGGTAGAGAAAAAAAGCTGCCAGCAAGGGAATGAAAAAACCGTGTCCGTAGTCTGCGTTGCTCCACCATGTGGAGAGGCAGGCCGCACTAAGCCATAGCCAAAGAATAAATATCCAGGCGGTTTCCTCAGGTCGATGAACCCGCTGATTATGAGACATCAGGGCTGGGTTGGGGGATATTTTTTCTAGAGCGAAGCCGTTGAATGAACAGCCCCAGAGCAAAGCAGGCGGAAAGGAGGGCCATGGGCCAGAAGGACGTTGCCTCTGGAACAATAAGCAACTCAGTGTCCGGTATCGAGACATCGGAAAAGCGTATTTCGTCAAGTGTTCCTGTGTTATTGAGGGGGTTTCCGTCCATGCGGTAACCGATATGCACCCCAGGTGTGGGATTTCCTGCACCATACCATAGACGGCGGTTGTCGATGCCATTGATGCTGGCCGCCACAGCTCCGTCAATGATCAGTTCTCCGACGCCGGTGCTGTTGTTGTATCGGAAGGCGATATAGTGCCAGACACCGTCATTGATGGCGACCCCGCTGGTTAGGGTGACTAGGGTGGGGTTGCTGCCGTCGTTTTGGGAGACCCAGTAATCCACGCGGACGTTTTGGGGTTCCACAATGCGGAAGCCGTTGTCGATGTTACCGGTCTCGCCGGATTGTTCGGGGTCGAGGGTGCGGGCGACCATTCCTGCTTCACTTTCTGTGGTGCGAGCCCAGAATTCCACCGTGATGGAGTTGCTGTTAAGTGTGCTGGAATAGGCGGCGGATCCGAAGATACCATCCTGACCAGCGCCATTAACAAAGGAGCGAATACTTCCGGTGTTAGGATCACCGGTGACGGGAACAAAATCGGCGAACAGGTCCGGGGCATTGGTGCCGAGGGTGGCATTGGCCGAAACCATGGACGGTTCCCCGCCGATTTCGTTTGGGTTGATCAAGCCGGCTGCAGAAGGATCGGTGTCGCTACCGGCCTCAAAGCGCCACCAGCTGGTGGTAGCGGCGTGTGCAGGACTGATGGCGCCTGCCAGTAGAAGAGCCAGGAGTAAAACCCGCCACTTAAGCAGTGAACTTTGACTCTGAGGATGAAGGGAGGAATTCAATTGTAGTACAATTATACAATAAAATAGGTGTAAAGTC
>Ga0163146_10002345_pt1 | contig 25778 bp, 20 predicted proteins | sample OliLakLV19MP7G1_FD_148648 | JGI IMG/M metagenome (GOLD analysis project Ga0163146, IMG submission 148648) | Freshwater microbial mat bacterial communities from Lake Vanda, McMurdo Dry Valleys, Antarctica - Oligotrophic Lake LV.19.MP7.G1 | ecosystem: Environmental > Aquatic > Freshwater > Lake >...
AAGCGAGGGGGCGGGCCGGGGAACCGGCGTCAGGTGGACCAGCTTGGGCCGGGCCGTGACCGATCGCGCGCCCGCCGCCGTCGCCTGTGCGGAAGGAGTTCTCGGCACGTCGCGCCCGCGGTGCTTCGCGATCTTGCAGGCTGGTCCGATACTGTGTGTGCGCGACGCCGTTCGTGCGCCGATCGTCCGTGATTTTGGTACCCAGGACCGTGAAACATGATCAACGCCATCGTCCGCGTATCGTTCCAATCTGACCCGGAGGCCAATCAGCTCGCGAGCGAGACCCTTACTGGGCACCGAATGGCCACGACCAGCCTCCCGTTTACGAAGCTGTTGAACACAGCGGTCTATCATTGCCAAGCCGGGTCCGACCATGCGGTTCTAAGCGCGGTCGCTGCGCTCCTCACGCGCTTACGCAACGAGAAGGCCGATGTCGTCGACTACGTCTCGATCACGCTCGTTCGACTGCCCGACCCTAGTCCGTAGGGAGATGTAGGACAGCGCCCGGAGTCGACCCGCGGGCGACATGGTGGTCAGGATCGGGAAGGGGCGCGAAGTGCGCGAGCTGAAGCGTGACGGGCGGAAGGCGAAGAGGGGCAGGCCGTGCTCTGCACGGCGCGCTAGCATGCAGCCCTCCCGACCTCCTTTTGCGTCGCAATGCTCGCACCCATCCCGCATCCGAACTCGACGGCCACGCTTCTTCCCGAACGCGCGCCCGGGATCGGCGAACTCGTCTTCGTCCGATCCCGGCGCTGGCTGGTCGAGGACGTCGTCCCTGACCCGTCGGAGGGCGGCTCGCCGCTCGTCCGCCTCGCCTGCGCCGAGGACGACTCGCAGGGGGAGAAGCTCGACGTCTTCTGGAAGCACGAGCCGGACCGCCGGCTGCTCGAAGCCGAGGCGTGGGGCGACCTCGCCGCCCGCGGCTTCGACGCGCCCGGCACGTTCGCCGCGTTCCTGCACACCCTGCGCTGGAACTGCGTGACCGCGACGGATCCGAACCTCTTCCAGTCGCCCTTCCGCGCCGGGATCAAGATCGACGCCTACCAGATGGAGCCGTTGCGCAAGGCGCTGCGGCTCCCGCGCGTCAACTTGTTCATCGCGGACGACACGGGCCTCGGCAAGACGATCGAGGCCGGGCTGATCGCGCGCGAGCTGCTCCTGCGGCGCAAGGCCAAGTCGATCGTCGTCGCGGCGCCGCCGTCCGTCCTCGAGCAGTGGCGCGGCGAACTCGAGGAACGCTTCGGACTCCTGTTCGAGATCCTCGACCGCGCCTACGTGGCACGCGTCCGTCGCGAGCGCGGGTTTGGCGTCAATCCCTGGCGCACGCACAGCCGGTTCCTCGTGTCGCACCACTTGCTCGGCGACGCGGCGTACGCCGATCCGTTGCGCGAATGGCTCGGGCCGCTGCTGCCGGGAAGCCTCCTTATCCTCGACGAAGCGCACCACGCCGCGCCCGCGAGCGCCGGAAAGTACGGCATCGAGTCTGGCTTCACGAAAGCGATCCGCGACCTCGCCGGCCGGTTCGAGCACCGCTTGTTCCTGTCGGCGACGCCGCACAACGGTCACTCGAACAGCTTCTCGACGCTGCTCGAGTTGCTCGACCCGTACCGGTTCACGCGCGGAGTGAAGCTGCGTCCGAAGGCGCTCGAGGAGATCCTCGTCCGGCGTCTCAAGGAAGACATCCGCGAGATCCAGGGAGGGTTCCCGAAGCGCCGGATCGTGCGTGTCGCGCTCGACGGACTTCCTGCGGACGCGCCCGAGCTCGTTCTGTCGAGCCTGCTCGATGAGTACCGCACGGCGCGCGAGAAACGCTTCGCCGCGGCGACGAAGCGCGCGCAGGCCTCCGCGGGCTTGCTCGTGGTCGGGCTCCAACAACGTCTGCTTTCGTCGGTCGAGGCCTTCGCGCGCAGCTTGATCGTGCACCGCGCCACGGCGCTCCGGCATTGGGAGAAAGGCGGGGCGGTCGAGTACGCCGCCGACCCCATCGAGACGTCGTCGCTCTTCACGAACGCTCCGGACGCCGATGACGAGCGCGGCGACGCGACACCGGAGACGGCCGACTCCGAGGAAGCGACCGAAGTCGAATCGATCACCACCGCGACCGAGCGCGCTGTGGGGACTGGCGCCCACGCTCGTGACCTGTGGAAGTGCGAGCTGGATCTCCTCGACTCGATGCAGGAAGTCGCGCAAGCGACACGCCACCTGCCCGACGCCAAGACCCGCTACCTGATCGACTGGATCCGCGAGCATCTCTGCCCGGACCTGCCGGCCTTCGGCAAGCGTGCGCGCGGCCCCGCTCCGACGTGGCGCGAACGCCGCGTGATCGTCTTCACCGAGAACCGCGAGGGCACGAAGCGCTTCCTGAAGCAGATCCTCGAGACCGCGATCGAGGGCACGGACCAGGCCGATCGACGGATCGAGGTCATCGACGGCCTCGCCAGCGGCACGCGGCGGAAGGAGATCCAGCGCCGCTTCAACACTCCTCCCGCTCGTGATCCGCTGCGCATCCTGCTCGCCACCGACGCCGCGCGCGAAGGCCTGAACTTCCAAGCCCACTGCGCCGATCTGTTCCACTTCGACCTGCCGTGGAACCCAGGGCGCATCGAGCAGCGCAACGGCCGCATCGACCGCAAGCTGCAACCCGAGACCGAGGTGCGTTGCCACTACTTCGTCCTGCCGCAGCGCAAGGAAGACCGTGTCCTCGAGGTCCTCGTGAAGAAGACCGAGACGATCCGGAAAGACCTCGGCAGTCTCGCGAAGGTGATCGAGGACGACGTCGAGCGACGCCTCGGTCAGGGCATCCGCCACAGCGAGGCAGAGCGGCTCGCGAGCGAGATCGAGTCCGCGCAGCCTGACGCCGACAAGGCGAAGGCCAGCGCCGAGGAACTCGAATCCGCCCGCGACCGTCGCGCGGACCTCGAGCGCCAGATCGAAGGCTGCCGCACGCTGCTCGAGAAGTCGCGCGCCGCTACGGGCTTCACGACGCCGCCGTTTCGCGCAGCGCTCGACGCGTCGCTCGCGATCTTGGGCGCCGGCCCGCTGCGCGAGTCGAAGGACGAGCACGGCCATCAGGTGTTCGAGTTCCCGCCACTCGAGCGCCGTCAAGCCGCCGACCCGAGCTGGGCATCGACGCTCGACTCGCTGCGCAAGCCGCGCAAGCCCGACGAGAAGGTGGCCGACTGGCGGCGCGAAGCACCAATCCGTCCGGTCGTGTTCGAGGACGCGGGGGTGCTGACAGAGGACACCGTCCACCTGCACCTGGAACAGCGCGTCGCGCAGCGGCTCCTGTCGCGCTTCCGCTCGCAAGGCTTCGTGCACCACGACCTCTCGCGCGCGTGCCTCGCGCAATCGCGCGACTCGGTGCCGCGCGTGATCCTGCTCGGCCGTCTGTCGCTCTACGGCCGCGGCGCCGAGCGCCTGCACGAGGAGATCGTGCCGGTGACGGCCCGCTGGATCGAGCCTTCGCAGCGCAAGTCGCCGCTCGAACCGTACGCGCGCGAAGCCGAATCGAAGACGCTCGAGCTTCTCGACACTTCGCTCCAGTCGGACGGTGTGCGCGCCCTGAACGCCGCGGTCCAGTCGAAGCTGCTCGCGTCCGCCGCACGCGACATCGCGGAACTCCTGCCACGCCTCGAACCGCGCGCCGCGGAGTGGGCGGACGCCGCGACCAAGCTTCTGACGGATCGCGGCGCGCGCGAGGCCGTCAGCCTGCGCGACACGCTGACGCAGCAGCGCGAGCGCGTGAAGGTCGAACTCGCCCGCGTCGACGGCAACCCGATCGAGCAATTGACGCTCGGCTTTGAAGCGGACGCGAAGCGCCAGCTCGAAGCCGACGTGCGCTCGTGGCGGACGCGTCTCGCGCAGTTCGACCGCGACCTCGCCGTCGAGCCCGACCGGATCCGCGAGTTCTACGCCGTGCAAGCGCGGCGGATCGAGCCCGTCGGTCTCGTGTACCTCTGGCCGGAGAGCAACTGAGCGGATGGCGAAGCTCGACCCGGCGATCCTCGCGCACCTCGAGTGGCTCGGCTTCGTTCGACCGACGGGCCTCGTCGTGTCCGCACCCGCGCTGGTGAAGGCCGGCGCGATCCTCGACATGCGCGACGCCGAGGGCCAGCGCGTTCTGCGCGGGGCACTCAGCCCGCGTGCGAAGGACGCCGCCGGTGCCGACGTCGTCCACGACCGCGCCGCGTCCGAGGTCGATCCCGACCCGCGGATCAACGACTTTCGCGCGTTCGCGAGCGCCGCGCTCGGATGGAGCTTCTCGGATCGCTTCTACGCCGGGACAGGCACAGTCCCGATCCCGTCCGAGCTCGAAATGGCGCTGCCCGACGCGGGCCTGACGCTGAGGCCAGACTTCGCTGTGCGCGAGCGCGAGCCCCAGTCCGGCGCTTCGCCTTGGCAGCTCCTCGTGCGCGTCGAGGACGGCGACGCGAAGTTCGACGACCCGACCCGTGCGGGCACCGGGCTCGAACTGTCGGCGCACTCGCGCATGGAGCGACTGCTGCGCCACACCGGCGTCTCCGCCGGGCTGGTCGTCGGCCCGCGCTCGTTGCGGCTCGTGTCCGCGCCGCGCGGTGAGTCCTCGGGTTGGATCGACTTCTGCCTCGCCGACATGGTGCAGACGGCCGGCCGCCCCATCGCGACGGCGCTGCGGATGCTGCTCAACGAGCCGCGCCTCCTGTCGCTGCCCGCGCACCAGCGGCTCGCCGCGCTCCTCTCCGATAGCCGCAAGTTTCAGAACGAGGTCTCCGAGAAGCTCAGCATCCAGGTCCTGCACGCGCTGTACGAACTCGTGCGCGGGATGCAGGCGGCGCACGATGCGTCGAAGGGCCAGCTCCTGCGCGACGTGCTGCGCGAAGACCCCGACGAGGTTTATCGCGCGCTCCTGACGGTGATCCTGCGGCTCGTGTTCCTGCTGTACGCCGAAGAGCGAGACATGATGCCCGCGAGCGGCACGTTCCAGCGCTCGTACTCGTTGGCCGGATTGTTCGCGCGTCTGCGCGAAGACGTGGCGCTGCATCCCGACACGATGGACCAGCGCTACGGCGCGTGGGCACAGCTCCTCGCAGTGTTCCGGATGGTGCACGATGGCGCGGACGCGCCCGACGTGCACCTGCCGCCGCGGCACGGCGTGCTGTTCGACCCCGACCGCTACCGCTTCCTCGAGGGACGAGCGGGTGGAGGCGCGCGTCAGACGCACGAGCGCATCGACGTACCACTAGTCTCGGACGGACACGTCTACCGCGCGCTCGAGAAGCTGTTCGTGCTCGACGGCGAGCGCATCTCGTATCGCGCGCTCGACGTCGAGCAGATCGGATCCGTCTACGAGACGATGATGGGCTTCCGGCTCGAGACCGCGCCCGGGCGTTCGATCGCGATCAAGGCGCAGAAGAAGCATGGCGCGCCAACGACGGTCGATCTCGATGCGCTGCTTGCCACATCCGGCGAGGCGCGCGCCAAGCAGATCGAGAATGTTGCGGCTCGCAAGCTGACTGACAAGGTCAAGAAGACGCTCGCGCAGGCTGCGAACCTTGCCGACCTGCACGCGGCGCTGCTGCCTGTCGTCGATTTTGCCGCGACGCCCGATTTGGTGTCTGCGGGTGCTCTCGTCCTTCAACCGAGCGAGGAACGGCGCCGCTCCAGCTCGCACTACACGCCGCGCGCGCTGACACAGCCGATCGTCAAGACGACGCTCGATCCGATCCTCGCGCGTCCCGGAAGCGACGGTCGCCCACCGCGTCCAGATCAGATCCTCGATCTCAAAGTCTGCGACCCGGCGATGGGCTCGGGTGCGTTTTTGGTCGAAGTGTGTCGCTACCTGGGTGACGCATTGATCGAGTCGTGGCGCGTGCACGGCGGGCGCCCGCCGATCCCGTTGGACGAGGACGAGATCGTGTTCGCCCGGCGACTCGTCGCGCAGCGTTGCCTGTACGGCGTCGATCGCAACCCGGTGGCGGTGGATCTCGCGAAACTGTCCTTGTGGCTCGTGACGCTCGCGAAGGACCACGCGCTGACGTTCGTCGACCATGCGCTGCGGCATGGCGATTCGCTTGTGGGGCTGTCGCGCCAGCAGATCGAGGTGTTCCACTGGGACACAAAGATCGTGTGGGAGAGCCCGTTCCGCGCGCGGATGCGCGAAGCGCTCGGGAGGGTTTCCGCTCTTCGCCGGCAGATCCGCGAGGCGGACGAGAGGGTCGGTGATTGGGAGTTGCGCGATCTGTGGGACGAGGCGCAGACAGAACTCGGGCGCGTGCGGCTCTTTGGTGACCTCGCGATTGCTGCGTATTTCGAAGCGGAGAAGCCGAAAGAGCGCGAGCGTGTTCGCGCGGAGTACGTCAAAGCGATCGTCGCGGGCACGGCGGACACGTATCGAGGCTGGCTGGAGGAGCGTCGGAACGCCGAGCCGCCGCTCGCCCCTTTTCACTGGGAGATCGAGTTCCCAGAGGTATTCGAGCGGGTCGAGCCAGGGTTCGATGCTTTTGTTGGCAACCCTCCATTTATGGGGGGTGTTGGAATCTCGCGGGATCTTGGCATGAGGTACTTCAAGTATCTCACAGGCGCGTTCCCTCCTGCGGGGCATCAGTGCGACCTTGCAGGGTACTTTTTTCGGCGTGCGTATGATCTCCTTCGTGTAGGCGGCACATTCGGGCTTATTGCGACCAATACGATTGCTCAAGGTGACACTCGCGAGGGAAGTCTAAAGACGATCCTCGCGCAGTCCGGTCAAATATTCTCCGCCACAAAGCGACTGAAATGGCCAGGACTTGCCGCTGTTGTGGTCAGCGTCGTCCACATCGCAAAGGCTCTCAGCAGAGGTGAGGTTCGCCTCGACGGAGTTTCGGTGCCTCGTGTGAGTGCCTATCTGATTGCTGGCGGAATGGATGACTCACCGTCAGCGCTCCTAGGGAATCCTCTTTATACCCAGGGTTCCGCTATCGCTGGCCAGGGTTTTGTGTTCGACGACCATGATCCCAAGGCGTCCTCACTCGATGTTATGCAGGAGATACTGCGTAGAAATCCTAGCACAGGCGGTCGTATTCTGCCATATATCGGCGGCGAGGAGCTCAACCAACATCCGAAGCTAGCGCACTCTCGATACGTAATCTATTTGAGCGATCTAAAGACTGAGAGTGAGCTTCAGTCGTGGCCGGAGCTGCTAGAGATCATTCAGGTGAAGGTCAGGCCTGAACGGAAACTTCTTGGCGCCAATCCCAACAACCGTCCGCTCAAGAAAAGGTGGTGGGCGTATCACGCCCACCGACCTGAGTTCTATGCGGCGGCAAGCGCGCTAGATCGCGTGCTTGCGATCAATTGCGGTGCGACTCCCCATATGGCATTCGCCTTTCTTCCGACGGGGATGGTCTATTCAAAGACGCTGGCGGTGTTTCTGCTGCAATCAGACGCGGCATTCAGCGCGCTTCAGTCTCGACCGCACGAGGTTTGGGCGCGCTTCTTCGGCTCGTCGCTGGAGGATCGACTGCGCTACACGCCCTCCGACTGCTTCGAGACCTTCCCGTTCCCGGAAGGCTGGGAGACCGACCCCGCGCTCGAAGCCGTCGGCCGCGCCTACCACGAGTTCCGCGCCGCGCTCCTCATCCGGAACGACGAAGGCCTGACGCAGACCTACAACCGATTCCACGACCGCGATCACGACGGCCTCGGTGTCGCCGGCCGCGCCCCCGCGGACGTCGTGCGCGACATCGAGCAACTCCGCGCGCTGCACGCCGCGATGGACCGCGCCGTGCTCGCCGCCTACGGCTGGACCGACATCCCGACCGACTGCGAGTTCCTCCTCGACTACAAGATCGACGAGGAGGAATGGGGCACCAAGAAGAAGCCCTGGCGCTACCGCTGGCCCGACGACGTGCAAGCCGAAGTGCTCGCCCGCCTGCTCGAGCTGAACGCCCAACGCGCCCGCGCCGAAGCCCTCGCCGGCCCCGATTCGCTCCTGCCGCGAGGGACCCGCGGGGCCCGGGCACCGAAGCGGCCCGCCGGCCCCGCTCCGGATCTGTTCACCTGACCCAGAGCCACGCATGTCTTGTAACCGTCACGTCACGCACGCAGCAGGGACTCCCGGACCGAGCTCCGCAGTTTGACTGCTGACCGCAGCCGCGAGATCTACGCGCGCAGCTTCCCGACGAGTTGCTCGAGCACGTAGCTCCGCCGATCCGCGACGAGCGCGCCGTAGCGCGTCTGCCATTCGCGCGGCGTGAGCGTCTTCGGATCCTCGCCCTCTGCCAGTCGCAGCATCACATCGTGGATGTAGACCTTCGGGTCGATCCCGCGCGCCTTGCACGTCGCGATGAGGCTGTAGAAGATCGCGCCCGTCTGCCCGCCGCGCTCGTTGCCGAAAAACATCCAATTCTTGCGGCCCACAGCAACGGGACGCAGCGCGCGCTCCGAGCGGTTGTTGTCCAATTCGAGACGACCGTCCTCGAGGAAGCGATTCAGCGCTTCCCACTGACCGAGCGTGTAGCTGATCGCCTTGCCAAGTCCGCTCTGCGGCAGCACCTGCGTCTGCCGCACGTCGAGCCATTCCTTGAATGCTGCGAGGATCGCGGGTGCACGTTCATGCCGCAGCGCATGCAGCTCGTCGAAGCCGAGCTTCTGCTCGTCCGCCGTTTTCTTGATCGCATACAGCTGCGCGATCCAATCGATCGCCTCCTGCGCGAGCACAGGATCCTTGTCGAGCGACTCGTCGAATTTGCGCCGTGCGTGCGCCCAACACGCGACATGCCTCACGCGCGCTGGATCCAGCGCGGCCGGATAGACGCCGTATCCGTCGGCGTGCAGCCAGCCGACGAAGTCTTTCAGCACGCGCGTCGGTGAATCCCGTCCGCGCGATTCGTTGTAGTCGAAGTAGCAGTCGCCATCGCCATTCGCGAAGAGCCACATCCACACGCTGCGCGTCGGACCGGCCTTCGATTGCTGCACTTTCGCGCTGGTTTCGTCGGCGAAGGCGACGTCGCCCTGCACGATCTCGACGCGCAGCGCCTCGTGCACGGGCGCGAAGAGTTCGGCCAACTGAATCGTCGAGCGGCACAGCACCGTGCGCGAGAGCGCGAGCCCTTCGGCCGCGTACTTCTGCTCGAGGCGGTTGTAGGGCATGTGGTAGCCGAAGCGTTCGACCACCAGACTCGCGAGCCAGTTCGAGCCTAGGAGGCCCTTCTCGATCACGCGCGTCGGGCCGGGCGCTGTCAGCACCTGCATCTGGCAGGTGCGGCAGCAGTACTTCGTGCGCGCGATCTCGTGCACGACGGCGACCTCGATGCGTTCGAGTTCCTTCGTGAGCTCGACGCCCATCGGCTGCATGGGCTGGTTGCAGCACATGCGGTCCGTCTCGGGCACTTCGATCGTCGTGCGCACGCGCGGCAAATGCGCGGGGAACTCGCTGCGTCGATGGCCGCGCGCGGCGCGTGGCTGGTCTTCTTTCGGCGCTTCGATCGTGACGGCGCCGTTGGCCCCGTACTTGTCGGCGATGCGCTGCGCAGCGTCGAGCAAGTCGGCGAAGGGCAGCCAGACTTGGCCCGGTGCGCACGCAGGTTCCGGCCGACGTTTCTCGGTGCGAGGACCGAAGAGCATCTTGGCCCAGACGGAGAGCTTGTGCTCGAGCGCGCTGATCTTCTGATCGCGCTCCGCGACGCGCGCGCGTTCTGCGAGCAGCAACGCCTTCAGAGATTCGACGTCATCGATCCGTTCTTCGCGCGCCATCGTCACGCGATTCAATACGCACGTCGCGCACGGAGTATCGATAATACTTCGAGTTTCTCGTGTCGATTCCATCGAGCAACATCGCGAGTCGTGCGCGGTCGATCTCGAGCTTCGGCGACATGCCGTCGAGACGTTGAAACGTGCCGCGTTCGAGGCGCTTGTACAAGAGCCAGAAGCCGTTGCGATCCCACACGAGCAGCTTCACTCGGTCGCGACGTGCGTTGAAGAAGACGTAGACGTTTCCCGACAGCGCGTCTTCGCCGAACTCATCGCGCACGATGGCGTGCAGTCCGTCGAAGCCCTTGCGGAAGTCGACGCGGTCACGCGCGGCGAACACACGCACACTCGCCGGCAGACTCAGCATCGTTCGAGGGCGCGGACCAAACGCACAAGCCGATCCTCGTCGACATCCGCCGGCACGACAACACGTCGGCCGCTGACCAACACGATCTCGACCCGACTCTCCACAGCAGAAGGAACATCGGGCCCGGGAACGAGTTCGACAAAACCCGTGCACGCAGGCGCAATAGGTTCGCGCTGAAGCGCGCTTTGGCGCAGCTTCCACGCCCAAAAGGCCAGCGTCCCCGCGGGCACTCCGCTCTCCCGTGCGAGCGTCTTGAACGTCAGGCCAAGGCGCTCACGCCGGCCGAGCAACTGCTCCATCTCTTCGCGTCGATTCATGCACGCGATCGTCGCGTTCTGGTCCAAGGTGTCCAGGCGGGCGTGGCGTGACAGTTACCATGTCTTGGTCCGCTCCAACGCCCGATGGGCGCGGAGCCGGCGCCTTCATCCTGTGTTCGTAACGCTGGTTGTCGGTCAGCTACGGTCCTACCCTCAGCAGGCATGACACCAGTTCGAGGGGTCGATTCGGCCGAGGGAGCGACGCCAGACCTCGTCTGGCCACCGTCATTGATCGACCGTCCGAGAGTTCCACGGCTTGTCTATCTCGACCTCAACCATTGGATCGGTCTGGCCAAGGCCGCCGTCGGCCATCCGGATGGTCGGCAGTACGTTGGTGTTCTCGAGGCTTGCCGCGAGGGTCGGCGCGGCGGTCGAGTGTTGTTTCCTCTGTCCGGTGCTCACTACTTCGAGCTGTACAAGAATCGCCAGTCCCGACAGCGGGTCGCACTTGCCGGTGTGATGCGGGAGCTGTCTGGGTTCAGCACCCTGATCAGCCGTGTGCTCGTGTGGCAGCTTGAACTGGCCTCGGTGCTCGCCGGGCTCACCGGCAGACCGTCTCGTGCGGAGGTGTTGCCGTTGCTCGGTCACGGTATCGCCTGGGCCTTCGGGCTTCGTGGTCTGCGCATCATGCATGATGAAGAAGATGTGACCGAGACCTTTCGCACCGCTCATCCGCAGAAATATGCCGACGCCATCAGCGCGGTGGAGTGGAGCCTTCTCACTGGCCCGACCGAGAGTGACCTCGTGTCGCTGAATGCGGTGGGCTGGGACCCACTTGCCGCGATTCACGTCGCGGAGAAGCGGGCTCAGCAAGAGCGTGAGCAGGCGCTGCGTTTCGATCAGAACGACAGATGGCGACGTGGGAGACTGCGAGATGCGATTATTGCGCGCGAGCTAAGTCTTGAATGGATCGAGCAGCTCAATGGGGTCTTGACTTCACACGGGCTGCGAATCACCGACGTCATGACTGATCGTGACGGGGCTCGACGACTGGTTCGGGCAATGCCAAGTAATGAGGTCGCGATCGAGCTGAAGACCGCTGCGCATCGGAATCCGCAGCACAACTGGACAGCGAATGACATCACTGACATTGATGCCATGGCATTGGCTGTTCCGTACTGCGACGTTGTCGTGACCGAGAAGCACGCCTGGAACGCGCTGCGCGCTGCGCATCTTGATCGCCGGATGAACACCGTGATTCTGAGGCGCTTGGAAGAACTGCCTGAACATCTCGCGTGTTGACGGTGCGTGTAGGGGATGGGTCTGAGCCATCTGTCTTCGATGATGCTCGGAGTTCCGCCCGTAGGGAGGTGAACCTTGGCGTATACCCATCTGCGAGCCGCGAGCAGTCCCAATCGCTGGACCGTTCGCTACGGGGTGTATAGGAAGCAACGAGATGATCGATTGGATTGATGGCGATCTCTTCGCTGACCCGGCCGACGCGCTGGTGAACCCCGTGAACTGCGTCGGCGTGATGGGCCGCGGCTTGGCGCTCGAGTTCCGTCGCGCCTCCCCCGCCATGGAGCGCGCGTACGCCGACGCCTGTCGACGCGGCCGCGTGCAGCCCGGTCGCATGTTCGTCTTCGAGACCGGCCTCCTGGTGCCGCCGCGGCTCGTGGTGAACTTTCCGACGAAGCGTCACTGGCGCGACCTCGCGCGCATCGAGGACATCGCGCTCGGGCTCGAAGCGCTGGTCCAGGAGATCGAGGGGCGCGCGATCCGCTCGATCGCAGTGCCGGCGCTGGGCGCGGGTTTGGGCGGACTGTCCTGGGACATCGTCCGTCCCCGGATCGAGGACACACTTGGCCGACTCGACGCTGTTCGGGTACGAGTGTACTTGCCGCGGGCAGGCCCGACCTCATCGAGAGGACCGTAACGACGCGCGCAAGCCAGCGTCCTCGGCGGGTGAAGGTTCGGGGTATCGACCGCGACGTTTTGGCGAGGGGGCAGGCGCCAGCGGACGTGGCCTCGTACCTCTCGATCAGCCGAGGTCCAAACTCTCGATCGGCCGCTCGATGACTGCCTGGGAGGCCCTGGCGCGGGGATTGGTGCAGGGGCTCGCGCCGGCCGTCGAAGCCGAGAGGGGGCCCGGTCGGCGGCTGGCTGGGCCGCCGACGACATCTCTGGCCGAGATCGAACCGGGGCTCGACCTTGCGCTCACTGCGAGCCGATCGGCTATAAACGAACCGGTAAACCAGATCAGGCACGTGTCGACCACTACGAACACCACCGGCAAGATCATCCAGCTCGACGTCCAGAACGTCGGCGGCCACGTGACCGTCACCCCCGACAACGGCGACCGGTTCTCGCTCCGCGTCGGCGAGGCGATCTCGGCGTGCCTCAGGCTCAAGGCCGACGAGCAGGCCCAGGAGCGCTTCCGTCTGCTGATCAAGCGTCTCGGCACATGGGTCCTCGAGCATGCGAGCGAGGTCCGTGACGCCTACGTCACGACTCGCGACGGTGCGCTGTGCTTCCTCGTCGTTCACAGCGTGCCGGCGTACAACGAAGCGTTCCAAGACGCGCTAGCGGATCTCGACATCGAGCTCGCGCGTGATCCGGACATTCGCTTCCCCATCGAGGTGATGTCGGTCCCGCCGATCTCCGAGAAGTCGATGCAGTCGTTCCTTTCTCCTGAGCTCCAACTGCGGTTCGGTGGCCAGCGCAAGTGACCACATCGCGCTCGCGAATCGCAACCAGGAAGCGTTGAGCTACCTCCTGGTTGAGCACGCGCGCTTTCCAGAGTGGATCACCACGATCGCCTTCTACAAGGCGCTGCATGTGGTTGATGCGATGCTCGAGGAGGACGAGGCGCCGATGCCCAACGATCACAAGCGACGGGCGGCGATCCTCAAGAGCGATCCACGCTACGACAACGTCTACAGGCACTACCACGTCCTCTCGAACGCGTCCTCGATCGCGCGCTACCTGAGCGATCTCAGGCACACGGAGTTCCGGTCCTTCGCGGACTTCCTCAAGGCTGACCAGGTGCCCGCGACGATCGTGCGCCACCGGCTGCATCAGTTGGAGGAATCGGCGATCAAGCTGATGCCCAAGAACTCCAAGGCCTTGGTTCGCGCGCACGCGGCGGCGCACTGAAGAACGATTCAGTTCGCCCCGAGAACCCTCTTGGCGGATACCCGGGGCTCTGGCGTCGCGTAAGCTGCGCGGTGTCGGCCGCGACACTCCGCTCCGACGGTTCCCATCCGACACCGTCGCCTGCCGGCCTGCAAGCCGCCGACCCCCGACGGATTGATCCCCCCAATGAGCTCGCAACTCGCGTTGGACGCTGCGGTGCCGTCGACCTCGCTCGAAGTCCGCGGCCGCCTCGTCGAGGCCCTGCGCACCGACCTCGTCGGCCCGGAGGCGGACTCCGACCTCGCTTCTGAACGTTTGCACGGCTGGATCCGGCCGTCGACCTGGTACCTGACCGGGTTCCTGATCCCGGCGAGCACCGCGCCCGATTCGGCCGAAGCGGACGACGACGACGATCTCGACGACGTTCCGCCGCCCGGCGGTTTGCAGGAGGAGTCCCAGGAGGATCGCAAGGCAGCGAAGCGCGCCTTCTTCCCGTCCTCGATGGGGCTCAGCTTCCTCGTGCCGCGAGGAGAAGACGTCCTCGACGCGACCGTGCAGTGGGGCGACTACGCGCCCGGCGAGATCGTCGGCGAAGACGACAAGACGCTCTCGGTCTGGCAGCGGACTCCGCGCGAAGTGCGCGTCGAGATCCCGCTCACGGGTGCAGTCGACCCCGTCGAGTTCGAAGTCCCCGGATCAGGCGGCCTGCGGTTGCACCTCGTCGAGCGCGCCATCGCCCATGCGGGCGGGATCCCGGCCGGGACGCGCTCGGTCTCGCTGTTCCTCGTCAACCACCGGCCGCCCGACCTGGACATTCCCGATCGCGCGTATGCGTTCCAGGCTCGAATCCAGGTGCGGAGCGGCGCGCATCCGTTCGTCCCCCGGCCGGATCTGCGCGGCGCCGACGCGCGCGAGTGGGATGAGCAGGTCGCGGATCTGCACTATGCCGACTCGCCCGAGTACGCGACCGGTCACAACGTCTCGGCCGAGTGGGAGGTCGTAGACGGCGCATGCCGCACGCTGTGCACGGCGTGGATCCCCGGTGCGGAGGTCGAGAAGACCGACACGGTGGAGCTCCCGGACGTCGAGCTGTCGATGGACGCCCTCGCATCGCTCGCTGACGCGGGGGCGACGGGCGCGGCGATGCGTCCGCTTGTCGGGCAGTACCGCACCTGGATCGAAGCGCGACGCGTCGAGGCGCGCGCGCTGCCGAAGGCGCGCCGGGAGACCGCGGAGGAACTTGTCCGCCTCGCGTCGCTCGCTGCGGACCGCATCGAACGCGGGATCGCCCTGCTCGAGCGAGATGCGGATGCGCTCGACGCCTTCCGCGTCGCGAATCGCTCGGTTGCGCAGGCCTTGCGGCAACGCCTGCGCATCGAGCGTCCGCGGTGGCGCGCGTTCCAGCTCGCGTTCGTGCTTCTCAACTTGCCGGGCATCGCGGATCCGCGGGATGCGGAACGCGAGATCGTCGATTTGCTCTTCTTCCCGACTGGCGGCGGCAAGACGGAGGCGTATCTCGGTCTCGCTGGCTTCACGCTGGTTCTGCGCCGGCTGCGCAATCCGGGCGACGGAGGGCGAGCGGGCGCGGGGGTAAGCGTGATCATGCGTTACACGCTGCGGCTCCTGACGCTCGATCAGCTCGGTCGCGCGGCGGGACTCGTGTGTGCGCTCGAACTCGAGCGCGCGGCAAAGCCGGAGCGTTACGGAGCGTGGCCGTTCGAGATCGGGTTGTGGGTCGGGAAGGCGGCGACGCCGAACGTGATGGGGCGCAAGGGCGACGGCCGCAAAGACACGGCCCGCGACAAGGTTCGTCAGTACAAGGCCGACCCGCGCGGCAAGCCGATCCCGATCCCGCTTGAGACCTGCCCGTGGTGCGGAACGCGCTTCGGACCCGACTCGTTCGCGCTCCTACCGAACGACGACTACCCGGACGAGCTCCGCATCGCCTGCCTCCGCAGCCAGTGCGAGTTCAACGGCCTTAAGACGCTGCCGATCGTCGCCGTCGACGAGCCGCTGTACCGGCGCTTGCCGGCATTCCTGATCGCGACCGTCGACAAGTTCGCAACGCTCCCGTGGGTCGGACAGTCGGGCATGCTGCTCGGCGGAGCGGAGCGGTACGACGCGGCCGGCTTCCACGGGCCGGCGGATCCGGGCCGCGGCAAGCGGCTCGCAGCGCCGCTTCCTCCGCCGGATCTCGTGATCCAGGACGAGTTGCACCTGATCTCGGGACCGCTCGGGACGATGGCGGGACTGTACGAGGCAGCGATCGAGTCGCTCTGCCTGCGCACCATCGACGGACGCACCGTGCGTCCGAAGATCGTCGCTTCGACGGCGACCGTGCGTCGAGCGCAGGATCAGATCGAGGCCCTCTTCGGCCGCGCGAGCACGCAAATCTTCCCGCCGCTCGGGACCGATCGGCACGACGCGTTCTTCGCGCGCACCGTCGCGGCGAACGTGACTTCGGCGCGGCTCTACCTCGGCATCGCGGCGCAGGGCAGGAACCCCAAGGTCGTCATGCGCCGCGTGTGGCTCGCGCTGATGGGAGCGGCTCAACGTGCCTACCGCGAGGCGGGTGGCGACGCAAACGAGTCGAACCCGGCCGATCCGTACATGACGGTGCTCGGGTACTTCAACGCGCTGCGCGAGCTCGGCGGCGCGCGACGCATCCTCGAGGAGGAAGTCCAGAACACGCTCAAGGAGTTCGGCAAGCGCAAGCGCGTCGGTGAGCGCCCCGGCCGATTCCAGGATCGCAAGTCGTTCGTCGAGGTCGTGGAGCTGACCTCGCGCGTCACGACGTCCAAGGTCGCCGACGCACGCCGTCGCCTGGACTTGCCGTTCCGCGACAAGGAACGCATCGACTGCGCGATCGCGACGAACATGATCTCGGTCGGACTCGACATCCAACGGCTCGGCCTGATGGTCGTGCTCGGTCAACCGAAGACGCACGCCGAGTACATCCAGGCGACGAGCCGAGTCGGTCGCGACGCCAAGAGGCCGGGACTCGTCGTCACTCTGTTCAACGTCCACAAGCCGCGCGACCGGTCGCACTACGAGCGCTTCCGGCACTACCACGCGAGCTTCTACCGGTCCGTCGAAGTCGGCAGCGTGACGCCCTTCTCGGCGCGCGCGCTCGATCGCGGGTTCGCCGGGGCGCTTGTTGCCCTGGCGCGGCACGCGCGGCCCGAGCTGACGCCCGCGCGCGGCGCAGAGCACATCGCGGCGGTCCGCGTCGACCTGGAACGCCGCCTCACCGAGGCGTTCCTCGCACGCGCGCGGCAGCTTCCGTTCGGGAGCGAGGACGAGCGCGAGGCCTGCTTGCGTAGCCTTCAGAATCGGATCGTCGACCTGCTCGACTCGTGGACGACGATCGTCGCGGAGTACCGGCGCGACCGCGTCGACGTCCAGTATCAGCGCTACGAAGGCGATCGGACGCCGAAGCCGCTCCTGCGCGACCTGCTCGAGACGAGCTTCGAGAGCGCGAACCACGCGAAGTTCCGCGTCAACCGCTCGCTGCGCGACGTCGAGCCCGCGGTCAATCTCCTCCTGCGGGATCTCAACGGTCAGGAAGTCAAGGAATCGTCGTGAAGCAACAAGTCCGCGGACAGGTGCGGCGTGGGCAGGTGATCACCACCTATGGTCCGGGTTCGTTGATCGATCTGCCGCGACACTCGGCGATCGTCGCGGGCCTCGACTCGTGGCCGAAGCCTGCGGATCTCGAGGAGATCGACGAGCCGCGGTTGGCACAGAAGCTCGCTTCGATGACCGGCGTGGTTGCGCCGCGTCTCTACGCGCCACCGCCGGACACGAGCGTTCCGGGCGAGGACCCGCCCTGCATCGGCGCATGGCTCTTCCCCGAGTGGTGCCTCGTGCAGGACGAGGGTCCTTACTCGGAGCGCAAGCGCTCGCGGCGGCTCGTCCACCGAGCGAAGCTCGACCACAACGGGAAGCTCGAGGGCCGTAAGGTCGTCGCGACCCGCTTCGTGCGTGCGTGCGAACGCGGTCACGTCGACGACCTCGACTGGCATGGGTTCGTCCACGGCGCGGAGTCGGAGTGCCGGCGCCAGCTCTGGCTCGACGAAGAGGGCACGAGCGGCGACCTGGGCGAGCTCGTCGTCCGTTGCGAGTGCGGCCAGCGCCGTCGGCTCTCCGAGGCGGGCGAGCGCGTCGGGAACCCGCTCGGTCCGTGCCGCGGGACACGGCCCTGGCTCGGGCGCGTCGCTCCCGAAGCCTGCGATCAGATGAGCCGGCTGCTGATCCGTACCGCGTCGAACGCGTACTTCCCGCAGGTGCTGAGCACCCTTTCTCTTCCGGACCGAGGCACTGCAGTCGACGCCGCGGTCGCCGAGTTGTGGGACGACTTGCAAGTCGTCGACGACGCTGCGGAACTCGCGACCCTCAAGAAGAAGGCGCGGATCGCGGCGCGCCTCACGTCGTTCTCCGTGGACGAGGTCCTGGCCGCGATCCTAGCGCGCAAGTCGGGTCGCGCCGACTCGCGGGAGGTCAAGCTCGTCGAGCTCGAGGCGCTGCTCGCGGCGCCCGAGGGATACGGCGACGACGTGCCCGTCGACCCTGACTTCCACGCGCGTCGCCTGCCGGATCGAGCGTGGCGCAAGTCCGCACGTTTCGACTCTGTCGAGGCTGTCATCCAGTTGCATCGCCTGCGCGAAGTGATGGCCCTCTTCGGCTTCACGCGACTCGAAGGTGTGACGCCGAGCATCCACGGCGAGTACGAACAGGATGCACGACCTGCGGCAATCGCGATCGAGCCGACCTGGTTCCCCGCCGTCGAGAACCGGGGCGAAGGCGTGTTCGTGCAGTTGCGGGCGACCGCCGTTCGAACCTGGAGCGCTCGCCCAGAGGTCCAGCGCCGAATCGAACGACTCGCCGCCGGCCATGCCCGATGGGCGTCGGACCGGAAGAACGCTCGACCCTTCCCGGGCGGACCCTACATCCTGTTGCACACGCTGTCGCACCTCCTGATCCAGTCGCTCTCGATGCGCTGTGGGTATCCCGCGAGTTCGATTCGCGAGCGCGTTTACGTCGACGCGCCGGGTGGCCGATTCGGCGTGCTGCTCTACACGGGCAGTCCGGATGCGGATGGGACGCTCGGCGGCCTCGTCCAGCAGGCGCGGTACGTCGAGGAACATCTGGCCCAGGCGCTCCGGGTCGCGGGTCTGTGCTCGAACGACCCGATCTGCGCTCAGCACGCGCCCGGTAGCAGCATGGAAGGGCGCTGGCTGCACGGCGCGGCCTGTCACGGTTGCGCGCTCGTCGCGGAGACGTCGTGCGAGATGCGCAACGACTACCTCGACCGTGCGCTCGTCGTACCGGTCCTGGGTCTGTCTGAGGCGGCGTTCTTCGCAGACGTCACCTGATGGACGGCGTGCTCGACTTGCCGCCGCACATGCTGGAGCGGCTCGCTGCCGCCCTCGAGACTGGCTCGATTGGAATCGTGCCGACCGCAGCGGCGTTGCGCTCCGTCTTAGGTGCCGAGGCGCCGATCGAACTCGTGACCCGATCGCTCGCGGAGGCCGAGCGTCTCGGTGTCTCTGCTCCGGCTGCGGGAAGGTGGATGCGGACACTAGCCAAGGCGGCGGCGCGTCAGCCGCGACCGGACCTCGTGTGGTCGGGTCCGGAGATGGGCGCCTTGCAAGCACGGCACACCGGGCGCGTGTACGACGAACTGCTCGGGTCAGCTCGACGAACAGTGTGGCTCAGCACGTACGCGTTCTTCGACGGTCCGCGTGCGTTCGAGATCCTTGGGCGACGGATGGATCAGGTTCCCGAGCTGCGCGTCACCGTGCTGCTCAACATCCAACGCAAACGGGGCGACGCGACTCCCTCCGACGACCTAGTACGCCGATTCGTCGAGCGGCTGTGGAGGACGGAATGGCCCGGTCGTTCGCGACCCCGCGTCTTCTACGATCCACGCGCGCTGGATCCCGAGGGGGGTGGCGGCGTCCTCCACGCGAAGGCTGTCGTCGTCGATGACGAAGCGGTGTTCATCACGTCGGCGAACCTGACGGAAGCCGCGCAGGAGCGGAACGTCGAGCTCGGCATCCTCGTGCGCGATCGCGCGATGGCGCTGAGCGTGTCGGCGCATTTTCAGGGCTTGATCGATCGGCGGCACCTGAGCGAATTGCCTGGAGCCTAGATCAACACCAACCCTTCAAGGACCGCGCCGCGGCCCGAGTGGATAGACTGCGCCTGTCGCCCCGGTGATGGAACGTCTGCGCGCGAGCGCGGCCGGTTCCGGGAAGCACTGAGGCGGGGATTTGGACACCAAGACGTATGTGCGACCAGCCGTGGAGTGGGCTTCGGGATCCCTTGTCTGCGTTCGATCCCGAGGATGTCGACAGCATTCGGGAGGATCTGCTTCAGGGAGATCTGATCGACGACTGGCTCTGGACGGCGGGCGTTGGCTCTACCCTGCGAAATGGGGTGTTCCATGTAACCGGGCTGGACGGTTGGGCCGGTATCAAGGCTTCGCGTGCCATTCTTCCTAATCGTGGTGATAGGCCGTTTACGTTCGAGAAGTCGCGAGTATGCCGTGGGGTGATAAGAAACGGTGTATGTCTATTTGATTTTGCAAGCCCATGCGTCGAGATTGTCGCAGGGCAGTGGGACCGGTGCGCACGGACAATCTTCTGTAGTCCGGAGAGAAACTCCGTCGACGGCCGCGATGGTCTACCGATTGTTGTGATTCACTTTGCGGAGCGAGAGAAGCTCCCTGGCCCATGGGAGTATTGGCGACGAACGGAACCGTCCATCGATGACTGCGTGCCTTATGTTGAATGCTGGCACCTTGCGCCGATGCCACTTACTGCTGCCACTGCGGTTCACGTCGTTCGACCTGAAGAACGCCGGTGGCGCTCATATTCTGCGGACAGCGTCCCCGACCGCCTCTGAAGTGGGTCGCAGACCGTTACGGCGGCAGAGAACTTGACCATAGGGGATCTACCTTGAGCGTTCGGCTGCCTATCACGGTCTATTCCTCGACGTGTCCGCATGCTCGCTGGCTGGCCTCTTCGCGTGCTTGGCATTCTGCCCTGCTGGGTGGGAATGGATGACGAATGTGACGCGTGTGCAATTGTTCGCTGCCTTGCTAGACTCCTCAAAGTTCCCGCGGCCTCCCCGTCCAAGCCCTCCCTCCAAGCCCCGGCCGCTCCTTTCAGGAGCCCTCGCTTGGACATCACCCGCGTTCCCCTAAACGCGCTTCACGCCGACCCCGCGAACGCCCGTCAGCACGGCGACCGCAACCTCGACGCCATCCGCGCGTCCCTCACGACCTTCGGCCAAGTCGAGCCTCTCGTCGTCCACAAGCCCACCCAGCGCGTGATCGGCGGCAACGGCCGCCTCAGCGCGATGAAGGCCCTGGGTTGGACTCACGCCGACGTGGTCGAACTCGATGTCTCCGAGACGCAGGCCACCGCGCTCGGCATCGCGCTGAACCGGACGGCTGAGCTGATGGAGTGGGACCTCCCGAGCCTCGGTGCGCGCCTCCAGTCATTGCCCCGTTAGACGACCCTCATAGCAGCACGCGCCGGACGACAAGTTGGCCCGACCAGATCCGGATGCTGCGCGCTCGATCGATGTGCCTGTACCGGAGCAGCGGGGGAGGGAGGGATCGAGCTGAGCGTCGTGAACCAGACGGGTGGGCGAGCAACTACGCCGCCCGCTCCACCTTGATCTGTGCGGCATGCCACTCTCCGTACGTCTGGCCATTGAGCGTGACCCACTTCTCCCGACCGTTGGTCTGAGCGCCCGTCACGACGCTCGCCGCCGCACTCGGGCTCGTGAACGCCACGTCGGACGTGAAGCGCAGCAGGCCGTCGCCCTCCGACTCGAGCTTCCCGCGCCTCATCAGGTCCGCGCGGAACATCGCGTAGGTCGCAGCCAGCGTCGGGGCTTCGTCCTTGCGTGCCCTGGATCCGGCCTTCACGACGAACGAGCCTTCGAGCTCGACCGCATGCGCTAGGGCGTTCTCCGACTTCGGGATCGTGATCGCGAACTCGGTGCCGACGAAGTTCGAGGACACGACCGGGTCGGGTTCCAAGAAGTCGAAGCCGAGTGCGGGAAGGAGAATCTCGATCTGCCTGAGGAAGTACCGCATGTCCACGGCGTCCGACTCGGGCAGCTTCTTCGGCGCCTTCTTCACGTTCACACAGCACGCCTTGCCGATCGACGCGATCTGCGCGATGAGCAGCGACTCCAGGAAGAGGACATGCGACTTCGTGAGATTCTCGTCCTTGCTGACGAGCACGATGGTGTCCTCCCACCAGTCCTTCGACGAGTCGTTGTCGTGGTCGTCAACGAGTCGGCGAATCACGTTCTCGCTCTCGCCGACGTAGACGCGGCGCGTGTCCGGCGTCACAAGATCCTGTCCGACGAGGATGTAGACGCCCGCGTGGCCGATGTCGCCGCGCTTGGCAAGCTCCGGCAGATCGAGGCGCGGACAGACGACGGCCTTGCCCGTCCAGTTGCCGATCTCGGCCGTCCGAAGTCCCTTCGCGGAACCGTTCGCGAGGAACACCTTGATCGTCTTGCCAGTGCTGGTCGCTTGCATCGGAGCTTTCAGTCGGGGTGGGCGTTGCGCATCGCGCTGGAGAGCGGGGCTGAGGGGCCGATCGGCTGTTCAACGCCCGCGCATGAACATCCAGGTCGGCTCGGGCAGGCTTCGATGCCGCGCACGGCACGTTTCGTCGCGAATGGCCTGCGGTTCGCGGGGCCGAACCTGCGCGTGAGGCACTCCGGACTCAAGCCAGGGGGAGTGGACGCGCCGCAACTCTCGGCTGGGCTAGCGCGCGGAAAAGCGCTCAGAACGAGCCGTTCGGCCGAGCAAGCGAGGTCTTCCCCTTGGCGGAAGTCCTTGCCTGTGAAGCGCTTGGGGCCGGCCCTGCGGGCCGCGTGTTCCTGCCCTTGCCGCGAACCCCTACGGTCGCCTGCCTTCCCGGAGATCGGTCATCCGCATCTCCGTCATCAACATGCGGTTGCCCGGGCGTGGGACCGGAGTCTCGTGGGGGCTAAGTCGGTCGGCGAGTGAAAACGAAGCGACCGAGGGTCTGCCCTCCTTTCCTCTCCCGGCCTTGTGCCGATGGGGGGCAGGGGGGGTTGTTCACCTGGGGGTTCCGCGAGGACCCAGCACCTGCCAGCAGCGCTTCTCCCCGATGCCAGCGAGACTTGAGCTGTCAGGTAGGGGGGAACAGCAGTCGGCGCGAAAAAAAAATTCGCGCGCGGGTGCACGACGGGCGAGCGCGGGACCTGCACGCGTTCGGCGACCGAGCAGGCGCTGACACCGCGATGTTCGTCGGTCGTGTCAGGCCGCGGAGTCGCGACGGGGGACGTACTCGAGCAAGGCGTCGACGTTCCACGCGTAGCTCGCGGGACGTCGATCCCAGTAGACGCTGTAGCCTAGGCAGAGCGCGCACGGATCCTCGAGTTGGATGCCCGTCAGCGAGTTCATGGGGCTGCGGTAGGTGAACCCGGTGCTCTGGCACCGGTCGCAAGTCCGCAGAGTGAGCGGTTCAGCAAAGAACCGGGCATCGGATGCGATGGAGTGGGCCTGAAGGATGCGGCGAGTGCGGTCAGGACCGGAGAACGTGGTCATGGATCGAAACTCAGGTGTCGGTTCGGCGCGGCTGGAACTCCAAGGCGGAGCTGGCTCACACGCGTCAGCGCCCACGCTGCGGGGCCGCCGCTGTCGGCGCAAAGTCTGTATTCCCGGCGGCTGATCGATCGCTTCGGCTGTCTCGTTCGGGCGCTTCTCGACCTTCGCCAGCCGGGCGGGACCGTGGGATCCCTCACCTTGCCGACCGGGCATCGGCCCGAAGGTGAATCGAGCAATCTCTCCCGATTCTAGGCGCGATGACCCGCCCTGACTGACGTGCACGTCACAGTCGCGGTTAGCGCCGGCGCGACGGCAGACATGGGCCGTGTATCCCGCCCAGGACGGTCGGATTCAGCCTTCCAAGTTCGCGCAAGCTGAGCGTGCATGGAGGGCCATCCAAGGAGCCCGTCCATGTTGCTCAGCGAAGTCCTCGCCGCTTACGTCATCCAGCAGACCGCGAACGGTCGATCGATCCACACCCAGCGCCAGATCGCCCGCCACGGCCGCCTGCTCGTCCAGTCCCTCGGGGATCCGCAGGTCGAGCGCGTGCGCCACGAAGCGGTCGCCGCGTTCTTCGCGTCCGACGCCGTGACCCGCACCGCCGACGGGTCGCCACGACGGGCTTCGAGTGCGAACGCGCTGCGGTCGAGCGTGCGGGGCCTCTTCGCCTTCGCCCACGCGGCCGGGTACGCGCCCACGAACGCCGCGCGCCTCGTACGGCGCTCACGCGTGCCACCCGCGCGCGCTGCCCGAGCCCGACGTTGCCCGCCTGCTGTACGCGCTACAGCGCGCCACAGCGCCCGCAGCGCGGCGCGACCGGGCGATGGTGCTCGTGATGGTGAAGGCGGGCCTGCGCGTCGGCAGCGTCGTGGCGCTCGACATGGAGGACCTCGTCGGCGACCAGCTCGTGCTGCGACGCGTGAAGGGCGGCGGCGATGACTCGGTGTACTTGCCGCGCGAGGTCGTCGGGGTTCTCGTCGCGCACATCGGCGAGCGACGCACGGGACCGATGTTCGAAGGTCAGCGCGGCGAGCGGATGACGACGAGGCAAGTCGCGCGCAGGCTGGCGCAGCACGCGGAGCGAGCGGGGATCGCTGGCGCGAACCCGCATGCGCTGCGCCACGCCTTCGGCATGGCCGTCTTCGAGCGGACGGGGGACGTTTTGATCACGAGCCGCGCGCTCTGTCACCGCTCCGTCGCGAGCACGGCGGTGTATGCGAGGCCCGCCGCGGCGCAGCTCAGGGCGGCGGTCGGAGTGTGAAGAGTTGCTCAGCCCCTCCGCCGCTCGCACGATTCCGTCTGCCCTCGCGGTGAGGGCGACAACTCAGCAGCCGTCCGCGTGGAGCGACTTCCCCATGCTCGATCGAATCGCAGAACGTGTGCTTGATGCCGTTGACCAAGCTGCGCCCGAACTCCGCTACGAGGAGAAGGCGTGCGCGTTTGGCGCGGGTACCAACGCGACCCTCCGGCAGATGCTTGGCGCAAGGTCCTGCGACGTGCCCTACCCGATCGGAGGCGGCATGTGCGATCTGGTCTTCGCGGATGGTCCGGCGCAAGTGTGGATCGAGGTCAAGAAGGCGTGGACTTGGAGCACGTACACGAAGCCATCAGGATCGAACAGCGCGTACAGCAAGCACCTGTTCGGCGAAGCCGCGAGCGCACTCCATGACGGACGCGATCGCTTGCCGCGACTGATCGGGCGACCGGAAGCGCAGGCGATCGGTCTGCTCGTGCTCGGGCTGGATTCAATTCAGCGACCTCTCCCGGTTGGTGACCTGGATCGTCTGGCGCTACAGGCGGGCATCGACCGTGAACCTTGGCGACGCTTCTCTCGCCCCCGTCGCGCGAGCAGACATCCGGGCTTCGAGCCGATCGGGGTTCACGCGCACCTGTGGATGCGCGGCACCACGTCTGCGGACGCCGTGCTTCGCGGAGCGCACTCGTGAGCGGGGCCTCTCCTGCGATGGACCGCGAAACAATGCGTCAACAAGTGATGGCTCGGCTGCGCCACCTCGCGGCCCAGCACGGCAACCGGTGGGAGTGGGGCGGGCAGATTCGGTTCTTCTTTGGCGACTGCGGGCTGGAGAAGCCCGAGGTGGATCAAGAGCTACGGATGGCATTCCAGCGCCGCATGCACCAGCTCTGGCCGCTCGGGCAGTACGACCTGAAGGTCGCGGGGGAAGGGATCGATTCGCTGATCGAAATCGTCCACGAGTACCACGCACGCGCGATGGCACAGGCCCGCCTTCGGCAAGCGGAGGCTTCGGCCAGGGACGAAGCGTAGGAGCCGCGACCTCGGCGAGCGTCGGTCGCCCGGTAAGCTCACCGGGGGAAGCGGAAGCGCACGGAAAAGGCCTGGAAGTAGGCCAGCTCTGCTGCCGCCCGGCACCGGCATCGCACGGTGGATCTGCCTCAGCCGCCTGCGCCGGCCCCGGTAATCCGGCCCACTCCCGGCAGGGGTGATCACCGGCCAAATGCGACCCGGGCCACCGGGCTAGCGACACCGCCACTTCAGCGTCCGATGCTGAAGGGAATCGGACCCTCGAAGTTCCCCGCTGGGTCCCCGTTGGCGCGAAGAACCGACCGCCAGAATGGCCGAATGAGCCTCCAAGTGCCCCAAAACGGTCCCCTTTGGTTCCCCGTAGGTACACCGGAATCGGCCCATTTGAACTGAGCGCAACTGGTGAAAGCGGCCCTGGCGCTA
>Ga0163146_10002354_pt1 | contig 25714 bp, 21 predicted proteins | sample OliLakLV19MP7G1_FD_148648 | JGI IMG/M metagenome (GOLD analysis project Ga0163146, IMG submission 148648) | Freshwater microbial mat bacterial communities from Lake Vanda, McMurdo Dry Valleys, Antarctica - Oligotrophic Lake LV.19.MP7.G1 | ecosystem: Environmental > Aquatic > Freshwater > Lake >...
TTATTACGGACTACTGGTAGGGTGGCAGCATTATCACGGTATTGCAGGGATAGATTGAGTCGATAAACGAGAAAGCGTCCAAAGCCTTCTGGATATGGCCCTACTTCTACGGTATTTACTTTGCCAACGGTTCGGGCGAGGGAGTCATTATCTTCCAACTGCCAGACCTCTACATCATCACCACTTTTCGTCCCGAGATCTATTTCTAAAGGCTTAGATTTATTTAAAAAATCTGCATCATCCGCTTTAAGCAAGGCGAGGTTGCTTTCATAGTCGATAAACTCAACCTGTGCGGATGATTTAGCTGCAGAGACAGGTTTCTCTAGTTCAATGTAGGTGGCATTGGTCACCATCTCAGCAGTGACAAGGATGCGGTTATTCGAGAGAATAGTGCCGATGGCTTGACGTGAGATAGGTGGACGTTTTAACCAAGGTCGGATTGGATCGTAGACTTGGCAGGTGGCGTTAACTCGAATGATAGATTCATTGGTTACCGTCGATTTTTCGCTAGGTGAGCAACCAACCAAAAGAAGTAGGCTGAGACAAAGAGTAAAGGCGAGATGGGTAGGGAACTTGAGTAGCAGATATTTACTTAGCAGGTGAAAGGAATGTGTCATGATGTCTATAAGCTCCTTAAGGTCATTCGCAGTTTAGTTCTTCTCACCGAGATACGAATCTGCGGTGATGTTGTAGCGTTTACTGATTCGTGGCTGCGCTTCCTTCGTTATTGCGGCATCTAGTACCAGCGGCCGACCTTCTCCCTCAAGCTTGATCACATAGATTTTAGCCGGCTTGGCTAGTGCATCGGCTAAATTTTGGAGAGAGCGGATTTTTTCTCCATTGATTTCATTAACAATGGACTGGCGGAAACCTCCGAGATAGGTGGTAGAAGGATCAGCTAAGACGTCACTTAAAATAACGATTTCAGGTCTTTCCAGAAAAATACTTTTATTAACGTATTGGTCGAACATGTAACGGATCCGAAAATTAGCTGAGCCATAGGTCTCAATGTAATCTTTAGAAAGAGGTTGAAAAACCAAGCCTCCGAAAACCACATAACGAGCTTTCATCTCGTAACTATTCCCTTGCATCAAATAAGGCACAAACGGCTTAAGTGGAACATTGACCACCATCTCTTGCTTATCCCGTAGGATTTTCATGGCAATGGTATCGCCCTTGAACTTACGCTCGACAATCTCAGGCATATCGACCCGCTCCCCGTTTAACTCAATGCTGCCCTCACTGTCGATCAACCTGCCATCTGCTGATAATAAAACATCGCCTACCTTCAGGTAACCATCAGAAGAAGCCTCAGGCACCACGGAGGTTACGACTACGCCAAGATTGTCCTCTTTTAATCCATAAGCCTTGCGCATAGCTGGGTTAATGAGAGAAAAATAACTAAGCGCTAAATCTACGTAACGATCATAACTGCCATCTTCAATATCCTTAAGAAACCTCTGAATGACCGGAACGGGAATCATGTAACCGACATTCTGTGCTACGTCTCCAGAGTAACCTTGGAAAGCGATTCCTATGACCTTACCATTTTGCATAACGGGTCCGCCACTGTTGCCAGGGTTGATCGGAGCATCTATTTGAATAGCTAAATGCGAATCAATACCGGAGTGACTATAAGTTTGGAAATCCACTCTAGAAACAACTCCCCTCGTCACGGAGAGGCGATCACCACCGATGGGGTAACCATAGACTCCGACATTAGAATCTATAGAGGGAATGCCGCCAAAGGTCAGTGCAGGTAAGCCCTTAAAGAAAGCCGCATCTGGAACTTCGATTAGGGCTAAGTCACAATCATGAGCGATAAAAGCCACTTGCGCCGTGTAGGGTTTGGGATCTCCGTCTCGTTCCACTGTAAGAAAACGGCTATTACTCACAACATGGGCATTGGTAAGAATACGATTCCCTGCGATGACCAAGCCCGTTCCACGACCCTTACTTAAATTGCCTGGATTCCAAGGTGCTTTCAAATCGGGATTCTGCGCCACGCATGTTATACGTATGACGCTCTTACGAATTTCGGCTGGGTTTTCCGCTGCGGACAGAAATGAGCTAGTAAAAAGAATCGCTAACGACAGATAAGTAAAATATCGCATGAAGTTGTTTAGCATGATGATCGGGTGCTTCCGTATCAAGTAAGAAGGTGAGAAGTTACGCATTTGTAATCAGAGAGATTGGTGGAATGAGTGGCGTTGCTGACAAGCCTACCTCATACTCCGCCAAAACTAGAACACACACCTAACTATTTTAAAGCGTTAAATAAGTCGACTTGGTCATGCCTTTTTCATACTCTTCCAACAAGCGCATACCTTCGTTTGGCTTTAGGGTATCGTTTTTTATGGCCAGATCAATTTGAGCTTTTAACATCCGCGCTAGTTGGTTGGGCTCATACTGAACATCACTTAAAACTTGGCCAACGGTGTAGCCAAGAATGACTTCTTCAATATAGAAACCTGATTCCTCGTCCTCATCCAAGAAGACATGCGCTTCGGTTACGGGCCCAAAAAGATTATGTAAATCTCCCATTACATCCTGGTAGGCACCCATGAGGAAAAAACCCAAAAGGTATGGTTGGCCAGGTCGGTAGTCGTGCAGAGGTAAGGTACTGCGAACGCTTTCGTCGTTGATAAACATATCGATCTTTCCGTCCGAGTCACAAGTGATATCAACGAGCGTGGCTTCGTGCAAGGGTTGTTCGTTTAACCGATGAATCGGGGCGATGGGGAAAAGTTGTTTAACCGCCCAATGATCAATGAGAGATTGGAAGACGGAGAAATTACACAGATATTGTTCACTGAGTTGGTTAGACAATTCCTTAACCTCAGTCGGGATCGCCTTACTAGCTTCAAACATTTCTAGAATATTTTTTGAGAGCTGCCAAAAACCAGTTTCAATTTTCGCTTTAGCATCGAGATCCATCAAACCGAGTTCGAAGCGCGAGTTTGATTCGTCTTTAATCTGGCGGGCTTGATGTAAACATTCACGCCGATTGCGTTTGTTCAGCTTTTGCATGATGGCTGCTAGCTCTTTGACTAGTTTATGATCAGTTGCCTCAACGGCGTGAAATTTATGTTTAGTCTTTTCGATCGTACCAAAAACTTCGACCACCAAGACCGAGTGATGCGCCACGACAGCTCGCCCGCTTTCGCTTACGATATGGGGGTGAGGAACATTTTCTTCAGCGCAGATCTCAGCGATGTTGTGGACGACATCGCGGGTATATTCCGCTAAAGTGTAGTCGGTAGAACTTTCCGAGCCAGACCGCGTGCCGTTGTAGTCCACGCCGAGTCCGCCGCCGACGTCGATGTAGTTAATGTTAAATCCGAGCTTATACATTTTTGCGTAATAGCGACTGGCTTCACGCACAGCTTTTTTTACAGTAAGAATATCAGGAATTTGGGAGCCAACATGGAAATGGATGAGCTTGAAGCAGTGACTCAAGTTGCGACTCTTAAGAACTTCAGCCGCTTCAAGTAAGTCAGCCGTAGATAAGCCAAACTTCGCTTCTTCGCCTCCCGAGAGTGCCCACTTACCGGAGCTTTTGGTTTGAAGTCGAACGCGGATGCCAATGTAGGGCTCTACATTCATTTGTTCGGCGATGTCGAGAATGCGGACGAGTTCTTCGATTTTTTCAACCACCATGATAATTTTTTTATTTAGCTTACGTCCCGTCAACGCTAGGCGAATGAAGTCAGCATCTTTGTAGCCGTTGCAAATGAGGAGACTTTCTGGGTCTTCGTGAATGGCTAAGGCAGCGAAGAGTTCTGGCTTGGAGCCGACTTCAAGTCCGTAATTATATTCCTTGCCAGCGTCTGTAATTTCTTCCACGACTTCGCGCAGTTGGTTTACCTTAATAGGGAAAACACCGCGGTAGTTACCTTGATAATTAAGATCCGTGATCGCAGTGCAAAAACATTCGTTGATCCGCTTTACTTGGTTGCGGAGTAAGTCTTGGAAACGTACAAGAAGGGGGAAGGGGAGTCCGCGGTTACGCGCCTCTTGCACCACTTCATAAAGATCTATGTCAGCTCCGACCCCAGGTTGGGGTGTGACGGAAATGTTACCCGCTGGATTGACTCCGAAATAATCACCGCCCCAATGGTCGATGCTGTAGAGTTCTTTAGATTGTTCAACCGTCCACGATTCAAGTGCTTTTTGCATGTGATATTTTGTATAGATGAGTTACGAGGATATGCAATGGCATGAATGAATTTTTTTTAAGACATTCTTGTGACGACAATTGAGTTCGAGTTTTATGCGTATGTCTAGATTCTTGTTATTTTCCCTACACCCACTACTATTCAAGAATGGCAGAAGTATTAACAGAAGTCCGTATCGTGGGATTGATCCCGTCTAAAAATAGTGTAGCGATTTTTTTAGGTAACGAGACGAAAATGTTTAGCATCCACGTTGATCATATCGTGGGGACAAACATCGCCTTACTTCTACGGGGCGAAAAACGAAAACGTCCGTTGACTCACGATTTGATCAACCTTATTTTCCAAGCCTTCACCATCCGAGTAACGAAAATCATCATCAACGATTTTAAAGATGAAACTTATTTTGCTCGGCTCGTCTTGCAAGCGGAAAACGAGATTCAACGCAAAATCGTAGAAATCGATGCTCGTCCCAGTGACTGCATGGCTATCGCTGTAGAGACCAAGACGCCACTGCACGTCTCAGCTAAGGTCTGGGATAACGTGGCTGACAGCAGCGACCTTTTTGAAGAGATGAAGCAAAATTTTGAAGAGGGCGGTATGGTTGATGAACTGGGTGATTTTGGGCAAGAAGAGCAGGGCGATGAAGAGGACGATACTAAAGAACGCGATTAGTCTTTAGTATAATTTCTGATTAATCAGCCGAACTGAAATTTACACCCTCATGATTGAGGTGGATTCCATTGATACAACCCCGCCCCAACAAATCCATATAATGCAAGAAACAGGGAGCTAGGGATCAGTCCTTGGATCTAAATGTCGCACAATCTCGCAAGCTCGGGGTCAGCAACTGTCTTAAGTTGCTGACCCCATTGAAATTGTAACCTTGTCAAGGGGTTACTTGGTTTGACGCTTGCCAATTACTAACCACTCACTTATTCAATTCACAGGCGCTGACCCAGTCCGTTGGGGCGCGCCCCGACCTTTTGTCGGGGTTGCTGACTCTAATTACAAGTCGAGTTTTTCCAGCCGCTCTTGCAGGGTCAAGTGGTGGTAGGCTGCGATGCGTTTGAGGATGCCTGAGAGCGTTCCCGTCTTGATCGGATGATGATTGGGAATGACTACATGATTTTCACCATCGACCTGTGTGGTCACGCGGATATGAGAACCTTTTTGTCTTTCCACCTCGTAACCGAGCGACCGCAGGGCCTTGACCAGTTGTGGCTCGTTGACATCACGGGGTAATTTTATCGCGCCAAAATTTCATCCCGCACAAAGTGAAGACGGATGATGTGGGGAGCTTCCATCGTTCCATCAAAGTAGCAATCGACTGCCTCTTTGACCATCGTGCGTAGTTCTTTAATACTTTCACCTTCGGTGTGAATACCATAACCCAACGCCATCGCATTGTAGCCGCCATCCACTTCGTCTTCCCTTACTTCAAAGAGATGATCTCGCTCATGGGTGTAATTTATTCTTCTCCTTGGCCGCTGGCAAGTCTTCCTGAAGTATGGCATCTGGCATGGACTTCCTGCAACTTACCGAAATGGGTATGAATCGGGGACATAGGTCGGATGACGCCGTCGTTCTTTCACCAAGAGTCTTTCCACTCTTTGAGATGTTCTCTGTGGACTATTTTTAGGACTACGACTCCTTTGAGCCAGTCCCCCACTTCCTTCAGCTTCATATCTCTTGATCCATTTATGACCCGTCTTACGGCTTACACCAAACTCTTGGCACAGCTCCCTCACCGTAAAGCGGCCGCTCCCAGCTAAACTCACAAACTTTAGTTTCGATTCCATCAGTAACACTTCTTTCCATGGCATAGTTTGCCATTTTAGTGTTACCTATGTCCCCAGATCATACCACCACCACCACCCACTCCTGCCCCGACATTTGTCGGGGTTGCTGACCTCATTTAGTTGATTTTTCTGTTACGCTCTCGACCGGTTGTTTGGCTTGCCACTATTTTTCTCGATATATAATATATAGCACTCCCTTCGTTTTACTGAATGCCACTAACCGAGTCTCCCTAGCTCCCTTGATCATTGAGTAGATTAAGTCATCCGACCTATCCCAGCCTTCATTTATAGGTCCATACTCGATCCCGCCACGAGCCCACACGGAAAAACCCTTTGTTTCCAAGTTTTTAATTAATTCTGGCTCAAGCTTTTTGCTTAAAGTCAGTAGGAAGTATTCGCCTTCACTGGCGGAATGCAGGCTTTTTACATTTATTACATACTCACCAAGCCGATCAAAGCCCGTGATCTGTTCGCATCGTTTAATGAGATCAGAAGGGCTTCGTCGCTCACAGGCAGTGAACAGCAGCAAGCAAAAGCACAGTAAGTAATTCATATGGCTCCTGCTACTGCCCCCAGCAACACAATGTAAACCAGCCCTCTACGGTATCCGTGAATGATCCGGTGATTTGAAAATTGGTTCCCGTGCCTGCAATAACGCCAGGAACGGCATCCTTCACCCAGGTGACAGGATTTGGGGTTATCACGAATTGATATGTTTCATTAAAGCTCGCTGGCCGATCTGCTTTATACGATATCTTCTTAAACCCAAGACCACCGTTGGAGACAGCGTAATCCACATCATACGCAAGGATGTGCAGGTCTATGTTGCCCAGAGCAAAATCGCCAACCGACACACCAATTACACCTCCGGCGCGAGAGATCTTGCCGGACGTTGCCTTACATAGCACCGATCTGCCAAGTCCTCTTAATTGCTTCTCAATGGCTTTCTTCAAGTCGCCGTGATAGTTCTGAATAAGCGTATTCTTGACCAAACTAACAAGACCAGCTCCCGCCGGAACAGTGCCACCCGCACCACTTCTGAAGTGCGCTAGTGCATCCGTCCCGTCATTAATTTGAGTGTGGACGCTGCCAGTCACAAGCAAGTTAATCAGGCCAACCGGATCAATATAGGAAACCGGGTCATTACCGACGAAAGCCAGCAGATTGATCCCGCCGCGTTCCCCAATCGGATCCCGATTCACCCACCGTCCTAAAACTGGGTTATAAAACCGATAGAGGTAATAAACCATGCCACTGGGTGCATGGAACTCTTTGCTGGACCATTGATAGGGCTGAGAGGAGTAGCTGCCACTGCTGGCGGTCTTGTTGCCAAACGGATCGTATTCGTAATGCGCTACGTTGAGACCGCTAGCTGAGATGATGTCTCTGACGTTGCCGTTGCCGTCGTAGCTATACTCATTGCCGTTGGTAGCCAGAATGCCCCCGATGCCGCCAGCTCCCTGCATGGAGCCGGAGAGGTCGGTGCCGCGGGTGATGGTTCTGGTGGTGACGTTGGAGCCGTTGAGTTCTGCTAGGGGAAGCACTCCGTCATAGACATAGCGTGTGGTTAACATGAGGCTGTTTGCTTGATACTCTCTGGTTTCTACTCTCCGACTCATGCCGTCATAGCTGAACTCGCTCCTGTTGCCGTTGGGGTTGGTGACGCGGATCAAGCGGTTTTCTTGATCGTAGGTTGAGGATACAAATCTCACGGATGTTAGATTAAGAGAAAATCAGGATTACGGCAATGAAGATTCACAAAATACAGTCCTTACAAAAATAAAGAACACAAGAAATATGTGCGCTGTAGTAGACTGACCCCATTGAATGTCAATATTAAATGGCTGACCCCTCTCCCCCTTACAAAAATAAAGAACACAAGAAATATGTGCGCTGTAGTAGACTGACCCCATTGAATGTCAATATTAAATGGCTGACCCCTCTCCCCGTTGACTTCTTTCCATGGCATAGTTTGCCATATTAGTGTTACCTATGTCCCCAGATGATACCCAGAATCGCAAGGAACGCCTCTTTCAACTTTGCAGAGGTCGATGACTGCTGAGCCAATAGTGATCCGGATACCATGAAAAACAACAGGAGCAGCGAAGCACGCATGATCATTTTTTGGCGGTGATGTTGGGGTCGTATTCCAGATTTCGGGAACCGCTCGGGTTGTAATAACTTTCCACAACAGCAAAGTGAGCGCCCCCGGCGATCATTTGGAAGTTCATTCTGGCGTAATTTCCGTTCGCCAGTTTGACGAAGTAGGTTTGTTCAAAACGATCCCGCCACCTGCCATTAATGCCGCTCTCCGGCATTGCAAATTCAACCGAAGGCAAATAGCCGCCCTCGGGTGCCTCGAACTGGTATTGACTTTCATAGGCCACGAGTCCGCCGCCAGGAACTTCGACGCGCACCCTCCACGCAAACGGCGCGTTATTGGCCTCGCCTGCGGGCCGCGATGAAGTCCACGCCTTAACCGTCACGTCACCGGATTTCTCGCCAGTCAGCGCGACTCGCACCGCTTGGCCACTTTTCGGAACGTTGCGAAGCACTTGTTTGAGCTTCAGGAGGGGCTCCGCTATACCTTTCTTAATTAGGCGAAAGACTTCCGGTTGATCCTGTGCAGGCAATCTCTCATTTTGAACGGCGTTAGGATTTTGATAAAACGAGAAGGTTTTTTGCGCAGACGGACTAAACATGTAATTAGGGTGCGATACTTTCACGTATATCGAAGCTCCGTGTTTGCCTAAAATTGAAAATCGACCGTCTGGCCCGCTGACTTGGCCGGCATGCTGCCTGGGGTTAACAAAGTCGAGCGTTGATACGATTGAGTAGACAACTTGTGCGCCGACGACTGGCTGATCGTGCTGATCAACAACGATCCCGTAAAAATTAATCGGCGTCTTGAGAGCTTTAGTCACACCCCCTTCATTTCTTTTTGCTCGCTCATGAAAAAACTCAGGGCTGTTCAATGCTACTTTTGATTCATGTCCGCTTGGCGAAGGCTCATGCCTTTCCCTCTCCGGCTGCGTCTGAGTAGTGGTCGGCTCCTCTTGTTTATGAGGCGATGCTTTCGGCCACAGCAAAAAGACAGCCAACGCTAACAAGGCGAGTCCTGCGCAAATTAACCATTTTCTTCGATTCTTCACGGATTAAATGGCAAGCCACATTGTTTTAAAACTTCATCAAAAAAGCCATTGAGTTGCTGAATCGGACGCCCAAACTGCGAGCCGTGTTCGTCTCCAAATTGGAATTCGGTATCCATTGGCACGTTGTCAGCAACTAATCCTCCTGTTTGGGGCGTATGCGCAATCGAGCGGCTATTTGATTGCACAACCATCGCCGTCGATTCGTGCAAATCTGTCACGAACCTACCATAGTCAAGCCAGTAGGTTAGCGTGCATCTTTGACCTGCCGGGTTCCCCGGAAGATAATTATACCACGGACCGGAAATTTTTCTGATCGAACCAATGCCTGTCCCATCTGGCTTTGAAAATTGCTGGTTCAATTCCCAGATGATGCCTGTTACATTGTCGTTGGGATTCGAGAAGTTTACGATCCGAGTTGACACTGTTGACGGCAAGTATCCCCTATAACCCAACTCATTTACATGGTCTGGGGTGGTATAGCTGAAAGCCAAAGGAAGATTTTCGTCATAACAAAACGCCGGTGCAGCGCCCTGCATAATTATGTAGTTGTCAATCTGCAATCCATAGTCTCGGAGCGCAGCGCACATAACGTTGTTTCCTTGGCTATGAGCCATTATGTTTTTTGTGGCTCCAGGAAGACTAGCGACATATTGCGCCAAACCTCTGCCGCTTTTCCATGCTCTAAATTCACTTTGATTATATTCTGCCGGATTGATGGCATTTAGGGCGTCCCACTTGTAGAATGCGAATCGCCCCTTATAACCTTGCCACCACGTTCTCTTAAATATGGTATCTGCATCTCGAGTGAAGACATTTGTGGCTTCGTTGAAATTTAGGCCCGGAGAATGAATCCCATGAACAAACACAATTAGCTCATCCGTTTCATCGAAAGGAGCTTCTATCGCAATGGCATCAAGCGGCTCAAAACCGACTATCGGAGCTTGATAAGGATTCTGATCAAACGGGGGCTGCCATGCTGCATCAGGTGCGCTGTGGCCTCTTGAATACATCTTCCGAATGCTCTTTAAATCGAGCCACACGCCCGGCCCTTCGATCTCGGTGCCGTCGGCTGTTTTAATCACCAACATCAACTCACCCTTGCCTTCGCCAACACCCTCGAAGAGAAGACATTTCTTAGAATTTGATGCGCTAGCAGGCAGCTTCAATAGTGTTGACCCGCTGACTTCGCCGAGCATTGCAGCATCAGCACCGCTCACTTGGGCAAAGGCGGCTGTCTCGCTTTGAAGGTAAGCATCCGTTCCCGCTGTGTCAGTTGATGTGTAAACGTTGATCTTCGGACTCGTCCCATTGGTGTTTTTCCATTTTAAACCAATCTTCAAGGTTCCGTTAACGACCTCATTCTGGAACACACCAAGGTAGATATGCAGCCGAGCAAAGTCCTCTAAGTCCCTAGCCGTCTGAATCACTCCATCTTCGTAATCTGCCGAGCCGGTTCCAAGAAATTCGCCTTCCGCATTCGGCATGCCATCATTATCATCATTGACCCAAAACCCGAACGGTTTCCCTTCCTCGGTCTTATCCAGTGGCTTGCCCGTCACGGGAGAGGCGGCCATGGCAATAACGCCATCCCTGTTGGCATCTACCGCAATATCTACCGGCCCTAAGCCCACCGCATCAGACTTACCATTACAGGAGAAAATGACTTTACCACCACCTGTCCAGCTAGCCAGACCCTCCACCCAGATGTCCACCTGCCCACTCCAGATGGCGGCGAGTTTCTTAGACGGGTTGTTTATCACAATGATTCAGATTATAAGGAAAGTAGACTTGGGACAATACAGTTTTTTTAGGTAATTGCTGGCCGGTCACTCACTCAATTTTCAAGAGCTGACTCGATTAATATGTGCAATAAAGTAGACTGACCCCATTGACTGACGGTTTCAAATTCTGAATATTCCCATTGAACTGGCCGCTGTGTTGTTAAGGCTTTATCACCTTGGCGGGATCGTATTCTAGGTTGCGGGAGCCAACTTTTGGATTGAGATAGGATTCTATTTTAAAATAATGATTGCCTTGTGCGATCATCGTAAATTCTATTCTGGCATAAGCTCCATTGCTGAGTTTTAAAAAATAATTCCGTACTGCATCAGGACTCCATTGCTCGCTATTGGCAAACACTACTATTTCATCAGCGGCTCGATAACCAGTCTCGGGTGCCTCAAAATCAAACTGATCCTTTCTCTCTACTAATCCACCGCCGGGAATTGAAATTCGACATTTCCAGTTATAATGTTGGCCAAGCGAGGCATTTAGATCCTCTGTCCAAACTTCTACTTTTATCTGTCCATTACTAGAGATTCGTCCAGTAGTTAAGTCTAGTGTTAATGGCGTTCCATATCTAGAAATCTGGACGCCACTATTGGAGTTGGCTATCAAAGGCTCCGTATCCCCCATTTTTTGCAACACGAAGACCGCAGGGTTGTCTTTGGTTGGTGGCTCTAAAAAAACACCATCTGAGCCAGAACCGTAGGCAAACCCATGGCTTGATTTCCCATCAATAAAGTAATAACCCTCTTTGCGAACAGTTACGCCTAATCGAAAGCCTTTGATTCCAGTAATACTAAAATAGCCGTTTTCATCAGACTGACCTTTATAGCTACTTCCCGAAGCCATGAACTTGTCAGCAGCATTGTAGCCTATTTTAGCCTGTGGCACAGGATTTCCATTCTGATCAATAACTTTCCCATAAAAACTGATAGAGGTGTGAAATGCTGCCACGATGCTATTAATTGAATCTTTACGTTTGTCTAGTTGGGCTTGTTCCGGTGTTTTGGATGCCGCTAGTGGAACTATCTGATTCGATTGGGTAGTTGCTACAGATGAGGATGAACTAGCGGGTTGTGTCGATGAGTGTGTAACATCGTTATGTGAACTTTGCTTCGGCTTAGGCCAGAGCCAAAGAATGACTAAAAGCACGCATATGATGATTAGCCCTATAAAGATAATGCGTTGTCTGTTCATGGATTTGCAGGGCCGACACCCAGTTTATCAATAAGTGTATTATAAAACGGTTTCAAATTCTGAATATTCCCATTGAACTGGCCGCTGTGTTCGTCACCGAAACCAGGATCATCTTCTTCAGGCAAGTTAAATGTGGAACTACCTAGGTTAACACTTTTACTGGGAGTAATTGACCCTGCCGTAGCCCCCCAAGCTCCCACCGCCTTACCCCAAGTATGGCAAGCAAAAGACATTGCTTCGTAAGAATTGCTTGCGCTTAGGTAATAGTCGAGGACTTGTTCCTGAGTTCCTTGCGATCCGGGAATGGTTTCCCAATGGTATTTAAAAAGTTTCTGCCCACTTACTCCGGTTCTATGGTAACGGAAGTTGGCTGCCAAGCTTCCACCCTCTGGCTTGGTCTGATCGTTATTAATTTCCCATGCAATAGATGTAGCAAAGTCTTTCTCCAGATAAAAATTCACCTTATTGACACTAAGGTCTTTAAAACGTCCGCGATAAGCTAATGCACGTGTCGCTAGATCAGGATCATCGTCAGGCGTTACATTGTCCCACATGGGGAAGCCATAGTGTCTATCGCCCGTTGGCTGCTTGATTCTTGCTTCATCTTCGTCATAACACGCAGACGGAACGGCCCCCTGCATAAGGGCGTAGTTACTCGCTTGCATGCCCTGCCGAAAGGCCTCGCTAGCCACAATATTGCCCATGCTGTGAGCGACGATGTGCTTCCTAGTGCCACGTAATTCTGCCACAAAGGTCTTCAGGCCAGCGGCCGCTTGCCAGGCAATATATTCACTGTCGTTATAACGAGCAAGGTAAGCATCAATTCCACCACCATACCGTACCCACTGCCAATCATTGCTATAATAAGTGTTCCAGCGGAAAAGAGCGAAACGCCCTTTGAATCCACGGTGCCAAAGCCTCTTGAGCATCGTTTCAGCAAAACTACTGGAGCCTTCTGGCGACATATTCCACCCATGCACAAACACGATGGTATCGTCGGTCTTATCCTTGTAAGGATTGTCTTGGTACTCATAACCACCTGCATACATCCTCTTAATATTATCTATATCCAACCAAACCCCCGGCCCTTCACCGATCTCGACGCCAAGGGAATTATGGAAGGTGATGACCAACTCGCCGGTGCCTGCGGTGACTCCTTCAAACAGGAGGAACACGTTAGACTGAGTGGCACTGAAATTACTATCTTGCCAGAAGCTGGCCGGCAGGATGCAGGTCGCACTGCCTTGGATCAATGCCACATTTTGTAGTTTTAGATGCTGCGCTGCTACTAAGTCTTGCGTCAGGTATTCTGTGCCCCCTTTAAGTGAAAGATTCCGCCAAAGTTTAATGCTGGGGGAGTCTGCTATGCTTTTCCATTTTAAGCCCACTCTAATTTGTCCGCTGAGGATGGATTCTTGCATGCCGCCGATATAGATGTTGAGCCGAGCAAAGTCCTCTAGATCCCTTTTGCTGTTGATGACCATGTCGTTGCTATCACGAGTGGTCGAGCCGGGATGATCTTTCTCATCGCTGTCGTCATCGTCATTTAACCAGAACTGAAACTTCTTAGATACTGCGGTGGTATCCACAGGTTTATCCTCAAGGGTTGAATCAGCATAGTTCCCCGAATAACGGATCACGCCATCCCTGTTGGCATCTACCGCAATATCTACCGGCCCTAAGCCCACCGCATCAGACTTACCATTACAGGAGAAAATGACTTTACCCCCACCTGTCCAGCTAGCCAGACCCTCCACCCAGATGTCCACCTGCCCACTCCAGATGGCGGCGAGTTTCTTAGACGGGTTACCTTTAGGGATCGTTAACTGGCTCCCACTGAGCTCCTGCCCCTCTTTATCAAAGGCTCGCAGCCCAGCGGGTAGCTGCAACTCCACCGTGCCGCTCTTAGGGATCTTAAGCAGTTTCAGAGTTAACTTCACCAAATCATCGTCACTGGCCGAGGCCTGAGCATCGGCACTGTCCACTGCGCCACCTAGGCCAGCATCATCGTTATCCTCGTTAGCCATTAACAATGCTTTATACTCTCCACTCGTAGGACGGTCAACCTTCTTGGTCGGGTCACTTAAACGTCCCGGCCAATGCGCCACAATCGCTAGGTCTGTTTCCGCAGGCTGGCCGGGCTGGCCTCCGAGGTCAGGGCAACCGAGTAGTTCTGCGATGGGGGCGGTGCCAATATAGCTGCCGCCTCCAAAGCCCTCGGCTCTAGGGCGAGTGTAGCCGCCAGTGCCACCTAGGCAAGGGCCTGGCACACCGTAAACGGTATCTGTAAAGATAAAGCCGTTGAAGCATAGACCATTAGGACAACAGTAGGTGTATAATACCATGGTTCTGTATCTAAACACACAAGGCGAAGCCGTGGCTCTGCCGCCACTCTCGCCGCCGCCACCAGTCTGGGCGGTGGAATGGGGATCCATACCTGCGGCGGCCATCTGGTTATAAACGTCCCGCGGCTCCCAAGCCACGATGACGCCGTCGTTGCGGGGAGGATTAACCAGACAAGTGATCTTTAAGCCAAGACGAATGCTTTCTTTAGCTTCCAGCTTTTTAGGGGCGAGGCCTGAAACTTCCATGCGGAAGTAGGGTGCCATGTCGGGCAGCCTGAGTTGTAGATTATCAGCCCGCAGGAGCCCGACATTGGTCAGGATAATCTCACTGTTATAAACTTGCCCTGCCCGCATGATAGGCAGGTTAACGGCGCCGGGCTCTATGATGACTTGGGCGATGGGAACTTGGGTTTCAAAGTCAAAGTTCAACCTAATGTCGTAGCGGTCTCGGATGGTGGTTTCGACGACTTCCCAGGTGACTTTTACGGCGCTGTATTCTAAGACGACTTGTTCGCTGGTGGTGGCTCCGGGTTGGATCGTAACCCGACGGGTCAGGGGCTGGTGCTTAGGCCCGTCCACTTTAAGCTTATAATTTCCCGGAGGCAGTTCATCAAAGAGCACTTCTCCACTGGAGTCAGAGGTCTTGGATTCTAGGATGGAGTAGGTGGTTTCATGTTGGAGCGTGAAGCGGGCTCCGTCCACCCCGTTGGTAAAGGTGCCGTTACTACCGTTGGAAAAGGCGTCGACGGCTTTAACAAGGAGTCTCCCTTTAGCACCCGATCCAGTTACGGCAACAAGAACAGGCAAATTTATGTTAGGAAGGATCACGGGTGCGGATTGAGTTTGCGGTCTTATGTTTAAACCAGTAATAGGGCATATGCCCCAAAAAGTCGTTTTGGCCATAAGGAGCAGACAATAGAAACCGTTGGCTTAGAGCAGAAGGAAAGAACCTTGATCTAAAAAAATGTTACTGAAAGCTTCTGGCAGTATTTTGAAGGTCTGCTACTTTTTTTCCATGAAAGATATCACACGGTTATTCTTCCTTAATTTTATTCCTACCAATCGGGACTTAAGTCTGTTGGTCTTACGCATTGTCTTCGGTGGTTACATGCTCGTAGCCCACGGCTGGCCTAAGTTAATGTCCTTTTCCGAAAAGGCTTCTGGTTTTCCTGATCCTCTCGGAATTGGTTCTAAGTATAGCCTGATCTGCACTATCGGTTTTGAAGTGTTCGGCGCTCTTTGCATCATCTTGGGGCTGTTCACGCGCTTTGCGGCCTTGAGCGGGGTTTTCACGATGGCAGTAGCTTTTATTCTCGTTCATAAATCCGTATTCATGGGTTCAGGTAATGGAGAGTTAGCATTTGTCTATTTAGCAGCTTTCCTAGGCTTATTTATTGCTGGGGGTGGCCGTTACTCGCTGGAAGCAAATATGGGTGCTAAGTCCTAGTTTCCCCCAGAGCTTTACATGGCTAAAAGGTGCGTGGTTATTGTCGGGGGTGGGGCAGCAGGATTTTTCTCGGCCATAACATGCGCGGAAGCTCATCCCGACTGTCAGGTGATTATTCTCGAGCAAGGCTCACAGGTTTTACAAAAGGTTAAAATCTCGGGTGGTGGTCGCTGTAATGTCACGCATCAATGCTTCGAAGCTAAGGAATTACTCATGCGCTATCCGCGGGGGCACCGTGAGCTGATCGGCCCCTTTCACCACTGGCAAGCGCGGGACACGGTGGAATGGTTCGAGTCGCGCGGGGTTCGCTTAAAAACGGAGTCCGATGGGCGCATGTTTCCTGTGACGGATTCTTCTCAAACGATTATAGATTGTCTTTTAAATGAAGCGCAGAAGCTTTGTGTCGAAGTTAAATTAAACTGTGAATTAAAATCCGTCGTGAAACAGGAGAATGGTTGTTTTGATTTAGAATTATCTGACGGCCATTACATGACCGCCGATGCTCTGATGTTAGCAACAGGCGGCACGCGTGCTGCGAAGGGGGCGAAGTTAGCTGAGTCACTGGGACATCTCACGATTCCCGCTGTTCCCTCTCTATTTACTTTGCGGACGAAAGACGGGCGGCTGCAAGGTTTAGCCGGAATTTCTAAGGAGACGGTCTCTGTTTTTTTCGGACAGGGAGAAGCAGAGTTAAGGCAAAGCGGACCGCTGCTCATCACGCATGAGGGATTAAGTGGGCCAGCTATTTTAAAACTATCAGCTTGGGGTGCTCGCCTGTTTGCGGAAAAAAATTACATTGGCATTTTACGGGTGGACTGGACTGGAGGGGAGAAGGCGCAGGACTTGCGTGCGATGTTCATGCGTTGTCGTAAAGAGACGGGTAAGCGACAGTTATCTACTCAAGCACTTCTTGGATTACCAACGCGGCTGTGGGAGCGCTTGCTCGAACATGCGGGGATTCCCATTGGACGACGTTGGCTAGAATTAAAGAAGGATGAGGAAGATTCTCTGTTACAAGAATTGACTCAGAGCCGTTTCCAGATCGATGGGAAAAGTATGAATAAAGAAGAGTTCGTCACTTGTGGGGGTGTGTGTACGAAGGAAATAGATTTCCGCACGATGGAAAGCAAGTGTTGCCCCGGTTTATATTTTTCTGGAGAGATTCTTAATATCGATGGCGTGACAGGCGGCTTTAATTTCCAAGCGGCTTGGACCACGGGTTACCTAGCAGGGAAAGCCATGGGTTGCAGTGCTTAAAGCACACTTCTCATTTGGGAATTTCTTAACGCGCGTCGCGAGGTTCGTCTTCGAAGAGAGTGTATTGACCTAAGAAGCGGAGCTGGACTTTACCCACGGGGCCACTGCGTTGCTTAGCGATATTAATAGTAGCTTTTAAGCCTCGCACGCCTTCGTCATCGTCTTCTTTTTCAAAGGCGCGGCTGAGTAGCATCACAGTATCGGCATCTTGCTCAATCGAGCCTGACTCACGCAAGTGGTGCAGAGCGGGTTCGGAATTACCTTCTTCTGATTTACGGTTAAGCTGAGCTAGAACGATAATGGGAATCTTTAATTCCTTGGCGAGAGCTTTGATTCCACGTGAGATTTCAGCCACTTCGACTTGACGATTATCCTTGGCCTTTTCACTACTGGAGGTGAGGAGCTGAAGGTAATCGATAATGATAACATCTATATTGTTGCGCTGTTTTAAGCGGCGAGCCTTGGCACGAAGTTGTGTGATTGAAAGCATGCTGGACTCATCAATGAACAAGGGCAGCTTAGCCACTTCCTCAGAAATCATGGAGATGCCGTCGAGCTCGCCGTTACTGAGTTCCCCTTTACGAATGGATTGCAAACTAACTTTAGCGGTGGAGGCGATAAGTCGGAGCATCAACTGCTCCGCTGTCATTTCTAAACTAAAAAAGCCTACTCCATAGCCTGGTTTGGTGAAACGGCCTAATTCTTCATTCCAACGTTCTTTTAAAAAATTTCGAGCCATGGTCAGAGCAAAGGCTGTTTTCCCCACCCCCGGACGTGCGGCGATAACGATCATTTCTCCAGGCTTGAAGCCCGTCGTAAGTTGATCTAGCTCCGTAAAACCAGTGGCGAGACCGTCGTAGCGGCCTTTCATCGTCACGGCACGGTTGATGGATAAAGTGGAAAGTTTAACCGCCTCGCGAGCAGAAATAGTGCTAGTGGTGATGGCGCGATCGGCTATCTCAAAGATTCCTTTTTCTGCTTCGTCTAAAACTTCGGTAACCTCGTGCTGCCGTTCCTGCGTATTAAATACGATCTTTGCGCAAGCACTTTGCAAGGCGCGTAGGATACTTTTAGCACGAACCGTTTCCGTGTGGGCTGGGGATGTGAGGATAGAAACCACCCCCGCAGCAAGCTCCCCTAAAAGCGGGGCGCCCCCAATAGAAGCTGCGATTTTACGATCTTCTAGGTATTGTAGAACAGTGCCAGGATCAATGGGGAGCGCGCGGTTGCGCATGTCGATAATGCAGTTAAATAAACTTTGGTGCGCAGGATTAAAAAAATCCTCGGCACGTAAGACCTGCGCCACTTCATCAATAACTGCGTCGGGATCGGAAAGCATGGCACCTAAGACGCAACGCTCAGCTTCAGGGCTATGAATGGGGGGGAGACCTTCGAGGGAAATGTTCAGATTGCGTGAGTTTTTATTACCGAAAGAACGTGCTGCTTCTGCGATCATTCGTTAGAACGTAGAGCTTCACTGAAAGAGGGAAAGAGGAATGAAAACAAAGCAGTTAGTAACCTGTTAATAGAGCCCCTAAATTAAGTTCTAAGTAACTGAACCTGAACGAAAAAAGACTGTTGTTAATAACTTCAGCCGTGGTTGCTCGGTGCTGACACACTTATTTTCTAAAACTAGTCTTACCCGCGGATCAAAGTTTTTTGCGACTCGACTTAAGCTCATCCATCAGCTCGTCGTAAGCAACACGCTCTTCTTTAGATTTAGCTCCTTTTTTATAAACTTTAGCTAAAAGAATCATGACTTTTAGCAACTTGCGTTTTTCTTTTTCGACAACAGGACGTCTGATTTCAGATTTTTTCATAAGTCCCACCTTAAGCGTGCCAGACTTCTCATACAATCCACTGTTAGCGAATCAGGCAGATTTAACACAAATGACACAATGCAAAAAGTCTGAGTATGACAAGTCAATCAATGCGCTAGGAGCCAGTTTTTCCCTGTTCCGCATTCCACCTCGATAGAGACAACCTCGGTCAATGCAGGTAAGGCGTTTCGCATCTCATGTTCTACTAAAATTCTGAGCTGGGACTCTTCTTCCTTAGGCAATTCAAAGACTAGTTCGTCGTGAACTTGTAAGAGCATCTTGCTTTGCAGGTTTTCTTTTATAATTTGCGTGTGGATTTTACCCATGGCTATTTTGATCATATCGGCCGAAGTGCCTTGGATGGGCATGTTGATAGCGTTGCGCTCGGCGGCGTTGCGCACAGTGGCATTGGATGAGTTAATATCACGCAGGTAGCGGCGACGTCCCGTCAGCGTTTCCACGTAGCCGTGGCTTCGGCAAAACTCTATCGTTTCATCCATATAACTGCGAATACCTGCAAATTGTGTAAAATAATTTTCTATTATCTCCGCCGCTTCCGCTCGAGGAATAGCTAAACGCTGGGATAAACCAAAGGCGGAGATTCCATAAGCGATTCCGAAGTTGACCATCTTCGCTTTACGCCGCATGTCGGCATCGACTTCTTCTATGGTCACGCCATAAACCCGAGCGGCGGTGACACTGTGAATGTCCACCCCATTTTTAAAAGCTTCAATCATACCAGCATCCTTACTCATGTAGGCAATGACGCGGAGTTCGATCTGAGAGTAATCCGCAGAAAGAAGCAGGTGTTGCTCATCCCGCGCCACGAAGGCTTTACGTATTTCTTTGCCTAAATCGGTGCGGATGGGGATATTTTGTAAATTAGGATTTGCCGAAGCAAGGCGCCCAGTGCTTGTGGCTGCTTGAGTGTAGGTGGTGTGGATGCGTCCTGTTTTTTTGCTCACGCTGTTAGGTAAAGCATCGACATAGGTGCTCTTTAGTTTACTGGCTTCGCGGTGATCTAAAAGTCGAGCCACGACGGGATGATGCGGTGCGAGGGTTGCGAGAAGCTGTTCATCAGTGGAATATTGCCCAGTCTTGGTCTTTTTCGGTTTATCGACCAGTTTCAATTCGTCAAATAAGACCACGCCTAGTTGTTTAGGAGATTTGAGGTTGAAGGGATGTCCAACAAGTTGATAAACATCGGTTTCGGCACGTTCAATTTCTAGAGCAAGTTGAGTGGAAAATTCTTCGAGCGCAAATAGGTCGATACTGATTCCTTCGTTCTCCATGGCAACGAGAGCTGGGATGAGCGGCATTTCAACTGTGTAGAAGACGGATTCTTGCCCGTGCTCTTTGAGCAAGGGCTGAAGTTTTTCGTAAAGCTGCCAAGTGACATCCGCATCTTCGGCAGCGTATTCTGCTAAAGCTGCGGGATCTGCTTCCAACATGGATATCTGATTCCCCTCCTCTTTACTGCCGATCAGGGTGGAGATAGGCACGGGACGATAGCTCAGATAAACTTGAGAAAGATAATCCATGCCGTGCCGGGCCTCTGGCTCAATCAGGGCATGAGCGATCATCGTATCAAATAACTGGCTTTCGACTTTTACGCCCAGAGCCATGAGGACGGCTAAATCAAATTTAAGATTATGACCAATAAGTAGGCGTGAATCACTCGATAGGAAAACGGGGGCGAGCAGCGCTAGCTCTGCTTGAAATTCGGCAGGGTTTTGGGAGAGGCGGATAAAGACAGCATCATGTGCTTTCCAAGAAAAAGAGAGGCCAACCAGTTGCGTTTCCCGTGGATTTAAAGATGATGTCTCCGTATCAAAACAAAAAGATTTCTGATTTATGATTTCTTCCATGAAGGCTTTAATTTCCACACTGCCACTTAGGTGTCGGTACTTGTGTGGCACCTCTTTGATGGTCTGGAGATTCGCTTGGACTTCATCAGGGATGATTTCTGATTCTTGCTTTACAGTTTCAGACCGACCTACGGCAGAGGCTTCGTCATTACTGAGTTGGAAATTGTCTTCGTTTATTTGTGATTTCGGTTTGGGCTGGCTTGTGGATTTGGCTTGGGTTCCGTAGCTAGCACTGAAGCTGGAGCCAAAGAGGCGTCCCCCGAGTTTATTAAACTCAAGGTCAATGAAGAGGGATTTAAGGGCAAGCTCATTCATGGGGTGGCGGATTAAATCATTAGGTCTATGAGTGATGGGAACCTGACAATTAATCGTAGCCAGCTTTTTTGAAAGCAGGGCTTGGTCTCGAAAGGTTTCGAGGTTTTCTTTTTGTTTGCCTTTGAGTTTGGCGGTGTTGTCCAGCAAGGATTCCATGGAACCAAATTTGGCTATTAGTTTTTGAGCTGTTTTTTCACCAATACCCGGAACCCCAGGGATATTATCGGACGCATCCCCCCAGAGTCCGAGGATATCGATAACTTGTTCCGCGCGATCAATGCCCCATTTGGCTTTCACCTCGGCGGGACCGAGAATTTCGACTTCGCCACCTTGACGTCCGGGCTTATAAATAGAGGTGTGCTCATCCACAAGTTGGGCAAAATCTTTGTCAGGAGTGACCATAAAGGTATCAAAACCTTCCTTCTCTGCTTGGCGAGCCAGCGTGCCGATGATGTCATCTGCCTCATATCCATCTAAAGTAATAACGGGAATAGTGAAGGCCTCAATTAATGCTTTAACGTGTGGAATAGCCTTAGAAAGATCTTCGGGCATTTCTTCACGTTGAGCTTTGTAATCGGGATAGAGCACATGGCGTTCGGTCGGGGCGGAGGTATCAAAAACCACGGCAATGTGGGTGGGTTCCTGAGTTTTCAGAAGATCAATGAGAGTGTTGGTAAAACCGAAAGCAGCAGAGGTGTTAACGCCTTTGGAATTGATAATGGGTTTGACGGAAGAGAGGGCGAAGTGGGCGCGATAAATCAGCGCCATGCCATCAAGGAGAAAAAGTTTTTTAGGAGTCACCTACAAAAAATAACCGTTAGGCTCAAGAAAGAAACGTAAATAAACAAGGAGAGAAAACGTTCGCTGCTCCTTAAAAAAGAAAAGAGGCGATCAGTCAGTTGACGGATCGCCTCAAATTAGCTGGTGCTAGAAAAAATTACTTCTTGGCTTTAACAACTTTCTTAGTAGCTGCTTTTTTAGCCTTGGATTTGGCCTTAACCACTGGTTTAGCTTTAGCCGCCGCTTCAGTTTCTAAATTGAATAAGAAGGTGTCAGCAAGTTCACCGATCATATCGATGGCGTCGGCTGACTTTTCGTGGTCGCCGTTTTTAAGGGCTTTGAGGGCCTGTTCTGTGTGCTTCGTGATGAGATCAAGAACTTTAATGAAGGATTTATCAGGGGAGGCAGAGGATTTTTTCATAGATAATAGTATAGAATATGTTTATTGGTTCGTGCTGATGATGGAAGGATTCATTGTAATTGCAAGCAGTGTTAAAATTTTTTCTATTCAGAATCACGCACGCTGTTTAGTTCCGCATCAATCAAGCTGAGAATGGCTTGCTTACCTTTTTGTTCTTTAGCGGAGCTTTGTATAATCATGGGCTGATCCTTCGACCACGTAGGAAATTTCGCTAAAAAGACATCGACGTTAGCCTGCACTTTAAGCTTTGAGAGTTTATCTGTTTTCGTAAACACGATGGCGAAGGGGAGGTTGCGATCTTGCACCCATTGTAGGAAATCAAGATCGATGGCTTGGGGCTCTAGGCGAGAATCAATCAAGATGAAGATGAGGTCTAAATTTTCGCGCTGCGTGAGATAATCTGCCGTGGATTCATTAAAATCCACACGCTTACTTTTAGCTACGTGGGCGTAACCGTAACCAGGTAAATCGACGAGGCACCACGCATCGTTCATAACGAAGAAATTGATCAGCTTTGTTTTACCTGGCGTAGCAGAAACTAAGGCTAAGTTTTTTTGTCCTGCTAGCATATTGATGAGGGAAGATTTACCAACGTTGGAGCGCCCGATAAAGGCGAACTCTCGCCACTCTGACTCAGGGCAGAACTTAAGATTAGGGGCACTAGTATAGAAGGTGGCGGATTTTATTTTCATGAGAGAGAAGGATTATTTTCGTTACGTTGAAAGAATCACACAGCACGCTGCTTCATGCAACTGCCGATAGCTTGGGACAAAGTTCCTCAAGGGCATGATCACGCAAATGGGCTTCGGCGATTCTCTCCACATCTTGCCTTGAAGAAACATGTTGCAGCTCTCCACGCAGATGCCGCCCAGCAGGCAGGCCACGCGTGTAGGCCATGAGCCGAGCCCGCATGGAGTGCATGATAGGTTTCTCCAAACCTGGCCCGCCCCGAGCCTCGATTTCTTTTTGGCAATGATCTAAGATCATTCTCCATCGGTCTTCTAGCAGAGGTTGCGGCAGTATTTGTCCTGTTAGTAAGTAAGCTTTAATCTGAGCAAAGACCCACGGGCTGGACATGGCGGCACGCCCAATCATGATTCCAGCGATATTACTGGAATGCCTGCGTTTGAGGACATCTTCAGCACAAGTGATGTCTCCATTTCCGATGACGGGTATAGAGACTGCTGCTGCCACTTCCGCAATATGTTCCCAATTAGCTAAACCCGAGTAGCCCTGTTCCTTCGTGCGCCCATGGACGGCTAGGGCTTGGATACCAGAGCTTTCGAGGATGCGGGCATTTTGGCAAGCGTTGATGGATTGATTACTCCAGCCCAGACGTATCTTAGCGGTAACAGGAACAGGTGAAGCTTTTACGACCGCCCGTGCCACTTTTTCTAAAAGGGGACAATCTTTTAAAAGAGCCGAGCCACCGTTTTTAGACACTACTTTATTGACGGGGCAGCCAAAGTTGAGGTCGATGAAATCAGGCTGCACCCAATCAACTACCATGCGGGCAGCCTCAGCCAGACGCTCTGGTTCAGCACCGAAAAGTTGAACGCCTAGAGGACGCTCACATTCTTGGAACTCCACATACTCCCGTGTGCGCTGGTTTTGGTGCATGATGCCATCTGCGGAAACAAATTCCGTTACGAGAACGTCTGCACCATGTTTTTTACAAATCTGGCGGAAGACCGTATTCGTCACGCCCGCCATGGGAGCGAGATAGAGCGGAAATTGATTTTTAAACCACGGAAGCATCTCTGTTTATAACCTAGGACTGGGGAGAAAGAAAGAGTTCCGTGTTTAGTTTTTCCATGACAACATTGTCGTAACCACTTTGAACTGGAATTCATCAATTAAACCATCACATGAAAACACTCTTAAAAGTTCTGATCATTTTCTTTCTTCTTATCACTATGACTCGTCCACACGCCCAAACCGATAACAAAGAAAAATTCCCTATGATAGAAAAAATCGCTACAGGTTTTCAATTCGTGGAGGGTCCTGTTTGGGTGCAAACACCTACACCGGGCTTACTCTTTAGCGATATTCCCGCTAACAAAATTTATTTTTGGAACCCCGCATCAGGCGAGGCTAAGGAATGGCGCACGCCTAGCGGGAATTCTAACGGTTTAGCCATAGATGAGAAAAGTCGCCTGCTTATTTGTCAACATGAGAGCAGAAGGCTCGCACGACTTAATCCTGATGGGAGCGAAGTGGCTCTGGCGGAAAAATTTCAAAACGGGAAATTTAATTCTCCGAATGATCTAGCCCTACATCCCGACGGCTCGATTTGGTTTACCGATCCAAGTTACGGATTAAACGGGCGACCTGCTGAACAGCCTCTGCATGGGGTCTATCGATTGAATCCTGCAACGGGTGCCGTAAGTCTAATGGCCTCGGACTTTGATCAACCGAATGGATTATGCTTTTCACCAGATGCCCAATATCTTTACATTGCCGATTCTGGTAAGCCCACCCATGTGCGACGCTTTAAATTAGGCGCGAACCAAGAATTTTTAGATCCCATGATTTTTTGTGTCGTCACTCAAGGAGTTCCTGATGGATTAAAATGCGATCGACTCGGGAATCTTTACGTGACAACGGGCAGCGGAGTGGACATCTACACACCTGAAGGAACTCTTAAATTACAAATCCCTTTACCTGAATCCCCCTCCAATATCGCAGTAGTAGAAGGCTCTCTAAAAATACTCTACGTCACCGCCCGTAGTTCAGTCTACCGCATTACCTTGAATTAATGGGAGGGGATATTTGAGACGGCTATCGTTCGCTGGGTAACTGCGGTTAAACTAGGATCAACGCCAACGGCTAGGGACATAACAGCTTATTTCACACACTAACACGCACGAGCCGAACAACCTGCTTGCTTGAACCCAAGCTAACACTTTCTAAATTCTTCTTAGGATAGGAAGTAAATAATTTCGACACACTTTCCACGCAAACGATGCTGTCCCGTGAAGGCTCCGCTTTTAAGGTCGTCTCAACGCAGTTTTCAACTTCAGACCCATGCATCATGATGCACTGAACTTCCGCCGAGCCCACTATTTTACCTTCGACTTTACCTAAATGAAGTGCCACGACCGAATTCATTAAAACCTGATCCTCAATTCCACTGAGAGCCATTTTAAATTCCTCATCTATGCCCTTGGTGATTTGCAGAGATTTCCGAGCGCAGGCCACGGCTTTTCCAATGGCACCCGCCAGCTCGCCAGTTTCCGCCTGCCACGTCGCAAAGATAAGTCGTTTATCTAAGTGGTTAACAAAACCACCTTCCTTGGCGATCAACTCCATCTGTTTGCTAAACCACTGACCCAGCCCGCAACTATACG
>Ga0163146_10002362_pt1 | contig 25668 bp, 23 predicted proteins | sample OliLakLV19MP7G1_FD_148648 | JGI IMG/M metagenome (GOLD analysis project Ga0163146, IMG submission 148648) | Freshwater microbial mat bacterial communities from Lake Vanda, McMurdo Dry Valleys, Antarctica - Oligotrophic Lake LV.19.MP7.G1 | ecosystem: Environmental > Aquatic > Freshwater > Lake >...
ACGCATATCATTTATGCACCGGAAGGAATGATTTATCCTGAGCTAGCACCTGCGAAAATGCCCACATGAATGGATTGAGATCGATGCCTGATATACCTCAAGACGGAATAAGTTCGAGCTGGGTGATTGGAACTATCCTTGCAATGTTGAGCGCGGTCGTGGCGACGCTTGTGACGATGGCTAAGTTTATTCAAGGAGGATACGCCACGACGATCGTAGCCCTCAATTTGAAAATTGAAAAGCTCGAGGTTGCAGTTGTCAACAACACAAAAAGATGCGACGAGCTGCTTGTTGAAGCCTGGAAATGTCGTGAGGATAGGGCATCGTTAACTGCGCAAGTAGCGCACTTGTTAAATCAAGAAAAGAAACACGAATAATGAAACTCGAAGCAACAGCAGTGGGCGGAGGTTACATTCGAGTTTACGTCAACTCGGTGCAAGTTAGTCAGCATATGAGTGAGCGCGAAGCATTCGAATCAGCGGTAAATGCAAAGCTGCAAAACCCCGCATCGGTGGTTACCTACGTTCAGAGTTCTACGGTACGAATTACGTTGAAGAACGTACCTACGCCTGCGCCAGTTCCAGTTCCCGCTCCTATACCTATACCTATACCTGTACCTGTACCGACTCCGACTCCAGTTCCGGACCCAACACCAAATCCTATTCCGGACCCAAAGCCTATTCCAACACCGACACCTACCCTCAATCGCCGGTTCGAATCCCAGCAGCGGTGTAACCATGCCTGATACAAAACGAAGCTTATCGGCACTACAAACATTGCTAGCGGATAATACTGCCGGTGCCATTACTCCGCAGCATGTCCGTGATTTTCTGCTGTCCACCATGCTGTTGGATTCGTTAGAGATTTCGATCACGACCACTGCAACCGCAACTCTAGGAGCAATGCACGTTTGTACTGGCACAACAGCTAACTACGTTGTCACGCTTCCTACAGCAGTTGGAAATGGCGGCAAATTCATAAGCTTCCGCATGAGTAATGCACTGACGAAGCTAGTGACACTTGACGCGAACGGGGCTGAGACGATCAATGATTCGCTGACTCGGATTATGCACGACGGCGAGTCGGCTACGTTAATTAGCGATGGTGCTCAGTGGCTGAAAACTGGGGGTGTATCCATTCCGATGGAAGCGGTGGCAACTGGAAACACAGCGACATCGATGGTTCACAATACCCAGACATTAGTTAATTTGACCCATACAATTCGCGAATCATTCGTTGGAATGGTCGATTTAGCAAATGACAAAATAACGGTATTTCGTCCAGGGATGTACGCATTGAACTGTCTCGTGAGCTATGAAATGTCGAGTGCTGTAGCGGGAGCTGAATCCTACGGATTGATCCTCGTAAATAGTACTTCGGTAGTCGCAGTCGATCCTCCAATGATTACGGTAGTGCCTACGTCAACGTCTGGATCATTCACTTACTCGCATTGTGCTCTTTCTGCTGTTCGGAAGCTCGCGGCTAATGATTACCTTTGCATAAACGGGTATCAAGTGACAGGCTCAACGATGGCCACACGTACCGTTGATATAGTTCGGCCATTTCTATCAGTATGCGAGATTCCATCATGGTGACAAAAGCTGAAGCTATTAATGTGTTGTTTCCAAGTGCGATTAGTCTAGTGGATTACCTCGTTGCCGACGCAGGTAAAGGTCAGTTTATTGCAAAATGGAATCCAGCACTTGGCACACAGCCAACGCAAGTCGAACTCGATGCGGTAACGCAGGTTCAAGTAGACGCAGCCAAAGCAACGGCTCGACGTAACTTAGCTAAAACAGCATTCGAGGCAGGCGGAGCGGAAGGCACGTTGCTTAGAGCTAGCAATCTAGAGCTACTGCAAACAATACGACAGTTGATAGAAGCAATTACTTCATCGCGAGATTTCGAAACGCTCAAGGTAAACATCGCAACTTTAGCCAAGTCCGATCAAGTAGCAAAGATCGAATTCACAGATGCCGTGAGAGCGAGAATTGACGCAGGGGACGGTGATTGAATTGGGTACGGAAACTAACAATATTGCGGAGTAAATTATGGCTGCTGGTGCATGGACTTTCACAAATACAGGTCGGACTTCATTGCTTAACGGTACGTTCGATGTTGATTCAGACACGTACAAGATGGCGTTGTTTTTATCTACATCGAATCTTGCTGCGGCCACAACAACCTATGCAGGGCTAACGAATGAGCACGCAAACGCCAACGGCTATACAACCGGAGGCATTGCTGTTGCGTTGACGCTGGCAGGCACGACAACTGTAACGGTCGATATCACAACTGATCCAGTCTGGACTGCATCAGGAGGAAGTATTGTCGCAAGATTCGCGGTAATCTATGAGGTCGGCGGAAATGTGCTGTGCTATTGTTTATTGGATAATGCACCTGCCGACGTAACTGCAACAACCGGCAATACGCTCACAGTAGCTGCTCATGCTTCGGGTGTTTTTACCCTCGCGTAGATTGATTCAATAATGGCTGGTGCGTTTAGTAGTGGGTTTTCGAGTGGGTTCGATATCGGCGGTAGCGGCACGACCGTTACTCCGATCGTTACCTCGTTAACACTGACTACATTTGCACCGACAATTGTAACGCCGCAAACCTTTGTGCCGGGCGTTGCAGCGTTAACACTGACACCATTTGCGCCGACGGTGACTGCCAGCGGTGCGGTGACTGTCACGCCTGATGTCGTAGCATTATCTCTAGCGACATTTGCACCGACTGTGACTGCTAGTGCCGCGGTGACCGTTACGCCAAGCACCGTAGCGCTGACACTCAATACATTTGCGCCGACAGTGCCGCAGGTAGTGACGCCTGCGAATGCGTCGTTAGTACTGACTTCATTTGCGCCGTCTATATTGAATCCGGTAGTTGTCACTACGGTTACGAGAGCATTAAGTTTAACAACCTACGCACCGAACCTCGGCGGCGCAGGCACTGGATTAGATTTCGGCCAAGTCGTTAGCTACAGGCAAACTGTTGTAGTATTTAGTCAATAGGAAAAAAGATTATGGTGTCGTGCTATCGAAATACAGATTTGAGCGAGGCTTTCGATGGCCATTTACTGTCCTACGAAAGCAACCTAATTTTATTTGGGGTTGGATTTTTAGCATGGCGATAACAAGAATCGAAGATTTTAGCGCATCGGATAAGGTGGCATTTCAAGATGCCATTGGTGTTGTTACCGCCATTGGCGTTGAAACAGCAGCTAGAGCCGCAGCAGATGTCGTACTGCAAAATTCGATCAATGGACTGGTTATAACCGGCGGTGGAATACCTAATTACTATCTTGAGACGGATTCATACACTGCTCAACCAGACGCAAATTTCCGCACACCAATCCGATGGGATTATCGTTGTTCGAGCCGTGGGTTGAATCCAGGCTATCCGTCGATAGCCGGTGCGTCATTATCGGTGAATTGTGCGATGGGTCAGAATTGGACTGACACAGGGCACTATTATAAGACGACATTTCTCAATGCAACAATATCAATGCGGTCACCTGCATGTGGGCAACGGGTAAGCCAATCTTGGATAGGTGATTTCCAGGGTTGCGGTGACGCAATCATGGTCGATTGCACTATGATTATCGGTGGTGGTGTAAGTGCTTACGGTGATGAAGCACAAGAATGGTCTAGATTTGTAATGTCGTCACAAGGCACACATTTACGATCTACAGTTTCATCTAGTATCAAATACGTAGCGAACACAACCTTAATCTCAGACACAAACCCTAGCACTGTCACTAATTCAACAACCGGTGCAAGGCAAGTGCAAACCATTGCACTGGCAAGTACGACTGGATTGACCGTAGGCGATTGGCTTTGCTTTGGAATTGGTGCTCCTCAATCTGATGCGTGGATGCGATGCGAAGCAGTACAGGTGCTCTCAATCAGCGGCAACAACATAACGGCCATCATAGACCAATTTCATCCGGCTGGTGAAGTAATTAGAGGTTGCACTAAGATCACAACAGCAGGTGGTGCTAACGTCGGGCAGCAGCGATTTTTAGTCAACCAATCAACTACCTTAGCAACCGGAACTGCTCAAGGAATTATCAACACAAACAGGATAACGGGAACGGGAACCAATTGGTCAACCGCAATGATCGGCGGTACGATCAACAACATCGGGATGATTGCGTTCACGGTAGACGATAGAACTCCGAGTTTTTATTCAGCAGCATTTCCAGTAGGTGATCCGGCAAAAGCATGGTATCCGATCAAGCAAATCAATAGTGCTACTGAGCTAGTTGTGCATCGTCAACAACAGGCAAATTGGTCCGCCTATGAAGGTGATGCTGTAGCTACATCAAGTGCTTACAAGTTGTGCCCAGCGGCTAGAATACTTCGTCCAGCAGACCCTATAGATCAATACTATTCTGAACTGCTACTGGATTACAACGAATTTTCATGGCCATCAGGTGCGGTTCTTGACTGTCCTATATCGACGAGTCTAGATATATCCGGTGGAACGTATAGGATGTATCACTACACTCCTGGAGTGAAATACCGTGATTTCTTCGGCTGCATCAATATGGGCACTGAAAATTTCGACGCAGCGTTTTCTGCTAGAGGAGGAGGTAATGGTGGTAGCTTTTTATTGGGTGCGGATCTGCTAGGAGTAACAGCCGGACTGAAAGTTGGTGCAGAATTAGATTCCGGTGGAGACGCTATTTTAATTGCGGCCTATTCCCCAATAGCTGGCACTCCTAGTGAAGGTACGATTAGGTGGGGCAATTCAGGCGGATATGTAAAATGGGATTGGGCTAATATGGGGATGAAGTTTGTTGCCGCTGCTCGAAGCTACTTGGCGACGCTAACCTTTATTTCATCCACGTCATACGCAGTGTACGACTCAGTAATGGATTGGTGGGGGCAAATCAGAGTGCGATCAGCGTGGGAACCACCACGAATACTATTCGGGAAAACAAGTACCATCGACATTGGGATTGAGCTAGATGTGGCCACCGAAAAACTATGGAAAGTGCGAACAACATATACATTTGACGGTGCTGGTCAAATCGTAACTAAAACCACTGTACGACTGTCGGAGATCGGAACATGAGCGGCGGATTTTTTGACCTAGTACAAATTCAATCTGATGCGACAACCTACGCTGCATCATTCCGTACATTGATCGGAGTTGATACGCTTAGTTCGGGCACTATAGCGACTGCATTAGGCTTCACACCAGCAAACGACGCAACCGTAATGAAGCTGACGGGAGATCAAACGGCAGCAGGAACCAAAACGCTTAGTGGAAAGGTTGTACTAACATTTCCATCTTCGGCTAACTTGGATGTCGATAAGCAATTTGTATTGAGCAATGCCGGTGCAGAAAAAATAATCATTGGTCACGATACGGGCCGCAGCCGAATAAGGATGTACAGTCCAAACGGATCAGTACTAACAACTCTCGACCAAGGGAATTCAGGACTCCAAGCAACCAGTGATGCTGGGTGGGTGTTCTATTATGCAACGGGCAGTAGCGGATTCCTTAATCAGACCACAGGATTTGAGGCTATTCAAAATGGCAGTAGTTTCTACCTACGCGGTGGCGGCGATGCTGTGCGACTATACACGGTTGCAGTTGTCGGACAAACTGCTGATATCCAACAATGGGTGGATTCATCCTATGTAGTACTTGCGTCGGTATCGGCGAATGGCTCTGGTTTATTTAAGGATCTTACGATTCGGCCATCGGCAAGTAGAACACCAGCCGCAAATGGTGATTTAGTTTTTGAAGCAACAAGCAATACGACACTTACGTTTAAATTCAAAGGCTCGGACGGTACGGTTCGATCCGGAACTATCACACTCGCATAGGTTTAGAAAATGACACGCAAACAGCAGTGGGGCTTAGCCTACTTAACACAGATTCACAACGAAAGTATTGAGCAAAGCAATAAAAGAGCAGAGGCTAGAAATTTGTTGATGCACCCAGACGAAGTGAAGATTGAGATACAAGCACTGCTAACAGTTGATTCTTTCGTTGAGAAACGAACTTCCGAAATGGCCGATGAAGGGTATCGGCTATTGATTAGCCACAAAGAACAAACGGCATTGAAGTTGTTCCGCTCAAAAACTCCGGAAGAACAAGACTCACTGGTAGCTCTATTACAAATTCCTGATGTACTCAAAGGCTAATTATGCCAGTAACAATCATTGGCTCAATAGCTAATTACCCAGCAAGCAATCCTGCGATCACTGCAAGAATACTTTTGCAGCATGGAACAGTTGCAATCAACGGTGCCGGTGCGGGTTCATCGGTAACGATGGGATCACTCAATACGGCATCATTCACCTTCAGCGATACGATTGCAGCGGGAGTGTATGAGGTCCGATACTACACTTCGACGGTAGAACTTGGTGGTGGCACAGTATGGATTGAATCGGCTAGTACAGGTACTTACAAAGTAGATGATCCAATTCGGATGGCCGTCTATCAGCAGCGATTACAGCAGAATCTGGAAGCACCAAAGCGGGCACTCGGTGATACATCCGCAGAAGATTTCACTTGGATTGTTTCGAATGCAAGCAGCAACGCAATCACGGCAACAAAGGTATTCGAAGGGCAGTTGACCCCGACAAGCGTGGCTGGGACATTTACTTACATCGGCATAGTCTTCGGTGATTACCGCTGGTCATTCACTCCAGGAACAGGTGACCTACCAACGGTAGCTGGTCCAGTGACATATCAACTCACTGACACACTTGGTAACACGGGCAAGTTAACGATTGTGATGGTTGAAGCGGCTGGAACTATATCAAGCACAGTGCTCGCTGGATTGACTGGCGTTGTGCCAACCATCATTTCACCATGGGAGCCGATCACTAGGACGCTCACGCTAATTCGAGGCAACGATTACGTCGATGCACTCGGAACAGCAATCAAAATTGCGATCAATGTTCCAAGCGGATTGAACGTATCGACAGCGATTCCTACGCTGTATGCATCACACAAGGTAACGAGTGACAAATTTGTTTCTGTTGGCACTTTCTATCAAGTGTCTGGGAATAACTTTGTTAAGTTTGAGATAAGCGCAATCGAAACTATTGGGAAGATAGCAGATTACTACGAATTTTTCATTCAAGCTAAAGCTGGAAGTTATCTCACGACATTGGTGGCTGAGAGTAAACTGCGACTGGTGAAGAACATAGAGTCCGTTTGACATCGAAGGGAAGGAATTAAATGGCCGGTGGCGTAGAATCGAAATGGAGTCAAGGCACTCGTCAATCAGCAAGTGAAATCTTGCACGCCGGAAGTGTCAATGGTTCACCCCGCGCCCTGATGGCCGTGTCTCAATATGTCCAGGCTGACAGGGTTCCGGAATACAAATCTCCAGTTGCTCAAGCTCTGTTCAGTAAGAGGTTCCCTGGCGCGTCGGCAGTCAACGGGCCAAAAGCACAGGCGGTTCCAGGTAGTCGGGTTCTTAGTGTCCCAGGAAGTACGACGAACGCCCCGTATTCGATCGTTCCAAAGATGGGATACTACGCCACAGCCAACCATGAGGCTGAGCATGCCTACAATCAAACGCCAAAGACTGTTGACGAGTTAGGCCCGAGCATTGGCGATCTAGTCTTCATGGGAGAGCAGTTCTCTAGAGAGCAGGGCAAGCCGTTACAGCACAGAGTTCAGTTGCCGGGGGGAGTAAGTCACGACATCAACTGGATGCGAGAGCAAGCAGCAAAGCATGGATACTGGGACGGAGCATCCATGAATTCGCTGTTGGCAACACCAGAGGGCAAGCAGTGGTTGTCGAGAATGGATCGTCCTGCCGACGCACCCTTCAGCCCGTCAGGTGTGTATCCAAGGTTTAGCGCTGATCCAGGATCATCGCCGTCGTCACCAACGGTATCATCTGTGCCCAACGAAAGGCAACCGCAACTGTCAACGCTTAAGACGTTCAACTCGTTCAACTTGCCACGCGACACGAGCGCTGGGCAGGCTATAATGAACAAGCAGCAACGCCAACCTGATATCGGGAATTACCCTCCGAGCCCGATAGTAAGAGCATCGACGCCACTCGCACCTTCAGCGCCATTAGTTCCAGAGTATCCACAAGACACCAATCACAACGCCACATTGTTAGCGCAGCAAGCTATCGAAGGAAAAAAAGACATGGGAATTAGCCAACTGTATCCGACAAATAGCGATGTGCGCCGGATGTCTAACCCAGCCGCTGGACGCGACAATCGATTTATCCCACAGAATATGCATGCCACTCAGATGGCAAGTGATGCGCAGGTTCGAGGGCCGCTCCCAGGAGCACCCGTACCAGGGCCGATGGCGCAGCAGCAGCAGATGATGGATAATTACAACAGAATTCATGGTGGACTTACACCAACCTACCCGCCTCGCCAATTTGCACAGCAGCCTGAACTGCCTACTCTTGCACCTGCACTTCCGAGAGCTGCCACCAGAGGGCCGCTCTCAGGGCCGGTAGCACAACAGCAGATGATGGATACCGTTGCACCAACACAGCCAGTTTCTACCGATAGCCCGCTCTTGCGTGCGCAACAGGATTTGGCTGCGAGAATGCAAGCACGCACGAACGAACTGAACAACTCACCAGAGCAAGCCGCAATCGTTCAGGCCGCCAAGGATCGATTCCTTCAGGCCAATGGCCCATCCATGCAAGATCAAGCCCGTCGAGTTGGGACGGAAGCCGACCGCATGGCAGAGGCACGAGTTGCTTCCGAAGCTCGACTAGCCAACCCAAGCACCGTTCCATACGGAGCTCGCAATGTAGTCTCTCCACTTCAAGGCGATGCTGCACACTTCCAAGGAATGGCCAGCCGTGAATCTGCACAAAACGCGGCAGATACTCAGCACTATTCTGACAACATTAGCGAGTGGAACAACCGCTTGAAGGCAGATACGAACGGCAACGGAATACCAGATCGCGATGAGTCGGTATCAACGAAGTTTGGTGGCGTTGGAATCCACAACATCAACGACTTGGGAGCGATAAACGCCAAGTACAACATCTACATGAGCGGCTATCGATCGGACAGAAACGCCATGGCGACAAGTCGGCCAATGTCGTTTGATGAGTTTGCCAAAAACGAACAGGACACATTTAAGCAGCGGCCAGTGTTCGGCGTGGATGCTCCGTCTAATATTGCAGCCGGGCCTTACGAGATGGCAAGGGAGAAGGTTCAGATTCAGAGAGAACAGAATCGGATGATCGCCGAACAGCGTCGAGCACCACGAGTTGAGATGGCACAGAACCAGGGAATTCAATCGTCCATAATCGCCAATGCACTTGCCCGAGGATTCAACCCGCAGCAGGCAAACGCTCTCGCAGCCAACGCAATGGCTAGTAGGTTCGACGCCGGACAAGCTCAGGCAACTCGCGAGACATTGCTTCAACAGGAGTTCATGAAGAACCAAGCAGCCGTTCAGCAGTCTCAGATCCAAAAGGAAGGTGTACTCGGAACGGCGAACATTAACGCGGGTATTGCAGAGAAGCAGAACATACTTAAGAACGCCTTACTCCAGTCTGGGATTAGCCAGAAGGACAAAGAGTTTTTACAGAGTCAGCAGGAGTACACGGACGGAAAACAACTGCGCGATCTCCAATTTAGCTCCCTTAAGCGAACCGAAGATCAAGCAGTTATCGACGCTAAGCGACTACAAGATGAGATAGGCAATCCAGAAGTGGTCCTGAATAACTTCTACACCCAGAAGTACGAAGAAATTTTGGCTAGCCCAAGTGTGCAATCTTTGCCAGTTACCGAGAGAATAAAGTACGCCCGAGAAGCTGCTTTACCATTGGTAGAAATCCAGGCAAGAAACATGCGTGCTATGGGGGGAATGACACCAGATCAGGCATGGAATCCACCAGCAATGCCTGGGCCTCCTCCAGCCGTTACCGTCCCAGGAGCGAGTAAAGGTGTAGCTACGGGTGTTGACTTGACAAAGATGTACGCTGACTTAATAGTGACTAACCCTGATATCGATCCAAGTCTAATTATGCAGACGATCGCTACTGATGCCGCTAGAGATGGATGGATCGTCAACAAAAGAAGCATCGACGATCTCCACAAGAACGCAACCGCCATGCAAGCAGCGGATAACAATCAGTTATGGCATAATAACTTCTTCGGAGGTATTCCATTTTTTAGCCGATTGATGCCTCAAACCGGAACCCCAGATCAGTTAGCTAAATCAACGTACAAAGCTCTAGTTGGCGAAGACCCCATAGACCTTTACGCCCCATTCGCTGGAATTAGACAGTGGCCGCACAATAGACCAGAAGTTCAAAAACGCATAAGCCCACTTATGGGTAGGTGAGCAAGACATGCCAAGTATCGTCGATCTGTATGGCACTTACAAACCACGAAGCGCCATGCCTTCCGCTGCGCCAATTTCTTCAGTCGAAAGCCAATTGGCAACGGCACCATTTCCCAAAGCACCCACCCAGCTTCCTCCGGTCTCACCTGGACTCATCGGACTGACAGGCCGCGCTCTTGGCGGAGGGCTTGGTGCTGTCGGTAACTTGCTCGATCTACCAGGATCAAGCATTAGAGATGCACTTGCCCTGAAGAACCCGTTCGATCAGTGGATTGATCCTCTTGGTTACAACGCACAGACGAATCGCACAACGGGCCGAGAGCTTCTCAGGCAGTACGCTCCGGACTCAGTCGGAAAGGAAGATACTTGGCAAAACTTTTGGCCTGGGTTTGCCGTCGACGTTCTTACCGATCCAACGAATCTAATCGGCCTCGCTCCATTGACAAAGGCGGGTTCTATCGCCAAGAACGCCGGGATCGCTAAGTACGCCAAAGCTGCTGGTGACGCAACCGCTCTACGCGAGGCCAAAGTGCTTGCGAAGAACCAAGCTAATGCGATAAACGCTGCCAACCCTGGAGCGCCTCCGGTATCGATGACAGCCAAACTGAAGCGTGAAATGCGGCTTGGTGCAAGTACACGAGTCACCCCGTACGACATCATCAACTCCGATCCGAACTTAATTACAGAGCGAATGGACTTGTGGACTAAGTACGGTGGAACTCCCGAGTTACTGCATGAGCCGATCAGAGGCTACATGAACTTCAGGATGCCCACGTTCGGAATCAAGGGGATACCGCAGCGTCCAGGGTTAGGCGATGAAGCGCTTTACTGGAAAAACAAGAAAGCTTCCGAGCCGGGGAATCAAGCGATCGTCGATTGGGCGCAGAGAAACAGCGAGTTCATTGACGACACGGGAGGCGCTCCTCCTGCATCTTCAGGGACGACACCAACTCCGGGTGGCCAAACACCACCGCCGACAACTCCAACCGTGAATCCACCGGGAACACTTCCTCCATCTGTAACATCGCCTACGGGAACGACACCACCGCCGACAACTCCAGGGTTCAACATTGTCAGGGGCGAGAAGGGCGCGATCAACATTCTTGCAACGACAACGGCTTTCCGTGGCATCTCTGCATACCATGACGCATTCGATAAGCACCTAGATAACCTACAGATAGGCGGTGCGCTCGATGATGGCGATCGGCTATTGTTGCAGTCCGTTTATTCCGCCAGCGATCTTGACTTTACCAAAGCATTGGTAGAGACCGCAACGGATGCATCAAAGTCTGTAACTGGCTCAGTGAAAAGTGTGGCTCCAGGCAAGTACAAGATGACGATCACTCCCAAGAAATCGTTGTCAAAAGCCGACAAGACAATACCCGTCGTCAACACAGTGAACCATGAGCTATTCCATATTGCTTTCAATGTTCTTCGCGATGAAGATCCGGAACTGTTCGCCGCTGCGAGCAAGCAGATACTTGAATCCATAAACGATGGATCTCTACTGAATAAGTTCAACATAACCGATGGCGAGCGATCAGCTAACGCCATTCCCCGTGGCACTGAAATGCCGAGATCCAGAGCGACAAAGCCTGATCCTTCCAAGACAATCATGATGGCCGAGTACTTCCAGTCAAACCCGGCAGAGGTGTTTGCTCAGTTGGGCGCTCACGCAGCGACAGCAAAGATCCCAGGCGATGCGATCATTGGCGGGAATAAGGTACAGACTGTCATCCAAAAAGCATGGGACAAGATCAAGACTTACATTGCCAAGATAACCACATCGCTTGCGCCAAGCGATCCAAGGATTAAAGCACTGGAGAATGTGTTTGAATACGCGGGTGGATTCACCTCCAAGGAAGAGCGTGCCCAGATTCTCGACGCACTGAAGTCAATCAAAGTCGGCGATGAGATTCAACCTAAAGCACAGTACATAACACCTGAAGGCGCGTTGCTCACCGCCAAGACTTTAGTAACAAGAGTCGGGGATAAACTCGGACTCGTAGTTCCTGATGATCCAGCAGTACTGAACGCTACTATAGAACTGGCGGCAAGCGCTGAGAGAGATCCAGCAACAGGCTTGTATATTGCGAAAGTCGACGAAGAACTATTGAAGAAGAACTGGAAGAAGGTAACGCCAGATCCAGAAGCACCCAAGGCGATCGATCCAGTTGACGTTGCGCGCAATCAAGCTGATGCTCCTCAACCACAGACGTTCACTTCAATCAATACCGGCAATCCGTCGAGAACCATCGCAGCCAAGCTCAGTCGCGGCCAAGATATTAAGATAGATGACGCATTTGCTATGTTTGCTGACGTTCCAGCCGAACAGCATAAGAAGCTATGGAGCGCTTTAGTAAAGGCCAATCCAACGGTTGCTCAGACTGCGTTCGCTGACATGAAGGGCAAAGTCGCCAAGGTAATTGATGGAGTCAACAATGAACGGGTTGCTGGTGGACTGCCGCCATTGACACTCTCTGAAGCTTCGAGCGCGGACGATGCATTGCGACCGTTGGTCATGGGCGCTCCGGAAGTTCGAGACGCTGGCGTAAAAGAACTGGTCGACAAACTGAGGGCCGCTCCAGGTAGCCCAGCTCCAGTTGCCGAATCGTTGCCTCCGTCAGTCGCGCCAATCGCAGAGGCTGATGTTCCATCGGCATCCACAACGCCTGAGATTCCAAAGGTGGTCGACGAAGGACTAGCAATTGACGAGCCACCACTCAAGCCGTTCGATGCGAACGAACGCACGAGCTTGCGAACCAAGAACGTCGCTAAGGGTGTAGCTGACGCTGAGATAAAGCTGGCTTCATTCAACGAGCACCTAGACGAGATGGATACTCTTGATGGTGGAAGCGGCAAGTTCAAGAAGGAGTTGATCACTGACCCAGAAGGATACTTGATAAAGAACGGCTATGACATAACAGACACGTCGCCCGAGCAGATCGCGGACGAAGCTATGTCGGTTGCTCGAAAGCGACACGCAGACCTGTCAGATGCACTGGAGCAAACAACCGGCGACTTCTACGCAGCGTTCAAGAAACTGAGTGCTGCCAACAAGAAGGCGATTGTTCAGGGCATGAGCCAGGAACAGTACATCCGTGCATTCGAAGGAATCGATACGAAGCCAACTCTTGGTGTAACTGATAAGTGGATGGATGACGTTCGAGCTTCGAAGAAGGCAGTAGAACCTACACCAACGCCAGTTGTAAAACCAGTTGCAGATACTCCAGCTCCACCAACTGGAACAACTGCAAGTCAGGTCATTGACATAGCATCCGAAAGAAAATCACGCCCATGGGTTGATGCAGCAGCCGAGGATGAAGGCCGATGGTTTGGATCTCGTGTCACAGTGGAGCCAACCCTTACGACCCACGAAGATGCTTACACGGGTACAGTGTCTAGGGTTCTGAATGGTGGCGATGTCGTTGAAGTAACACGAGATGGTTTTCCATCGGCGATTAGGATTGACGCTAGTCGCATTAAGGTTGACGAACTTAAGGACGCTGGTACTTCAGCTAAAAATACAGTCGCTCCTTCAACCGTCGCTCCTTCAACAGTGAGCGCGATGGATGGGGGGATCGACAAGGCAGTCGACGAGATATCGCATCTAGCCAGCCCAAGGCGAGTTGCGATCAATAGGTATATCCAGCAGTCGCGGGAGACTAAGCCAACAAGCAAGGGAAAAATAAAGGTTGGTAGCGACGAGGCTAATGCAGAGTTCTACGGGCAGTTCGCGGTGGCAAAGTACGCAGATGAAACTGGCAAGAATACTAGCAAGCTGATACACGTACCGACTGGGCTAACTGTTACTGGTGACGGTACTAACACTGAGCAAAAGTATCTCGCAAAGATGCTTAATGACACTCAGGCTGACTTCAGCTTCAAAGATCCCGGCAAGATTCCACCGAAAACAACTGCTGTGCTGAGGTCGGTTGTTGATGCATGGAAGTACGATTCTTACGAAGAGCTTCCAGATGAAATCTTCGACTCGCTGTCTAAGACCGTGAAAATTAGCCAAACTAAGGATGCCACATTCACTCTTGGTATGGAGCATCTATCTGGCTCAAAGAACGAAAAGTTTGCAGAAAAAGCAATTCCGCTCCTGAAGAGGTTCGTGAAAGAAATCCCAGAGTTTGCGTACAATCCTGTGTTTACGGTAAACAAGGCGGGTAAGCTAGCATATCAGGATCACTTTAAGTTCGAGGTTCCGCTAAGCACTCTATTGCCTAAAGGAGTAAGCCTTAAGACGGGCGATACAGTGGCGGTAAACTTGAGCGATATTGGTTTCAAGAAGGTCGCACATCCAGAAGATGTAATTAAGGACACACTAAAGAATAGCGGATTCAAGCTCACTAAAGCCAAGGGCGGTTATACCGCAACATTCGGTGGCCAGAAGGTTAATGTGACTGGCAGTGATACCAACTGGACAGTCTCCAGCGATGGCGCGGCAGGAGAGGCATACGCACTCGCTAAGCGCAATGTAGATGGCATTGCATGGTCTCAACCGCCAGTTACTGATACTGCCATTACCGCCCCTTCCTCCCCCGAACTCCCACCAATCGCAAGGCATGCAGAGACCATGCAAGCGCTGGATGATGGGGGCAAGCTCCAGGCCGCACTGGATGCGTACAATACTTCCAAGGCCAATCTAGCTGCCATCGGTGAAGCCCCACGAAAGCCGAGTTCTGAAAAGAAAATGTTCGGCACGAAAGGTATCGAGGCAGCTAACCCTGACGCTGTAGCTGCGTGGAAGGCGAACAAGAAAGCCTACGATAGTTGGAACCGGAGGCAATCGGCACTCAAGAAGGCTGAAGTCAAGGCATCCAACGATCTGTACGCATTGCAGGGATTGCCACCAGACTACAACGCTTCTCTCGCATCCTATGTGACTGGCAAAACTCCACAGGTATGGGCAGCAGTCAAGGGATTCACCGACTACATGAAGCAGATAACACCTCCTGAACTTGGCGAGGCAGTGGTTGACTTCATCGATCGCGGCGGGGATCTGTTCTACGCCACAGCTCCAGGCAAGGCATTGGCGGGTTGGTTCAACGCGAGTCTTCTTGGCGGTGGAAACAGTGCATCGGGCCGAGCGATCGCGCGTGCAGCAGTTGAGCAGCATCACGAAGCGGATATATTTCACCGCAAGGCATTAGAGCCAGTGTTCAAGATTCTCCATGGTAGCGGAGAGCTGGACGTTGATTATCAAATGCGACTTGGTAAGACTCAAGAAGAAGCAATTAAGTATGTGAACACGATGAACGGAGGTTTGCTTGATCTTATCGAAGGTGTAAGCGTAGTTGGACCAGGAAAACTAAACAGTCAAGAATTCTCAGGCGCTCTTGCGCTGCTACGAAAAGCATACGATGACTCATGGAGAGACGTGGAAAGCACGGGCATGAAAGCCCCATGGATGCGTGACTTGGAGATAGATCACAATGTTCGCAATCAAGTTGATCCTTCCAAGTCGACAGTACGAATCAATCCCAAGAGCGGGCCTGTTACTGAACTATCCTTAAGCTCTCAGATCATGCGAGATCCATTGCTAACAGACCTCCCTGGAGGAACTAGCGCAATCAACGATATCTCCCTCGATCCGAATGTGTCAGGCATCATACATCGTGCGGAATTCGTTAAGCGCAATCTAAAGGAACTGGATCTTAAAGCGAAAGATATCGACTACAAGGGAAAGAAGGTTTCTCTACGTGAGTATTTTGCTGCTGAGTTCGGTGAGAGATTCATTAGACCGACAGAACCAAACCGTCCAACTCCGTACGACCCACAGAGGTTCAACCCTGACAAGGATACGCTATTCGATGGCATCATTAAATGGGCGTCGGAGCTTGAAACTAAGTACGCCGACACTCAGATGCCGGTTTTCGGGCGAAACATACTCGGTGCTATCGCTACCTATATGTCCAATAATAGACGGACATCTGGTGTCGTTAATAAGACTCTCCAGTTGATTGGTGAGTCAGCTCGGATGAAGCGGTACAAAGGAGTCGGCGATCGGCAACTTGTTGCAATCGATAGGATCATTGGCCAGGATAAAGATCAGCTTAAATTCCACAACGATGGCAAAGCGTTCACAATCATTGCTCACCATCTACCTCGGGACATTCGAGCCGCATACGACTTAAAGATCGCCGCCGCTGCCACGAAGCTCAATGACGACTTGCTCACCAAGCACGCAGCCGGTAAAGGCGATACGGTAAAGGTTACGCACGACAGAGTACCGTACGAGCTTAGCGTTTCAAAGCTTGACGCTAACGGGAATATCGAGGAACTGAGAGTCCAGTCAACGAAGACAGAGCGGGTGCAGACGAATGACATCTCTGTTGGTGAGAAGGGTATCGAGACAAAAGATATAGCAGTCGACACGACGGTTGATCTTTCGAGCGAACCAGACTTCTTGAAGAAGATGAAGGAGCAATCCACAGCTAAGAAGTTCTTTGAGGACGTTGGCGTAGACAATGACGTCTACAACGACGCTAACCGATTCATGAAACCATTTACGAACTCAGATGAATACAACGTGTTCATGGGGGCATTGAAGCGATACATCAACGTCATGAAGTCCAACCTCACTGGACCATTTCCAGCGTTCCACATACGTAACGCATTGTCCGGATTATTCAACAACGCCATGCTTGGATTGACAGATCCTCGCTACGGTAAGTTCGACTACCGGCGCTACTGGTATCCTATTCGTGACGCTTATGCATTGCGAAACAACCAAACCTTTGATGGGATCATGGATATCAAGGGAATGGAAATGCCGGACAAGATAGTAAACGGAAAGCTGATTCCAGGTGTTCCTCAGAATCCCCAGGAAGCGATGGAGGCTTTGCAGTCTGAGATATTCCAGATGGCAATTGTCGGAGAGAAGATGGGCGTTGCCGCAGAGTTCATCGGCGAAGGCATGGAGAACCTGTCTTCGGCATACCCTGGCATGCGGGCTCACATCAATCCATTTCTTGGCAAGTTCTCACCGGCTCCAGTAGGCCGAACTTGGTTAGACTTCGCTAACCCAGGTGCAGTTCGAGATGGGTTCACCGTTGGTAAGGAGGGACTACAGACAGTCAACAAAGACTTGTTCGTGGGTGCAACTGCGGGCAAGGACATTAGTGGATTCGTCGAGGAGATCAGCCGAATCTCTGGATACATCGCAGGCCGGCGACAAGGTATGTCACCACGAGCCGCTCGCGATGCAATCAACAAAGCTCAGATCGACTACACAAAACTCACTGCGGTGGAGTCTAAGAAGCTTCGACTGTTGATTCCATTCTACACGTTTTCTCGTCACTTCCTTCCAATGGCTGCCGAAGAACTGGTAACAAACCCAGGCGGGCCAATGGCACAAGTCATCAAGCTTGCAAATCGAGCTCGCAACCCAGGCGAGATTGTCCCTGACTTCATCTCCCAAACTATCGGACTGCCAATGGGAGAGAACGAAGACGGAACCAAGCGATACCTAACAGGACTTGGCTTCGGGTTCGAAGATAGCTTAAACATAATGAATGGACCACTGCGGCTAGATCCACAGGAGACGGTGAGGGAACTCTTAGGTAGATCCAATCCTCTAGTAAAGGGGCTCGGTGAAATTGCTTTCGGAAGATCGCTATTCCAAGACGGGCCAGGGGGAGGCCGAGAGCTTTCTGATATGGACCCATCAGTTGGCAGAACGCTTACCAACATCCACGATCTAGCCACTGGAGATAAGACGCAGACGGCTAAGCCTTTCATTCACCCACTGGTTGAGTTCGGAGTAAGCAATAGCCCGCTGTCTCGCTTTGCATCTACAGCCAGGACGCTCACAGATCCACGCAAATGGGAGCGCCCAGAAGGGTTGGCGATGAACCTACTGACGGGTGCTCGGGTAAGCGATGTTTCACCCAAGGCGCAGAATACCATCTACCTGGAGAGACTTGGCCAAGAGATCAAAAGGATGGGAGGTAGGACGTTCAGTCGCCCATACTTCTCGGATGCCAAGGAAGTAGATATGACAGAAGCGGAAAGGGTTCAGAGTAAATTGCTACTGGATGAGGTTAACAACGTAACCAAGCGATTAAAGATACTGCGAGAGAGCGAAGAATCGAAGAAGATCACAGACGCACTATCGAAATAAACTGGTAGATATAAATGGCCACATGGATGCTGGCGCTAATTGTGCTTTCAGGCTCATCGCGTTCCGATGCGCCAATTCAGGTTGATCTTATTGAGCTTAATCACGCTCAGAATCGTGAAGGCTTTCATGGATTTGATCAGGTCATTATTTGGGAATGGTCGCCTGATTACCGTCGCTACGACGCTCAGTATTGGATCGTAGTTGGACCACAGTTTCTGAGTGAGTATCCGATTGCAGTTGGCAAGCAATATCAGTTCATCAGTAATCGAGATGGCCGGAGGATTGTGTTTCGCTCTCGCATGTATCGAGAGACTTGGACGGAGGGCGATCCAGAGCGAACCAATCAGAAATTATTCCCGAGCGAGATGCGAAGAAAATTAAATTGAAAATAAGCAACCTCCGGGACTCCCCTCAGTGATCATTCGTTCGGATGCCTTCTTGGGTTTCGGAGCCTTCTTTTTTGAAGCTTCGGGAGAAGCGTTCGTCTTTGCGGAGCTCGATTTAGCTTTATGCGTCTTGGTCACACCGTTAGTCGCTGACGCGTTATCCAAGGACATCAACTGTGAGTATGGCTTCACTGTGCTGCCCGTAGTTTTTTTGGTCGCTGGTTTCGCTAGGATGAGAATGTACTCGTGAACGTTCTTGAAATGGAAATTGGGCGGATATGGGTAGCTGCCAAAAATTGGCCGTTGCGCTCCGTATGAACCCCACTTTCCGCCAGTGCCGTCTTTGGACCAGACGATTTCGTTAACCAATACAAATCCGACATCACGTGCGGACATTGTGAAATCCGATGCCAATGGAAATGTGAGTAGCCCGTGATCCGTGTGCTGATTCACATGTGCCGTAACAAGACAAAATTTCCTGCCAGGCTGTAGTACGCGAAAACACTCTTGAAAAACGGATCGCATCTCTAGCAAAAATCGCTGATAATTCCCGATCGCCCCCAGATTGCCATCATTCTTTCCATAATCAGCCTTATCCCAGTAAGGAGGGCTGGTAACTATTAAGCTAACAGAATCACTTCCAAGGCAATCTAAGTTTCGACTATCACCATGAAATACCTGCCCGGTTTTATCACCAGCGGACAGATCCGGAAATCGTTTCTTAATTTCAGAAACGTAGCCTTGATTCTGATCAACGCAGACAATTCTTCTACCAAGTGCCAATGCTGCTTCTGCTGTTGTTCCCACTCCAGCGAATGGATCCAAAACAGTCTCTCCCCAAAAACTAAATAGTTTTATAAGCCTTGTTGGTATCTCCACTGGGAAAACTGCTGGATGGATTTCGTCTGAAGTATTGGCAATGCTCCAAACCGTTTTTGTGTACTCTCGCCATTCTTCTTTGGACAACTTGCTTTTTTCTTTGATGTCATTCGTTTTCTTGGTCATTGCTGCAACTCCTGGTGGTTCCGTCAAAAACATTCGTCAAGTGCATCCTGCGCTCGTCCGTGTTATCAACAACAACAGTTCGAAATACAAAATCTCGTAACTCTTCGCTGCATTCAGCATTCAGACCCGAGGACTCTATTAATATTTGATCAATTTGCTCCCGAATGAGGTCGCATCCCAAAGGTCGAAATGCAACGGTGAGCTTACCTTTGTTCTTGCTTTCAATAATCACCTCCTCACACGTGTTCGAGTTTTCTTCGCTTGCCCAGACGTGTATCTTGCGACACGTCTAGAAGTTGTCTGACGCCTTTCTAACACGAATCAGGTCGTGAAGCAAGACAATGTGCCGCGAATACACCGCCTCCATTTTCCGAATCTTGTTTGCGCACCAATCTACATGGCAGACAAACGGACAACGGTGCGGATCAGAGATGATGGTGAGCAAGTAATCAACGTACCACGGTGCAACCTTACGGCTAGCAATCAAGGCAATCTGCTCAGATGATCGGCCAGAGCGGGCGAGATGCATGATAACCATAGCTGGTTCGTCAGTGAGCATTCGACGCGGAAGACGCTTCTCGGTTGGACATTTCTCTGGGCAGATCAATACGCTAGCGGCGAGCTGATCGTACAGTTCCGAACGCCTTTCGTAGAATCCATTGGGGAGTTCGATCGTTGCGTTAAGAGTCTCGCGCATGGAACGTACCTGCAATCTAAGCCGCCTGATTCGATCGATGTACTCACCTTCTGTTGTCATTGGCCGGCTCCGAAGAAATGGAAGGGTGGAAGGTCATCGGAATCGCCCAGTGTTGTCAGTGAATCGCTTGCACCAAAAATCTGGCGGGCGCTCGGGCTCTGGTGGAATACCGATCCAAAAGGTTTTCAGGAATTCAATGTCCACCTTACCGTCCACGTCCTGCTTGATCCAGATCGTATGCCGCTCGTCAATGGTTGGATACTCAATGCCGTTGATTGTCTTGGCGGAGAAGGCGTTGCTGTCGCTGACGTGGCAATCGTGGCAGCGTGGGCACAAAAGGATCACAGCCCTGTCGTCAATGACTCGGCGCGCTCGGCCTCCACCGCTGGCGATGTGAGCTTCTTGCAAGTACCACCGGGAATGCCAGTCGGCAGGACGCATTGATTCAGTCAGTCCGCACAGCCAGCAGTAGAGCCTCCCGCGTTGCTTGATCGTCAAGATTTGATCTCTTTTAGGTACGCTCTCAACTGATCTGTATCCCACCCCTCGCAGAGTGAAAGGTTAAGTATATCTTGCCGCGTGTCCATGTTCGAGACAAGTTGATGCTGACTCCAGGATAACTCAGGGAATCTCTCTGATGCTGCGAACGCCCTAGACACCTTGGCGCAGCGATCGATGAGGCCACTGCTCATGCCAGGGCCAAAGCACTGATAGATGTCGTCACCCATCTGCGCCTCGCCGAAGACAACGATGTCACCTATCCACCAGTACAAGCTTCTCTGGTAGCTGCAAAGTTTCTCCGCCATAAGCTCCCACTTATCCAAGTCCGGATGGCCGCAGGTAAGCAGCGCGGATGGAAGCAATAGGAAATCGCCGTCACGTTCCATCGTTTTACCAATAAATAGGGAGTCGTTTGTTCAGTGTGTGTAGATCAACTGCCGTGAAGTACTTGCCTGAATGACAGAAGTCTTCAACCGCAGCCCGCTTCTTATCGGTAAGGTTAGCACGAGCGGCGTAGACACCCATGAAGTCAACGTATTTCTGCAACAGTTTCTCAGCAATAGTTTCACCTATTCCGGCGATCGATGGTGCGTCATCTTTACCCATCATGCTCAACCAATCCACGATCTGCCTAGGCTCTAGACCATGCGATGCTTTGAGGGAAACCATGCTGTTGTACTTGCGACGAGGCGAGTAGCACATCACCAATGGACTACAGCATTGCATCATGTCGCGATCATCGGTTATGAGTACACACTCAGTCATCCTCAGCTTGCACCTAAAAGCGATGCTCGAAAGGATGTCGTCTGCTTCCATGCCTTGGGATACCTCAACCTTAAAGCCGCCTTCGTTTTTAAGGTATTCGATTGCCTCAGCGCGGAGGGGCATGAAGTTCACTGGCTTCTCGTTGCGTGTTGATTTGTATTCTGGATGCAGCGACTTGCGCCAACTGCTCTCGCGATCGTCAATGGCAACGATTATCAATGGGCTTTGGTTTTCTTTCTTGACGTCATCAACCAAGAACCGGATTCGATCACTCACGTCCTTTCCTATGGAGCCGTTCTCTGGAAGCGGTGACGAAAACGACGTCCAGAATATACACTCAAAGTCAACCGCTACCACCTGCTGAACTGAGTGTCCTATATCCTTCAGCCTCTGCCGGAACAGTGGCCAGCATGTCTTGATTGCCTCGTCAAAGCATTGGTACGCGAACAATCTTACGCCGGTGTCCATCAATGAGTCTAGAGTCTCAGCATTTGCTACGTCGTGCGTGAACTCGGCGATTAGATCTTGCTGCGTTGCGGTTAATGGTTGATCTTCACTCACGGTTGACGGCCCTTTACTTCTTGCTTACTCTCAGTGATGTCATCGACACGTCCCTGACTTTTCTTTTCCAGTCGCTACTAGACAGCGGCATGTTAAACAGATTGTCAGGAGGATCTTTCCGGTACTTGCGTCTGTACGCTGCCTTGAGCTGGTTGAAGTTACTGGCTCTGTCGCTCTTGGATTTCCGGGATGCCCAGTACAAGGCGTCCCATTGCTTCTGCTCAGCGGATGCCGTGCTTGGCTTGCGAGGCTGCTTGAAGTCGTCCTCGAACGGAACGAGCGCCCCTGATTCCTGAACTACAAGACGAAGCTTACGGGGGTTAGTTTCGTTGATGGGTTCGCCGCAACCGATCGGCGCGGGTGGACACTTCCTGCCCATGCGAACGAACGTCCCGCAGTTCGGGCACACGGCTGGCACGTCATCGGGGTTGTCGTTCTTGTGCTTCTCAGATGCGTGGCGAATACACTTGTCGTCCATCTCGTACGCAGCCAGCCAGTCGTAGTCTCGGTTGGGTGAGTAGGGTACGTGGCGATTCAAGTTTCCGCCGTGATCGGTGAGGAGTGCATGATCCGGCGTCTTGTCCGACTTGCGGCAGATACGCCCGACAACCTGAACCATATCCTTGAGCGACAAGATTGGAGCCGCGAGCATAAGGTGGTAGAGGTTGGGGAGATCGATGCCCTCACGCAAAACCTGACAAGTCCACACTACGTCAATTTCACCGCCTGACCACCGATCCATGATGTCCTTACGCCGCTTGCCGTCTACGTCGACTTTGTACTCACCGTCAACGTAGACTTCCTTAGCGTCGATGTGTGCAGCTCGAAGCCCCTTGCGTGCAAATGTTTCTGCCATTTGCCTGGACTCTGGGACACCCGGGGCAACGCCCATAGCCATCCGCTTGTCGGGGTTGTGGATTCCGTACTCGTCAAGAACATTGCTGACAATAGCTTGGTGCCAAGAATTCTTACGAAGACTAGACAAACTGTATCGCTCGGTTTTATTACCAAGTGCGTCCGTCATATTAACGCGACGTACCATACTCACATCCATCTCTCGTAGGCCCTTGCAGATAACCTTAACATGAGCTCCGCAATCTCGCAGCTCTTGGATCTGCGAGCCAACGTAAAGCCGCTTGGACAAATGACTCAAACCAAGTGGGCTGGCTGTCACTAGCAGGATCTTTGAGCCATGCGACAAGTGATGTTGCAGAACCTTGAGCGAGTCTCCTTGCGCCATCAAGTGCGCCTCGTCAACTATCACCAACTCAGCTTCGTGCAGTGGGATGTGGCCGTTCAAGCACCGGGATATGGTTGTCTGCATCGAAGCAACTTGGATAGGCTTCTCGAAGGCAACCTGCTTCTCAAGTGACGCAGCTCGTGCCCCGTAGTTGATGCCAGCGCGATCGAAACCAAGAGCGGTTTGCCAAGTAAGCATCTTGCGTGGCGTGTAGATAATCACCCGCCCATCATATCGATCCACTAGGTTAGTCAACGCCGTGTTGACGTTCGACTTGCCCGATCCTGTGTGCATGAACATCGTGACTACGGAGTTATGCTTGAACTCCTTGACGAGATTCGGTATAGCCCGGTGCTGATGTGGCCATGGGTTCACGGGAAAGAGATCGTCGACATCCTCGTAGAATGCATCAAGTTGTTGGAGCCACGCGTGATTCATACTAGCCAACCACCCTTAGCGCAGGCTTCGCTAGTATTGTCCGTCGTTTTGCAACATTTGTTTTGGGCTTGCCGCCGAAAGATAGTCGAACCAATTCCTCTGCGTGTGTCACGCACGGTTTCCACTTCGAGTTTCCATTTTCATATTTGACGGCTTTCAGGTCGGAATTCGCAACTTGCACAATGCCATCCTGAAAGGCAACTTGGTATTCTTGCTTATTCCACACAATGCGAAAAATCGCGTATTTGATTTGCATCATCTGTATCTCCAATGTCCTCGTAGAACTAGCTAGTCACCACAACACGCTTCGTCGAAATCTCCACGCGTCATAACTATTTGCTTGATCTTCATTTCCAATTCGTCGTTTCGACCGCAATCGTCAATGAATTTAGAAACCACATCTCTCGCATACTCTATTGCTCGCGAGTGGTCGTCGAAAATAGCGTAGTCGTAATCAGTGTTCAGGTGCGGGTGAACCTCCCATACGTCGATCTCCACATCTGACGGAAGAACATTTTCCACATTCATTTCAATTCCTCCAGTTCCGTACTGCGACAGTTCCATTGCTCAATCTCCGCGTGCGAAACGCAAGACATCAAAAACACGTTTTGAATATAAATCCAGCAATTAAGTTTATGCTGAAAGTAGTAAGCGCCATCAGGTCCGCAGCGACCGGTTGCGCCGCAGAACGGACATGGCAGCAGAACAGATTTCACCGATGCATCACTCATTTCGATGCCCTCTCCATTGCAGCCTGCCATGCCTCCCACTGCCCTTGTACAGTGACATCACGAAACGTGTATTCGCCGGTATCGAAATCCATATCGCCTTCGCACAGTGCGTCGATTTCGCACTGCTCAAGGCAGCCTCGACAATCATTGCGTATCCAAACTTCAAAATCATCGTGCATCATTTTTGCCATGTCAAACCTCACGAGTATTCGATCTAATTTACTTAATCCATCGGTAATGACTCATTACATGCCTGCAATTACGTAATCCCAAGCCGCAACAGGTCGTACTCATCGAGATCGTGGAACGTCCAGTCCTGCTGGACCAACTCCAGTAGCTCGACTACTTCCGCGTGAGCGCACTGCTCATGCATCTCCATCGGCTTATCGCCAATTCCGTCCGCCGTATGCAATATTTCTTTCATAGTTGGATCAGCCATAGTTACGCCCCCCAACCTTGAATTTGATAGGAGCATCTGGGTTAGAGAACGGCTCCGTGAGTAGTCGATTAGCTGACTCTTGAACACTTGCCTCAAAATTGGCTCGCAAGTCTTCGGCCATCCCCTGCATGTATGGATGATCGAGAAGCTCAAGCGGCACACCAGTCGGCGGGATAATGAAGATCAGATTCTCGCCATCCTTCTTGGCTTGCAATCTATCTAGGCACTCACTGAACGTGACGAACCCCTCAATCGGCAAGCCGTATATGCTATGAACAGGTTTCATTCGATTAGCGTTTGGGTGTCCGCTAGTGAGCAAATCAAGTGTTGCCTGAAGCATGACGACTATTGAGTTTCGCTGATGCGTCAACGATTCTCTGAACTTTTCAAAGCTGACGAGCATTGTTAGACCCTCCATAGCAATGCGGACATGGTTTCACCATTTTGCCTAAGTAAC
>Ga0163146_10002370_pt1 | contig 25591 bp, 20 predicted proteins | sample OliLakLV19MP7G1_FD_148648 | JGI IMG/M metagenome (GOLD analysis project Ga0163146, IMG submission 148648) | Freshwater microbial mat bacterial communities from Lake Vanda, McMurdo Dry Valleys, Antarctica - Oligotrophic Lake LV.19.MP7.G1 | ecosystem: Environmental > Aquatic > Freshwater > Lake >...
GCGTACGCCGTCGCGCCGCACGTGCACGGCCCGTCGCCATGCCCATGCGGTGGCCAGTCCTGCTGCCGGTCATGTCCTTCGCTGATCATGCGGACGAAACTACCGCGCCAAAATGCACCTCTTCGATTTTGCCCAAGAAATTTTCGCACATCGATTCGCTGCGTCGCGCGGCGTCCCCGTTCTGGAAAACTCGTGCTACGGCAACTCAGTTCGGATGATCGGCGCGCATGGCTCCCGGTTCGGCACTTGTCGCGAATCGCATCACACCGTCGTCGTCCGGATTGAGCTCGAGCTCAATGTCGTGCGTCAGCTCGTCCTGGCGGATGAGCACCTGCCGCTGCCGCGCGAGTTCAAGCGTCGCGAGGAACAGCCCGATCATTTCGCCGCGTGTTCGTCCCTCGAACACCGAACGCAGCGTGAGCTTGTGCAGCGGCATCCTGCGCAACCGATCGAGCAAGTCCGTCTGATGCAACGTGATCGGCGTGTCGTCGTACGCGACTCTGTGCTCACCGAGTCGCGTGAGGTCGATCGCGCTGATGATGCGCTCATACGTTTCGAACAGGTCGAGAATGTGCGCATCCTCGAGTTCCAGCTCGATCTCCTCGTCAACAGAGGGCATCGCGCCGTCCGGCAGCTCGCCGGGCCGAATGCGGGCCGCCCAGCGATTTGCGTACTCGTGGCGGAGGCGGTCGAGGTCCTCGGCCGCCGTGCGGAACCGCTGATATGCGAGCAGTTGCTGCACGAGTTCCGCGCGGGGATCGCCGTCGTCATGGCCCGAGGCGCGAGCGTCGTCGTCCGTGCTGCCTTCCGGGCGCGGCGCGAGCGTCCGCGATTTGATCTCGATCAGCGTCGCCGCCATGACGAGAAACTCACCGGCCCCGTCGATGTCGACGTGGCTGATCTGCTTCAAAAACGCGAAATACTGGCTCGTGATCTCGTGGATCGGGATGTCCTCGATCGCCACCTCGGCTCGGCGGATCAAATAGAGCAGCAGATCCAAGGGTCCTTGGAAGCTCGAGAGCCGCACCTGGTAATCGTCCTGGGCCATGAGGAGCTACAGCGTAACGGCCGCCGTGTCGCCCGCGTTGTGCCGCTGAAGAGCGACGCGATCGCTTTCTGTAGAATCGCGGCATGACCTCTCCTTCCGCCCCTCCGGGTGAGGGCATCCCGCAGGTGGAGCGCGCGCCTGCCGGTGCGCATGTGCCTGACGGCGAGCGCACCTTCCTCGTCGATGCACTGCTCGCCGAGTCCGACGCGGTGAAACGTCTCGCTGAACGGCTCATCGGTCCCGATGGAGCGGAGTGGCATCGCGCGCTCGACATCCTGCAGACATGCCGGGGCCACGTCGTCGTGAGCGGCATGGGCAAGTCGGGCCTGATCGGCGCGAAGATCTCCGCGACGCTTGCCAGCCTCGGCCAGCCGTCGCACATTGTGCATCCGGCCGAAGCGGTCCATGGTGACCTCGGCCGCATCCGTCGCGACGACGTGGCACTGCTCCTGAGTTTCAGCGGCGAAACGGAAGAGATCGTCTCGCTCGCATCGATCCTGCGCGCCGACGGCGTGCCGCGCATCGGCATCTCTGCGAAGCCGCAGTCGAGCCTCGCGCGGCAATGCGACGTGCATATCAATCTCGGTGACATCATCGAGGCATGTCCGCTGCAGCTGGCGCCGACGGCCTCGACGACTGCGATGCTGGCGGCGGGCGATGCGCTGGCGCTCGCGCTCGCGCGGCGGCGCAACTTCGCGGCCGATGATTTTCACAAGCATCATCCCGGCGGCATGCTCGGCGTCGGCCTCAAGTCCGTTCTTGAGATCATGCGCTTTCGCGTCGGTCATAATATTTCTGTCATCCGCGATACGTCTTCCGTGCAGGCGGCCATCGCGACAGCGGGCGAAGGGCGCCGCGCCGGTGCCGTGCTGCTCGTCGATGCCCACGGGCGGCTCTCCGGAATTTTCACGGACGGTGATCTGCGCCGCCTAGTGAATGGCGGCGACTTCGCTGCTCTGCAGCGCGCGATCTCGGAGTTCATGACGAAGCATCCGCACTGCCTGAGCATCAATCATCTCGTACGCGATGCGGTGCAGCTCGTCCGCGAGCGGCGACTCGATGAGATTCCCGTGGTTGATGCCGATGACAAGCCGCTGGGTCTCATCGACGTGCAGGATCTCATTGCGATGCGGGTGGTTCGCGACTGACCGTGCTCGCGCCGGGCATCCGGCGCAGCACCGCGCTGATGTCAAACCGCAGGCGGACGATCGCAGGAGGATCGCGGCGATGAGGACCGGCGTCCATGGCGCGCTGGAATCGAACGACAGCTCGCCCGCAATGAGCGCGAACTCGGAGTCGGCGATCGCGGGTGTGAGGACTGTCCCGCGGCGACAAAGTCGGCGAGGTGCTCCAGCAGCGAGCCACCGCGCACCCAGAACGCAGGGCTGCCGCTCCGGAAGGTGATCGACATCGGCATCGCCACCATCAGCACCGTCGCGAGGCCCAGCGCGATCACCACGATCGTGGCGCCATGCAGCAGCGACATGACATAGCGCCGGTCGGCATACTCAAGCATGTTGCCGCGCAGCGAGCGCGCAACCGGATTGGCGCACTCGGGGCAGAGCGCCTCGCGCGGCATGCCGTTGAGGCTGTAGCCACAGACGAGGCAGACGTGCAACGGACCGGCATGCGCCGGTTCAGAAGGATCGTCGCGCGATGCATCGATCGGTGCCACCGGCATTCCCCTCCGGCCGCTGCGCTGGTCACACCATCAGCGCCGCTGGCTTCTCGATCAGCTCTTTCAGCGTTCCGAGATATTCGGCCGCCATCGCGCCGTCGATCACGCGGTGATCCAGCGACAGCGTGACCTGCATTTCCCAGCCGACGACCAGCTGATGATTGCGCACGACCGGCTGCTCGATCGCAGCGCCGCACGCCATGATCGCCGAGTTCGGCGGATTGATGATCGCCGTGAAATGCTCGACCCCGAACATGCCGAGGTTGGAGATCGTGAACGTCGCGCTGTTCATCTCGTCCAGCGAGAGCCCCTTCGTGCGGGCCTTTTCAGCGAGATACTTCGCGTCGGCGGAAATCTGTCGCAGCGTCTTTTGATCGGCGTTCTTGATCACACCGACGACGAGCCCGCCCCCGCGCTCTTCCGGCAGCGAGATCGCCATGCCGATGTTGATGTCGCCATGAACAACGAGATGATCGCCGCCAAAGCTCGCATTGAAGAACGGGTGCTTGTACATGGCCAGCGCACAGGCGCGCACGAGGAAGTCGTTGACGGAGACTTTCACGCCGTACCCGGCGAGCGCCTCGTTCACGTTCTTGCGCTGCTGGAGCAGTTCGTCCATCGCGAACTTCATCGTCACCTGATAGTGCGGAATGGTCGTCTTGCTCTCGACGAGGCGTCGCGCGATTGTCTGGCGCATGCCGCTCAGCGGCACCACGTGTTCCGTCAGCGGCTGCAGTGCGTTCGCCGGCGAGGCCTGCGACTGACCGCGGTTGAGCGCGAGCGCTGTGCCGGGCGTGATCAGTGATGCCGATTCCGCGCTCGCGGCGTTCGTGTTCGCCTGCTCCGCCAGTTCGATCACGTCGCGTTTGATGATCCGGCCGCCTGGCCCGCTCCCGCGGACTGAGCGCAGATCGAGGTGGCTGTCTTCGGCGATGCGCCGCGCGACGGGGCTGACGCGCAGTCGCTGGCCGTCCTGCTGGGGCGCGTTGCCGGCGGGAGGAACTGTTGAGGGAGCTGCGGGCGTCGCCGGCGCCGCGGCCGCAACGGGAGCTGGCGCTTGCTTCGGCGCTGTAGCAGCAGGCGCGACGGCCGGTGGCGTCGCCTCGCCGGTCGCTCCCTCGTCCCCAGCCTGCGCGGCGATCGCGGCAGCGTCTTCGTTCTTGCTCGCGATGACCGCAATCTTCGTCCCGACCTTCACCAGCTTGCCTGTCTCGACCAGGATCTTCGCGACGGTTCCGTCATCGAAGCACTGCATCTCCATCGTGGCCTTGTCGGTCTCGATGTCGGCGACGAGGTCACCGGAGCGCACCTTGTCACCCTCTTTGACGTTCCATTTGATGACCGTGCCGGCCTCCATGGTGTCGGACAGTCGAGGCATGGTGAGAAAAATGGGCATGCGGGAATTTCGCTGAAGGTGTCGGTCAGAGTCAGAGCGGTGCCGGCAGAATCATGTGCCGGCGACTCAGGCGCGGCGGACGACGGTGCGCGCCGCTTCGCAGATCTTGCGGGCGTTCGGCAGCATTTCCTGTTCAAGGTTGGATGCATAGGGAGCAGGCACGTCGTTCGAGTGCACCCGGGCAACAGGATGATCGAGATCGTCAAAGCAGTGCAGCGACACCCGCGCCGCGACTTCCGCGCCCGGCGATGCAAACGACCAAGACTGGTCGACCACAACGCAGCAGTTCGTCTTGCGCACCGATGCGTAGATCGTGTCCCAGTCCAACGGCCGGATCGTCCGCCCGTCAATCACCTCGCATGAGATGCCTTCCGTCGCGAGCGCCTCGGCTGCCTCAAGACAGAAATGCACGGGGCGCCCCCACGAGACGATCGTGACATCCGTGCCCGCGCGGCGAATCGCCGCCTTGCCGAACGGAATCAGGTATTCCGCCTCGGGCACATGACCCTTCAGCGACAGCAGCCGTTCGCTCTCGAGAAAAAAGACCGGATCATCGTCGCGGATCGCGGTCTTCATCAGCCCCTTGGCGTCGTACGGGTTCGACGGCATGACCATTTTCAGGCCGGGCACGTTTGAGAAGAGTCCTTCGACGCACCAGCTGTGGGTCGAGCCGAGCTGCCCGCCGGCGCCGTTGTTGCCGCGAAAGACGATGGGGCAGCCGAACTGGCCGCCCGACATGTAGAGCATCTTCGGCGCGTTGTTCAGAATCGGATCGGCAGCGACGAGCGAGAAGCTCCACGACATGAACTCGACGATCGGTCGCAACCCCATCATGGCGGCACCGATGGCGAGCCCGGAAAAGCCTGACTCGGAGATCGGCGTGTCGATGATGCGCCGCGGGCCGAACTCGTCCAGCATGCCGCGCGAAACTTTATAAGCGCCGTTGTACTGCGCGACTTCTTCACCGATTAAAAATACGCGCTGATCGCGACGCATCTCTTCGCTCATCGCTTCGCGGATCGCGTCGCGGAACTCGATGTCGCGCGCTGCGCCGGCACCGTCGCGGAGGCCGGACATCGGAACGACTTCGGTCCCTTCGCCGTCAGCGGCTGTCTGTGCGTGGAGCTGCGTCATTGGCCGGCCTCCTTCAGCATCGCCGGCGGCGTGGTGCCGGTGTACGGCCCCCACTTCTCCACGTAGACATCGTGATACAGCTCTTCGATCGACGGCACCGGACTCTCCTCGGCCCACTTCACACACTCGCGGACCTCGGTGCGGACGTCCTCGTACATGCTTTCCTTCTCGTCATCCGACAGGAGCTTCGCCTCCTTCAGATGTTTCTCCAGTTTGGTGATCGGGTCGTGCCCTTCGTACTTCTCTTCTTCTTCCCGCGTCCGGTACTTGCGCGGATCGGACATCGAGTGGCCCTTGTAGCGATACGTCCGCATGTCGACCATCGCCGGCCGGCTCGTGCGGCGGCAGCGATCGATCAGATCCTTCATCGAGGCATAGACGCTGACGATGTCCATGCCGTCGATTTCGACACCCTCGATGCCGTAGCCGATCGCCTTCGAAAGAATGTTGCTGCCCATCGTCGTACCACGCTGGATCGATGTGCCCATCGAGTAGCCGTTGTTCTCGACGACGAAGATGACGGGCAGATCAAACAGACCGGCGAGATTCATCGCCTCGTGGAACGCGCCCTGGTTCAGCGCTCCGTCACCGAGGAAGCACAGCGTGACGCGGTTCGACGTGCCCTTGCTGATGACCTCGTCTTCGTACTTCGTCGCAAAAGCGAGGCCGGCACCTAGCGGGCACTGCGCACCGACGATGCCATGCCCTCCGAAGAGATTGTTCGACTTGTCGAACATGTGCATCGAGCCGCCCTTGCCCTTCGCACACCCGCCGATCTTGCCGAACATTTCGGCCATGCAGTACTTCGGCGCCATGCCGCGCGCCAGCGCGTGGCCGTGATCGCGATAGGCCGTGACCAGCGGATCGCGCGGTTCCATCGCGGCGACGCAACCGACGGCGACCGCTTCCTGCCCGATGTAGACGTGACAGAATCCGCCGATCTTCTTGTCCTGGTACGCCTGCATGCACCGAACTTCGAACTCGCGAATCAGGAACATCTCGCGGAGCCACTTTTTCAGTGTGGCCGGTGGCAGATCCGGTCGCGGCATCGCCCGCCCGGTGGGCGAGAGGGGCGAATCCGGATTAGTCGCCTTGCTGGCGGTGGACATCGGGTCGGATCTCAAAGGGACCAAAGCCGGGGCGGGCAGCCCTAAACAGCTTGATAGTTCGACTGCACGGCGAGCAACGGCTCACCGCAGCTCGCCCATACTCAACTGGACGACCAAGGACCACAGGGGTGCCCCGGCGCTGGCGCGAGTCCTCCTTTATAGGTGAAAGTCGGCATTGTAGGCAACCAGTCACGACGATCTGCACGGCCGCCCGCAGCCAGGCGGGCCGCGCGGGACGACGATCGGGGCTGTCCCCTCCCCCGGGCGGGTGCCGTACACTCCGCGACGTCGTATGACCCTTCGTCCCGCTCAGCGCCTCGCTGGCCCGTGAACGCCTCCGAGGACCCACCGATATGCGAGCCGACCGATTTCGACGCCGAGACGCGACGCCGGCCGACCTCACCGAGACGATCGCCGCGGCGCGATCCCAGCGCATCGCGGCCGGCTTCTTTGGAGTCTGCGGACTTTCGTTCGTCGGCGGCTTCGTTCTCGCTGCGCTGGCGGCGTCGGAGTTTGCTGCACCGGGCCAAGCGACGCGTCGCGCGGCCGTCTTCGCCATCGCCGCGGTCATCATCATCATCGCGGCGCTGCTGGACGCCGGCCTCGCGCTTCGCCCGACGGTCTCGGGCACCGCACGCGAACGTGCCGGCCTGCGTGTCGTGCTCATCACCCTCATCACCAGCCTGGCCGCCGCTGCGGTGCACCAGCTCGTGTCGGATGGGCCGACGCGTGACGTGGCGCTGTGGCTTGCGTTTGGCGGCGCGTACGCGACGCTCGCCTCGCTCATTCTGCCGTGGACGGTTTCGGAGGCGAGCATCGCGACGCTTCCCGCCTTCATTCTGTGGATTGTGCTGCTCTTCGTGCTGCCGAACAGCTCGATCGCCGGTCTCGGACCGCTCGCCATCGGCGCCGCAGGAGTCGTCGTAGCGGCGCTGCCGCTCTGGATCGGATTTCTGAATCAGCAGCGCATCGACGAAAACAACGAACGCGCCGCGCTCTCGCGCGAAGTGTCCCACACGCGCGACGAACTCGGCCGGGCCCGCATCGTGCATGACGCGATGTTCCGGCCGGCGCTCGAAGGCGGACCGGTCGAGGTCACGTACCGCTACGACCCGCTGCGCGAAATCGGCGGCGACTTTGTGCACATCCTGCGTTGCCCGGCCTCCGGGCGCGTCACGACGACCGTCATCGATGTGAGTGGCCACGGACTCGCGGCGGCGCTCACCGTCAACCGGCTCTTCGGTGAACTCGAGCGCGTCATTGCGGAAGCCAGAGGTGACGTCACGCCTGCACACCTGATGACGCAGCTCAATCGCTACATCTTTCTCACGATGAGCGCCCACTCGATGTTCGCCACTGCGGCGTGCGTGCAGATCGATCCGTCGGCACGCTCGCTCCGCTGGGTGGTCGCGGGTCATCCCCCGCCGCTGCTTCGCATGCGCAACGGAAAAGTCGAGCGGCTCGACTGCACGACGCTCGTCCTCGGCGCCGCGCCGCCCGAAGCGTTCGATACCGAAGAGGCGTGCCGGCCGATGGATCACGGCGACTGTGTGATCATCTACACGGACGGCGCGTTCGAGGCGCGATGCCCCAAGGGCAAGCAGTTCGGCCTGCGCCGGCTTGAAGAGTCCGTTGCCGTCGATCCCCCGCCGCGCGACTTTCCGACGTTCCTTGCGAACCTCGTCGCACGCCATCACGAAGGCAAGCCGGATGATGATCTGCTGGTGGCGCAGATCACCTTCAAAGGCGGCGGACGCACGGTGATCAGCAGCTTGAGCGCTTCATAGCGGACTTGTTTGAGCGCTCCGTAGCGGCCTTCGGGCGCACACTCGCTCTGTCCCCGCGGGCGGGCTTGGGCTCGCACAGCGGCGGCCTGACTCGGAACAACTTCATGTTCGCGTCCCGAACGACCTGCAGTCGATCGTCGACATTTCGTGCGCAGAAGTACGAAGGGCTGGAGCGACAGACTGGGGCGCGACTGGGGCGCGACTGGGGCGCGACTGGGGCGCGACTGGGGCGCGACTGGGGCGCGACTGGGGCGACTGGCGAGCGCGGTGATCGCTGCCTCGCTTCCAGTCGGAGGTGCCTTCGCGCAGTCCACAATCAGCCATGAACTGATCCGGCTGCCGCCCATCTGCCGCGTGAGCGGAGGGCCATGCGTCGTTGATGACTTCGCCGTTGCGCGGCGAATCAATGACCACGGTGGAGTTGTGGGCTTCTCACATGGCTCTGGGCAGCTCCGCAGCGCATTCGCGTGGTTCTGGTGTGATCCACCCGCCACCTTGCCGCCCCGCACCACCATAAACCTGTCTGAACTCGCTGGGGCGACGCTGGAAGACAGTGATGCGTACGACATCAACACGCACCATGTGGTGGTCGGGTGGCAGCTGATCCTCGATGGAAACCAAAACGACTACAGACGCGCGTCGATCTGGGATCTTGCTGCCGCGCAGTACTTCATGCTCGGAACGCTGGCAAGTGGGAACGACCTCCACAGTGAGGCGCACGGAATCAACGACGGTGGCCCGACTTCACCTGCGGCGGTGGTCGGGATAGCGAATAATGACGAACAGTGCTTTGAGCCACATGGACGGCCTCTTGCCTATGGATTCGCCTGGGCGATCAACAACGCGGGGGATATCGCCGGCGAGGCATACGCGGACTGCGTCCAGGAGCCACCTTGCACGCCGGACGCCGACGCCGTTGCGTGGCAGTTTGGAAGCTCGTCGCCGACCACCCTGCCCGACCTCACGTCCACGTGCCGTCATCGTCAGACCGCTGCCCAGTGAATGCCGGTCGGACCTCGACCTGAACGGCGTCGTCAATGCTGCTGACATGGCGATCCTGCTCGGCGCCTGGGGCGCGTCCGGGGCCACTCCTACGTGCGACCCTCGCGCCGACATCGACCACGACGGTACTGTGGGCGCGAGCGATCTGGCACTCCTGCTCGGCGACTGGAATGTGACATGCACGTGCACGGCGCCTGACGACAGCTTCAATGAAATGTCCTCGTTCGGGAGCGGCGGATCCCAACCGACCGAACAGCAGCTCGCGTGGGCGCTCAGCGCATTGGGGTTCGGCTCCGTTGACGCCTACGCGGCATGGTTCGCCGAGGCGGACGAGGAGACCATCAACGGCGTCAACATGACCTTGTCAGCGCTGCTGGTGAGCGCAGGAGGAGATGACCAATGACCCGGTTCGACTGCCTGTGGAAAGTGACTCTCGGTTCGATCGCTCTGGCTGCGGCGGCGGCGCCGTGCCATGCCAGTGTGACGTCCTTCACGGACTATGCCGCATGGAGCCCTGCGGCAGGATCGACGAGCACCATCACGTTCGGGGAACTGCCGCCTGGAACCTTGGTGACCGATCAGTATGCCGGGCTCGGCGTCACGTTCACGGATCCCGACCCCAACTTCTGCGGGATTGTGAGCGGGGCATCCGACGGCTTCGCGCTGAACGGATTCGACCTCATCGAGGTGACGTTTGCAGCACCGATCCTGTCGTTCGGGTGGGACCATCCAGGCTGGACCCGAGCGAGGTTCTACCTCGGCGATGTGCTGGTGTTCAACACCGGCTACGTGGGGAACGGAACGTGGACATTCAACGGGATTGTCTCGACCATGCCGTTTGACCGGGTGCAGCTGAATGACCTGCCGAGTGCCGGAGGCGTGCATGACGTCTTCGTCGACAACATGCACTTCAGCACCATCCCGGCCCCGCACGCCGCGGCGGTGCTGGGCGTCGGCGCGGCGATGCTGAGCAGGCGGCGGCGACGGCCGAGGTGATGAGCTGCTGATTGCAAGGACGCCGCCGCAGCGATGCGGCGGCGTTCTCTTCGGTGTTGGCAGGATCACCCTGGGCCGACCCGAGCGAGGTTCTACCTCGGCGATGTGCTGGTGTTCAACACCGGCTACGTGGGCAGTTCCACATGGGGATTCAACGGCATCGTCTCGACCATGCCGTTTGACCGGGTGCAGCTCAATGACATCATCGGTAGCGGCAACAACGACGTCTTCATTGACAACATGCACTTCAGCACCATCCCGGCCCCGCAGGCCGTGGCTGTGCTGGGTTTCGGCGCGGCGATGCTGAGCAGGCGCCGGCGCCAGGCGATGTAGGTCACAGCAAACTGCCGCGCAAAAGTCAGGCCGTGCGAGCGGACTCGCACGGCCTGGCATTTACCTTTCGTTGCCTCAGCGATTCGCCGCTGTCACCGCCGACGCGTCGAGGTGCTTCAGCGCCCGACCGCGGAGAATCAGCAGCGCCAACTCCAGCTGCGGGTCGAGGTTCTTCGCGAGGAGGTCCTTGGGGTCCGGACGCGGCGTGCGGTCCTTCTCGTCCTTCCACTCCTCGATGATGTCGGTCTGCTGCCGCAATTCGATCGACTTCTCAATTTGCTCCGGCGTCATCTTCACCACGAGATCAGGATTGACGCCCCAGTCGTCCGCGCCCGGTACCTTGTGGACAAGGCGGCCGTGGGCCTCGCCGGGCAGCGGCGGGAGCACGTAATGCTGCGTCGTGAGCTTGATCGCCGCGGCAGTGCCGTCGTGGGAGATGTCGTGCACCGTCTGCACGCTCCCCTTGCCGAAGGTTCGCTCGCCAAGCACAACAGCCGCGTCGTGAGCCTGGAGCGCGCCGGAGACGATCTCGCTCGCGCTTGCCGAACCCTGGTTCACGAGGACGACAAGCGGCACGCCCTGCAGGTCCGCGCGCTGCGGCTGCGCCTTGAGATTGAACACTTCACGCTCGTTGCGGTCTTCGCCGCTGACGACCGTGCCGCTCGGTACGAACGCATTCGTGAACTCGACGGCCGACTTCAGCAGACCGCCCGGATTATGGCGGAGATCGAGAATCAGCCCGTTGACCGTGCGCTCCGCCTGCAGCTGAGCGATGGCGCACCGGAAGTCTTCGAAGCTTTCTTCATTGAACGAGGTGAGACGGATGTAGCCGATGCCTGACGCCTCATCGATCCAGTAGTTCCACTGCGGCGCGCCGTTCGAATCGAGGCCCTTCTTCCACCAGCCGTTGACGGATCGAATCTTGATGCGGTCACGCACGAGCTTGACGTCGAACTGCTCTTCCGACCCCGCGCGGCGGACGTTGAGCGTGACGGTCTCGCCGACCGGTCCGGTGATGGCGTCGACGGCCTTGTTCAGCGTCCAGCCGAGCGCCGGCGAGCCGTTCACGCCGGCGATGCGGTCTTCAGCCTTGATGCCGCCGCGGGCAGCCGGCGAACCCTCGAGCGGATTGACGACCACGATGTCGCGCTTGTCGTCATGGCGGATCAGAATGCCGACACCGACGAAGTCGCCGTCCACCTGCTGCTGAAAACGCCGCAGCCGTTCCGGCCAGATCATTTCCGTGTACTGATCTTCGTAGCGGCTGGCGAGTTCATCGATCGCGCCGTCACCGAACTCGTGGAAGAGCACGGTGTCCGGAAGCTTGATCGTCTTGTCATTCGCCGACATCGCCGCGCCGAGCACCTCGTTGTAGTCCGGACGGCCGATCTGGTCAATCGGAGTTGCCGCGAGCTTCAGCTTCGCCTTCTCGAGTGCCGCCGTGAACGCTTGCACCTTTTCGGGATCGCCGAGACCTGGGAAGGTCTCACTGAGTCCGTCGGTCGTGGCAACGATCGACAGCGCGTCGATGCCGCCGTCAGTGAGCGGGGCCCAGCCCTTCGAGCTGATGTGATGTTCGGCAGCATGCCGCAGTCCGGCCGAGAGCATCTGCCGCGAGATGTCGCGCACCTGCTCCTTCCAGTCGTCAGCAAACGCGGCGTTCCATTCGGGGAACTTCTCGAGCGCTTCCTTGCCGGCCCGCGTGGCCTGCGCCTTGCGCAACGCGTACAGCTGCGTCGGCGCGTACTGGGCGAGCAGACTGATGCGGCGGTTCACCTTGTCGAGTGCATCGGCGTAACGCTTGAAGCTGGCGCGGTCGCCGGCGTCCTCGTACAGCGTGCGGAGGCGGTAGAGGACTTCCTGTGCCAGCAGCCAGTCGCCATCCTGCTGTGCCTTCGCGTCGGCGTCGATCGCAACGGCGATGAGCCGCTTCACATCGTCGCGCTGCAGCGGAGACTTCCAGTCTTCGGAAAGCGTCTGCAGCTTCACAGCGGCGGTCAGCGCCTTCGTGATGTCACGGGCGTCGAGCTTTTCCGCGAGGTCTTTGGACGCGGCCTCCAGCTCCTTCAGGCGCTCCGCTTTCGTCTCCTCGGCATGCGCCACCCGTTCCTGGGCGAGCGCACGCAATCGCTCGACTTCGCTCGTAGCTACGCCATCGGGGATCGTCGTGAATGCCAGCTCGACTTCGCCAAGCTTGCCCGCCTTCGCGGCGTTCCAGAGGTCGTCCGACCACTTGGCGACGGCGGGCGTCGCGGCCTGCTTCCGCTCGGCGCGTTCCTGAGCGGAGATGAGCGTCGTCGGTGCCGCGGCATTGCCGTGGGTCGGCCAGCTCGCAAGTACGAAGGCGACGACACCGACGGGAACGATCAGCGGGACGCTCAGCGCGAGAAGCCTGCGCCCGAGGCCGGTGTGGTTGCTGTTCATGGTGTGACTGGACGTGGCCTCAGAACGCGAAGCGGATCGTTTCGGCATAGCGTGCCTCTGGCGGCTCGGTGGAGCCTGCCCCTCGCAAAGCGCTCCGTTTGGCCTCCGACGGACTCAGGACCATTCCCAAGACGTGGGCAAGCAGCGGAGCAGGTAAGAACAACGGGAAAGAGCGAAGTCGCAGTCGGTGGCGGTTGGTTGGAATCGAGGGCCAATGGCCCACGTCGTTCGGACCCGTCGAAATCGGCGTTTGGATCGGGGTGGTTGATCGTGAGTTCCGGTTCGTCCGCCATTCAGCGCCCGAAGGGCGAGACGCGGAAGAACCGTTCTGGCTTGGTCTTATACTCGGCACTTGTTGACACGTTTCGTGTTCCGGGAACTGATTGGCGCGGAATCGGGCGAACCACCTCACTGGCCGTGCGGTGTAGGAAGCGCGCTCGCAGGGGAGAACCGATTTTCGCGATCCGGATTGCCTTCGGCTTGCAGAGGCGTGCAGATTGAATCCCCCGGAAAAAAGCCCTGAAAACCGCCACCGACAGAATTCGGCGCCCTGGTCGGCCACGATTGCACGGTAGCTCAACCGCTTGATTGGTCGATGGGAGCCTGGCGGTTCACCTCGGAGTTCTGCGGAGGTTTGCGATGCGGTCCGACGGACGACGGTCTCCACAGCCGGAAACTGGTGCGGAGCCGACAGTCCCGGCGGGCGTCGTCTGTCGGCGGTGCCATTACGACCTGCGCGGTGCGGCCGAGTCAGGACGCTGCCCCGAATGCGGTCTCGCGATCGGACTGAGCCTCTCCCGCAGCCACTTCGACTCCGCAACCACCGGAGGCGGGACAGCCAGCGGTGATGCGTGGGAGCCAATTGCCAGCGGTTGCCGTCTGCACGGCGCCGCGGTTTTCGCGCTGCTGCCGATCTGCCTGGGTGGCCCGCTCATACCGATCGTCGGCGCTCTTACGCTGGTGGCGCTCGGCCTGCACGGCCTCTGCCACTTCTTGGCCATGCGCGATCTCCAGCGCGGCCTGACCATCGTGTCGCAGACCGACCCGTTCTTGGGCGACGCGCTGCAGCGGGCGATGCGCGCGGCGAAGACGCACGGGATCATCGCGGGCATCGCCGGGGCTCTTCCGCTGGTGCCATGTCTGACGTGGTCCGCGATTCAGCTTCCCGGCGGCACACAACTGGTCGCCGCCGCGCTTGTCCTTCCTTCGCTGTTCGTGGCGTTGTGGTCTGCCCGCAAGGTCGCCATGAGCCTCGCGTCCTCGACAGCCCTTATCGCGGCACTTCCCAACACGCACCTGGGCGATTGGACACTCGCGGCCGGAGCCGTGGCAGCGTGCGGTGCATGGATCCTGCTCGCGCTGATCTCGCTTGTCGATGCAGCGGGAGCGGTGGCGCTCCAGGGTGTGCTCGTCGTGGTGGCGATGGCGGTGTCGCTCGCGCTCCTGCTGCCGCTGGCGCTCTACCGCGATCTCTTCATGCGCCTGAGCATCGCCGTTCCGCAGCTCGCCGCGTTCAACGCTGCTGCCGACCGCATTGAGCGTTCCCCCGGGGCGCGGCGCGCGGACCTCACGCTCATCGAGCCGCCGCCGGTGTCGCACGGTCACCTGCAGGTGATTGACGACGACGCGCCGATTCCCCTGGCTGATGATCCGATCCGCCCCGATCAGCAGCCGTCCTGATGCGCCCGCGCCCGGCGCGCGCCCGCGAGAGCGACGGCGATGGCATCCGCGACATCCGGCGGCTCGGGAGGCGCCGCGAGACCGAACTCGCTCGCGACAGCGATCTGCATCTGACGCTTTGTCGCGTTGCCGTTGCCGGTCATGGCCTTCTTCACGGTTGCCGGGGGCAGCTCGACGAGCTCAAGTCCGCGACGCTGCACGCAGAGGAGAGCGACACCGCGTGCATGCGCCATGAGAATCGCCGTGCGCAGATTGCGCGTCTGTGAGAAGACGGATTCGACCGCCACGACGGTCGGGGCCAGTTCCTCAAGTACTTCGAGCAGATCAAGCTCGAGCTGCCGCAGCCGATACGAGAGCGACGTCCCCGCCTTGAGCCGCAGGACCCCTGCTTCGACCAGCACGGCATCCCAGCCGTCGCGCGGCACTTCGACGCATGCATAGCCCGTCCGCTGCAGACCTGGATCGATGCCGACCACTCGAATGACGGCATCGTCGGTGTGCGTCATGCACGCGCCCCCGCACGCCCCTCAGACATCGACATGGCGCTTTTGCGATTCTGGCCGCCGCCAGGCGCGTCGCTTTCAATGAGTCCGTCCTTCAGGCGAAAGATCCGTTCGGAACGGTTCGCGACGCGGTCGTCATGCGTGACCATGATGAGCGTGAGCCCGCTTTCGTGGAGTTCTTCGAACAGTCCGAGGATCGACTCGCCGGTGGTCGAGTCGAGGTTGCCCGTCGGCTCATCCGCCATCAGAACCGCGGGCCGTGTCACGAGCGCCCGCGCGATCGCGACGCGCTGCTGCTGGCCGCCGGACAGTTCGATCGGACGATGCGTGAGTCGATCACCGAGTCCGACGCGCTGCAGCTGTTCAATCGCGCGGTCGCGCCGCTCGTTGCGATGCATGCCTTGGTAAAAAAGCGGCACTTCGACATTCTCGACGATCGTCAGTTCCGTAATCAGATTGAACGCCTGAAAGACGAAGCCGATGCGCCGGCCGCGCACGCCGCTCAGCTGATCGTCCGGCATCGTCGCGACATCAATGCCGTCGAGCAGATACTCCCCGCTCGTCGGCCTGTCGAGGCAGCCGAGCACATTCATGAGCGTCGACTTGCCCGATCCGGACGCGCCCATGATCGCGAGGAACTGACCGTGCGGCACCTGCAGGTCGAGGCCGCGCAGCGCTTCGACGAGCACTGAACCATCGGGCTTGTAGTAGATCTTGCGGATCTGCTTGAGATCGGCAGCGAATCCGGCGCGGGCGATGGATGACTCAGGAGGAATTGCAACGCTCACGCAGACACTCCCCTTGCTGCAGATGGGCGCGACGACGTGGAGGTCGATGCGGTTGATCCAAATGCCGCCTCGGCAAGATCGATCGCGCGACCCAGCGCCGCCGCCTTGTTCAGCGTCTCTTCGTATTCCGCGGTCGGATCGCTGTCGAGAACGACACCGGCGCCAGCCTGCAGATGCGCGGTCCACAGGCCACCAGCCCCATTGTGCGGGCCATCGTGCGGGCCATCGTGCGGGGCTCGTGCGAGCGGCACCACAATCGTGCGCAGCGCCAGAGCGATGTCCATATCCCCGTCGTATCCGACCGCACCGATGCCACCGGCATACGGTCCGCGGCGCACCGGTTCAAGTGTGTCGATGATCTGCATCGCCCGCACCTTCGGCGCACCGGAGACGGTGCCCACCGGCAGCGTCGCGCGGAGCGCGTCCCAGCAGTCAAGGCCCGGACGCAGCCGGCCGGTGACCGTCGAACTGATATGCATCACGTGGCTGTAGCGCTCGATGTCCATGCACTTCTCGATGTTGATCGATCCGGTTTCACACACGCGGCCGAGGTCATTGCGCGCCAAGTCGACAAGCATCACGTGCTCGGCCCGTTCCTTTTCGTCGGCGAGCAGCTGTTCCTCCAGCTGCCGGTCGCACTCCGGAGTCGCGCCGCGTGGGCGTGTACCGGCGAGCGGCCGGTTGGTGACAACGCCGTCACGGACACGACAAAGTATTTCTGGGCTTGATGCGATGAGGATCGCACCGGAGGCCTGCAGATAAATCTGATAAGGACTCGGATTGACGACACGCAGCGCCCGATAGATCTCAAACGGATCGCTCGATGTCTGGCGCTCCAGCCGCTGCGACAGCACGATCTGGAAGGCGTCGCCAGCGGCGATGTACTCCTTGGCAGAACGGATCGACGCCTCGAATTCGTCCTGGCTCACGAGCGACTTCGGCGTCACGGGCCGCCGCGATGCATCGATGTCGATCGCGCCGGCCGGCAGCGGAACCGAATGTGTCTCGAGGCGCGTGACGAGATGGGTCAGATCCCGCTGCAGCCTCTCCCACGCCGCGTCGAGCGATGCATGGTCGCTGAGCGACGTACTGACGATCGCATGCAGCGTCTTCGTGACGTTGTCCATCACGACGATCTGTCGATAGAGACCGAACTCCAGGTCAGGCAGATGACGGTCGTCACGCGGCGCGGCGGAAAACGGCAGCTTTCCCGGCTCGAGATATCGCACGCTGTCGTAGCCGGAGTAGCCGACCCATCCCCCGATGAAGCAGCGTGGAAGCTGCAGCGGCGCGAGAGTTTCCTTCGGCGGCATGCGGTCGGCGCGCGCCAGCTCCCGGACGACCGCGAGCGGATCCGCGCCGCGCCGCGTCGACTGGCTCTCATCGCGATGATCGCGCACTTCCACCGTGTCCGCTGTCGCAATGACTTCCATCAGCGGCTGCGCGCCCAGGATCGAATGACGGCCGACATTCACGCCGTGCTCGACACTCTCAAAGAGAAAGCTCGGCGCGCGGCGGGCGTCCGCGGCAACAAGCCGGCGATAGCCGAGCACAGGCGTGAGCTGATCACTCATCAGGCGCCGTGACAGAATGACAAGACCGCCGTGACGAGCCTGCATGTCAAAGAGCGCGCGCTCACTGAGAGTCGAGACCGACATAGGGCGCCCATCCTACAGCTGTCTTGAGCGCCCCGTGGCGCCAGCCGCGGGCGCTGCGGAGTGAATCCGCCCCTGCGCTGACCGCTGAGGTCCGTGGTGGCGTCGTCCCGAACTGTGATTCCCCGTTCAGCGGCGCCCGGAGCATTCTGTGCCGGCGCACCGGGCGGCGCAGACGGCCGATGCAATCAATACAGCGCAGCCATCCTGAATACTGACGCCGACGTCGTCCGGTTCGCACACGTGCTCCCTTCACTGGCCGGCAAGTGCCGTCGTGACCGCGCCAAGATGCGTATCGGTGTTCAGAATCGCTGCAGCAACCGCCGGCTTCGCCCGGATCATTGCGAGATAGCTCGCGGCCTCGGCGGGCACTTCCTCTTCCAGCTTGACCGCGATCCGTTCCGCCGAAAGCGCATCGCGCAGACTGACGAAGTGCCCGCCATCGAGGGCTTCGACAAGATAGGGCGCAGGCAGTTCGCGTCCCGCGTGGGCGCGGATGGCGGCAACGACGCTTGTGCAATGACTGCGCGTCGCCGAAGCTCCGCGACAGGCTTGCGGATTCCACAGCACGCAAAGGATCAACAATGAGCAGCACGTGTGGCGGGGCAGGATCGCGGCGAACACATGCGCCCGGCCGCTCGTTCGTATGCGCATGGGTACTTGTGACCATGACAGGCGCGCACGCGGCGCATGCGGCGGGTGCCGTGCTCGACCGTCATCCGAACTCGCTCACGACCTTCCGGCCCACATCGCCGACGCCCGTGCAGGGCGTGCTGCCGAATGTCGGCAACCGCGCCGTGCAGATCGACGGAGGAGGCAACTGGCCGCAGGCGGCTGCGAGTTCGAGCGGAATCGGGAAGATTCCGGGTCTGCTCAATCCGGGTGTCGAGCAGGGTGATCCGCCCGGCGGCGGGACACCGTACATCTACACCGGTGGCCCCGGCGAACCGGGCGGGGGAGGTTGTGGTGGCGGCGGCACCCCCGTGATCGACGTGATCGACGGCCTCGACGACGGCGGGCCGCAGCCGAGCATGAACGGTGTCGACCTCGTGCGCGGAGCGCTGCGCACGCAGGAGATCGACATCGCGATGCCGGCGCCCGGTTTCGCGTGGCGGATCGCGCGCAGCTACAGCGCAGCCCAGGGTGTCAGCGGCTCGCCGATGGACAGCAACGGTCACCAGGGACGGAACTGGTTTCAGGACTCGCAGCCGGAGATCCTGTTCTACAACGACGCGACCGATTCGGAGGACATGGTCTACATCGTGTGGGGCGCCGCGGCGTACAGCGAGTTCCAGCGCGTCAGCACATCGAACGTCTTCAAGGGGAAGAACGGCACGAGCGGACTCGTCGAGTTCGCGAGCGGCACGGGCGGCGAGCCGGACACCTGGACCTTCCTCAACGCGAGCGGTGTCGAGGCAGTGTTCTTCGCATCCGGGACAGCGGACCGTCAGCTGTGGAAGATCACGGATGCTGCCGGAAACTGCGCACACGTGGGACACAAGACAACAGCCTCAAGCGCCGTCTCGGGCGGGTATTCCTCCGGCAGGATCACGACCGCATACGACTCGGCCGACCGCCGCTACACCTACGACTACGACACGATCGACAGCACCGAACGCCTCGTCGAGGTGAAGGCCGAGACGAGATCGGGCGGCACGTGGGCCAGCCCAACGGGTGTCGTCACGGTGGCGAAGGTCAACTACTCCTACTACGCGGCCGGACAGAGCGATCTCGCCAACGGCGAGGCGGGGAACCTCAAGCTCGTGAAGGTGACAACCCCCCTGTCGGATTCCGGCGTGGACGCGGTCTCGAAGCGCTACTTCCGTTATTTCACCGGCAGCTACGACGGGACGACCAACCGCGGCCAGAGCTACCTGCTCAGGCACGTCATCGATGCGGAGGGCTCCCGTCGCTACGACCCGGACGACGCGGATCTCTTCGCGGCGACCGACTCGCAGATCAAGCCCTACGCCATGATGAGCTTCGAATACGACTCGTCGCGGCGGATCGACAGGACATTCGGCTACGGCCAGTGCGGCTGCGGAGGCGGATCGACCAACGGCGTCTCGACGATCAGCTATGACCTGAACGGCAGCTATTCCGACACCTCCGGCTACGACACCGCATGGAAGTCGCGCGCCGTTGTATCGCGTCCTGACGGAACCTGGCTGACGCAGTACATCGACGAGGTCGGACTAGGGACTGTCGCGCGTCGTCACGCCGACCGATCCCGCCACGTCGACTGCGGTGCACTGGACAACATTCGTCAACCGCGACCACCCGAGCGATGCCGCCCTCGACGGCCTGGTGCACGAGATCTCGCTCGCCGACAACGTCACGGCATACAACCACTCGACCAAGGCGTTCACGCGCGATGCGTCGGTCGGCATCGTCCGCACGTTCGACCGGGTCACCGGCGGCGACATGCAGGGACTGATCACGGACCGGAAGCACTCCCGCGCCGGGACCGGCGGCAGCCAGTATCTCGATTCGACGGTCTCGTACGACAGCGGCAGCCCGACGGTCGCCAAGGGCGGGACAAGCGTCGTCCGGCCGCTCGCTTCAGGAAGGAAGGCGTACTTTGACGCGGTCACTTCGACGGGCAGCTCGACGGACAACTCGGAAGTCACGCGAAGCCACGCCTTTCATTCATCCCCCGCCGCGATGCGGGTGAAGACGGTCACAACCACATACCCCGCCGTCACGACCGGGAAGAACGGCGAGAACACCACCGCGACAACGGTGCAGCATCTCCGTGTCGACGGAACCGTCGCGTTCACCAGGGCACCGGACGGAATCTACACGTACACGCAGTACGCGAACGGCCAGCCCGTCAAGGTGATCCGGGACTGTGTCCTCAACCACGCGACCGACTTCGCCTTGGGTGACGATCCGAGCGGCGACTTCGGCATCACGGAGACCGGGGACGGTCTCCGCCAGATCACGACCTATGCCTATGACGCGCAGCAGCGTCTCGTCGAGACCACGCTTCACGCGCACGGGTCAACCGACGCGGAGAAGATCGTGAGGAAGACGTACTTCAGCCAGCTTGCCGACGGCCGGCAGGTCGCCCTTGCGTACAGCGACTGGGTGAGCTCGGGCGGAACCTTCTACGGGCCGGTCGGCTACGCAGTCGGCAATCTGTCGGGCAGCACGGAACTGCAGGCGACGGTCGCGATCGCCGCCGCCGGCATCACTACGGCCATCGCGAGCCACATCGACGAGACGCAGAGCGATCCGATGGCGGCGCTCGACATCGGCACCGTGTCGAGCATGCAGACCGCGGTCTTTGACGATTCGGGCCACCACCGGACCGAGTCACGGACCTACTTCGCCATCCCCTCGAGCATTCCGGGCACGGAGGGCACGCACTATGACGCGACCCGCTACGCCTACGACACGTCGAACCGCCTGATCAGGACGAAGACCGCGGACGGAACGATCACGCGGACGTATTTCGACACCAAGTTCCGCCCGTACCAGACGAAGGTCGGCACCAACGACAACGGCGAGACCGCAGGCGAAGGCAGCGGCACCAACAACATGACGCTTGTCTCGGAGCAGGTCTACGAAGACGTGACGAACCGCGTGACCTCGACTCGCCAGTACTACGACACGAGCAGCTACCGCACGACCGCGTACGTGCATGACGCCGACGGCCGCGTTGTCGTGACCAAGCCGCCGGCCGGTCCGTGGTCGGTGACGAAGTACGACCAGCAGGGCCGGGCCGCGGCGCAGGGTCTCTACCGATACAACGCGACGCTCACCGCAAGCACCGACCCGACGAGCGCAACGACTGACCGGATCGGGCTGAACGAGACCAGCTACGACGAGCAGCTCACGAAGTCGGCATACGACCGGCTGGGGCGCGCGACGAGGCAGTTCACGCTCGCGGTCGACAACGATTCGGCGTACGCCGACGCGGACGACGTGGCCGGCGACATCGTTCTTGAAGAGCACCAGACGCTCTACGACGCGGTGGACGGCAACGTCCTCATGTCCGTCTCGATCGAGCGGAACTACGACGACTACCGGAGCGGCGAGACGACGGGGGCGCTCGACTCGAACGCCGACGGCACATTGGCGACGCTGACGGCAGCGAACGTGAAAGGCCGCGCCTCGATCTCCGTGATGTACTACGACGCCCTCGATCGGATGACTGACTCCGCCGGCTACGGGACCAACGGCGGTTCCAACTTCACGCGGCCCGGCTCGGTGCCCTCCCGCAGCGCGACGGTGCTCGTCTCCATCACCGTCTACAACGACGACGGCAGCGTGCTCTCGACCACCGATCCGCGGGGCAAGGTCGCGCGGACAACGTACGACGCCGCCGGCCGCGTCACCGCCACGATCCGGAACTACGTGAACGGCACCCCGAGTTCCGCAAACGGGGACGATGATCTTTACGTCCGGCAGAACTACTCCAACGGACTCCGCACCAGGTACTGGGTGGACATCGACGGCGACGGGACCGAAGATTCGGGCGTCGATCAGGTGACGGTCTACACCTACGGGACGACCAAGGGCGCCTCGGCCGGCGACTCGAAGATCGCAACCGGGAACCTTCTCCAGAAAGTGCAGTATCCCGACAGTTCCGGCGGCTCCGACGTCGTGACCTTCGCGTATGACTCCGGTCGGGCGCTCATCTGGAAGAAGGACCAGGCGGGAAATGTGACTGAGACCGAGTATGACTCCGGAGGCAGGAAGCAGCACGAGCGCGTGACGACGCTCGCGGGCGGCTTCGACGGTCAGGTGCGCCGGATCACCAGGGCCTATGACGATCATTCCCGCGCGAGCACCGTCACCACCTATGACAACGCGGCCGCCGGCAGCGGCAGCATCGTGAACGAGGTTCAGTCGACCTACGACGGCTGGGGCAATCTGATGACGTTCGGAGTGGATCCGGACTCGGCGATCGCCGGCAGCGGCATTCCGACGAAGACGGTGTCCTACACCTACGCAACGGCGACGGCCGGCCGGAACACGATCAGAAGGACCGGCATGACGTGGCCGGGCAGCTCGCCGCCGAGCGTCAGCTACGTCTACAGCGCCGGCGGCACGAACTTCAACTACGACGACGAGGCCCGCCGGGTCTCGAAGATGACGATCAGTTCGGTCTCGGTTGCCGCGTATCGCTACCTGGGATTCGGAACAGTCGTCGGCATCACGCACGGCGAGCCCGACATCTACCAGCGCCGCTACGGCTCGACGAGCGGGAGCTACCCCGACCTCGACACCTTCGGCCGCGTGATCCACTCCCGCTGGACGAAGGACCTCTCGACCGACATGGACTTCGTCTCGGTCGACGTCTCCTACGACGAGAACTCGAACCCGCTGACAACCGAGGACAACATCTACTCGACCGGCTTCGACGTGAAGTACGCGATCGACGGCCTCGACCGCGTCACGGACGCGGACGAAGGGACACTCAGCTCCGGCAGCATCACGGGCCGCACGCGCCGTCAGGGGTGGACGCTCACCCAGACCGGCAACTGGTACCGCGAAAAACTCAATCTGAACGGCGATGCCGATTTCACGGATCCGAACGAGCATGATGACACGCGGTCCCACAACGCGGTGAACGAGCTGACGGCCCGAGACACCGACACGAGCGGTTCGGACAACTACACGCTCACCTATGATGCTGTCGGCAACCTCACCGACGACGGCGAGACGTACGTCTACGAGTACGACGCCTGGTACCGGCTGCGGAAGATCAAGGACCGAGGCACGAGCGCGGTGCTGAGCGAGCATCAGTACTACGGGAACGGGTTCCGCGCGGGCGAGCGCTACGACGCGAACGAGGATCTTGTCGTCGACGGTTCAGATCCTTGGTACTGGTTCGGGTATGACGAGCGCTGGCGGATCGTCGCGACGTTTGCGGGGAGTGATGCAACTCCGAAAGAGAGGTTCCTCCACCATAACGCCGGCGGAAACGGATACGGCAACTCCAGCTACGTCGACGAACTGGTCCTGCGCGAACGGGACGCGAATACCGCGTGGCATTCATCGAGCGACGGGACGCTCGATGAGCGGTTGTATTACTGTCAGAACTGGCGCCACGATGTGACTGCGCTCGTGACCTCGGGGGGTGCGATGAAGGAACGCGCACGCTACTCGTCCTACGGCGTTCCGTTCGGAATCCCCCTCGGCGACTGCGACGGGGACGGCGATGTGGACGCTGCCGATCAATCCATTCTGCTGGGAGCCTGGGGAACGAACACGGCGGCGTGCGACCTTGACCTTAACGGAACCATTGCGGCGGCAGATCAGGCCATGCAGCTCGGCCAGGTCGGTCAGTCGGCAGGATTCGGCAAGCTGTCCCTCGCAGGAAACGAGTATGGCTATTGTGCATATCGGGCCGACCATGCAGTGCCATTTCTCTACCACGCCCGATCGCGCCCCTATATCACGACCCTCGGCCGCTGGGCAGCGAGGGACGCCGATCAATACGCTGATGGGGTTAGCATGTATCAGTACGTTCAGTCCCTTCCACTGAAGAGTACCGACCCGTTCGGCTTCGCCAGTCTCACAGTAATTCCTAACTCACCCGCTACCTCTCAAGGGGGATGTCGCGGAACCTGCACGTGGAAGTTTCGCGTGGACGGAGTCCCCTCGGGTTGTAATCCAACTTTCATTCAAAAAGTGGATAATAACCTTAGGTGTGGAACCTGTCCGACGCCTACCGGGGGAGGAACCAGCTGTGGGCCCTGCAACTGGTCGTCTTCAGCGTCCGGAACATACTGGGAGCATGCTGTAAATACCCCAATTCCCGGCGGTGCTCTCTCGGACATGGATACCGGAAATATTAATAGTTCGAGCAACACTTGCGTAGATTTTACTCAGAGTGGAACCGTAAAAGTCTTTTGCCTCAGCGCGCTCAAAAGCGCAGATCCAACCCTGTTCAAAGGGTGGGGGAAGGGTCCCCCGAGTGGAACGGGCGGCGGCGTCACGCTGAGTCCCGGCTGCGGAGCGAGCTTTCCCATCAGCAGCGGTACTTGGAAGTCGACCAATACTCCCCCGGCATGGTTTAATACTCTAACACCCATCGCGTCCGGAAGTCGCTCTATGACTGCAAAGTGGGAGTGCGGATGCGCCAATTCACGCACCACTTGTTCACCCGGGACTCCATGACCCGACTCCCGTGACCGAAATATCGTAGTTTAAATCCCCAATGAAATTTTCTCGTCCGAACATCTGCCGTGTTGTGGGCTGGCTCGCATTCGGGTTCGGAGCTACTGCCATATCGGTGGGTGTCTGCAGTTTTCTGGCTCCGCCCCGCGGCGCGACCGGCCTCTACGACCTGACCCCTACTTATGACGCAGGCCCCGTCGATACTCCAGATTCACCTTTAGGCGTTTATTCTACAGAGTCAAGTTGGACCGCTACCGAATACACGGCCATTGGATATTTACGGCAGGCATATTTTCAAGTTGACGCGCAACGTTTCTCCAAGACACATGCGTGGGGGGCAGTTTTGAGCAGTACTCCGTTGCTAAAACGAAATCCGGCTGACCCTTTTATGCTTCAATGGGATTCGATGCCCCTTCTGTGGACGAAGGCACGGGCGACAGTCAAACGGTATTTGTTGGAGCAATCGGAATTCCGATTGAAGTTGATATCGGCGGTCCCATCGTCCTGCGATTTCCGCTTCCCTTTACTCCTATTATTCCCGGAATGGTCGCTGACATCGGATTTTATTCGCTAATCGGGGCAGTGACTCTTCGATTATTGCGAAGCATCCGCGTTCGTGCATTGGTTAAACAGGACCGTTGTGCAGGTTGTGGTTACGACCTCCACGGCCGCGATTCATGTCCAGAATGCGGAGGGCTCCGTTACATCCTTCGCTGAATGCATGATGAATGCAATCTCACAAACGGCAAACGCTTCTTTCGCTTCTACATCAGCGGGTTGCCGGCGAACTGTACTCCAATGCTCGTTCAAGAAGTAAGCAATCTCACGAATGGCATGAAGCTAACGCGCTCGCGCCGGACGGCGCGCCCGAAGCCCTTTTGCCAGGCTGTCAACTCGCGCGCAAACTGACCCGCCCCCGAGCAT
>Ga0163146_10002373_pt1 | contig 25581 bp, 9 predicted proteins | sample OliLakLV19MP7G1_FD_148648 | JGI IMG/M metagenome (GOLD analysis project Ga0163146, IMG submission 148648) | Freshwater microbial mat bacterial communities from Lake Vanda, McMurdo Dry Valleys, Antarctica - Oligotrophic Lake LV.19.MP7.G1 | ecosystem: Environmental > Aquatic > Freshwater > Lake >...
TATTTCATGAATTAGGGGGACTGTGCCCAATACCTTTTCGGCATGACTCAAAGCTAGTCGTGTCGAGGTTGGGCACCTGCGCCAATCCCTCCACTTCATTACGGGACTGCTTCGCCGTGCGCAGGCGGCCCCGCCGGCGTCAAGCCGGGGGGACAAAGCCGTCCCGGGCTCATTGGAGGCCGGGGCACGTAACCGGCGCGACTTTTGAAGTCGCGTCCGTTACGCACCTGCTCTTTTATCCCACTCCGCTCCGCTTCGGGGTCGGCTTCGCCTTGGAGCAGGCGGCCCCGCGGCTTCAAGCCGCGGGACAAAGCCGTCCCGGACTCATTGGAGGCCGGGGCACGTAACCGGCGCGACTTTTGAAGTCGCGTCCGTTACGCACCTGCTCTTTTATCCCACTCCGCTCCGCTTCGGGGTCGGCTTCGCCTTGGAGCAGGCACGTAACCGGCGCGACTTTTGAAGTCGCGTCCGTTACGCACTCGAGGTGAGGAGCTGGTCGGCGTTGAAGCGGACGGAGAGTTCCAAGGCGAGCGTGGTGATGTAGAGGCCGGTGCCATCGAAGCGGACGATTTCAGAAATGTTGTCCGTGACACGGCGCAGAAGTTCGGCCGTGATTTTTCCCGGCTCGCGGGCGAGGCGTTCGGCGAGGACGAGAGCGACGGGAAAAGCGTATTCCTCGGAAACGCCGGAACGCACGAGCCGGCCGCTGAACGCGGCGGCGACGGGAAATCCTTCCGCTCCGTAAACGAGCGCGTTTGAATTTTTTTCCATGAAACCGTTTAACAGAACGGCGGCGCGGTCGACGTCGGATATCTCGACGATCTTCGCCGTCCGGGCCGTCATCAGTTCCCGGTAATATTCCTTGAGGGCGGGGTTTCCCATTTCATCCGCCGTAACCAGAACCTGCACCGAAGCGGTGATTCTCTGGCCGAAGACCGGGTCTTCCCGCAGCTTTCGGAGCGTGCGGGCAAGCACGAGAATCCTCGCGCGCAGCTCGCCCGAATCCGCGGTGGGAAATGCAAGCGAATAGCGGAAAGTTCCGCCGGGATTGGCTGCGAAATATCCGCGCACGCGGCTTTCGAGGCCGCCGATGAGGCTGTCCGTCAGGGAACCGTGCTTAAGAGCGAGACCGGGATGGGCTGCCTCGGCGTTTCGTTCCGCCTGAAGCGCTTCGACCGCGCTTCCGTCTTCTATTCCAGCGAGAATATTGAGGTAATAAGGATTTCCCGCGGCGGCTCTCAGTTCTTCCGCGACTTTTTCGGAGCCTTCGCGGCGCACGAGAGCGATGAGGCCCGCGCCGGCGGGATTCGTTTCTGAAAAAACTCCCCTGGCAAGCGTTTCGAGCACGCCCGAATAAACAGAACTTTCATCCAGAACTTCCGGCCTTGCAGTCCGTATTTCGGAGCGGGTCTCGAAGAGAGGTTCGGCGATACGGCTTTCGAAGAAACGCCTGCGCGTTTCGAGCCCGGCTTCGGTCCGAAGCACGGCGCCCAGGTATTTCTGGTTTTCGCGCATGATCACCGGTTTCCATTCCGGATGATTTTTCGTGGTCCACGAGAGGACTTCCCTCAGCCGGGAGGGCGAACCGTGCCCGAGAAGAAGGGCGCGGATGCTCGTCTGCGAAGGTTCGAGAATGTCCCGCACGATTTCCGGGCCCGAAGAATGGCCCGCGACCTTGATCTCGCGGATGTCGGCAAGCAGCGGAAGCACGCCGTAATCGTCTCCGAAATTGAAATGTGTCTTCTTCGCGGAAACGGCGCGGAGCATGCGGCTGCCCGATTCCTGCGGGTCCATGTAGCCCGTAAAAATGAGGGTGCTTTTTTTGTCGTTGATGACGCGGCTCGCCCAGTAGCGCGAGCGCCCGTAAGTCGCGTTGCCGGAACTCGCGATCACGATCGTGTGCTGGTTATTCTCGCGTTCCGCGGCTTCGGAGCGGAGGCGGCCGCGGACCCGGAAATCGTCGCTGTCGATGATCACCACGTGGTCGCGGATAATGTCCCTGTATTTGCCGAAAACTTCCGGGTAAGCGTTCAGATAAAAGCGGGTGAAAACCGCGGCCTGGCCGTCGATGTAAATCTTCAGGTCCGGGGTCACGCGGCCGTCTTCACGGTTGACGTCCTTTGTCGCTGCCTGCAGTATCCGTTCGAAAGACTGGAGGAGAAGAAGAAACACTCGCTGGCTCCGTCCGTTGGCAAAAGCGGGAATGACGACGCGGCCGCCCCGGGCGATCGTCGTGACCGTGACATTCGCGAGCAGTTTTTCCTGGGCTTCCTCGTCGAAGCGGTCGTCCACGCCGTAAGTCGATTCTCTCATCACCGTGTCGATATTGGCCGCGGTCTCCTCGTCGAGCCGCTCAAATCCGGGTACCGGTCCCTGAGCCTTCGAGGAAACGTCCCCTGTCAGAAAGGCGGTGCTGTCGGGCGTGCTCACGACGACCGACGCGGCGCCGTGGAGATGTCCCACGGGCCCGTGAAATTTAAACTTCAGCTTCGGGCTCAAAGCGAACCATTTACCGGCGGGAAGCGGGCGCACGTGTTTCATGATCTCTTCCACTTCCGCGCGCGTAAAAGCCGCGGTGCCCCCGCCTCTGAGACCGGCCGCGTCGTCGTCGGCCGCCGCCATGAAGTTGAGAACAAGCTGCATAAGACCGTGAGTGCCTTCCGTCACATAAATGGGGACCGATTTTTTCAGGACGTCGCGCCAGAGCGGGATAAGCCAGCCGATATGATCCAGGTGCGCGTGGGTAATCACGATCGCCTTCGGGCGTGACGGAAAGTCTTCGATGCTTTTCGGGAAGTTCGGGCCCGAAAGGTTTTCGTCGAGCCTTACGCCCGCGTCGAGAATGAACGAGTCGGTTTCTTCCTGCCCCTCGCCGCGGTATTCGATGAGCGCCGCGCTCGCCCCGATTCCCTCGACCCCTCCGTAAGGAGTAATGACCGTGGCGCGTTCTTTGACTTCGTCGTCGGAAATCTGTTTCTGCTCTTCCGCTTTTTCCTCGAAGATCTTGTTGATGAAATAGAGTTCCAGGGAGTTCAGTTTCCGAAGGAGGTCCTTTTCCATTTGTTCGATAAAACCGATCTTGAGGGAAATAATGCCCCTCCGCCCCGCCTGCTCAGCCTTGGCTTCGACGTGGGCCGTGATCCTTTCGCGAAGATTGTCCTGCGACTCGATAATAAGCCGCATGATTTCCGCGTAATAATTTTCGGCCTGGGTGAGATCGAGGTAATGAAGCGTGTCTGAAAACAAGCGGGTGGCAGGCAGGAAAACATTGTCGAAGAAATTCCGGAAGCGTTCAGTATAATCGTCCCCTTCGTTTTCAGGTGACACCTGGAAAGCCTTGTCGTTTTCAACGAAGGCGAAATAAAGATAAAACCCGAGTTCTTCGGTGCGGGGACCCCTGTAGGTATCGACGAGACTGCGGGCGCGCTGCTCCGCCTTTTCATGGCCGTCCCTGATGATAAAGTCCAGAAGGAGCCGGACCACGGCGGTGTTGATCTCCTGCTGCTGGGACCTGACCACGCTCGGCAGCAGCTGGGTCAGGCTTCCGAGAAGAGAAATTTTGAGGGTGAGATTCTGGATTTCATCCGGGTGCTTGACGGCCGCGAGGAACTCCTCCAGGGCGTGCTCAAAAGCGTTGAGGTCGAGGCTGCTGTCCCGCTTCACGAGTGCGTCCATGGCGTCCACAAGGGCCTGCCTCTGAGCCTGGTAATCCGCGAGAGCCTGCCGGTGGGCGCGTTCCTTTTCGTCGACGAGATCGCCCGTTTCGAAATCAAAGGTCCTCACGGTGCCGTCGGTGAAGCGCAGAAAAATATAGGGGGTCATGTCTTTTCTGAACGAGCGGTTGAAGACGAGCTGGCCGTCGACGATGAGAAAATGGCCGCTGCGCGCGATACCCATTCCGGAAAAATAATTGAAGGGCCGGCGGTCTTTGGCCGCGCGCTCTTTGTAAGTGGCTTCGTCTTCGATTGTCTTCTGGATCTCCACCGTCGAGAATCCTTTTGCCCGGAAAAAGAACGAGTTGAGAGTCTCGGGGTCGGGATTGCGCACGAGCAGGTCTTTCAGTCCCTGCCTGAAAAAATCTTCGCGGCTCCAGTCCCCGAGCCGGTTGAGATGGGCCCTCCGGAAACGGTCGAACTTGCCGAGAATCGTTATCCTCCGAACCGTTCTCTCGGCTTCGAGATGCATAGAAGCATAAGCGTCCGCGCTTCCGTTCAGCCAGGAGTCGTCGGGAGTCACGGCTTCCGGACGCGCCGGCACGGTAAAGTTCGGGGCAAAGATTTCCGGGGATTTTTCCATTTCGGAAAGCTGTTTCAAGGCGGCGCGGAGTTCGTAAACCGGATCTGTCTTTTCCAGGAACTCCCGAAAATCTTTTTCGGCCTGTTCCGGATGCTTGAGATAATAACGCGAGACGATGACCGTCTTGCCGTCCGTTCCGATATTGGGTTCGTCCATAGGCGTAATATGTATCCGCTCGTATCCCTTGCCCCCCGAATTCGTGATAGCGGAGGCAGGCCGCATGAGAGGCTCCAGTTTGGAAGTCAGCGTATAGAGGTCGGAGTTCTCGACGAGCGTTGACGGAACCGGGCCGTCGACAGGCAGTGAGGGGACGGGCCTGATTTCGATCCTCGGGCTGTCGGAAGATCTCAGGGACAGGGCAGCGTTCACGAACCCGAACCTTTCGCCCCGGGAATCGTAAACGGTCAGGCTGACTCCGTTGTACTCGATATACAAGGTCCGCTCCGCGGCTCCGGCGAGCTGGGGAAAAAAGAACGGCAGATGCCGAACGCTTCCTTTTACAAGCAGGAACCCGTCCGCGCCCGCTTCGGCCAGGTACATGACGGTCTTTGTCTTTTCGCTGAAGTCGAGTAACTCGGGAAGCGGCTGGATTTCCATTCTTTCAAAATAATAAATCTTTTTCCACGCGGGCCTGCCGCTGGGATCGTTCGGCCCCGAAGCCAACTCCTGGCTTCTTGCCTCGTTGAATGAGATTTTTGCGATTTCCTTTTTCGCGCCGCCGGGAAGTGTTACTTCGAAAGCGACCGTTTTACTCCGTACGAAAACCGTAATCTCCGTCCCGTTCGGAATGCCCGGAAAAACGTATTTGACGCGTCCCCGAGGAAGCGGGAGGCCGTCCCGGTAAGTGCCTTTCCAGATAGCCATGCGCTCGGGTACCCCGGCCCAGGGCCACGCTTTCGGATTCAAAAGATCGGCGGCCGGAAAGCCTTCCGGTTCGAAATTGCTTTCCTTGTCTTCCATGACGTAGGCGCTTGCGGAATCCGCCGTGAGTTCCGGAATATTTTCTTCCTCGTGAATGAGCCGCGCGTTCTCGATATCGATCACCCCTTTTTCCAGCCTTTCGAGCGCGAGCATCCGCATCCAGCTTTCATATCCCGCGATCGTCGGCTTATTCGCGCCGAAATGAGTGAGAAAATTCCGCAGCCCGACGTCGTTCGGGACAGAAATACCGTCGGGGTGCATCTTGAAATATTCGAGCAGTTCGCGGATCAGGAATTTGGAGATACGCAGCTTGTCCTTGTCCATGGTCGGAAGACCCGCCCAATTGAGCGCGGTGACGGCGTCCAGAATAAGAAGGGCCGACTCTCGCGTTAACCGCTGGGTGCCGGTTTCGAGCCGGAGATTGTCCGCCAGGTGGGCGAAGAGCCCGTCGGGGTGCGTATAAAGTGAATATAACCAGATGAAGAGGCGTGTCTCGTCCGAGGTCTGGCGCGGATCCATAAACTTTTCGATGCTTCCGCTCAACGTGCGGGCCGAATCCCAATAAGAGTAATCCGCTTGGGCCGCGAGCTTGATGATTTCACCGCTCCAATCGACGACATCGACGCCGCCGGGGGTGAAGAGAGAAGGTCCCGTGGTTTTTGGCGACAGCGCGACGCGGAGTTTCACCAGAAAGCTCATCGCCTGATTTGTGTCCGTAGCTTCGCCTGCGTTATGAACCCAACCGAGAAGGGCCGACCAAACTCCTTTTTTATCGCGTACGATGGTGAAGTGTTCCTTCCGCTTTTTTTTCTGAAGGTGGTACTGAGTCATCCTGTACGAATCGATGAGGAGATGGAAAGCGGACCCGTCAGCCGCCAGCTGGGTAATGCCGCCGCGTTCATCGGTCAGCTTCGGGTCGATAGTAAAAAAACCGATCCAGGGAATGTTGCCGCTTCCTTCTATGTGAGAATAAGGATAATGCTCTTTCCACACATACCCTGACGCCGTGCCGGTCGATTGAAGCATGTCGCCGAATGAGAGCTGTTCTTCAAAGCCCGGGACGGGGATATTTACCCGGCCGTCGCCGAGGTCCGCAAAACGGGGGAGCCTCGCAGCCAATGCTTTTTGCCAGGCCGCCGGCGCATAAAAAGCTTTCGCGATGTTTTCGCCGTAAACACGGGCCGTCGTATCGAAGGGCTCCTCACCGAGAGGCCTCGGCATAGTTGCTTCCAGAGGAAAAAGAGGCAGGACCGTCGGCCGGTACCACCGATTGGTCCGGATCTCTTCTAAAAGTCTCACTCTCGCTTTTTCGATAACATGGCCTTCGAGCGCTGCGGAAGAAAGGCGGGAGGCGTGGGCCTTGGCTTTTTCTTCTTTCATAATCGTTTCCGCGCGGTTAGGAAGGGCTTCGGAAAAAATCCTGTGCGCATCGTTCGCCCGCCTCAACTCGTCCACATCGACAAGAACGAGCCCGCTGTGGCGGGGAGTGGTCCCGCTGATATCAAACATCTTGTAATAATATTTCAACTGATTGAAAAGAAGGGCTTCCTCGGCTTCATTGATATAGCTCATTTGGGTAATGAAATAAACCTGGTAGGCGGTGAACGCGTAAAGAGGGTACAGGATTTCAAAAAACGCCTTGAACTGATGAGGGCTGCCCGCGATATTTTTTTCAGGCGCCGCTCCCGCGGGGGGAAGTTTGTTCCAGCCTTTTTTCATGACAAGGTTCCCAAGAAACCCCGCCTGGGCGATCGCCGGATGGGGCGCTTCGACATCCCCTTGTCCCGCCCAGTGAATTTCCCAGTCTAGCCAGTCCTGGAAAAGATCGCGCGTGTGGAAGAGCGGCTGACGGGGCGCAAAATCGTTAAAGCGGTTGACCGCGTCTTTTAAAAACACGTCGTCGGTCAGGTGAATGAATTTATCGTACCGGGCGGTAAACGCGGACGGCCGCCCGAAAAGCTGCGTGTAGATTTTGGTGAGTTCCTCGGCGGGAACGTCCGTCGACTGGGCATAGCTCTGGGCCGCAAGGCGAAACAGCATTTCTGACGCGAGTCTGGAATCCGCATAGGCGCCGCGCCCGATCCGTAATTCATCCGGAAGCGCCTGTGCCGCGAAAAAGGATTCGCTAGTCCAGCGGCGCTCGTCAAACTCGTTGATTTTGGCTTCCTCCCGCAGACGCTCGAGGTGGAGAAAAATACCCATCGCGAGAGGGCGCCTGGGGCTTTTGGGTTTGAGGGCCGCGACTTTTCCGCGGATGTCTTCGATCAAGGGATCAATCATTTCCGCGTCCGCCGGCTGATAGTCGATCCGGTCTAGAGCGAAGCCCGCAGCTTTTCCCTGTCCCCACCGCAGGCCTTCGGATTCGGCCCGGAGCTCGGACCTGGTTATTCTGAGTACCGTGAATTGGCGGGAAGGATCGATCACAAGACCTTCCACATGATGGTGCTCGTGATTGACCTTCACTTCCTGCCCGGTCAGAACATCCGCCGCCGAAAATTTCACGGCGCCTCTCTCGGGATCATTCAAGGCGTCGTTCAGCGCTTTGCGGGGAAGGTGGACCCAGCCCGGGCCTTCCCCGGCCCACGGCTTCATGTCCGCGACGAGCAGGTACCATTCTTTATCGCCGGTACGCCACGCCCAGGAAATAAATTTATCTTCGCGTCCGTTTGGGACCTGCTGAATCCAGGTTTCTTTTTTGCCGCCCGCGCCCGAAAAAAGGTTCCGGCGAACGGCGTCCGCAGGTGCGTCTTTGAGAGCGGCTTTCAAACGCCCGAAACGGGTCAGTATCTCGAGACCCTGCTCGTTTGCGAAAGGATGATGGTCCGGATTATTCGGGTCCGCATTGCCTCCCACCATGGGGAAAAGATGTCCCGACAGGCCGAGCCAGTCATTCATGTCCCAGATAACGTCAACGCCGGCGTAGGCCAGAAGAAAGATAATCGCCTGCGCCGCGCTTTTCGCACCGCCGAGCTGTTCGAGCCGGAAGTGATCATAGTTCGAGAGAAAAGCCGTTAGTTTTCCTTTGTTGCCGAGCAGGTGCGCGATCTGTGCCGAGAGGTGCGAGGCCGGCGCGCCTCGAGCCACTTCGACAAGCGTTTTGAAAAAATCGTCGTGATAACTTCGGTCGACGCCGTTTTCAAGAAGCGGACTCACATACTGGTCGTACGCTTCCGTATTGATTTCGATCGTGCCCTCGGAACCGTCCTTCGCCTTGTAATAGTCGGCCGCAATTTTTTTGGCGCGCGCGATAATGAGCGCCCAGGGCTCGGGTTTTCCGTCCGTCTGGAGACCCATGTAATTCTGGGGATGATCTTTGATAAACTGGTTCAGATAATAGTGCGCGAGGTCCACCCTGACTTCGTCGGCTTCGAGAGATATGAGCTGCGAGAACGCTTCCACATAATAGTTTTGCACTTCTTCGAGATGAGGGTTCAGGATGACCTGGTCGATGTTCGGGCTGTCGCCGTAATCGCTGATCAGGTGCTGGACGCGCACGATGCGCTCCATATCCCGCCCCGCGGCCTCTTCCTTTATACGGACCGGAAACCAGCGTTTGTCCCAGGCCGCGATCTCCTGCATGTAAGCCCTTTTTCCTTCTTCGTCGCGGCGCCGGAACTCCTCGTTCTGCTCCTCGGATACTTCCAGGTGAAAGGTCCAGCGGTAATTCGTTTCGTCGATCGAATCGGGAGAAAGCCAGGGGATAAAGTCGAGCGTGGTCCTGATCCCCAGTTCGTGCGCTTTCTGAATAAAGCTTTTCAGGAGCTCGCGCGTCTTCTCTTCACTGCCCGCATCGTCTGGTGAAGCAGAGAGTTTGGGGTTCAGGCGCAGCAGGCTCAGAATAGAAAATGGATTGTAATCGTCCGTGACTTCGATCGCTTTCCCCGTTTTGGGATCGATGAGAGAGGTTTCTTTTGTGGCGTAGCCGTCGACGTAGCTTACCGCGCGTCCGTCGCCCGACCAGACAAAAGCCCCGCCGTTTGCGATACGGACCGCCTCGTTTTGGGCGAAGCCGGCGTTCGTCTCTCCCTGTTTCAGGAGACCGGCTTTGATTTTATCGATATTGCGGCCGCGGTGCACATCACGGCCCGTGACACTCATTTCGAAGAGACCGTTATAAAGATAAACGCGGCCCACGCCTTTCTCTTTGAGAAGCGGAAGAAGTCGGGTGGCGTTCGTCAGGCTGTCCCGGTAATCCAGCTTTCCTTCGGATGTGACGTAGGCTCCGATGTCTTTCAAGTTCATTGTAAATCGCAGATTCGGGAGCTCGGGCGGGTCTGAAGGCGGCTCCAGAGCGGGGACGCTTTCTCTCAGTTCAGACCGGAAAGACTGGCTGATAAATCCGGGCAAGAGCGAGCCCGCACCGGAAGCACCGGAGAGGAGAAGGGCCGCAGCGCGCACGGCGGGCCCGATACTTTCCGCTTCGGGCAGCGGGCTTTTGATTCTGGGAATCTGCCCAATGTCCGGAAGCCGGGATTTTCTTCGGGCAGTCCTCCGCGCCTTCGGACCCGCCTCGTATGCGGCGGTACCGCTGGCCCAGTGTTCCGGGACAGTGTCTTTTGTGAGGACCATCGACGTCGTCCAGGCGGCGGCCGCAGGTTTTTCAAACGGGCGGAAAAGATTTTCAGGCGTCAGTTTTCCGGATTTATCGAGCTGCTGGATCTTGCCCGCAAATTCGTCGACAAGTCGCGACCAGCGGGCTTCGAGATCTTCACGCGTGCCGCCTTCGAGCGTACCGAGTAAGAGATTGTCAATGATACGCGTGTAGTTTCCCGCAGAGGCGAGCTGACCCCGGCCTGCGAGATCCACGATCACGTTGTCGCGCCATTTTTTGAGCTGGATCCGCGTTCCGGATTCCCCTGCTTCCTCTTTGAGCGAGGCATAGAGTCTGCCCGACAAGTCCTGCTGAAAAGCGCCGCTCACTGAAATCCTGCCGCCTTCCGGATTGAAATGTTTTTTCCACGGGACGTCCCCCGTCATCTGCGACTGGTATTTTTCGCTTCCCGCCAGTCCGCCGATCCGGGGCGTGACGATCATCCACGGAATTCCTTTTTCCTCGAGAAGCGAAGAAAGCCCTTCTGTGTGAAAACCTCCGGCGATGAGCACGGTCAGGCCTCGGCTTTCGGCTCCCGTGTTTTTTCGAAGCTGTTCGAGCATCGCGGCTTCACGTTTTTCGGCCGCTTCATAAAACCGATAAAAGGGCAGGATAGCTTCTTCTTCCGGGGAAAAATACGTCTCGAGCTCCTGTCGTGTTTGTTCGAGGGCCGCGGGGTAATCCAGTTCCCCTGGAGTTCTGACTTTGATTTCTGTCCACTCTTTCCGGACGAGTTCGAAACGGGCTAGTTTTTTCAAGAGATAAAGAGAACGTGAAAGGCGGTCGGCGGCGCGGGTGGCGGACGTTGTAAGGAGTTCTTCTTTCAGCCTGCCGACGAGACTTTCGAGTTCGGAGAGAATTTGTTCTCCGTTTGAGGAGCGCACTCTTTCGAAGATACGGAGTCTCGCTTCGATTTCCGCGGGCATTTCAAAAGGAACCGACTTCTGCTTCGCCTTATCGCGCAGGTAACGCAAGAATTCCATTTCTTCCATCTGCTCTGTCTCGTATTCCTGAAGACGGAAATTAAACTCCGCGGCCTCTTGCGCTTTGAACCCGGATCCGAGTTTTGCCGCGAGCGCCCTGATTTCTGTCCCGGCGGAAGGCGCGTGCCCGTTTCCGGGAGGAAGGTAAGCGAGAAGACCCGCCAGATGGGGGTAAGAGGAAAGAATTCCATTTTCTTTCACGCGGCGGGATTCCGCGACGTGGGAAAGCATGCCCATGAGGTCGTGCTTCTCAAACCAGTTCGTACTCTTTTCGTCGAGATCGAGAAGTTCGGAAGAGTAGTTTTCTTTTTTAAACGCGAGCAGGCGCTTTTCGATATCCGAAAGTTTTTCGAGGGTCCTTTTCTGCCGGGCCGAGCCCGAGAGATACGCGTCGATATTGCTCTCGTAAAGCCGCGCCGCTTCAACGCCGTGATAGCGGGCGCCGGAGGTCAGGCGGATGGCGGAAGAGACGGCAGCCGTCATTTCGCCGGCGTATAAATAATCGTCGAGGACCTTTTCGAGAATCGCCTGGCCGGGAAAAGCTTTGAAGAGAGCCGCGTCGAGTTCCCCCGCCGCGCCTTCGACACCGACAAAAGAAAGGCCGTGGCTCTTTTCAAGAGCAGCAAGAATATTACCGATCGAGAGCTGCGCGTCCCGGACCGCGTGCGCGTCCTCGATGAGAATGACCGGGGACTGTCCCTGCTTTGTGGGACTGTCCACGCGGCGGCTGGAACGTCTCACGATTCCGGAATCTTCGGGTATTTTCACTTCAGCTGTGGAGACACGCTGTCCCGTCTGCGGCAAAGAGCTGGCCTGGGCGCTTAAGGGCAGCGTATGGGGAAAGGCGATGACAAGCGCCGTGAAAAATGAAGCGGCCCGGCGTAAATTATCAATTTTTGATTTGGGGGGATGCGTTGTGTTCATAGTTTTTTTGTGGGGACTGTCCCCTGGGTGCTGGCTCACTAGAGATCAGGGCTCCGGAACAGGCTACACCTTGAGCCGGGCACCTAAGCGACACGACTGATGAAGTCACACGATCAGGAACTCGATGCAAACTTCACCGCCCCCAGCCTTAGCTGTTGTACCAATGAGCGCCGTGTCCCTCTTAGGCTCAAGTGTCCCAAGCCATAGCTGTTGTACCCGCTCTTTGTCTCACTCCGCTTCGCGGCCCTGCGGTGTCAAACCGCGGGATCAAAGCCGTCCTGAGCTCATTGGAGATCAGGGCTTCGGAGTCGGCTTCGCCGGGAGCGGGTACGTAACAGGCACGGCTCAATGAGCGCCGTGTCCCGTTACGCCATTCTTCCGATCATTTGGGTTACTGTGTATTCGAGCGCGATTTCGTAGGCGAGCGTGCTGATGTGCAGGCCCCGCCCGTCGAAGCCGACTACGGCGGAAATCTGCGCCGTCATATTCTTGAGAAGTTCGGGGGTAATGCCCGGAGCTTCAGCGAGTCTCTGCGCAAGCAGCACGGCCACCGGAAACGTCCGCTCCACATCGACGTCGGAACGCACGACCCGAAGCGCGTTTTCTTCGCTCAGGGGATAATCTTCCACGCCGTAGGCAAGCGCGTTCGGAGATTGCTCGAGAAAACCTTTTATTTGAACGGCCGCGCTCGCGACGCTGGTTATTTCCAAAACTTTCGCGGAATGGGAACGTCCTACGGCTGTGAAAAAATCTTTGAGAGAGGCGTCATTCAGTTCGTCACGCGTCACGAGAACGCGGATATTGGCGCGCACGTGCGCGCCGTATACCGGGTTCGCCTGCATTTCACGGATCGTATCGAGAAATTTGAGAATCCAGTCCCGAACCTGCGGCGACTCATCGAGGGGAAAGGCAAACGAGTAATTCAACTCTTTCGCCTGGGCGCCCTGCTGTTTCATGCGTGCGAAATAAGCCTCGGCCTGCGCGGGCAGGCTCGCGATCGCCGCGAGGGTCCAGGCCGCGGCCGTATTATCATAATCGGAATTTCTTCGGCGCAGATCTTCGAGTGCCAGATACCCCTCAGCCGCAGCATCCGTGTCTCCGCCCGTATAAAGTTTCAAATAAACGGGGTCTCCGGCGCGCTCGATGAGACGTCCGGCCGCAGTTTGAGGTCCGTCTTTGCGGATGAGCGTGAGGACTGCCGGAACCGCGTTTCGAACGCCGGCAGGAGCTGTTCCCGAGAGCGCGAGAGTGCGCAGCACCGTATCGTAATCGTCCTCTGGCCGGGAAGAAGCAGCGCGGAGTTCAGAACGGGCCGCAGGAACCTGGCGGACATAGCTGCCGCTCTCGGTTTTCTGAAAACCAAGCGGGGGCAGCGCGGATATAGGAAAACCGAGAGGCTGCATCGAGTGCGTCTTGAAACCCAGCCGGCGGGAGAAGGGGTCGAGATTTTTTTCCAGCCAGTAGCGAATAGGATTACGGGTGTAATTTTCGTCGTCGACCGCAAGCGCGTCCGTATTCAGGCGTCCTCCTACCGCGAATTTCAGCTGATCGTCTTCCCCTTCCTGAAGAGGAAGATAAACAGGTGCATATTCTGTGAGCAGCATCCCCTGAGGGAAAACGTTGAAGGGCACAAGGGCCGCGATCACGAGCCGCTGATCTGGCGAGCGGTCTACCTGAAAAAAATAATCGGGCCGTTCTTTAGGCACGGCGACCCAGTGCCGGTCGATCACCCACGGAATTTTATCGAGCGAAATTCCTGTGCGGTTTAATTGCTCCAGAACGGGCGCGGGAAAAAGAGAAAGAAGCGCATCACGCACCTCGTTTGTAAAATCGAGTACCGGCTCGCGGAAAATCTGGCGCCGTATTTCCGCGGGATCCATCCCGGCGGCTTCGTCCGGTTCACGCAGTTCGGAGCGCAGAAGCTGATAAGGCGCGGGTTCCTCTGTTTCGCCGCGGATGCTCGCTGCGGCCCAGGCGGCGGCGGAACGTACTTTGTCGAACTTTACCGGATCACCTGATTGGTCCGCGCGGATTTCTTCCAATTTTTCGAGAGCCCCGGAAGCGGCTTCACGCATCGAGCCGAGACCGAGGATCGCGCCGATTCTCCCCTGAAGAATCGGATGGCTTCCCGCGGAGAGGATGAGTTCATCCAGGGTCTGGGTGCCAAGTCCGGCGAGAGAGTGAACGGCTTCGGCTTGTCCTTCCGGGTCTTCCTCGAGGCCGATGAGGACGCTCAAAAATCTTTCGGCGTCGGTCATTTCCAAACGTCTCGGAGTCAGCGGTTGAAGCGCTGCCGCCGCCGTAGAAGCGGCGCCTCCCGCTTCGAGATCGAGGAGATGCACGGGAATTGAAGGCCATTCGCTTTTGAGAATTCCGCCCAGCGCCCAGCCTGCGGCTTCCTGAAGATTCTGCCAACCTTTAACGCCGCGCCCCTGCAGCGAGCTTTTTGCCCGGCGGATTTCACGCAGATAGCTGACGGTTTCACGGGCGGAAGGTCCGACCAGCCCGAGCATGAGCATGGCCGCAATTCTTTCTTCGACCGGCCTTTGCTCGTGAATAATCGTCTGAAGTTCGGCCATGGCATGAGCGGGAGAGACGCTGCGAATCCGCAGCAGCGCTTCGGCTTTGACCGGATAAGATTTCGTTTTGATAACGGCCTGGATGAGTCCTTCAATGTAACCGGCCTCGGGGACATGGCTTTTAGTAGAACCTTTGATGCGGGTGCCTGCGCTTTGCTCCAGAGACTCCGCTCCCGGCAAGCGCAGTTCCTTGATAAGCGACTCGGCATTCTTCAAATCATTCTGCGCGCGCGTCAGGATCTCGCGTCTTCGTTCCTCAGGCCCCTGCGAGGTCACGAGACTGAGGGTATCTCCCAGGCTCGTGCTGAGATCCTTGATTCTTTTGCGATTTCTTCGTTTCGAAACGAGATCAGGATGGTCGTAGGCGGCTTCGAGCATGCGTATGGCCCGTTTCATCTTCTTCAGCAGTTCCTCCAGATCGACCGTTTCCGTCCGAAGCTCAGCCCGGTACGGCGATGTCGCGGCTAAATCCAGCGCCGGCGCACCCCGGCGCCATTCAGCAGGTGCGGTGTTACGGGTCATCAGCATCGCGGTGGACCAGGCTGCGGCCGCCGGAGCCCGGAAAAGGCCCGCGATCTTTTCTTCCGGCGCGGGAACGCCGGCATCCAGTTCTTTGAGGCCCGCGGCGAACACTTCGACTTTTTTGATCCACGCGGCGCGGACTTTTTCTTCGTCAACCCCGGATAATTTTTCGGCGGCTTCGTCCAGGGCCAGGGTGGTTTCCTGCAGCTCGGTGAGACGCTGCTCTTTCACAAGCGCGGCAATAATGTTTTCACGCCATTTTTTAATGACGATCGGCAGTCCCTGTTCTCCCATTTCTTCACGGGCGGCGGTAAGGAGCCGTTCTGCGGCCGCCCTGTTAAAAGCATTCCTGACGGAAATCCGGCCTTTTTCTTCGGCAAAATAAGGCCTCCAGGAAACTTGGCCTTGCATGTGCGAAAAGTAGTGATTGCGCTCCGGAAGATGGAGAATGGCGGGAGTAATAATGACGTGAGGAATATTTTCGCGGCGCAGAATTTCGGCCAGACCTTGAGTGTGAAACCCCCCGGCTACGGCCACGTTGATCGCCGGCCTTCCGGGCCGAGCCGCCTTCCGGATGTGCTCGAAAAAAGCGGCTTCGCGTTTTTCCGCGATTTTATAGAATTGAAAATAAGGCGCGGTGCGCTTCTCCTGCGCCGCCAGTAAAGAATTTATTTTCGCCGCGGCATCCGAGAGACCCGCTTCAGAGCGTTTTGCAGACGCCAGACCCTTTTCGTGTAGAACACGGAGGCCGTTCCATTCGTTCCGGCTGAGTTTGAAAGCGAGAAGCCCCGAAAGCAGATAAACCGCGCGGGTCAGGCGTTCAGCCTCTTCCTGCTCCGGTGTAATAATGAGTCTGGTTTTCAGGTATCCCGCGTAGCGCTCGAGCTCGTCAAAGAGTCTCGCGCTCTCGATCGAACCGGCTTTACGGTGTCTCGCCAGGCGTTCTTTCAGCGCCGATGAAAGATTGAGCGGGATTTTTTTCGTTTGCGCCGCGCTCATGAGATATTCGAGAAAGTCTTCCGCGCTCGCCTGCTCCGTTTTATAAGCCTGGAGCCTGGAGTTGAATTCGATCTTACCCGCATACTCCACGAGACGCGTCTTCACCTGCCCGGCGAGAACGCTGATCTCATGAGTCACGGCGGAGGGAACATCTTCTTCCACGTCCACAAGTTTTACCAGGGCCAAAAGGTCGGGATAGTAATCTTCACGAAGCGCCATTCCGTTCGCTTCGCCCGTCTGCGCCATCAGCGCGGCCAGGCTGCTCAGGTTGTCCGCTCCGCTGCGAAAATTCTCGAGCGCCCCGTCAAGCTCCAGAAGTTCAGGTCCGTAATGGGCTTTTTTGAATGAATCCAGGAACCCGCGGATTATCATAAGTTCCGCCTCGAGTTTTTCCCGGTACTTGCCCGCTTCGAGGTAAGCATTGATGTCTTCCTCATAGAGGCGCATGTCTTCCATGCCCCTTACGTGAACCGCTTTGCGGGCTCGCATTGCCAACGCGGCAGGTCCCGGCAGCTCCCCGTCCGCAAGGTAGCGGTCGACGACCCGGCCAAGAATCCGTTTAAAGGGGAACGTTCTGAAAAGAAGTGCGTCAAAGGTTCCTGATGTGCCCTCGGCCGAGGTCTCGGAGATTTCATAGCGCTCGCCGAGATGGACGATGATTTTTTCGATTGCCTGCTGGGCGCCGGGCACAGCGTGCGCGTCTTCGATGAGAACAACGGGGAAGTCTCCCTTTACCTGAACTGCTGGGTTAAAGGTTTCCTGGATCGTACCTAAACCCGGGGGAAGCAGAGTCCCCTTGGAGGCTTCACTGAGGAAATGTTCCGGGCTTCCCGGCGAAAAGACGTCCGATGAAAAGGCCGGGGGCAGAGACTGAGGCCACGTGAGGCAGAGACAGAGCTGTAAACACAGGACGCGGCTGAATTTACTATATAAGGAAGCGGATCGTCTTCTCAACCAATTCACCCTTACAAAAGAGATAGATAAGGAGTTTATCACGCTTTATTAAATAGTAAAATAAGTGGGAGACTGGATTAAAGCATCGGGTGTCAATTCCTAACAATGCCGTTCATTTTTTAAGGCTTTAGGGAAGGCGGCAAGGGTGGGGAACCCATTTACTTCATTTATCAGACAGGCGGGAGACTCGGGGATTAGACGCTGAAGCGGAAGAGCATGACGTCACCGTCCTGGACGGTGTAATCCTTGCCTTCGATTTTAAGAAGGCCTTTCTCTTTTACCGCGGCCGCGGAACCGAGAGAACTCATATCATTGTAGCGCATGACTTCGGCACGGATGAAACCCCGCTCGAAATCGGAGTGGATGACCCCCGCGGCCTGAGGGGCTTTGGTCTGCTGACGGATTGTCCAGGCTCGGACTTCCTGCTCGCCCGCCGTAAAATACGTAATCAGATTGAGCAGTTTGTATCCCTCGCTGATCAGTTTCACGAGGCCCGGTTCCTTTAAGCCCAGCGATTCGAGGAATTCTTTCTGCTCCGCCGGGGGCAGTTCGACGAGTTCCGCTTCGACTTTGCCGGAGATGACGACGACTCCGGCTCCTTCCTTCGCGGCATGCTCGCGTACTTTTGCGACGTTAGGTCCGCCTTCAGGCAGATTGTCTTCCGCGACATTGCAGCAGTAAAGCACGGGTTTGATCGTAAGAAAATTCATGTCCTTCAGATTTTTTCTTTCCTCTTCGGTGTATTCGAGCCTTCGAAGCGGGGTGCCGTCTTCCAGCGCTTTTTTGACTTTCGAAAAAAGCGGAAGTTTCTCTTTGGACTCCTTGTCGCCGGCCGAGTTGGCCAGTTTTTCCATCTTGGTGTACTTCGCGCTCATGCTATCAAGGTCTTTCAGGCAGAGCTCGGTATCGATGACTTCGATATCACGCAGCGGGTCCACGCTTCCCGACACGTGCAGGATATTGGGATCTTCAAAACAGCGGACGACGTGAAGGATCGCCTCGACCTCGCGGATATGGCCGAGAAACTGGTTTCCGAGTCCTTCCCCTTCTGACGCGCCTTTGACAAGCCCTGCTATATCGTAAAACTCGATCGTGGTCGGGACGGTCTTCTTGGGCTTGCAAATCTCCGTCAGGCGCTGCAGACGGTCATCGGGAACGGTCACGATGCCCTTATTGGGATCGATCGTGCAGAAAGGATAATTGGACGCCTCGGCCTTGGCGGACGAGAGCGTATTGAAAATCGTAGACTTGCCTACATTCGGCAGACCGACAATACCGCATCGAAATCCCATGAGAACCTGTTTCTTTCTTGCCTGAGGGGCCGATTTTCACCGGCCCAAAATGACGAAAAACTAATGTCATGAGTTTTGCAATATATCACAGATAGGGCCGGGTGCAGAAATGGTATTACAAGCTTCGCGCCGTCCTTTATGATTGTTTCTACTCCACTTATGAGGTGAGCTATATGCTCCTGAAAAGATTTCTCTTTTCTCCTGTTTTCGCTGTTCTGTTTTATGCCGTACTGGCGCTGCCGCCGGCGTGGGCCGTGATGCGGGGATGGCAAAAACCCCTGCAGCCCGGAGCTCCCTCCCGGATTGAAAGTATTCTTCCGCATCCGCTGGAACCGGGCCGCCTGATTGCCGCTTCTTCGGGTGAATTACGGGTCACGGCGGAAGACAATCCTGAAAGCTGGTCCACCGTGGCAAGGATCCCCTCCTCCAGACCAGTTCTAGAGATCAAAACTTTCCCAAGCCTGCCAAACGATGTTTTCGTCCTCACCGAAGACGCCATCTTCCAAGCCAGTCTCAAGTCACCTGTCTGGAGAAAAGTTTTCGATGCTTTTGGCGAGGGTGAGAAAGTGCTTTCCTTTGAAGTGGTCTTTGCAAGAGGTTTGTGGTTTACGGGGACTTCGTCTTCGCTGCTCGTATCTGCCGATGAGGGTAAGTCGTGGACAAGGTCAGACCTCGTTCCCGAGAGAACTGCCTTTCCTGTGCTTCGCGCGGCCGAGGGCCGCCTTTTTATCGCGACGGACCGTTCCTTGTATCGAGCGGATGCGGAGGAAAACGCAGAAAAGATTTTTTCGTTTCCATCCGCGGAAGTCTCCGATGAAGAAAGTGCTGAACCGCTCGTCTCCCGCTGCAGGATAGCCGATTTGATTATTCATCCCGCAGACCCTGCTACGGTCTGGCTCGGGTCGGACGACGGGGTCTTTGAAACCAAAGACGGCGGCCGGGCGTGGAAGCTGCTCTCCCGAAGCGGGCTCAAAGCCGCAAAGATCCGCCGGCTGGTCTACGCTCCCCTGGCAGGCAAACTGGCCGCGGGGACAACGGACGGCATTTATTTATTTGACGCGGGACGGGATCTCTGGACGGAACTCTACCGGGGCTCCGCGGGCCGCGAACCCACGGACATGCAGATTTTCATAAAGGGAGGAGAAGAGACTCTTCTTGCGATAACCAACGAGGGACTCGCCTTCCATCCTCTGGCTTCCGTGGAGTTCAATTCACCGCAGGACCCGGTTTCGAATGCGGGGCTCGCGCTGCTCGAACAGTTGTTCCGCCTCGAACCCACGGCACGGGAACTGCAGCTCGCCGTCATACGTTACGCCAATGCAGACTCTTCCAAGATCCGCCGCTGGCAGAAAGAATCACGGCTGAAATCGCTCATGCCTTCGTTCTCTTTCGGCAAATCCTACTCGACGGCGAACAGCATCGATCTCGACCGCGGTTCAACCTCCGAGCCCGACGAATATATCCTCGGTCCCCAGGACATCGACGAGGGATGGGACATGGATATGAGCTGGGATTTCTCCGACCTTGTCTTCAGCGGCGACCAGACTTCCATCGACAGCCGGGAAAAACTCATGATCGAAATGCGCCACGATCTCCTCGGCGAAGCAACACGGATTTACTTTGAAAGAAGGCGGCTGCAAATGCAGATCATTCTCTCCGACTCCGCGTCCGCGCAGGAGCATCTCGAACTGCTCACCCGGATGGATGAGCTGACGTCCCTGCTTGACGGCATGTCCGGCGGCTATTTCGGCGCAGGCGTCCAGACCGTTTATGAGAACCGGCCGGAGCTCGAACAGTTGTGGTCCATTGCATCGCTCGAAGGACGGCCCATGGTGTGAGGAAAGTCCCGCGTGCAGGGTTGGTTTAATCGTGCCGACATATATAAAGTAGAGAGCTTGTTCTGCGGTTCAATTCGGAGCGGTTCTAATCTTTGCCCGGGGATACGGCGTGTTCGAAAAACTTTCCTACTTTTTCTTCAAGCGCAGACTAAACAAAAAACTGCGGAGTCTTTATGAAATGGAGGATCCTTGGGGCGGCGCGTTTCTGAGCGGCATCTTTTCACCGCTTATCCGCAAGCATATGCTGAGTCTCCCTTCCGCCATTCAGAGCAGCCCCGTCCTCGACGCCGGCGGAGGCGAAGCTTCCTATTATGTTCCGCTTGCGGATCTGATTTCAGAGTACCATCTCGTCGACACGAATCTCACGGCGCTCGAGCGCGCCCGCAAAATTACCGCAGCGGGCCGGGTAAAGCTGATCCAGCAGAGTCTGGACGCGTTTCGCCCGGCCCCTGAATTTTACGGCACTCTCTGGCTGATCGGAATTCTTACGTATTTGGGCGCAGCCAGGCATCCAAAGACGGTCAGAACGATTCTCGAACGCCTCTGGACATCTTTAAAACCGGGAGGCCTTGCGGTTTTAATCCATCCTTATTACAGCGAAAGTGAACTCCTGCTCCTGAATCAGTTTTCCTCCAGTTTGACGGCATTCGGTGGTTTCGTAACTTATAATGAGAATCGAGACGTCGGAAATCAGCATTTTATGATCGATTTGATACTTAAGAAATGATATTTGTTGATAGTTATTGATATTTTTTTATCTTTTATTTGTTTAAATGACCTGTCTCGGTTATATTTTAGAGAGCAAATCACGTTCCCAGGCATGAAAATTCATCGCGTACCGCCCCGCGGATCAGCAGTTTGATCTTTTCGCGGCCGTGAGGCTTTGGATAACCGGCTGGTTCCCTTGAAAAATACGGGCTAAACCCCGCGCCCTTGGCCAACGATAAACTAGAGATACGAGGTGATCTTCGATGAAAGTATTTTTCCTGAACATTCCGTTCCATGAACGCTATTCCCGCGAGAGCCGCTCTCCGGGCGTCGCACCATCAGGAACGCTCTACTATCCGATTTATCTGGCGCTCGCTGCAGGGGTCACCCGCAAAGCCGGACACACGATCGATTTCCTCGACGCGCCGGCGGATAAATATTCACTCGAACAGTCACTCGACCGCATTCTTAAATTTAAACCCGATCTTATCGTCTCGACGACCGTGACGGCGTCCGTCTGCCACGATGTCCGCGTGATGGATTCCCTTTCGGAGAAAACCGGCGCGATGACCATGCTCTGCGGGACGCACGCGACCGCGCGCCCCGTGGAAACCCTGCAGATGGCGAAGCGCCTCGATTTTATCGCCATCGGCGAATACGATTTTACGATTCGCGCCGTCGCCGACCATTTCCAAAGCGGAAAGACGCGCGAGCAGCTCGGTGAAGTCCTCGGCCTCGCGTACCGCCATAATGGAGAATTTATCCGCAACGCGGAACGTCCGATGTGGGAAGCCATGGATGAGATTCCCTGGGCCAGCCATATTTACCGCGATTATCTGAAAATTGAAAATTACAGCTACGGCGCGCAGCTCCATCCCGAGATCACGATCGTCGGCGGCCGGGGATGCCCTTATCAATGCACCTACTGCGTTTTCCCGCAGACGATTACGGGCCAGCGCTACCGCGCACGTTCCGTAAATGACGTAGTCGACGAAATGGAATTCATTTTAAAGACCTGGCCTCACAATAAAGAGATCATGTTCGAAGATGATACGATGACGCTCGACAAGAAAAGAATGCGGGAAATATCCGAAGAGATCCTTCGCCGCGGGCTCAAAGTCACGTGGTCAGGAAACGCGCGCGCCGATTTTGAAGATGTGGAATTGCTCAAGCTCATGAAGAAAGCGGGCTGCCGCCTCTTCTGCGTCGGCTTCGAATCTTCCGACCAGGAACTTCTGAAAAATATGAAGAAGGGCGGCGCCACCGTAAAGATGCAGGAAAAATTCGTCGGCGCGTGCAGGCAGGCGGGCATTCTCGTCCACGGCTGTTTTCTTCTCGGCGGCACGGGCGAGACGAAAGAAACCATGCGCGGCACGCTCGAGATGGCGAAGCGTTACAACTGCGACACGGCCCAGTTTTTTCCCATGATGGTCTATCCCGGAACCCGCGCGTACGAAGAAGCCAAGGCCCGAGGCGACCTGAAAAATGAAAACTACGAAAACTGGCTCAAAGACTCGGGCTATTACATGTCTCAGGTCAACCGCACGGGTTTTACCAACGATGAGCTCACGCAGTTCTGCGATACGGCCCTGAAAGAATATTATTTCCGCCCGGTTTATCTGTGGTCTAAAATCGTTCAGTTCGCGGCCCAGCCGAGAGAACGGTCGCGCATCGTGAACGGCGCTTATTACTTTATCCGAAAACTCATGACCATGCTCAAAGAGAGCCGCTCCAGGCAACCGGGAGACAGCGGTCCGGGCACGGGAGCGGGCACCTCCGGCGCAGCAGCCGGAAGCGCTTCTTCCCCTGCGAACATGAGTCATGTCGCAAAGACTCCTGACTAGTACTGCGTCAGAGAAAAAACGATCCGAGCCTTCTACGGCGGCCGTTTGGTCTTGAGTCGCCCTTTTATATCTGCTTAACCCAGAAAAAACGTTATGCGCGTCTGCGTCATCTCCGCCGTCTACAATGAAGAAGAAAATATTTCCCGCCTTCTCGACTCGCTCCTGAACCAGAGCCGGGTACCCGATGAAATTATCATCGTGGACGACGGATCCGAAGACGCGACGAGCTCGATTGTGAAAGCCTGCGCCCTTAATCACCCGATCGTTCGTTACATCTTTCAGGAAAATCAAGGTCCCGCCGCCGCGCGCAATAAAGCCTGGAAAAGCACGAACACGGATATATGCCTTTTTACCGACGGTGATTGCGTACCCGAGCCGGTGTGGGTCGAAGCGATGCTGAAACCTTTTTCTGATCCTCTCGTGGGCGCTTCGGCCGGGACGTACAAGACCCTGAATCCCGGCAGCCTGCTCGCGCGTTTCATCGGACTCGAGATCGCCTGGCGTTACAGGAACGTAGCCGGAGAAGTCGACGCGCATGGATCCTACAGCCTGGGCATCAGGAAAAAAGTCCTCCAGGAAATCGGCGGGTATAAAGAAGATTACAAAAAACCGAGCGGCGAAGACTGGGACCTCACTTACAAGATCTCCCGCCGCTATAAAATTATTTTCACACCCAAAGCCGTGGTGGGCCACTATCATCCCGAAAGTTTCACCTGGTATTTTAATAACCAGGCTCGGCGGGGATATGACCGTATGCGCGTCTATAAAGATCATTCCGATAAAAGAGGGGGCGATACCTACACGGGAGCGATCGTCAAGTATCAGGTGGCGGGAGCGGCGCTCTTCATCGCGTCTGTCCCCCTGCTTCATCCGGCGGTCCCGTTCGGGTGGCTGTTAAGCGTGTTGCTTGCGGCGTTTCTATTCGTAACGACATGGATCCCGTTCGGCTATTACGCGTCCAGAGATCTCCCGGTGGCGTTCGCCAGTATTCTCATTCAGTTCGTCCGGTTCTTCGCCTGGATGGCGGGAGGACTCGCGGGATTCTTTCAATTCAACCTGCTTCAAAGGAGACGTCAGTGAGAATACAAACCGAGAGAGAGAACTGGGACAGCTTCTGGAAAAAAAATACGGAATCCCGTTTCACCAAATTAAGCTGGAGCAAGATCCGTATCATGAAGCTCCTCGACGCCATTCTGAAACCCGGCATGTCGGCTCTCGACGCCGGCTGCGGGTCGGGTTTCTTCTCTCATTATTTTCTCTCACGGGGCTGCAAGACTTATACGCTCGACTATTCCCAGGACGCGCTCAATATCGCCCGGGGAAAAACAGCGGATAAGTGCACGGCCTACCTGCGCCGCGATCTCCTCGACCCCGATTTCGGGGAGGAATACAAAGGCACCTTTGACGTAATTTTCACCGATGGGCTTTTTGAACATTTTACGGAAACCGACCAGCAAAAAATCATCGGAAACTTTCGCCGCGCGAAAAATGATACCGGGCTGATCACGACGTTCGTGCCGAACAAATACTCATGGTGGGAAGTGATCCGGCCGCTCGTGATGCCCGGCATTCATGAAGAACCGTTTACGATGGCGAGTCTTTTAAAGCTTCACGACAGCATGGAAATCGTAAAAAAGGGCGGTATTAATGTGTTCCCCATCGCCATTTCTCCGGACCGCATGCTGGGTCCCGGCTGCGGCATGCTCCTTTACTGCTTTGCGAAGTAATTCTTAAACGCGAAAATCTTTTCTGGTCCCGCAGGATTTCCATCCGTCCGCTTAAATTTTTTTTTGCTAAGAGTTTTTACCGGCTAACACGGTCGGCGATGTTTCCTTGAGGAGTATCTCGGTGATGACCTTTGCATGGGACTCCGCATTGGCGGCCTGGTCCCGGAAATAGTCGGCGGAAGAAATACCGATCGCTTTCTTTTCATCCTTGAGCCGGTCGGCGAGCCTGGTTGAGATATCAGCCTTGTCCTTGAGGGCGTTGACCGCCGACCAGAGAGCGGATTCGAGCGCCTGTGTTTTTTCGACAAGCAGACTCTGCCCCGAAAAAGCATGTCCAATGCGGCAGTGAAAGTGCAGCAGCTTTCCTGTTTCGACACACCACATGGGTCCATTGCATTCGGGACATATATGAGTCGACAATTCGGCTTCAGAGGGTGCGGGCATATGGATTCCTTTCTGTGCGATACTCCTGTTGACGGGCTGTCCCGCAAGACCTGAAAGAAGGCGCCCCATTTCAGAAAGCGGCACGCAATGATCCACCTGAACGCAATTCAGCGCGCTGGCAGGCATACTGGCATTCACGGCATCCGCGGGATCCTGCACAACGGCCACTCCGCCAAATCGCTTGATATCCATCAAGCCTGCGGTTCCATCATCCAGCGCTCCAGTGAGCACGACGCCAATGGCCCGCGGTCCGAACGCTTTGGCCGCCGAGAAAAAAAGGGCGTCTATCGCAGGCCGGTGAAAGTTATGTTTGGGACCGTGATCCAGAAGAATATGCCTGTCGTCGACACGGAGATGATAATCAGGGACGGCGATATAAACGTGTCCAGGCCTGATAAGGTCGTGATCTTGGGCGGGCACGACGGGAAGCTTCGCTTTCTGGCCGAAGATGTGCGCGAGAAAACTTTCATGTGCCGACGAGATATGAAGAACGACGAGGACGGAGGCGGGAAGATCCGCCGGAAATTCACTGATCAATTGTCTGAGCGCATCGAAGCCGCCCAGCGAAGCTCCGATAACAATGATATCGTATCGCATTAAATCTGTTTCGATAGGTTCCACGTTCGCTCCACTCTGCATTTGTTCTTGCCGGAATCCAAAATTTCCAACGTGTGATATTAACAGGCTAATGCGTATAAACAGGAGAGGGTTTACCCATTCTACAGATCAGGAAATCAAAGGTTCCGGCCAGAGGGGATTACTGTCAGCCGTTAGATTACGCGGTAATATGGCGTAAAAGCTGCCTCGACTCGCGGCCGGTAATTTACGCTACAATTTGTTTTTCTCTATCGAGGCGAAGCTGACCGCAGGCGGCATTGATATCGCGGCCGGCGGTTTGGCGGACGGTGACGTAGATACCGTGATCTTCGAGAATTTTCACGAAGGTCTCGATATTCTCT
>Ga0163146_10002375_pt1 | contig 25575 bp, 26 predicted proteins | sample OliLakLV19MP7G1_FD_148648 | JGI IMG/M metagenome (GOLD analysis project Ga0163146, IMG submission 148648) | Freshwater microbial mat bacterial communities from Lake Vanda, McMurdo Dry Valleys, Antarctica - Oligotrophic Lake LV.19.MP7.G1 | ecosystem: Environmental > Aquatic > Freshwater > Lake >...
TCGACGACTTGATGTCGTTACACGTGCGTGCGGTCCAGCGCGCGGGGCCGCCTTGCGTTCCGGTCACGTAACTTTCCGCAATCACGTGGCCGCGGTGAATCACCACCAAGGCGCCGCCGTGGCTCGTCGTCAGTTCGTGCTTGTCGTGGAAGCGCACGGCGTCGAGCAGCCGGTCGGGATTGACCCCGAGCGTACGTGCATCTCCGATGCGCCAGCCGCCCGTGTCTTCAGGTGGAGGGACATAGCCAGCCTGATGGTCGTCAACCGCATCGACAGACCAGGGCCACAGGCCAAGCCCGGCCACGCCGATCAGGCCGGCGCCCGTGGTCTTCAGAGCTTGTCGCCGTGTGAGCCGTGGGTCAACATCGAGTGGCATGCTGCGCGATTATAGTCGTCACAGGAACACCTGCACCTGTTCGTCGGCAGACGCCCGCACGACGTCCGGCGAGTCACACACCAGCAGGCGACCGTCGTGCAACACCCCGATGTGTGTGGCCAGCGCGAAGGCCTCGGCCATATCGTGCGTCACGATGACGACCGTGGTGCCCAGAGACTGTTGGATGCGGAGAAACTCGCGTCGCAATTCAGCGCGGGTCACAGGGTCCAGCGCGCCGAACGGTTCATCCATCAGCAGGATCGGCGGATCCAGGGCGAGTGCGCGTGCGACACCAATCCGCTGTCGCTGACCGCCGGACAGGTCGCGGGGCCATCGCGCGGCCCACTCGTCGTAGGGCAGTCCCACGAGGTGCAGCAACTCCCGCGCGCGTGTCTCGCGACGCGCGTCGGTCCACCCCTCCAATGTCGGCAGCAGACTGACGTTGTCACCAACGGTCATGTGCGGAAACAGTCCCACATCCTGCAACACATACCCGATGTGGCGACGCAAACGAATGGCGTCCCACGCACGTGTGTCTCGAGTGTCAACGGTGACCGCACCCGATGACGGCAGCAGCATGCGGTTGATCAGTTTCAGCAGGGTGCTCTTGCCCGAGCCACTTCGTCCGACCAACGCGAGTACGGCGCCGGGCGTCACCTCCAGCGTGACATCATCGAGCGTGGGCCGGTCGGCCACGTACGCGAAGCTGACGTGCCGGAGCAGAATGTGGCCACGGGCCTCCTGGGACATCACGGTCCCATGACGCTATCATGCGGAAGAACCCAGATACCGGAGGCGGCATGGACACACCCGACGTCAGAAAGCAGACCGAGTATGTGGCGCTGACCAAGAGCGAGTATCGCAAGCGATTCGACGCACGGTTTTATGATCCCGCGTTCGACGGGGTCAAAGCCGAATTGGATGCCGTCTTTGAGAAGGCGTGGGACGGGTACATCACCTACCGCAAGTCGCCGCGCACCACGGCTGCGGGTCCGGAGTTCGCACATCCCGAACAGAAACTGTCACTGGAATGGCTCCAGACACGCGCAGAGATCCAGGCCGCCGAACAGCGTCAGAAGGATCCGACATCTCCCTCGCGCATTCTGATCGTCAACGGCTCGACACGCAGCGAACACTCCTGCCCCGGCGAAATCTCGAAGACCCGTCGTCTCGCCCAGCGAGCGCAGGAGACGATCGAAGCCATGGACGGATTTGAGGTCGACTTTCTCGATCTTGCGACGATGGCCGACGAGCCGTTGAAGGTGATCCACCCGTGCAAGGCGTGTGTGTCCACAGCCATGCCGCTGTGTCACTGGCCGTGCTCGTGTTACCCGAATCACGCCATGGGGCAAAGCGGCGACTGGATGGCGGAGTTGTATCCACGTTGGACGGCCGCCCACGGCGTCATGATCGTGTGTCCCGTGCACTGGTATCAGGTGCCGGCCAGTCTGAAGCTCATCATGGACCGACTGGTCTGTGCGGACGGTGGCAATCCCGATCCCACGACCACCAACGGCAAGGACCCGGCCAAGGCCAAGGAGGTCGAGTTGGCGGGATGGCCGTATCCGAAACATCTGGCCGGGCGCGCGTTTTCAGTCGTGACACACGGCGACGCGGCCGGACCGGAGAATCTGCGCCGAATGTTGGTGGACTGGCTGACCGACATCGGCATGATTCAGGCCGGCCCCACCGCCGTCCTGGACACGTGGATTGGGTGGTACGAGCCGTATGCCACCAGTCACCAGGCACTCGATAAAGACACGGATGTGTTTGTGGAAGTCAGTCAGGCCGCGATGAGCCTGGCGTCCATGGTCCGCCAGGTCCGCTCTGGCGCGTACCAGGCCCCCGACGCCGGCCTGCGCCCGCCCAGGCAAAAATAGCGGCGCGTGAATGAGGCCGGCCATCGGCGTGCGCGCGCTCGATCGGATGTTCGTCGCCGGGCGCGCAGGCGCGCCAGTCGCGGGCAATCCGCCAAACATCGACGATAAGCCGTCCGACGCAGGACCAGACCACCCGGCAGCCGCAGCGGCGTCCACGTCATCTCACGCCCGGGCGAGATGGTGGCGAAGACGCAGCGGGGCTGTCCGTCTTCCCTTCACCTTCCCGCATCAGCGCGGTAAACGCCGCCGCATCGCGTGAACCGATCGCGTCGCGCACACGATCGAGCGCCCGCGCCAGTCGGTCGAGCGCCCCGGCAGAATTCGGATTCAGTGCCTGGATTTCGTAGTACACGTCCGGACTTTCGCGCACGAGATTTGCCGAAAGCGTCTGCAGTGCGCCAAGGGTCGTACTGCGCACGGGGACACCGGTCTCGGGCAACGCCAGCGCAAACGCAATGACCGTGGCATGTGCAAGGGTCAGCGCATCGGCCATGAGGCGGTCGTGTTCCTCGAGCGGCAGGCTGATCAGGCGCGCGGTGGTTGATGTGAAGAGCGCGGCGACCCTCGCTGTTGCCTCGGAGTCTCCGGTCTCGCAGATGACCACGTCGCATTCACGCAGCAGCACCACCGACGGGCCGAACATCGGGTGCATCGACGCCACGGACGCGCCGGCCGCCTGCAGCCGGCGAATCGGCGCGATGAGCGGCGTCTTGATGCTGGCGATGTCCACGATGACCCCCGCCGGTGGCGCCGACATCCAGCGCTCGTACAGGGCCGCCGTGGCTGCCGGCGGCGTCGAGCACACCACCAGATCGGCGGTCGGCAACGCCGCTTCGGCCCACGCGCGTTCGTCGCCGGTCGCTCTGATATCGAGCGCGCCGACCACGTAGCCTTGATCGGCCAGGAATCGCGTGAACCATCGGCCCATGCGGCCTTCGCCACCCATGACAACCGCGGTCTTGCCAAGCCCGACAGAGGCATGGCGCCAACTGTCCTGGTCCTGTGCGCTCACGGCGGCGCGAATCAACGTGACGAGAATGGCTTCGGCGACGCGGGCGTCGAGCCCCGCGGCCTGGGCAGCCACACGGGTACGCTCGAGCACCACACGCTCCTGGGCATAGTCCACAATCGGCTGGTCGGCGCGGCGTTTGGCTTCGCCGACCTGACGGGCCACGGCCACTCGTTCGGCGGCCAGGTCAATCAGCCCCCGATCGAGTTCGCGGATGCGCGCGCGAAGGGCGTCCAGTTCAGTGTCGTCAGCCACAGACTGCAAGTGTAGATGAGACGCCAACGCGGTTACTATTCGACGCATGCTCGGACTTGCCTTCGTTCGCTCCACGGCGCGCCCCGCGCCGTGGCTTGTCGCGTTGGGTTGCACAGCGATGCTGCTGCAGCCCGCCGCCGCCCAGGACCCACCCCCGCGCGCGCCAGGCGCCCCGGTCGCGGTGACCGAGCGGGTCTTCGACAGCGGCGCCACGACGATTCCGTTCTTCCCTCTGGGTGACTCGCCGCTCGCGCTCAGCGGGCCGGCGCGCCCGGGAATGTTTGTCTCGGCGGTGGGACGCCGCGCCATCGCGATGGGCACCGAGGACGGACCGCTGGAGTTCTGGTCGTGGCCCATCAAGTGGCTGCACGACTTCGAACTGCATTTCCGCATTCCGAAATACACGACCGCCATCGCCGGCCGTTCGGTGGCGTCGTCCGTGCGCGTCCGCCCCGAGGGCATCACCATCGAGTACACCCACGAACAGTTCACCGTGCGGCAGCACATCTTCGTGCCCCTCGATGAGCCGGCGGTGATCATGCTGCTCGAGGTCGATGCGATTCGCCCGCTCGACATCGTGGCCCGGTTCACGCCCGACATTCAGTACGCGTGGCCGGCCGGCCTTGGCGGTCAGTACCTGGTCTGGGAACAAAACGCGCGGGCCTTCCTCTTCTCTGAAGGCAAGAGCCAGATCAACGCGTTCCTGGGCTCCCCGGCGGTGACGCAGGCGTCGGACGTGCCGGCCCACATGCTCGCCCCTGAGCGGCCGCAACTCGTGCTGGGCGTGGGCGGCGCGACCGAGCGTTACACGGCGCCGCGCCTGGGCGAGCCATCAGGGCGCAGCGTCAACCTCCACGCGGCCTACATCCCGATCGTCATCGCGGGCGGTCAAATGCCCCGTGATGCCGCATTGGCACTGTACCGACGGCTCATCGCGCCTGGCGCGGCCGAACTGGAGTGGAAGCGCCGCGTCGCGCATGCGGATGGCCTGCGGGAACGGATGTTCACGCTGCGTTCTCCCGACGCGCTGCTCAACCGGGCGGTGGAATACGCCAAAGTGAATCTGGACGAGTCGATGGTGTGCAACCCCGACCTCGGTTGCGGCCTGGTGGCCGGCTATGGGTTGTCTGGCAGCGCGAGCAACCGGCCGGGGTTTGGGTGGTTCTTCGGCGGGGACGCGTCGATCAATTCGTTTGCGATGAACGCCGTGGGACAGTCCGCACTCGTGCGCGAAGGCGTGTTGCAGTTCTTCGCGACGTATCAACGCGCTGACGGCAAGATTACCCACGAAATTTCTCAGGGCGCCGGGCGCGTGGACTGGTTCAGCTATCCATACCCCTTCTATCACGGCGACACCACGCCGTACTGGATCCTTGCGGCCGGTGAGTACTGGCGTCAGACCGGTGACAACGCCCTTGTGCGCAGCCTATGGCCCAACCTCACCCGCGCGTGGAACTGGTCGCGCGCCACCGACGTGGATGGCGATGGACTGATGGAGAACCCGGCGGCCGGCGCCGGCGCGCTCGAAGTGGGCGACCTCCAGATCGGCATCCTCTCGGATGTCTACCTGAGCGGCGTGTGGGTCGCAGCCCTCGATCGCTTCGCCCGAATGGCTGTGGCCATGGGCGAACCGGCGCTGGCCGATCAGGCGCGCGCGATTCGCACGCGGGCGCTGGCCACGATGGAGACCAAGCTGTGGAATCCGGCACTCACACAGTACGCGTTCGCGCTGCTGCAGGGCGGATCGGTCAACAATGCGCTGACCTCCTGGCCGGCCACCGCGATGTCGTTTGACGTGTTTGACCAGGCCCGTGGCGCCGAGATGGCGGCCCGGCTGGCGTCATCCGCGATCATGACCGATTGGGGCGCCCGCCCGCTGGGCGCCGAGAGCACACTCTTCGACCCACTCCATTACAACAACGGTGCGGTCTGGCCGTTTGTCACCGGATTCGTCGCACTCGCCCAGTACAAGTACCACAACGCACCGGCCGGCTGGTTCGCCCTCCAGAGCATCGCGCGCACGGCCTTTGACCAATCGCTGGGGCGCAATCCTGAAGTCTTCTCCGGTCGGCTCTACAAGCCGCTCGACACCGCCGTACCCCAGCAGTTCTTCGCCACATCGATGGTGCTGACGCCACTGATTCGCGGCCTGCTCGGCATCGATGTTGACGCCCCCGCGCGACGCGTCACCATCGCCCCACATCTGCCGCCAGACTGGGACGCGATCGAGGTGGAGCATGTCCCTGTCGGCGCCGGCGAACTGTCGGTCGCGATTCGGCGCACGACCGGCCGCATCACGGCCACGGTGCGACGCTCGGGCGATTCCGCGCCGCTCGAAGTGGTGTTCTCGCCCGCGCTGCCACTCGGTGCACGCATCGTCGGGAGCGGCGTGGACACGCAAGCCACGGCCGGCGATCTCCACGCCACGGTGAAGGCCATGGTCATCGACCGTGGAGAGTTGGCCGTGGCCTATTCGGGCGGCTGGAGCATTGTGCCGCCGGCGATGCGGCCGATGATCGGGCAACGTTCGATGGCGCCGCGCATCCTGAGCGAACGGCTTGCCGATGGTGGCCGCTACGTGGTGTCGCTGGAGGGCCTTGCGGGCCGGACTTATGCGTTCACGATTCGCGCGCCGCATGCCGCCGATCGGATCGTCCCGATCACGTTCCCGCTCACTGGCGCGAACGCGGACGGCTACACGCCACTGTCGGTCACATTCGGAGGTTAGTCGCGCAGCGTGACACTGCGGAGGCTGCGGTGGACCGTGAGCCCGGCCTTGCTCGTGTACGTCACATAGCCGAGCTTCCTGAACTTGTTCATGAAGTAGTTGATGCGCGACCGCGTGGTGCCCACCATCTGTGCCAGGTGTTCCTGGCTGATGCCCGGCGCGACGGTTTCGGACACGCTCTTCGGCCCGAAATGCGACAACAGCAACAACATGCGCGCCAGGCGCTTTTCACTGGAGTTGACCATCTGGTCCGCAAGGTCAGACTCGTATCGCACGAGCCGCGAGAGCAGGTGCGTGATGAACAGGCTGGCAAGCGCCGGCACTTCAACGAGCCGCGCCGCCATGACCTGCTGCTCCACCCGCGTGAGCGTGCAGCGTCCCACACTCGTCGCCGTGGCCATGCGCCGAGACTGCCCCACGAGGCACCCTTCACCAAAGAACTCGCCAGGGCCAAGCGTGGCGACAATAGCTTCCTTGCCTGCCTTTGAGCCCACGGCGAGTCGGACCTTCCCTCGCACCACAAACCACAGGCAGTCGGCAGCCTGCCCCTGCATGAAAATGGTGCGACTCGCCGGAAAGTCGACGGTGCTCTTCCCCGTGGTGGCTCCTGCGAGGAGGCCCTCCCAATCCACGCGCGCGTCGTCGGTGGTCGCGACCGCCACGCCTGCCTCCTCCGGCGCCATCGCCTCACGCAGCGGACCGCGGGCGATCACGGCCACGCCGGCCGATCGGGGAAACGAAAGGGACCCCCCGTCAGCGCTCGGCACCGAGGGCCCCCGACTCGGGAAGATTGAGTCCGCGCAACACGCCGTCAACGTTGGACATGTCACCCACCAACCGACTGAACGGGGCTGGACAACGCTTGATGAGCGTGGGCACCGCCACGATTTGCTCGGTCCGTGCCAGGCCGGCGTGCTGGTGGATGTTGATCACCTTAAGGTTGTACCGGCCCTTCAGGTGTTCTTCGCAGACCCGCTTCAGGTTCTTTGTCGCCAGCTGCGATGTCGCCGCGGATGGGTTGATGTAGAGATGCAGGACGTAGGGGGCCTGGTGGGGAGGGGGATGTGTGTGCATGAGTTCAACCCACCTGCTGCAGAGCCAGACCTACCAACACTCGATCGGCGTCGGAGAGGTCGCCAATAATTTTCCGGACTTCTTTCGGAAGCTTGATTTCCAGGGTCGGGATGGCGACGATGTGGTTCCCGCGCGCCAGATGGGGCGACTCCAGGAGATCGATGACTTCGATGGTGTATCGCCCCTTCAGGTGCTGCTCACTCAGAGCCTGGAGGTTGGCAATGGCGCGAGTGGATTTCGGCGTCTGGCCGGCCACGAACAGTCGCAGCTTGAAGACCGGCAGCGTGGAGGGCTTCTGGACCGCTGTCTTTCTGGCCATCACCTACCGCCGCCGCGCGACGGGGCGCGCCTGATCTTCGTGTACGCCGACGCATCGGCTTCGCGGCTTCGCACCATCTGTCCCCTGCTCTCCTGCACTTCGGCGGCGTGCAGTTTGGACTCGGAGATGCTCTGCTGGATGGCCTCTTCCTCCACCTCGAATTCCGCTCTCAGCATCGTCAGTCGCGCCTCGAAGATCTGGCGCTTGCGCTCTATCTCGAGCCCGCGACCTGCCACTTGCTGCCGCAGGAACGTGCCGGCGGCTCTCTCGCGGCCTTCCTGTGAGACGCGGGCTGAGCCGGTCAGCACGCCCTCTGAGCCGAGGTAGACGTCAAGCAGCCGGAGTCCGTCGTTGGTGAGCACGAACTCGCGAATCTGGTTGGAATGGTCCATGCCCCGCGACTTCAGCACGTAGAGCGCCCGGTTGCGTTCGCCCCCGACCTCCACCGCCTTGAGCAGGAGCCAGGTGTCCATGAGTGACGAGACATCGGCCTCGGTGGCCTCCAGATCGCTCCCGGCGGTCGTCAAGCTTGCGAACAGCGCCGTGATTTTCCGCATCTTCAGAAAATCGATCAGTCTCGTCAGCATCGATCGCACTTCGTTCAGAGTGCTGACCGTCAGCAGGGTGGTCATGGGGTCAACCACCACGACATGGGGCTGAAATCTGGCGATCGCTCTGTGGGTGACGAGGAGTACTTCTTCGATGCCCCCATAGGTGGGACGGGCCGCATGAAACTGCAGCAGTCCCTTTTTCACCCAGGGCTCCAGATCGATGCCGATCGAGCGCAGGTTCCGGATAATCTGCCGGGGTGCTTCCTCGAACGCGAAATACAGGCATCGCTCGCCGCGGCGGCAGGCCGCATCAACGAAATGCGCGGCCACGCTGGTCTTGCCGGTGCCCGACGTGCCCGACATCAGGATGCTGCTGCCCCGGAAAAAGCCCTGGCCACCCATCATGCCGTCGAGCCGGTCGATGCCCGTGGAAATGCGATCGATGGGCGCCGAATGGTCGAGCCCGAGTGACGATATCGGCAGGACAGAAATGCCGTCCTGATCAATCAGGAACGGATACTCATTCGTGCCGTGCGTCGATCCTCGGTACTTGACCACGCGCAGGCGCCGGGTGCAGATTTGGTCACGGATGCGATGGTCCAGGACGATCACGCAGTCCGACACGAATTCTTCGATGCCGTGCCGGGTCAGCTGGTCTGGCCGGTTGCGCTCGCCGGTGAGAACGGTGGTGAGTCCCTGGTCCTTGAGCCACACAAACAGGCGGCGAATTTCGGCGCGAAGAATGGCGGGGTTCGGCAGTGAGCTGAAGAGGACTTCCAGCGTGTCGAGGACAATACGTTTCGCCCCGACCCGCTGCACCGCGTCAGCAATGCGGATGAACAGGCCGTCAAGGTCATACTCGCCAGTTTCCGCGATCGCGTGTGGCGCAATGTACACGTGGTCCAGGAACAGCTTCTTCTCCTTCACAAGCTGGTCCAGGTCGAAACCGAGCGACGCGACATTCGCCGTCAAGTCGGGCACCGTCTCTTCGAACGACATGAACACGCCGGGCTCATCGAACCGGGTGGCGCCGCGCACGAGGAACTCGAGTCCGAACAAGGTCTTGCCAGCGCCGGCGCTGCCGCTGATCAAGGTGGGTCTGCCTGTCGGCAGCCCGCCGCCGGTGATTTCGTCCAGGCCCTGGATGCCCGTGGGAGACTTGTGCAGCCTCCGGGGCTTTCTGACTGGCCGCGCCTGCGCCGGCTTTTTTCGCGCTGTGTGTTTGGTCATCGTTAGATTAGGCTCTGACTCGAGCCCACATTTCGGGCACTGAGCGAAGAGTAACGGCTGGAACTGGCCCGCGGCTGTGCAAAATTGAACAGATTTTGGGCCTGGATGGAGCCCCGAGGGCGAACGCGAGGCGATGAGCGCGACGCATCAACGACGAACCACAACCCGAATCCTGGCACCAGGCGCCGGACGGCTGCCGGGCGCTGAGCCGTTCATGACGGCCAGTGACGCAGGGCCGATCGCGCCCTTGGACACGTCTTGCGCTATCGCCGCCCAGGTGTCCCCGTTTCTCACCGTATAACTGTCCACGCGGTCGGGCTGAATCGCGTCCGCCTCTTGCTGCGAGATCGGCCGGAAGGATCCGATCGTATCTTCGAACACACGGCGAGCACTGGTGAACGAGGCTTCGGTGGCCAACCCAGCGAGCAGGTACGTCTGCCCTCCGGACGCGATGAACGCGGCCTCGACGACCTGGCCTTCGCCGCTGAACGTGCCGACATACGCCCGCAACCCGTTGATCGTCGTCTCCGAGCCCGAGCGGGCGGTCATCTTGTTCTGCGCCATGACGGCCCGCGCCACGTCGGCAGGTGGACGCGAGGCGTCGGCCACGACCTGCAGCAGCAGCGCCGCCTGCGCCTCACCCTCGGGCTTGGCCACGACCTGCTCGGCGCCGTTCGCGATCTCCCAGTTCTCGGGGAAGCGGAGGCTGAACCGCAGGATGGGGTGAATGAAGTCGCGTCCGCGCACCATGCCCTGCTCCCGGCTGTCTCCAAATACCAGCCCATCAAGGCGGCGGCTGAACTCGGTGGCGTTGGTGGTGCGGCTGCCCGCGCCGGCGGCGGCGGCCACAGTCGTGCTCAGCTCAGCGATACGATCCTCGGGCGCTGGATGCGTGCTCAGAAAGTTCGGTACGCCGCGGCGCGAGCCGGACGCTTCCGACAGCCGGCCCAGCGTGGCCAGCATCCCGGTCATGCCCGCGGGGTCCCAGCCGCTGCCGGCGGCGTATCCGACACCGAATTGGTCGGCTTCGCGTTCGGCGTCGCGTCCGTGTTTGAGGAAGAGCAGTCCGACGCCCGCCTCGGCGACGCCAAGTGCCCCCTGATATCGCTCCGGCGCAAAGATGCGGCCCAGGCCCACCAGCAAACCGCCGGCCTGCTGTTTTGAATAGGCCTGCGCGCCATGGCGCGCGGTCACGTGGGCGATCTCATGGCCGAGCACATTGGCGAGCTCGGCCTCGTCGCGAAGGAACGGCAGAATGCCTCGCGTCAAGTAGATGTAGCCGCCCGGCAGCGCAAAGGCGTTGACGGCCGGAGCATCGACCACGGCGAAGCTCCACGGTAGTGACGGCCGGTGGGACTTCTTCGCCAATGTCTGGCCAATGCGATTGACGTACGACTGCCAGGCGGCGTCGATGTAGACGCCCATTTCCTGACGGACCTGCGCGTCAGCCTGTTTGCCCAGGGCAATTTCGTCTGCCTCGGACATCGTGTTGAAGTTGCTGCGGCCCGTAGCGGGGTTGGTCGCGCACGCGACCAGCACAACGAGCAAGAGGGTCGGGATCCAGGTTTTCCGGGCCATGGGCCAGTGTAGACGGCCGGGTGTTCGGCCCAGTGTCTCGAACAGCGCACCACGGTGCGGCCCTACTGGGCCGCTTTGGGCCGCCAACCAGGCGTTTTGCTCTCGGGGGCCTCGTTTGGGGCCGCGTCCGGGGTGCTTCCATCCTCGCAGGTGACGCCTGGGGCGGGCTCAAGAGGCCCGAGTTCGTGCGTGTCCTGTGCGGCGTCCGCAGCTTCTCTGGCGCCCGGCTCTTCGGGTGACCGCGTGGGATCATCGGGGCGTGTGTCGGGACCTTCAGGATCCTTCTGAAAGTCAGGCAGGTTGTCGCGCCGGAACGGCGCATCTTCCTTCAGGCCAATCTCGAGCTTATCTTTCCAGGTCATACCTCACAGGCTATTCGCCTCGGCACGCGAATGCGTGTTCCGAACAGCACAAGGGGGCATCACGGTGCCTCAAATATCTCTCAGAGTTTTTCCCGGCGTCTGGCGCAGGATCCGCCGTGCCGGAGCATAGCTGGCAAGGCCCGAGATCACGATCATGATGACGACCGCCGCACCAATGATCAGCGGGTCGCCGGGCGTCACGCTGTAGAGCAGACCATCCAGAGTGCCGGCACCAACGCGCGAGAGGCCAACACCAATCGCTGCGCCGGTCGCCGCGAGCAGCAGGCCCCTCCTGACGATGAGCCACACCAGCGTCCGCGGTTCGGCGCCCAGCGCCATCCGGATACCCATTTCCCGCGTGCGTTTCGACACTGTGTAGGCGAACAGGCCGTACACCCCCAGACTGGCCAGCACAAGGGCGGTAATACCGAAAGCCCCGACGAGCCACAGGGTAAAGCGTCGGCTGCTCCTGATGACGTCGAGCGCCGCTGACACCGTGGTCGTGGTCGCGGGCACGTCGGCGTCCACCTCGCGCACGTCACCGACAATGCCGACGATTTCGATCGCGCGAAGATCCCCATCCATGTTGCCGAACTGAATCCACCGACCCAGCGCGTCGCGGCCGGGCCACTGGGCATCGGCCAGCGACTGGCTGATGACGCCGACATGGGGACCGGTTGGCGCATCGCGGTCGTCGATGAGCCGTCCGCGCCTGAGGGGAATCTGCATGGCGGCGAAGTAGTCGGCGCTCACCTTGCGGTACCGCGCCTCACCCGATCGCACCCTGATCTCGGGCGCATGACGGTTGAATCCCGTGAACGACGTAATCTCGTCCGGCCGCGTCATCTCGATGAAGGTCCCGTTCGGGAAGAAGCCATCGGCGTTCAGGGGAAGGGGAAACGCATTGATGAGACCAACCGCCGCGACACCGGGTTGCGTTCGCAATCGGCCGACCACGGTGTCCTGGAACGCCACCTGTCGCGCGAGTGACTCCGGCGTGCCGTCACCAGGGACGGTGAAGCTGACGATCAGGCCCTCTCCGAGTGAGAACCCTGGATCGACTCGCGTCACTGCGTAGAGGCTGCGGCCGAGTAACGCCGCGCCGGACAGCAGCACGAGCGTCGGGCGACCTGCGTCACGATCAGCCCCTCTCTCGCACGAATCTGGCGTCTGCTGCCCGTGCCCGAGCGCGTGCTCTCGGACAACGCGTCCGTGATACGCACCGAGCGTGCTCCCGCCGCCGTCACCAGGCTCAACGCAAGCGCCGCCAGCACCGACACCGAGAGGGCAAACAGGAGGGCGGTACCGTTGACCGACACCTCATCGAGCCGCCGCACGATCGAGGGCCCCATCGCCACAAAGAGCCGGACCGCCGTCGTCGCTGCCGCAATGCCGAGCGCGGCTCCCGCCAGGCACACGACGAGGGGCTCGGCGAGCAGCTGGCGGCCGAGGCGACCGGCCGTGGCGCCCATGGCGAGTTGCACGGCACACTCCGATCGCCGGGCGCCGGCGCGCACCATCAACAGGTTCGAGACGTTTGTGCACGCCGCCAGGAGCAGGAGCAGAGATGCCGCCAGCAGCAGCTGGAGCGTGGGCCGCGAAGCACCGGTCATGATCTCGAGCAACGGCAGGACGGCGGCATCCACCATGCGGGTGTTGTCGCCATGCACGGTCTTGAGCTGTCGCGACAATGCACTCAGCTCTGCCTGCGCCCGCGCCAGTGGCACACCATCAGCCAGTCTGCCGATGACCTGGAAGTTATGGGCGGACCGGCCGGTCTGGGGCGGTGTCTGCTCACGCGGAATCCACATCGCATTGCCCACCGGATAGTCAAACCCGTCGGGCATCACACCCACCATGATCTGAAAGAGCCGCACCACACGGTCCGGCTCAGGCAGCGCCAGTGGGCGCAGCAAGACTCCCTCAAACACACTGAACATGGCCACGGCGGCGCCGATACCCAGAGCAAACGTCTCCACACCACCGAACTTCACCAGTGCACTGCGCCTGGCCTCATCGGGCGACATCCCCTGTCGCAGATTCTTCGCGACCTGCTGATCGAGGTGAAACCGCAATTCTTCCTGGAGGCGATCCTCGCGTGTGGCCATCACTCGTTACCCCTTCGCGGCTTGCAGCACCAGGTTGATGGCGCGCAACATCCGCTCCCAGTCCTTGATTTCCTGAGTCAAGTGTTTGCGGCCGGCGGCCGTGAGCGTGTAATACCGCGCACGCCGGTTGTTCTCGGTGGTCCGCCAGGCCGAAGTGACCAGCCCCTGGCGCTCAAGGCGATACAGCGCCGGGTACAACGTCCCCTGCCCCACACACAGCACCTCTTCGGACCATTGCTCAATGCGCTCCGTGATGCCCCATCCGTGCATCGGTTCGAGTTGCAGGGAGCGCAGCACCAGCATGTCGAGGGTGCCCTGCAGGATGGAGGCGGCTTCTTTGTCCAGACGTTCGGCCATGATCTCTCCTTCAGATGGTCGAAAGGAGTATACCGTTGCTTCCTTTCGAGGGTCAAGTGGAAGCGGGTGCTGGACTGATCCGCTCCATGGGCCACTTCGGTCTTCGCTTCAAATGGGTCGCCGCCACCCTGTTCTGGATGTTTGTGGCCGGCATGCTCGGCACCCAGATTTGGCTCCTTTCTAGTGCCCGCGGTGAGGCCATGGAAGCGCACCGGGTCCTGGTCTGGCAGACCACGTTGTCTCTGGCGTGGATTCCGTTCACGGTGCCTATCTGGCAGGTCGTGGCACGGTGGCGCGCCGAAGACCGCGGCCGGGCCGTCGTCATCGGTGCACACGTGGTCGCATGTCGTGATCGCAGACCTGGGCCACGGCCAAGGTGCGGCAGGTGCGACCTCTGCCCACGGGTGACGCAGAGGTGGTGCTCGCCAGCGGACAAGTGGTGCGCCTGAGCCGAAGCCATCGAACCACCTTCCAGGCGCGGCTGACCGCCCTCTTCCCGCACTGACTGCCGTCTCGCGGCATGCACATCTCGGCTGGCCGCAATGCGTCGGCGGTGGGTGCCATCCGTGCGTTGTCGCTCGAAGGCATGGGACATCAGTGGGCGCTCGAGCAATCTGCAGCGTGGCGAGCGCCCGAAGTGAGCCGCAGGTCCATGGCTTTTGGCGCCGATTGCATGGCGGCTGCCGCCAGAGCACAGACCACAATGCAGACCAGGTACGGGCCTATCAGGCCGTTCAGGTTGAGCTGCACGGCGAATGCGCGTGACGGCGCGAGGAGCACAGGTCCCGCGACCGCACCGATCGTGGCGGCCCACACGATCCAGCCGATGACTGAGGCGCGCTGTTCTGCGGGGTAGAGTTCGGCCGCCACGTACCGGGCCAGGCGATTGGAACCGAAGCCGACCCCGAACACAAAGAGGGCGGCCACAAACAGCACGAACGACCCTGCGAGAATTGCGCAGGCGGCAGACGCCACAGCGAAGGTGGCCAGGAGGTAACCCAGGAGCAAGCCCGCGCGTGGTCCCAGTCGCCTGACGACCGCCGCCAGCGCCGTCGCGCCCACGGCAGTACCCAGAACCGTGGCCGCCGCCGGCACACCACTCCAACTTGCGCTGCCCGTCAGGTCTTCGGCCACCAGCCCATTGACGGTGTTTGACGCGAGGAACCCAGTCGTTGACACGGCGACGCCTGCAAAGATCGCGGCGTAGGCGCCGCGACGATCTGTGTTCGACAGGGTCAGGTGTGCCTCTGGCGGCGTCACGGCACTTCAGCCTGCGGGACCATCGAGGTGTCGAGCGCCGCCCCGGGGCTCACCCTTCTCGACCGACCGGTGCAGTTGGTCGTCATGCGGCCTCGCTGGCGTCGAGCGCCATGGCGACTTCAGCGGATGAAAGTCTGAGCTGTGACAGGCACTTGAGCCAGCGAAGCAAGAACTCCTTCAGACCGTTCGTCGGGACCGCCACGTACCAGAGTGGGTTCTTCTTCGACCTCAAATTGGTCTTCGGATACCCACACACGGAAACGATCTGTGCAATTTCGCCGCGGCTTCCTTTACAAGTGGCGATGTTGCCGGGTGCGAGTCCGTGCCGCAACCAAGTGACAAGGTCCAACACCTTGGTTTGGCTCGAGAGGGACTGTGGATTTCGCAGTTCCGGCCAGTCGTCCGGAGCGCCATCGGGCCGGTAGCTCCGCCGCCTGCTAGCCGGCCTTCCGGCCCCCCCTGGGTGCGGAGTCCCTCGCCTGCTTCGGCATCGCGGTAATCACCGATCGCAGCATCCGGTGAACCTCTTCAGCCATCTGGCTGAAGTCGTACTCGGTCCGCAGATCGTCACGGTTTTTTCGAGGTTTGGCTGTTTTCTTCATGATGTTTCCGCTCTCGAGCGATCGCGCCTCTGGCAGTGATGATTCGTATCCTATCTGAGCGTTCGGTGAATCCCACGACGAGCAACTGCCCCCCGCTTGACTGCCCCACAATGATCGCACGTCTCTCGGAGGCAGCGTGGTCAGGACCGTCGTAGAGCCTGTGCGATGTACTGCACATGATCGAGCATGTGCAGCCCGATGATCACCAGCAGCAGGATGCGTACGACCGCGTACGGCTGCAGCCTGACGCTCGAGCGCCGTCGCACGTGGCCCTGTTCTTGCCGACTGAGGCGCTGCGCGTAAAAAGACACCGCCTCACGCCAGGTCTGGCGGTCGGCTGTACCGAGCCCCTTCAGCCCCTCTGTTTCATCGGCAGGGGCGCCAGCCACGGCTACCCGCGTAACATCGGGCATCTTCGTCTCGACACGCTCCAGTACATACAGGCAGTGATGAAGATTCAGCCAGAACCCATCTGTTTCGAACCGGAAGCTTGGTGCGGACGCCTGCAATGCGAGCACCAGCGCACCGACGAGGGCTTTCATCATGGGACTTGGCAGGATTGACGCTGTGGACGTCTTCTGGTCGGGGTAGAACTCAGCGCCGCGCTGGCGCGTGTAGGACGAAGTGTTCAAATACGACTCCTCTCTCCTCGTCACGGCCGGCCTTTCTGACGACGAGCGAGGTGTTGAGCGGTTGCACACCGGTGTAAAACGGCGTGTTGGGCTCACCGCCTGGTGTGGCCGCGGTCGTCAGGTAGAGATCCTGAATGACGCCGGCATCGATCAACTGGGTCGCGAGCGTTCGACCCCCGACGCTTGAAACGCGCGCGATCCCATGTTCCGCCCGTAACGTGATTAGCCCCGACACGACGTCGGCCTTCGGACCGGGACTGAGCACCGTGATCCAGGGCCGCGTTTTCGTGTGCGGCTCGAGCACGCGGAGCCCCGCATCGCCTGTGAGGATGAAGACGCGAAGTTCCGGCACGTTATACAAGAGGGCCGAATCGACGTCGAGCTGGCCGCTGCGGGTCGCCACCACCTGCGCCGGGTACCGGCCGAGGCCCAGACTGGCGCGCAACGCGACCAGCTCGGGGTGCCAGATCGCCATGATCATCTGCTCACCACGAATCGTGGACGCGCCAGTGATAATGGCGTCGGCATGGGCGCTGGACAGGCCTTCATAGATGAGGTGCTTGTCAGTCAAGCCTCCGCCAAGATCGATCGGATTCTCTGCGCCGGTGTTGCCATCAGCCGATTGGACAAACACCGTGTTCACGGTCGGCATCGGTCCGTCGGGTACCGATGATTCGAAGAAAAGGCCATCAAAGCGCGTGGACGTCCACGCGGAGGCCATCGCGTCCAGACCCATCAACTCGCCGCTAGACTCGAGCGTCGCATACCCGGGAATCCTGGCTGTGCTGGCGGCATTCGTCTTGCGATCGACAAAGTCACGAAATCGGATTTCCCAGTTCATGCAGCCACCATATCAAGTCACGCGATGACCGCACCACACGGCAGGCCGTTGATCCTCGCGCCATATTAGGCTGCGCCTGTCAGCACCAAACCGGAGGCGTAAATGCCCTCACTGTCTGCCAGACCTCTTCAAGCCTCGCGGGCGCCGCGCGGGGAACGAGCCCCGTCGTCCGCTCAGGCCACACAGATCGCACCCGCGTCGCAGGCGTTCATGAACCGACCTGGCACTCAGCACAGGTGCGCATGCGGCGGCGGATGTCCCCGCTGTCAAGCCACACCAGGTCGGCGAAGGTTCGGTTCAGGTCGCTGCAAGCACCACGGCATTCATCGCGCGCAAACCGCGCAAGAAGCGTGGTCTGCTCAACTGGGCCTGGGAAACAATCGAAGACCCCGAGGCCTTTCTCGAAGAGGTGGTGGAGCATCCGTTCGACGCCACTGTCGGAGACGCCGCAGGCGAAAGACGGCGCGGCAGCCGCCTACGCCGATGCTGAAAAACACGCCGACACGCCGGTCCTGGGGTCATTGTTGAAGGCAAACGCCTGGTTTGCCGATCAAAGTGGGCAATTCAGCACTGGCATCGCGGGCGGTGCGGTCACCCTTGGCACGGGCCTGCTCGCTGCTGCGACCAACCCGGTCGATACAGGCGTGGGCGTGCTCAAGGTCGCCAGTGAAGCGGTGAATCTGACCAATCCGCTGTTTTACGCGACGGCGGGCAGCAAATACGCCACGACCGGCGACAGTGCTTCCTTCAATCCGCTGGCTGAAGGCACGGCGCTTGGCGGCGCGTGGGATGCCGTGTCGAAACCGTATGCGCGCGCGATTGACGAAGGCCGCTACTCTGAAGCCGGCGGCCGGCTGTTCTTTGACGCGGTGTCCATGCTGATTGGCACAGGGGAAGCGAACGCCGCGGCAAAGGGCTCGAAAGTGGCGCCCGTGGTCAACACAGGAGCCAAAGTCGATGTGTTGGCCAAGACCCTTCCTGCGGGCGCCGACCTCGCGCGCACGGCCCGCCCTGGCGCTGATCTGGTCGAGACTGTGCCGGGCCGCCCGATGCCGACAATGGTGTTACCCGGGACCTCTCCGTTTTCCGTGGCCGGAGCGCGCCAATACCTGAAATTCGAACAGTGGTTCGACGACTTCTATCGACCACAGAAAGTAAAGCCCGTCCCGAGCGTGCCCACGGCCGTGGGGCTCGACGACGTCGCGGCCGCCGCGCAGGCCCGTCAGCCGATTGTCACCCATCTGAGCGAGTCGTTTCACCAGAATATCTGGGAGAGCACCGGGGGCCAGGGAAAGGCGCCGCCCGCGTTCCGGAACAAGGACGTCCTGTTCGTAGACTATGAGCGTCTGCCGGCTGCGCAACGCCAGGCCGTGGATGCCGCCAAGGAAGTCACCACGCCGGGCGCGTGGTAGTTGATACATTGGCGGGGTCGTGCCGACCCTTGATTTCAACCTGATGGTCTGTGGCCTGCTGGACGACATGGCCGCGATCCAGACATCGGTGTACGCCAGGCGCGCGTACGAGCGATCGGCGCGCAGCGTCGCCCTCATGCCCCACCCCCTTCCAGACATGACCGCCGAAGCGCTTGCCGCCGCTCCGCACATGGGCACGTCCGCCATGCGCGTGGTGAAGGACGCACTGGCATCAGCCGGTTCCGACGTCGTGGCTGGCGCGCTCGCAACACGTGGTCGCGGGTCTGACATCGCGCGACGACAGTCCCTGCGCGAAGGATTCTTGAGCATGGCCGTGGCGCGCCAGGTGCTGGGCCAGGCCGCGCCAGGCGTGATCGGGTGCACACACTACCAGGCGGATTTCCAGATGCACTCGCAGTGGAGTGATGGCGCGCAGAGTATCGCCGAGATGGCCCTGGGCTGCTCGGAGCGTGGCTACACGCACTTCGCCGTCACAGACCACTCGCGCGGCCTCACCATCGCGCGCGGCCTGTCTGCCGAGTCGATGCTCGCGCAACACCGCGAGATCGACGCCCTCAACGACTCACTCGACGGCAAGCTGCGCGTACTGAAAGGTATCGAAGCCAACATCCTTGCCGACGGGCGACTCGATGTCAGCGCCGACGAAATGCGCCGCTGCGACATTGTCCTGGCTGCCCCGCATTCTCGCCTCGATGAGACGGGCGACCAGACCGACCGCCTGCTCGCCGTCGTCAAGACCAAAGGCGTCCACGTGCTGGCGCACCCGAGCGGACGCAAGTTCGGCAAACGCGCGGGCCTCAACGTTCGCTGGGATCGAGTCTTCAAGGAGGCCGTTCGCCGCAATGTGGCCGTTGAACTCGACGGCGACCCGTCGCGGCAGGACCTGAGCTACTCGCTTGTGTGCCAGGCGCTCGACGCCGGTTGCCTGTTTGCGATTGACAGTGATGCACACGCCACCGGAGAGCTCGTGTTTTCGGAGATCGCGTTGGCGCATGCACGGCTCGCTGGCGTACCGCCCGCGCGCGTGATCAATTGTTGGCCGTTGAAGAAGCTCCTGACGTGGCTGCGAACTCGTTAGACGAGTGGCTCTGGGGCTGGGACCCGACCCCGGGAATCGTATCGGTCTGGGCCGACGACAGCGGACGCGCGGGGGTGTGGCCTTTCGCTCGAGCCTGGCGGAACCGTTCGGCGAGGCGTTTCTGCGGTGTGCCCTTCACTGCCTGCTCACGGGAGACATCCCTGGAGTCAGACAGGCCTATCTCGACATCGTCTTCGCTCTGCGCCGGCGGACGATGTCCACGTACGAGGTGTCGTCCCGGGTGCGGCTGACAAAGACGCCCGACGAGTACGAAGCGATCCGCACGACCCGCCGTGAACTTTCCTACGAGGCTGTCCTGGCCAGCGGGCGATCGACATGGAGGGTTGGTGAGCGCATCCGGGTGTACCGGACATCACGCGGCACCGGCGCGGTCGTGCCGGAACGCGACGACGAGACCTACGCGACGGCCGCCTGGACGGACACACACGACTACGACGTGGCGCACTACGTCCGCGTGCTGACCGACATCTTCGCCTCTCGGCTGGAGCGCGCCTTCGCGCCAGCCGACCACGCGGTGGTCTTCAGCGACCCGGAACAACCGTCGCTGTTTGAGCGGGACGTGACAACAATCCGCGCGATTCTGCAAACACGCGCTCACTGACCCGGAGCGGCGCGAAGTCCTGCCAGATGCGTTCGATCACCTTCGGATCAACCACAAGCGTGTGCGCCTTCCGCGGTTCTTTTTCCGAAAAGATCTGGAGCGTGACCGTCCGACACGCCGGGGTCAGCGCCTCGGGGTCAAACGCATAGAGGCCTTCGACGATGGTGTGCTTGTCGGTCAGGCGATGCTCGAGTGTGAGGGGGTGCACGGGCACCATCTCTGTCTCTCCGCATAACGCGCGCATCCGTTCGAAATTTGATCTGGGGCGTTTGAGCGGTGGAAGCGAGACGCCCTGGGTCATCACCGCCCCTCGCGCAATCTTCGCCCAGAAGCCTTCGACGAACCTCGGCGTCACGCGGATCAGCAACACCGGCGGCACTTCAGCAACGTACGCGGACCAGTTGCCGAAGCCGAATTGTGGAGTCCGGGACGCCTGGGAAGCAACGACCTGCACGGGGGTGATGAACTCAATGTCAAAGTCGGGCGTCGCCAGTTGATAGTGAGCCGGTGGAGTGGCACCGCCCTTTGCGACGGCGCCGGCGTACTCGACCGGGAATGATCGGAGAGGCTCCACGGGCAGGTGCGTCGCCGGAGGCGCCTCACTGACCCTGATCTTCTCTGCCGCCGACGCGACGACTTCACACACGCGGGCAACGCGCACGATACGCGTGCGGTCCGCTCGTTCGCTGTCACGCTCCGGAACCAGTGTGGTGAGTCCGATGAACTGGCCGTTGGGGCCGAACACAGGTGCGCCACTGCCCCCGGCGCTCGCACGAAGATTGCTATCGATGACATTGGGGAGCATGCCGTCAATCGTCCCGCTCCTGGTGCCACGCACCCGATCGAGGGGCGCCTCGACTGCGGTAATCTCGTCGCCCACCGCCAAGGGCCCGCCTGCCGCCTCGCACTCGATCGGACGTGGCTTCGCCGTCGCCGCTATCGACGGGTTGATCCTGACGAGCGCGATTCCACGCACGGCATCTGACGCAACAACGGCGCCGGCAACCTTGACGCTCGCCGACAGCTGCACTTCCACAGATGAGGCCTCGCCGATGACGTACCGGTCGGCCACCACGAGCCCTTCCGAATCGATGAGGAGACCCGACCCGTGAGCTGTGGCGGTCCAAATGGCCACGACGCTGTCTTGCCACCTCGCCAGAAGCGAGGACGGGTCTGCTTCGATCGGCGACGAGGCCGACGAGGCCGCATCCGCGATGGATACGACCTCCGCGTTGTCGCCCGTCAACTCGAGCACCGAGTCTCGGCCCCCGACCATGTCCACGATCATCGTCCACTGATAGGCCTTGCCATCAAGCGCCATCGGCCGATCCGACTCCACCGTGTAGTTGCCGGGCGCAAGCCGAATCTCGGCAGCCCCCTCAAGCGACGTGAGGACTCGTCGAGGCGGAGCACTCGATGGGTTGTCGCTGATAAGCAGCGCGTGGCGTGGCACCGGCGTCGCGCGTCCCGTGCTGTCGACGACGATGATCTTGATGCGAAGGACGCTGAGCACCTGGACCACATTGGTGTGCGGGGTCAGCACGACGATGAGGGCCAGGGCCAGTCCGCGGAACATCCTTCCGATACACTATGCTTTCTTTCATGGAGGTGCGCGTCGGCGTCGGCATCGGCATCGCCCTGGTGCTGGCCGGCATGGCTGGAGCCGGGGTGGTGATCGGCCAGAGGGGCCGGTTTGGCGCGATCGACTCGGCGCTCGACCGGGTGCCGACCGCGACCAACATTCCCTACGACGGCCGCTTCGCGTTCGTACGTCTCACCTACGAGACGATGCCCGGTGGCTATTGGTATCGCGGCCAGCCGGCGTGGTCGCACGGCTACCCCACGTCCGAACAGAATCTCATGAAGATTCTGGAGTCGTTCACGACCGTCACCGGTCACCTTCGCACCAACACGCTCTCACTTGAAGATCCTGAAATCTTCAAATACCCCGTGCTCTACCTCATCGAAGTGAGCTGGTGGCAGATGACCGACGCTGAGGCCCGCAATCTGCGCGCGTTCCTCGACAAGGGCGGCTTCGTCATCGTGGACGACTTCAAGACCGCAGAGTGGCGCGGTGGCTGCGGGTGGGCACAGTTTGCCGACAACATGCAGCGCGTGATGCCGACGGGGACGTTTATCGAGCTCGACGTCTCGCATCCGATCTTCAGTCAGTTCTTCTCGATCCAGTCGCTGGACATCTTTCCGCAGGCCTACAACGCCGGCCAGCCGATCTTCCGCGGACTGTTCGAGAACAACGATCCGTCGAAACGCATGCAGATGTTCATCAACTACAACACGGATATTTCACAGTTCTGGGAGTGGTCGGGCCGCGGGTTGCGACCGATCGAACAGTCGAACGAAGCCTTCAAGCTCGGCGTCAACGCCATCATCTACGGACTCACGCACTAGCGGCCGTCAGGGCCGTCTGGCAGGCAGGAGATTGACGATGGCGGCCGGCGTGAGCGGCGCCTGGTGCACGTCGATGCCGGTCAGCTGGAAGTGCGCGCCCGCATCGTGGACGACCACACGGCCAGCGGCGGCCGTTGCCGCTGTCTGCAAGCCGCCGGCGCGCTGCAGTCCGGGAATGTACAGGCGATCGAGCAGTGCGGCATCACTCGACGTGTCGAACCGATCGACGTCAAGCACGGCGAGTGGCACCGGCGCCACGGCCACCGCGAGCAGGGCGGCAAGCGCGGCATCGCCGGACGCGATCAGTGGGGCGCCCGGGTTCGCGCGCACGGCGGCCACGATGTTGGAAACGCGGGTGGAGGCCAGTGTTCGATTGTAGGTGGCAAAGTGGGAGACCAGAGCCGCCGCCCGTGTGTCAAATGGGGAAAAGGTGATGCCGACCACCTTGAACCCCGCGCGCTGTAACGCGGCCGACAGCACGGTGTTCCTGTTGGCGAGCAGCACCGTCTTCGCGCCGGCTGGTGCCGCAGGAGGCGCGGGCATCGACGCGACGTCTCCGTAACCGAGGGCGTGACGCAGCGCGGAATTGCGGACACCGGCAGGCGTCGTCGCACGCTGGCGACGAGCGGCCCCAATCCACCAGGCCGTCAGCTCTGGAGGCGTCAGCAGGCCTTCGGGCGGCGGGCGTGCGTGAAACACCAGGAGATCGGCCGCAGACTCCACGGTGAACGGACGCTCGCGCCGCACCACACCGGCGGGCGCGCCTTGGAGCCAATGGGCCATCCACGCGTAAACGGTCTCGCGCGAGTCGCGATTGAAATTGTGCTCTGCGTAGAATCGCACGGCCTGCACAAGGTCCACGGCACCTGCGAGTGCGTATAACGAGCGAATCGCTGGAAATTCTTCTTCCAGTGTCGCGGACGTCCAGTCCCCAACCGCAGACACCATCAGGAGGGGACGAGGCGCGATCGCCGCAGCAATTTCGACGTTACTAATATCGAGACGCAGGCCCGGCGGATTCTCACACACACACCCACCCTGCGTGTAGAACGAGATCATGTTCACCGGCGCCGCGACGACGACCCGGTCGTCAACAGCTGCCAGCAGGAACGTCTGGGTGCCGCCACCGGAAGCACCGGTGGCGCCGATGGCATCGCGACGCACGTCGGGCAGCGTCTCCAGAAAATCGACGGCCCTGATCGAGTTCCACAATTGGAGCCCGGCGAGGCTCAGTCCCCACAACGCCTCGGACTGACCTCCGAAGTCGTGTGCGAGCTGGCGGCTATCGTTGAAGCCGATCATGTCGTACGTGAAGACCACGAAGCCCTGCCTGGCGAAACTGATCGCACGGCCCGGCTCGGACACCAAGGCCGTGTTCTCGAGACGGCCGTCGGCCCAGTGGCCATGGGGCGACAGGATGGCGGGGAACGGCCCCCTGCCCACGGGCCGGTACACGTTGCCGGTCACCAGAAAGCCGGGCAGGCTCTCGAAGTACACCTTCGACACCGAGTAGTCGGCCCGCTGCACCCTGCCGAACTCCTGCGCTCGAAGGGGGGTTCGCTCGGGCATCGGCAGGAGGCCTGCCGACGCCAGCACATGCTCGCGGATGTAGGAGGCGCGCTGCTTCCATGCGGCGGCCGATTCGAATCTCGGCACAGGATGCCTGTCGGTGTCGGTGCGGAAACGCTTCACGGCCTGCCGTGAGGTCGGCGGCGACTGGCCAGGTACGTCAACGGAGCCGACGCACAGGGCCAGCACGAGTGCGGCCGCGAGCACCAGGCCGCCGCGCGGCCATCGCTGTGAGCCGTCGATTCGATTCGGTCTGTTCATCCGCCGACGCTCCCCACTGCCAGCGCATGCCACAATACCAGCTCGGCGAAAGCGCTTGCAACTGGCCTCAATCGTACTTGCACCAGCCCATCAGTCTATCGAAACCGCGTAGAGCGTCTGACGAGCGCAGGCCCAACTCCATTGGGTCAGCCGAGGCTGCGCGCGGCCTTGCCCAGGCGGTCGTCCGCACACAGGAACTGCACATCATCATCCTCAGCAATGGCGAGAATGCGCTCGAAGGATGCAAGATGGACAGCGTCGGCGGCGCGCAGACCGTGCTTCTCGGCGAGTCGCGCAGAATGACGGACGAGGTCGGTGTCGATGCCGACCGCGATCCACGACGTCCAATCGGCCTCGAACGCCTGTCTGGCCGCCTTCAGCGCGGCCGGGCTGACGCTCCTGTCGCGGCGTCGGCGTTCAAACGCCGCACAGGCCTCCGAGTACGCGAGCCACGAGGTGGCCACGACGGCCGCATCCGCCACGGCCGCCGCCACATCGTCTGAATCATCCTCGCGGATGTAGAGCTTTACGATGACCGAGGTATCGAGGTACAGCGTCACCGCCGGTCCTCGATGACCATTTCGGAGGTGGCCTTGCCGCGGGCGTGGGCCGGCGGGTTGAGACCGCGTGGCTTGCCACCACTCCAATTGGCCTTGCCCTCGGCCACCATCCGCCATGCCCATGCGGCGCCCGCCTGCGCCTCCACGGGCGACAACACGGCGATGGGCCTGCCGCGGTCGGTGATCGTGAGGCGGCTGCCACCCTGCACACGCTTCAACTGCCGGCTCAACTGCGCCTTCAGTTCACGAACACCGATGTTTGACATGTGTCCACATTGCCGTCGTCATTGTGGCCACGTCAAGAGGTCAGGCCTACTTGACCGTTCCTCTTCCCTTTGACAGGTTCGGCGCCGCGATCGAGCCGCCGTCCATGAGTGTCGGGAAGCCGAGCGTGCCGACGAGTCCACCCCAGGTGCGCTGGCCGACCAGCGGCCCGAGCGCAAACTTGCGAAACATCCAGGGCAACAGATCGCCGCCTGAC